>Ga0066395_10000009_pt1 | contig 56139 bp, 54 predicted proteins | sample PanSoiPlot1MoBio_FD_61218 | JGI IMG/M metagenome (GOLD analysis project Ga0066395, IMG submission 61218) | Tropical forest soil microbial communities from Panama analyzed to predict greenhouse gas emissions - Panama Soil Plot 1 MoBio | ecosystem: Environmental > Terrestrial > Soil > Tropical... | reverse complement strand
ACGTGATAGAGCTGCTCGGCCTCGCTGTAATAGGGCTCGAAATCGGCATAGCCGATCGGCCAGGCGGGCGAGATCCCGCCATGGTGCCGGATCTCACCGAAATCTTCCTTACGCAGGCGGAACAGCGCGGCGCCGTAGAATTTGGTGTTGCCGCCGACGTAATAATGGATGCCGGGATGGAAAGCCCGACCGTCCTTGCCGTACCAGGTCTCCCGCGCCTTGTATTTTGAATGTACAAACACGGCGGTCGGGTCCCAGTTGTCCCGCTCTCGTGGCAGGAAATCGCCGCGCTCGAGCAGCAGGATGCGCTTGCCGGTCGGCGCGAGCCGATAGGCGAGCGTACCGCCGCCGGCGCCGGTGCCGATAATGATCACGTCATAACGCTCGCTCGCCATCGGCCACTCCGTACTCAATCAAATGCCTGCGCGCCCGCATTGCTCCGGCTGCGCCTCTCCATCAGGCGCGGCACGTCGACGGCATGCTCTTCGAAGCCGCAGTTACGGAAGATGCAGCGCCGGTGGGTGATGTGGTTGAGCTTGGCGCAGATCGCGCCCGTGCGTCCCGTCAACAGACGATAGGCATCGACGGCGACCAGCATGCCGAGGAGCGGCGCCGAGAAATAGATCCACAAGCCGTCCCAAACCCCGCTCGGCGCTGCCGAGGCAACGGTTCGCGCCGGGTTCATACTCATTCCGGAGAACGGCGCCTCTAGCGTTACGTAGCCGGCGAGCAGAGCACCTGCGAACAGCCCGGTATAGCGCATCAGGCGGATGTGATTGCTCGTGTAAAGTATGACCACCATCAAACCGCACGAGATGACAAACTCGGCCAGAAAGGCGATCAGCGGGCCGCCAGAACCAGGGACCGTCACGACGAATTCGACCGGCGGCCGGCGAAAGGCGTTGCCGAGCACGGCCGAAATCGCCAGAACGCCGGCCAGCGCTCCGACGAATTGCCCGATCACATAGAACACGCCGTCCCAGAGCGCGACCTTGCCGAGCCGCGAGAAGGCCAATGTTACGGCGGGATTGAAATGAGCCCCGGACTGGCGCCCCCACGGCGAATAGATAAGGCCGATCGCGGTCGCTCCCATTGCTATTCCCATCAAGGCGCGCCGGACGAGCGGGTCGGGAAGCATGCCGCGCACCGGCGATTGCGGGTATTCGAGCAATGTCCCGAAGGCGCCGGCCGAGATCATGAACAGCGCCAAACCGGCGGCCTCGATCAAATATTCGGGCCAATGCCCGCGGACAGCCTCGATTGCGCCCGATGCCATTGCTCGCCGCCATCATCCGCCTTCGGTAAAACCGGGATAGAGGGTCATGCCGCCGTCGACGAAAAGCGTCGTGCCGACGACGTAATCGGAATCGTCGGAAGCGAGCCACACGACCGCCCGCGCGATATCCTCGGGCTCGCCAATCCGCTTGTAGGGCACCAAAGTCATCAGTTTGGCGTAGGCGTCCTCCGTGCCCCAGGCCGAGGTGTTGATCGGTGTTCGAATCGCGCCCGGCGCGATGCTGTTGACCCGGATCCGGCGGGGCGCGAGCTCCTGCGCAAGGCTCTTCATCATCAACATGATGCCGCCTTTCGAGGCGGCGTAGTTGGCGTGACCGGCCCATGGGATCACCTCGTGCACCGAGCTCATGCAGATGATCTTGCCGGCGGCACAGGACACCGTCGGCACAATGCCGCGGCGCAGGAACTCGCGCACTGCCGCCCGCGCGCACAGGAACTGACCAGTCAAATTGATGCCGATGACGGTGTTCCACTGCGCCAAGGTCATCTCGTGAAACGCCGCGTCCCGCTGCAGTCCGGCGTTGTTGACCAGGATATCGACGGTGCCGAATCGTTCGAACGTATTGCGGAACATGTCCTCGACCTGGTCCTCTTGCGACACGTCGGCTTTGTGTGCATAAGCCTCGGCGCCCGATCGACGGATCGCGTCGACTACCGCCTGGGCGGGATCGTCGCCTGTCACGTAATTGACCACGACATCGGCACCGGCTTGCCCGAGAGCGATCGCGGCCGCTTGGCCGATGCCGGAATTGGCGCCGGTAACCAGTGCCTTCTGGCCCGCCAGGACCTTCGGAATGGTCCGCTCAGGGGCGCCGGTTGGCAATCCGGTGTCTGGTCGCAAATTACGCATGATCGACTCCCGCTGACCTCAATCGAGTGCCGACACGGCGCTCTGGACGGCCATCGCCTCGCGGTTGTACTGGCTTCCAACCCCGAGATAGTCCGAGCCTGCGGTACTGCACAGGCTCCCCATCTCGGTTTCATTCTTTCGGACGCCGGCCTCGGACCTCAATTGGCGATTCGGCAAATTCTCAACCCTTGCGTTGGTCGAACCAGAACCAATGGTCGAGCGACAATCGTCCCGGCCCCCACGCCATTATCCCAAGCGCCATGGCCGCCCAGGTTATGTGCACTGGCCAGCCATCCGGCACGGTAAGCTCGACCACGAGAGTCATCACCAGGAGCGCGCTCGCAGCCAGTCGGGTCACCAAGCCGAGAACGAGGAGGATGGGAAAGAGAATTTCGGTGGAGGCGACGAGGAATGCCATGGCCTCCGGTGCCGGAAACGAGTACGGGCCACCGGGCAAATGCAACTTGAACTCATCGCTGAAAAGGAGAACTGCAGTATCGTTCAGTTGCAGGAAACCGTCCCATTTGTTGATACCGGATCGCCAGAACGGAGTCGCAAGGGCGATGCGCAGCACAAATTGGGTGAGAGACGGCTGAGCGATCCATTCAATAATCGCATTCACCCGTTGGGCCGACCGCCTGATCGCGTGCCATACGTTGTGGGTAACTTGCGTCAGCATGGTGTCAGCTTTCCCCGCAAATGATTGTTGTGAACGCGCCCGCTTCGAGCAGTCCGCGAATGTTGGCGGGGAGATCGAATGACGGACTTTCCGAGAACGCTGCCGAGGCCGCGGCGCCGAGAGATTCGCCGGTCATGAGGCGGCCGAGAAAAATCGCGCCGCCCGGCGGAAGCCGTCGGACTTCCACCTCCAGGGCGGGCCTGGTCACTAAGGCGTCCTCCGGCTCGACAACCTCGATATGGCTGGCCGGGCCATCGCTCCGACTGGCAGTGAAAACAGTGACTGCCGAAAAGCGCGAACGGATGACCCGCGTCGCCGGATGAGGTTCCAAAACAATATTGGGCAGCTGCTCCGAGGGAATGGCAGCCAACTCGTGCTGCATGAGCGGTTGAACATCGGCGGCATGATAGGCGTTCAGCCATGCCCGATCGATCCGCGCCACGTCGGCCAGCCACGGCACCGATTGCGCATATTCGTACTGCTCGATGAAGTCCGGGAAGTCCCGCCCGTACTCGAACAAGAGCGGCGAGCTCGGTGGTGTGCTACGCACATAGAAGCGCGCCATCGCGCGGAAGAAATCGACGCCGGTGATCCGCAGCGTCGCGGGAAATGCCGCCGCCAAGGCGTTGATGAGACTGACGGTGACGTTGTTGCGGTAGACGTTGTACCGCTTCATTGCCGCCTTGGATTTCGGGCCGGCGATCACGGTCGGTGTGGCAAGATCGGGATCGAGCAGCGCGCGGGAAAAGGCCGCTGCGTAGGGAAGCTCGCCGCAGAAATCTCCCCCGCGACCTTCAAGCGGCATGGGCTTTTCCCCGCTTGAGACCTTGCACATGGCGATCGATGATCGTTTGCGCGGCGTCCGCCTCCACCTTGAGCCCTGCCCAATCCGGAAGGTCGCTGTCCCATTCCACGAGGGTTGGGATGGGTCCGCATTGGCTGATGACGACGTCGAAGAGCTTCCACACGGCCTCGGTGACCGGACAGTCGTGGCTATCAATGAGCAGAAGCTCGCCCTCGTCATCCGCCTGTTGCGTGTGGCCAGCGAGATGAATCTCACCGACGTGCTCAAGCGGAAAATCCGCGAGATAGTCGCGCGCGGCAAAACCATGGTTGGTGCCCGAAACGAATACATTATTGACGTCGAGCAACAAGCCGCACCCTGTGCGCCGAACCACCTCCGCGATGAAGGACGTCTCGCTCATCGTTGATTCCGGAAAAATGAGATAGGTGGATGGGTTCTCGAGCAGGAGCGGGAGTCCGACCGCCTCCTGCACTTGGTCTATGTGATCGGTGACCCGAGCAAGCGTCGCCGCCGTGTAGGGAAGCGGCAGCAAATCGTTGAAATAGGTCGTACCGTGGGTCGACCAGGCTAGATGCTCGGAAACCAGCGCTGGCTCATAATGGTCGACGAGGGCCTTGAACCGCTGGAGATGCGCTTTATCGAGCGGCTGCGGGCCGCCGATCGACATGCAGACGCCGTGGAGCGAAACTGGGTAGTCTTGGCGGATTTGGTTAAGCGCAGCATGGGGCGGACCGCCGGCGCCCATGTAGTTTTCGGCGTGGACTTCAAAGAAGCGATCCCGCTTCCCGTCGGTAAGGATCGCCTGCAAATGTTCGTGCTTGAAGCTCGTGCCAACACGGCCCGCAATGGAATGAGCCGGAAAGCGGAGTGCTGCCGACGCCTGCGCAGCTCCGCGCATCGCCAATCCTTTCATCGCATCTCCCCTTTCCGGCCCGCCACTCAGCTATGATCGAAGGTCGCGACTCAAATTGGGGTGAGCGAACCGTGCTTACCGCCGGGCACCACGATCGAAGTGCAGCTGCCGCCCCGCACAAACTTCCAGGCATTTCCCTGGAAATCGGAAGTTGACGTGCCCTGGCAGGTGGTACCCGGCCCGGCAGCGCAGTCATTCTGCCCCTTCAGAGCGACACCGTAGCATTTTTCCTTGCCCGCAGCCGTCGCCGCGTCGCCTTCCGCTTTCGTCAGTGGCGCGGCGGCCGCCATGGACGCAAGCGCTGTTGCAACGGCGCCGGCGAGAACCGCCGCGCCAACGGTGGACTTCGACATATTAATTCTCCCTGTCGGTTAAGCGTGCGCCGTTCCTTGGTCGCACGAACAGTAAGCAGTTCGCGCAGTGGAGGCGATCTGTTACCCTCCGCTGTCCTCACGATTTCGTGATTGGTCGCTCCAACCGACTCGACCGGCGTCAGCGCCTTGTAGAGCCTTGTAGAATCGGCCAGGACACTTTCTCGCGCGAATAGGAGCGTAGGCCGAAATCGCAACTGATGGTAGACTATTTGTTTGGAAAACAGCCGCGGCGGCCGGAGCAAATCGATCCAATCTGACATGAGCGACCGTGAGGTTACAGGCGGGTGCAAAAATTCATTGCTACCGGCGCGCAGTCGGGTGGTGTATGCGATGAGCGAGACCAGGAGACGGCCGGTGCCTCCCAGGCAGCGCAGATCCAGATCGTCTTTGACACTTGCGGCTTCCTCTGTCCGCACGAGCGCCCCACAAGTCGGCGACCCGAAAATACTCCGCACGCGCGACTGGAGCGGCCTCATGGCCCGTGCACAGGACGGCGATCGGGAGGCCTACAGGGCGCTGCTCACGGATATGACGCCATACCTGCGAGCGATGGCGGCGCGGCGATTCAAGGAACTCAGCGATGCCGAGGATGCCGTTCAGGACGTGCTGCTGACGGTTCACGCAGTTCGGCATACCTATGATCCGGGCCGTCCGTTCGGACCGTGGCTGGTCGCCATTGCCAACCGGCGGATCATTGATCGGCTGCGCCGCCAGATCCGCGCCCGGTCGCGCGAAGTCGAATTGTCGGACGAGCATGAAACCTTTTCGTCCGATGCAGCGAACCTCCATTTTGATGACGCATTCGCAGACGCCGCGGCCCTGCATGCAGCCATCGCTACTCTGGCGCCCGAACAGCGCCTGGCCATCAACCTGCTCAAACTGAAGGAAATGTCCTTGAAGGAGGCGGCGTCGGCGAGCGGGCGATCGGTGTCGGCCTTGAAGGTAGCGGTGCACCGGGCCATCAAGTTGCTGCGGAAGCGACTGCGACAGACGAGCCAAACGCCGTGACCGCAACTCAGGAAATCATCGATTCACTGGTCGAATGCGCAACGCCGGTGCGGCGGCTGCGCCCGCCGCTCGTGCGCGCAATCCTGTGGCTTGCTTTTGCGGGCCTTGTTCTCGCGCTTATTTGCGCCGGGCATGGCGTTCGTACGGATCTCATGGTGCGCCTCGACGAACCAAAGTTCGCGGCCGGCGGTGGGGCGGCACTCGCCACCGGCATCCTTGCCACCCTGGCGGCGTTCATGATCAGCCTTCCGGATCGCTCGCGGTGGTGGCTCCTGCTGCCGCTGCCGGCGCTGGCGACGTGGATCACGACCATAGGGTATGGTTGCTTCGCCGATTGGGTCACCGCTGGGCCGGACGGCATTCGCTTCGGCGAGGAGGTACGGTGCTTCGCGTTGCTCATTCTTACCAGCGTGCCGCTTGCGATCGCGCTCGCTGCGATGCTGCGGTACGCTGCACTGTTGCGCGGGGGCGCGGTCGCCATGATGGGTGGTCTCGCAGTGGCGGCCATCACCGCGACCGCGCTGTCGCTGTTCCACGATCACGATGCGACTGTCTTGATCTTGGTGTGGAATCTCGGCACGACAGTGCTGATCGTGGGCCTTGGCGCCCTATTCGGCCGTGGCATGTTGCGGTGGATGGCGTCACGGCTATTGCCATCTCAGTTCAGCGCATGACGGCGCTTGCGAATCGGTCGGACCTGCTGAGCATCCAGATTGACGATCGCGCGGTGCCCACCGGGCACACATGATAATGGTGCCGGTGCGCCTTCGGCCCGGACGAACGCATTGATGGCCCCGTCCGATTGGGCCAATTTGCCATAAATCATTTGTACTCTTGCTAAATCCAGATCGTTGCTTTGAAGCACAGTTGAATCAGCCTTTCGTAAAACCCGCAGCGATTTTTTTTACTTATAGCTCTTCTGCAAGGGCTTCGGATTGTAGCCTTTTACAGATGCAGGGACGGCGAGGTCCGGAAAATGGCGGTTGGCTCCGAGGTCATCGTTCGAGCAGCGTGAGGCCAGCGCTCGTGCGCCGGCCTTCGCACTGAGTGGCGTCACCCCAGCCGCCACCATTAGCGTGGATGCGGACCTCCCTCGTAATACCAAGGGCTCTCGCCGTAAGCGCCGTAATATCCGTAAAGCGGCGCAGAGCTGTACCCTGGGGTGGTGTACTCGTATGTCGGGGCAGGCGCATACGCGTACCCGGGCGCATAACCGTAGCCCGCATAGGAGCCGTCGGCGTACCCGTAATAGCCTGGAGCCCACAGCGGCGCCGTTGCCGCCGCTACGGCGCCGCCAACCACACCAGCCGCGAGGCCTGCTGCGCCTGCGGCAAGGCCGCGGTGCCAACGATGTGCCGAGGCCGATCCCGCGGTCGCCAGAACAGTGGCGGCGATCAGGGCGAGCGCGGAGGTGCCCGCCAAAACTTTCGCTCTCATGATATCAATCCCTGTTGTCCTGATGGTGCATTCGCGATCGGTCAGTGACCAGCTGCGAGTAAAATCCGGCGGGCAAGTTCTTGTTCCGGCTCCAATGCGGGCACTGCACGCGGCTGGACAATTGAGGTGTGCGCCTAAGCAATAAATGGGTTGCGGATTCAGCATGCGCGGGCGGCGCCGTTCAGGCCGCGATCAGTAATCCCCACTCCGCAACACCCGTGCCCGAACAAGACCCGGATCGCAATCGTCGTCCCGGGAAGAGAGACCACGTCAGCGTCAACGGGGCGCCACCCTGAGGCAAATGAAAACCCCCGGCTGTACCGGGGGTTGTTGATGCCTGGAAAAATCGCAGGGCACGTCTTCACTGCGGTATCTCACCCGCTTGGCATTGCCGCATGAACGCCGCGTGGGTGTCCTCCGGATTGCGGCTACTGCCCTGGCTGTGTCCCGCGCCTCTTTGTAGCGCTAGGGCCTCGCATGTCTGATAGCTCGGCTTTTGCGTGGTCTGGCGCGTCTCCTGGGCGAGTGCCGCGGTCGCGACACCGACCATGAGCACCGCCACAATGGCTGGAAATGTCGAACGCATGGATGCCTCCTTGAGTTAAGCCCCCTTGAGTTACGCCCCCTGGGTTCATGCCGTTGACCTAGAACTGCGTTCGGCTTGGTTCAGATGATTAATCGTCGCAGGCATCTGTCTCATTTTGCATTAGTTACAGCCATGTAATGATTGCGCCGACGCTCATGGTGTACGGCCCAGCGGTATGCAGCTATTCTGACCGCGACAATCCGCGTCGCGCAGAACGGAGTTCCGCTGATGTCGCAAGCACCGGACGCATGTGCGCGCCTCGGGCTTCTCGCTTGCCTTCGGCCTTGGCGCCGCATTGTTCGGCACGTTCACCCCGCTGGTCTCGACGTTTCTGATCGATGCCGGCAGCATCCGCGCGGCACCCGGCTTCTGGCTGATGTTCGCTGCCCACTGCAGCCTCATGGCGACCGCCGCGTTCTATCGCACCGGCCAGCGAGCGACGATCCCGTTGGCGGCGGCCGCACCGGCGCCAGCGGCAGTGTAAAGAACGATATCGCTCCAGGTGGATCGACAGGTGCATCAAAATGCTGTTGACGCTCGCGCAGCTGCTTCGCGAATGGCACGACTTCTACGTTCTCGTCGGAACGGCGTCGGCGACACTGGTTGGCCTGATGTTCGTTGCGGCATCGATCGGCACGAGTTTTTTCGACGAGGAGCATCGCGCCCCGATGGCGACGTTCATCACGCCGACCGTCGTGCACTTCGCCGCTGTGCTGTTCACCTGTTTGCTGGTGATCATTCCGACCCACAGTTGGCACACGCTTGGCCTGCTGCTCGCAATCCTGGGGTTTGCCGGAACGATCTACTGCGGAAGATTGTTGCTCTGGCTTACCGTCCAACCTCGGTTCAATGTCGATTGGGAGGATCGGGCGTTCTACGCGTTCATCCCGCTGGTGGGGTATGTGCTCTTGCTGATAGCGGCGGTGCTGCTGTTCATGCAGTCCTCAGTGAGTCCCGAGCTGATGGCAGCGGCGATATTGACGTTGCTCGTCGCCAGCCTCCGCAATGCGTGGGACATGACCGTGTGGATGGTGATCAAGACGCCGACCGGCACCGGGCGGCCACCTCCCTGAAGCGCAGAGCAATCGCATCTGACAGGGTGGCTTGCACCTTTCCCCGCTCGCGGGGAGAGGTTGGAATGAGCGCGTCCTTCGCGCTCATTCCGGGTGAGGGGACCGCTCCGCGCGTCTGAGCTTGTGGCAAGGCCCCCGCGCCCCGCAAGCGGGGAGAGGGAGAAGAGGGACCCCGCCGAATGCGATTGCCACGCCGTGAAAGGCGGCCTAATTCCTCCCGGCACTCCCGGCCCGGTTCCCGGCAATGCGGCCGAACACCGAGCCCGCCATCAGGCCCGTTCCGCCGGGATAATTGAAATAGAACAGCCCCCCGACCAGCTCGCCGGCCGCATAGAGGCCGCGGATCGGCCGGTAGTCGGTGTTGAGCACCTCCCCGTCGGTGGTGATGCGCAACCCTCCGAACGTGAAGGTAACGCCACAGGTCACCGCATAGGCCTCGTACGGCGGCGTGTCGAACGTGTTCGCCCAATTGCTCTTGTTTATGGTCAGCCCTTCGGTGCGCCGGCCATCCTTGATGTTGGGATTGAACGGAATGTCCGTACGCACCGCCCTGTTCCATTCCGCGATGGTCTTGATGAACTCGTCCGCATCGACGCCGTCGAGCTTTGTGGCCAGCTCTTCGATAGTGTTGCCAGTCGCCTTGGTGATCTGCTTGATGCGGTATTCGTCGCGTTGCAGATGCTTCACCTTCTGGTCGAAAATCTGCCAGGCGAACTGGCCCGGCTGCTCCAGGACGACGCGGCCGTACTTCGCGTAGGTGTAGTTGCGAAAATCCGCGCCTTCGTCGACGAAGCGCTTGCCGGTCGCGTTGACCATGATCGAGAACGGGTAGGAATGCTTCTGGAACTGGTCGCCGACCGCGAGATCGCCAAATTCCGGCGCGTTGCGCTCCCATTGCACCGCGTGGCAGCCGGACCAGTTGCCGGCCGGACTCGCGCCGATCCCCAGGGCCATGCGGATGCCGTCGCCGGCGTTCCAGCGGCTGCCGCGCACCTTTGCCAAGTCCCAGCCCGCCCCCAGGTAGCGCGTGCGCATTTCGGCGTTGGCCTCGAAGCCGCCGCAGGCGAGGATCACCGACCTGGAACGCAGCTCGTGAAGCCCGTCGTCCCGGCGGATGCGCACGCCGTTGACGCGGCCGTTCTCGTAGATGAGTTCGACGGCGCGGGAGTGGTATTGGATCCTGATGCGGTTCTTGAGCGCTGAGTCGGTCAGCATCTTGACGAGGCCCGGCCCGCCGCCGACAGCCTCGACCGTGAGGCCGCCCCAGAATTTGAACTTGCCGTCAATTTTGAACGCCTGCCGGCCATAGATCGGAATCAGGCGGATGCCCTTGGTGGTCATCCATTTGAGCGTATCGAACGAGCGCGTGACCAGAAGCTCGACAAGGTCGGGATCGGCACGATCCTGGGTCACCCGCGCCATATCGTCGAAGAACTGATCCTGCGTGTACGTGCCGAAATCGGTGGTACGGATTTCCTCATCAGTGAGGTCCGGCACCAGCGCCCTGATGTCGTCGACGCCGTTATAGACGACACGGATCGACCCCGCGGTGAAACGGCTGTTGCCGCCGGATTCATCTTCGGGCGCCGCCTCCAGCATCACCACGGACGCGCCCTGCTCGCGCGCTGCCAGCGCCGCACAGAACGCCGCGTTGCCGGCGCCAACCACGATTACGTCCGCCACTTCGCTCGTCATTTCCACCTCGCACGTCACATCTTGAGGTGGATGCATACCAAGGCTGGTAGGCCCGCGACAAGCGACCGCGCCGGACTGCCGGCCCCGCCGTCAATCGACGGCACTCCCGCTGATCGCCGAGGAAGGCGTGTTGCGGCGTGTTGTGCAGTGTTGCCGAACTCAATCAACCAGTCGTGAAGTCCGACAGGCCGGGGGAACAGGGTCTCGCCGGCAGCAGGGGTAATTTCGGCTAGCAAGCGGAACCCGCTAAGGAGCCGGTCATCCCATCATCCGCAGCATTGGAAGACTACGGCGAGATTGTCGCGCGCAGTGTCGACGTTGAGTCGCTGCCCGACGTTCCACGTGGTCTGAGCATTATGGATATGCACTAATTGCGACTCGTGGATAGGTCGACGACTCGCCGAGATCATTCCCTCATGCAATCACATCCTGCTGCAGCCTCGTGATCACACGCCGCCGCCCGGCACGAAGCAGCGGATGTAGTACGTGGTCGCCCCTTGCTTTACGTACCAGACCACCGCTTCGCCAACGGGATTGCCTGCATTGTACACGACCGACTCTGGCGGAACCTGTTGCCACTTGCCTTCGATCGGCACCCAATACCCGTCGGTGCGCATGTCGTATTCGGTGCGATGGCCGTCGGCGATATCGCAGCATGGAACGCCATGCGGACTGCGGACGCTCTTGAACCACGACCGAATATTGTCGGGGACATTGTTGTATTGACCGTTATCGAAAGCCGCCGCCGCAAAGGGCAGGCTTGACAGGGCAGCAACAAACACTGCACGCGTGACGATACGCATGTTCATAGTCCTCGCATCCGTTGGCCGCCATAATGGTGACCAGAGGCACACGCATCCGGTCGCGCTCAGGCAGCAGTTCCTGATGGCGTCCTCCCGGGCTGCTCACACCGGCCATTAGGCAATCATCGCGCCAACGCTGCCGAACGTTACAGACGGACACATGACGTGGCGGCTGTAGTGCCATGCATCACTTGAGATGCAATACATTTTGAATGAGTATTGTGGGGCGTTGCGATTCGGACAACGTCCCGAAGGGCAATACCAAAGTGCAATATTTTTCGCGCCGCAAAGACAGGTAGGTAACCTCATGGTTGCATTTCAGCTTTATTGGCTGGGGTTTCAAATACCCCGCCAATAATTCCTTGCCCAATTGGTTTTTGGCGTGCTCAGGTGCTGCGGCGGACTAGCAAAAAACCTAACCGCGCCCTAACACATTTTCCGGCGGCTCGCGATCACACGCCGCCACCCGGCACGAAGCAGCGAATGTAATAGGTGTTAGAGCCTTGCCGCACATACCAGACCACAGCCTCGCCAACAGGATTGCCGGCATTGTAGACGATCGCCTCTGGCGGAACCTGTTGCCACTTGCCTTCGATCGGTACCCAGTAGCCATCGGTGCGCATGTCGTATTCGGTGCGATGGCCGTCGGCGATATCGCAGCAAGGAACGCCATGCGGACTGCGGACGCTCTTGAACCACGACCGGATATTATCGGGAACATCTTTGTATTGGCCATTATCGAATGCCGCAGCGGCAAATGGTAAGGTCGACAAGGCAACAATGAACACTCCACGCATGATGATGCGCATGTAGTTAGTCCTCGCATGTGTTGGCCGCTATGACGACAACCGGAATGGTTCGCATCCGGCCGCGCTCAGGCTGCGGCGCTTCCTGGTGGCGCCTTCACAGGCGCCGCTTACGCCCAGCTGTTAAGCAATAATCGCGCCAACGCTGCCGATTCACGGACGCCAGATACATGGCGTGGCGAATACACTATTTGTCTAACGCCCATGATGCGCGTCGAATGTGCTTTTTGTGCATCACTTGTGATCACTTTCGATCACTTGGATTCAGGATGTGCGTGATTCGCGTGCACGCGTTCGCTTGACGACAATTTACGGATTTCATGACATCCGTGGCGGACGTGGTGACAATTCCCGCCTGCAGTTTGCTGCTGTGCACGTCCGACGAAGGGTTGTGTGCTACCGTCGCGCTTTCGATCTGGTGGACAGCTGCTTGCGGCTGCAAGCGCGGCCCGGCAAATCAGGTTGTGCGGGCGGCTAAAACCGTGAGCGTCTGTTGTCCACCCGTTTCGAGTCGCCCGAGACCGAAGAGAGGCATCAAGGGACGTCCCATGAGTCTGCCGCCCGCTAGCTTCCCGCCGCCATTTCAGATCACCCGCGCGAGCCACGTGGTGATCGGCGTAAACGATCTCGCGAAGAGCCGCGCTTTCTACGTGGACGGAATTGGTCTTGTGATAAGTGACGAGACGAAGGACGCCATCTACCTGCGCGGCGTTGAAGAAGCCGCGCATCACAGCCTGGTCCTCAAGCATACATCCGCTGTGCCGGCAGCCGAGCGGGTGGGGATGCGCGTCTTTACAGAAGACGACCTTGATCGCGCCAAGGCCCATTTCGACAAAGCCGGTCTGCCGACGAAGTTCGTCGAAGTGCCCCATCAGGGGCGCACCCTCCACGTCTCCGACCCTCTCGGTACCCCGCTTGAACTCTGTGCGACCATGGAGACAATGCCGCGCCTCACCGTTGCGTTCGACAAGTGGACCGGCGCGAGCCCACAGCGGATCGATCACTTCCAGATCCTCGTGCCCGACGTGCCACGCGCCTGCGCGTTCTACGTCGGCATGGGATTCCGATTATCCGAATATGTCTGCCCGGACGATTCCGATGAACTGTTGTTCGTGTTCCTGCAGCGCAAGGGCAACCCGCATGACTTCGTGTTCGCCAACGGGACCGGACCGCGGCTGCACCATTTCGCCTTCACGGTCGCCGAGTCAGCCCGTCTATTCCAGGCCTGCGACATCCTTGGCAGCCTCGGTTTCGGCAAACAGCCCGAGCACGGTCCCGGCCGACACGGTCCCGGTCACGCACTGTTCGTCTATTTTCGTGACCCCGACGGCCATCGTATCGAGTTGTTCAACTCTCACTATCAAATGATGGACATCGAGAATCAGCCGGTGCGCTGGAGCGCCGCCTATACGCGCCAGCGTGGCTGGGGCCTGCCGCCCCAACGCAAATGGCATTTCGAGGCATCACGGTTCTCGGACGTGATCCCATGCGATCCGGCCCGCATACCTGATCCCTACACGCTGGAGAAATTTTTGGCCGAACAGGCGGCGTCGTGACAGCGCTAAAGTGCTTTAAGGTCCGCCGCGTCCCGCACCCAAAACCGAAGGAATTCACGTGAAGCTCGCGAGCTATATGGTCGACGGTAAGGCGAAGTTCGGGGTTGTGTCAGGCGACGGCATCATTGACGGGACGCGCTGTCTGGGCGGACGATTTTCGACGTTGCGGCAAGCGCTTGCCGCGGATGCGCTTGATGAGGTCCGACGCGCCACGGCCGGCCAGACGCCCGATCACAAATTATCCGACGTCAAATTCCTCCCGGTGGTGCCGGACCCACGGCGGATCGTGTGTGTTGGGATCAACTACCGCTCCCACGCAGAGGAGACCGGGCGCGAGATCTCGCCCGCGCCGAGTGTGTTTTTGCGGCTCGCCGACACCCTGGTCGGACACGGCGGCGCCCTGGTGCGCCCGAAGGTCTCCGACAAGTTTGATTTCGAAGGCGAGCTCGCTATCATCATTGCCCGCCCGGGCCGCCACATAGTAGAAACCGATGCGTTGAAGTACGTGGCCGGGTACACCTGCTTCGTTGATGGCAGCGTGCGCGATTACCAGAAGTTCTCGGTGACATCGGGCAAAAACTTTCCCGGTACCGGGCCGCTCGGACCGATTCTCGTGACGACGGACGAAATCCCCGATCCGACCAGACTTACCCTGGTGACGCGGCTCAACGGAATAGAGATGCAGCGTTCGGGCACCGACATGCTGATCTATTCGATCCCGCAGGTCATCAAGTTCATCTCGGATTTCACCGGCCTGGCCGCGGGCGACATCATCGCCACCGGAACGCCCGCCGGCGTCGGCCACCGCCGCACGCCTCCGGTTTGGATGAAGGCCGGCGACGTATTGGAAGTGGAGATTTCGGGGATCGGCACGCTGCGCAATCCGGTCGTCGACGAATGACGTTATGGATGGTAAAGGGGACTTCCTTATATATGTAGGTACCTTAATGAGGTTATTATAATGTGATATTAGGTGATTGCAGCCCAGATCACCGCCACACCTGCTGTGCCGTCGCCTATTTTTTGAAATACTCTAAGTTTGAAATTATCTAATTTGAAGGGGTGAGCATTGCCCCTTTCCAGGTGCCGACCGATACTAGCCTCATGGCGATGGATAAAATGTCCCTGCGCAATGAGTTGCACGGGGCACTTGAAATACTCTTCGATGCCGGGCAGAGCGGCGGCGTCGCCAGGGCGGCGACGATGGTGCATGGCTTCTCGGCCGAGATGCTGGCAAGTCCCAGTGCGCGCCGGGCTCGCGACCGCAAGAACCGAGACAAGGCGGCGCCCATGCGGCGGTCGACACCATCGGACGACACGCTTGTTATTGTTCTACATAATGGCGATGAGGAAATCGAGCGCGGAATGGCACCAGCAGGCGACGCTGCTCTCGGCGTGGCCCTCATGATGTTGGCGCGACGCGGTGAATTGCGGCCAGGGGATACGCTGCAGATGCTGGCGCCAGACTGAGGGCGCGAATGTGAGGCGCGCGAATACGAGCAGCTTGTGGATCACAGGCTCGCGAGGCGCACCGCAGCATAGACGGCCACCAGACCGAGGATGGTCATTGCGGTCGTTCCACCGGTTGGATGATCGTGATAGCTTTCAGGGAGAAGATCGCTCGCACCGATATAAAGGAAAAATCCGGCAAACAGTGCCAAGGCGAGCCCCAGCATGTCCTGCGGGACCGGAAGCACGAGTGTTGAGACAGCACCAGCGACGGGGGCTGCGGCATCGATCAGCAGCCAGCGGAACGCAGATCGATTATCGCCCTTGTTACGAAGAATTACGCTGACCGTATTGATCCCGTCGGAAAAGTCGTGGGCAACCACCGCGGCGGCGACGATGGTGCCGACCGCAGTCGAAACTTTGAAGCCGAGACCGATCGCGAATCCATCGAGAAAGCTATGGGCCGAGAGGCTCGCCGCGCCGAGCACGCCGCGATGCCACAGTTTTTCCGTCCGTGGACCTTTGTCGCCATGCGGTGCGACGGTCCGGTCCAGGAGCATGTAGCCGGCAAACCCGGTGGCTATGACGCCTGCAACGGTTTGCCCGCTAGCCGTGCTCGCGAGCTCGAGTGACTCGGGGATCAAGTCGAAGAAGGCGACGCCGATCAGGGCGCCCGCGCTGAATCCCAAGATCAGATGCAGTCGGTCTTGCAAATAGAGGGCGAACAGTCCCCCGAGGAGGGTCGACAGGAACGTCCCCAGACTGAGCACAATGGCCATCGGTGTCCCGTGCCTCTGCGGAACCGCTTACCTTCGCAGCACCAATTGGTGAACCGTGTTCGAGGTTCCTCCCTCCGGAGGCGGGTTGAAGACATGCACCGCAACGGCGCGGTCGCCGATGATTCCGACGTCCTGCACGGGCCCTGGCGCACTGTAGGGGTTCGGTGTGGCCCGCGCGATCGCGTTGGCCGGGAGATCAAACTCCAAATGCCGGGGGTCGCGGAAGATCGTCTTGACCGAAATGCCATCGACCCGGACTAACGATGTCATTATAAATCCGCTTCCTTCCAGGACCACCCGAACGGGCGGAGACCCCTCCTTCACGCTGCTTGGCTGGATCGAACTGATCACCGGTGCAAAGGTTGACGCTGCCAGCGGAGTGGCAGGCTTGAGAAGCGTGACATACTCGGGATGATAGGTAAGTTCGACCCAGTGCCCATTCTTCATCACCCGTTCGATCTTCTTGGTGTTCGAGATATCGCTTAAAGGATCTGCGTTCACGACGACGAGATCGGCAAAATTGCCGGGGCGTATCGAGCCTATCTTCACCCTGCCGCGCGCCCCGTTCTTGCCCTCTAGCAATTCGGCGGACCACGAGGTGGCCGCCTTCAGGGCTTGCATGGGAGTGAGGCCCGCCTCGACCAGCATTTCCATCTCGTGATGCTGGCTCAGACCCGGCGTTCCTCCGGTTATAGTATCCGTACCGGCGTGAATTTTCCCTCCCGCAGCCGCGAACCTGCGCGTGAACTCGAGCACGTTTCGGAATCCCGCCTCAAACTCTTTGCGATCTGCCGCCGGCAGGCGGGCAATCCGCGGCATGCTCTCGTAGCGCGAGGAGAAATTCTTGATCTGCCGTTGCCTCGCGAGAATGCTGTCAGTGATATTCCTTGGAAAATACACGAGGTCAGGATTACTCAGCGTGAGATAGTCCTCGTACTCTCGCTGCGGGGCTCGCCTGCTCATGCCGCCCCACTCGTAATGCAGCGTCGGATTAAGATAGGCGCCCCGCCGAGCCGCTTCCTCGATCATCCGTTCCAGCTTGTTCCAATCTGTCATCGACGTTGCCCAGGTCAGCAACTTGCCTTCGCGAAGCGAACTCAGCTCCTGAGGCGACATGGCGGCCTCTGCGAAGCCCCAGACATGCTCGAAAATATCGATCCCATCCCGCAGTGATCCCGGCGCATCATCGGTATGGCCGAAGACGAGAAAGCCTGCCTTGTGGGCTTCGTCGGCCGCGATCGCATAGGCGCGGGCTATCCTGTCATTGTATTGGGGAAACCACGCCAGATCGGGTTCGTTCAAAAGCCAATTGCGTACCGCTTGCCGGATATCGGCATCTGAGGAGCTTTCGGTGAATGCCGGCCGGCCTCCGCTGTGGAAGAACCGCGGAAGATCGCGTGCTTCCTGGCTTTTTGCGCGCAACGCCTTGGGGGTGTTCTCCAGTGCCATCACGGAAGTTACACCATGATTGACGTAGAGCTCGCCCATCCATTCTTGCCAGTGCACATGCGAATCGAATAATCCCGGAATAATGAATTTCCCAGTTATATCAATCACTTGCGCTCCCGCCGGTGCAGCTGCGTCGGCGGCAGGCAGGTCGCGAATAATGTTCCCCTCAATCAGCAGAGAGCGCTCCCGAAGGGGCGCGTCGGACAGTCCGTCAATGATCGTTGCCCCTCTGATGATAAGCGTCGCAGGCGCCTGCGCCTGGGTGGCTGTCAGGGCAGCAAACACGAGAAATCCGCTGCCAAGGACGCCCAGAAGAATAGCTCTCACATCCATCTTTGGTCTCCCTTAAGCAGCTCACGTCATGGATTAGCCATTACCTGCTTGGCCTGTTGAATGTCTCCTCCGGTGGAATCAATAGACTATTGCATCGTTGCGAGCTGATCCAGCGATCCGATATCGGGCTTTCGGGCATTTGCTGCGCTGGCCGCGGCCTGATGCATCGTCTCCGGACCGACCGCTGGGCGTTGTTGGACATATCATTTCGCGTACAATAGAACCGCCAGTAACCGATCGCAGCAGGAGATGCCCTATGCGCCGCGCGATTATCAGTTCTCTCATGCTTGCCGCCGCCTTCGGTGTGGGCCCGATTCACGCACAGTCTGCTCAGCCGTCGCCCGCCGAGGTTGAACGGCATTTCGACGCGTCCCTCAACGCCGCCGAAATGGCCTCCTGGATGAAGACTATGGCGGCTGAACCCAACCATGTGGGCTCACCACACAACAAGGCGAACGCCGAAATGGTGCTTGCCCAATTCCGGGATTGGGGATGGGATGCGCACACCGAAACGTTCGAGGTGCTTTACCCGACGCCGATCAGCCAGACGCTGGAGCTTGTCGGCCCCGAGCCTTTCAGGGCGACGCTGACGGAGCCGCCGATTCCCGGCGACGAGACCTCCGGACACATGAAGGACGCGCTGCCCGCCTACGTCGCATATCAAGGCGACGGCGACGTCACTGCGCCGCTCGTCTATGTCAATTACGGTATGCGGGACGATTACCTCCAGCTCGAACGCCTGGGTGTTTCGGTCAGAGGCAAGATCGTGATCGCCCGCTATGGCAGTGGCTGGCGTGGATTGAAGCCAAAGCTCGCGCAGGAGCACGGCGCTGTCGGCTGCATCATCTTTTCCGATCCGCGCGACGATGGTTACGCGACCGAAGATGCGTATCCGAAAGGTCCGGCGCGCCCCGCGAATGGCGTGCAGCGCGGCTCCGTCGCCGACATGACGCAATACCCCGGCGATCCGCTGACGCCTGGCATCGGTGCGACCGCGTCTGCCAACCGGCTCGCCATTTCGGATGCGCCGACGATTCTGAAAATTCCGGTGCTGCCGATTTCCTACGGCGACGCGCAACACTTTCTCGCCGCGCTTGGCGGCCGGGTCGTGCCTCCAAATTGGCGCGGGGCGCTCCCCATCACGTATCACGTCGGCGGCGGTGAGGACGCGCGCGTCCATATCGCGGTGAAATCCGATTGGTCGCTCAAAACCATCTACAACGTGGTCGCGGTGATGAAGGGAAGCACCTTCCCGGACCAGTGGATCATGCGTGGTAACCACCACGACGGATGGGTGTTCGGCGCGGCCGATCCTATGAGCGGACACATCGCCATGATGGGCGAAGCGAAAGCCATCGGCGCGCTCGCGAAAACGGGTTGGCGGCCGAAGCGCACGCTCGTCTATCTCAGCTGGGACGCAGAAGAACCGATGTTGCTCGGCTCCACCGAATGGGCCGAGACGCATGCGGCGGAACTGAAAGAGAAAGCGCTCATCTACGTCAATACCGACGGCAGCGGACGGGGCTTTCTCAACGTGGCGGGCAGCCATTCCCTGCAGCATCTCGTCAACCGCATCGCAGCCGATGTGACGGACCCGGAAACCAGCGTATCGGTCGCGGCGCGTGCGCGGGCCAGGATGCAGGTCGCAGGCGCCGCTCCGGGCGCGAACGAGGAAACCCGGGAGAACGCCAAGATAGCCGGCGATGCGACGCGCGACCTGCCAATCCGAGCATTGGGCTCGGGTTCGGACTATTCGTCCTTCCTGCAGCATCTGGGAATTGCGGCGCTGGATGTGCGCTTCGGCGGCGAAGGCCAGGTGGGCGGCGTCTATCATTCCGCTTATGACACCTATGAGTACTACAGTCGTTTCGGCGACCCCGGCTTTGCTTACGCGCCGGTACTTGCGAAGACCGTGGGGCGCACGGTTCTGCGCATGGCCGATGCCGATGTCCCGCTCCAGCGCTACGGCGATTTCGCCGACACGGTGTCGCGTTATTTGGACCAGGTGAAAAAACTCGCAGATACAAAACGCGAGGCGGCGGAGACCCAGGCGAAACTGCTCGCCGCGAACGCGTATCATCTGACCGATGATCCGACCAAGACCAGCGGGCCGCCGGCGCCGCTCAAGAGCGTGCCACACTTCAACATGGCGCCGCTCGAGAACGCGGTCGATCATCTCAAGCGAAGCGCCAAGGCCTATGATACGGCACTCGCCGCCAAGGGCGCCGCCCAGTCGGAAGCTGTCAAGGTGAAGCTGATCGACCTTGCACGTCGAACCGAGCAGAGTTTGGCCGTGGATGTGGGCCTGCCGGGGCGGGATTGGTACAAGCACCTGATCTACGCGCCGGGCCGGTATACGGGCTACGATCCGAAGACGCTGCCCGGTGTGCGCGAGGCCATCGAAGAGGAGCGCTGGGCCGACGTCGACCGTTATTCAGCGCTGACCGGCGCGGCGCTCGAGGTGTACGCGGACAAGCTGGACGAGGGCGTGCGCCTGATGGGCGAGGCTGGCTCGGTCGCGCAGGGCGGCGGGTAAAAAGACGCGATTTCGCGCACGCATCTTTTCGGGCGCGATGAGGCGCCGCGGTGCTTGATGTCCGGTTTCCATCGGATCGCGTCGGGTTTGAATTGGCTGAAGTTATTCAGCCTTGGGCCAATTCCGACTAACGCAGTGCAGCATGAGACGTGCACAGATTGTAGTGATTTACTCGATCACCTCGTTAGCGCGCAGCAAGAACGACGAGATCGGACTTGGTCGTCTGCTCGAACGGCATATCAGCGGTTTTGCCCCGCGTGGATTCACTGAGGAGCGCTAACGTCCACCTCGGCGTTTCTGCGTAGATGGCGATCGCCTAATGCCAAGGAAAGCGGCGAGATCAGGCAGTCAAACACCTCTCGGACGGTCGGATGTCGGGAGCCATCCACCCTCACGCACCTGGGCTTCCACGCAGTTCAGAAAACGCCTACCATCCTGTCAGTTCAGGGTTCGTCTGGAAATCCCGGTCAAAGACTCTCGGCTCCGTTACGCGGCCAATGAGGGCATACGGATGCAACCCATCAGGGAGCGCGTGCAGGCGACGGCGTCAAAGCCTGACGGGAGAGAGCGCCATGCGAATTCGCCCACGTTGCTTCGTCGTCATGCCATACGGAAGGAAGCCTGTGGGGCGTACGGACGCAGGCCGCTCCATCGAGGTAGACTTCGATGCGGTTTACGAGCGGCTGCTTGTTCCAGCGTTGCGTCAAGCTGGCTGTACGTGGTTTCGGTCTAGCGAAGAGACCACAAGCGCTGACATCCGCACCGGAATGTTTTACGAGCTCGCCACATCTGATTTTGTTCTCTCAGATATTTCTATCTTAAACGCTAACGTCTTCTATGAGCTCGGTGTCCGCCACGGCTTGTCGAATCGGGGGTCGATCCTCGTCCACGGCGGATGGGTCGATCAGCCGATCGACATCGCGGTCGACAAGAGCTTTCGGTACAGCGGGAAGCTTTTCTCCGCAGAGCGGCACCAACCGGAGGTTCAGCCGGAGATTCAAGCGGAGATTAAACAGGAGATTCAGCGCCTCGCCGCCCTTATTGCCGGGGCTGTGCATTCCGACCCCCGGCATGTCAGTAGCCCTGTTTACAAGGAGCTTCGCGGCCTCTTACCGCCTGACACCTCCCGAATTGATATCGCGCGCGTCGGGTACGCAAACAGGTGGTACCGCGAATGGACCGAGAAGGTCAGCACAGCACAGAGGAAGGGAGCAGCGTCCGACATCATGACCCTTGCGGGCGACGCCGCGAACAGTCTGCAGGCGGCGCAGGTCTTCTACACGGCCGCATGGGCGCTGATCGGCCTACAGCGCTTCGAGTTCGCTGAGGAACTACTTCGGGCTGCTGTGCAGGCAGATCCGATGCACGTTGAGGCGCAGTGTCAGCTCGGACTGGTGCTGAACCGGCGAGGGCATGCGAACGAGGCAGCTGAGTACCTGAATCGAGTCAAGAACACCCACCACGAAAGTATGAACTGGCTCGGCGCGCTAGGGCGTGTGAACAAAGACATGTGGCGCGATTCCTGGAAAGACTTCACCGACATGGAAGAACGTCTAAAGGTCTGCTTAAAGAACCAGGGTCGCGCGTACGCAGCTCTCGATTTGTACCAAGAGCGCTTGAACAGAGACCGGGCGTCCCACTATGCAGCCATAAACGTCTGTGCCATCGTCACATGGCTTCGGAACGCCGCAAGCAGGTGCGGTGGCTATCTCGATCGCGACCTTGAAAACCTCCTGAAGGAGTCGAAAGAGATCGTCCGAAACGCAGGGGAGAGGGACAGGAAAGATCCAGACGACAGGGGATATTGGGCATGCACCTCCTTGGCCGAACTGGCCCTGTGCGAGGGCGACCTGGCCCAAGCGGTAAGAGAGTACGAGCGGGCCGCTCACTGGCCTGGCAGAGGAAAGTTCGACATCCAATCCATGCTCTCGCACTTGAGGATTTACTACGAGCTGGGTCTGCACGTTGAGACAACATCGGGTCTAATGCGTGTCCTGGACGAAGTCTCGGACAGGATGTTTGCCAGTGAAACGTTTAATAAGGTCGTCGTCTGTCTTGGCCATATGACGGACGAACCCGAGAATCCAGGTGTGTTCGACCAAAAACTCGAGCCCCTTAAGCAGGCCATCACGGAGAAGCTCAGAGAATGGCATCTGGGAAAGGGCGATCTGGCGATATGTCGAGGCATGCGGGGAGCTGAAATAATCTTCGCTGAGGCGTGTGTTATCCTAGGCATGAAAGTCCGCCTTCTGATTCCACTCCCCGAGGACGAATTCATTGAGAAGTGCGTTCACGCCCCACGTACCGAGTGGCAAACCCGGTACACAAGACTGATTTCAAGTCAACGAAATGTCGAGGTGAAGTTCCAAGACTTCGAGCTGGGCGCGGCGCCGCCGACTTCTTCGGCGATGCGGCGAGGCGTACTCTGGTGTCTGAACACGGCTCGCGTCGCCGTCAACAACCCGAGCGCTCTGCATTTGCTGTTCGTGCGCCCTGATAGCCTTGCGACCTCGCCTTCTGGCTTTCGCGCGGGTCTCGATGAGATGCTCCGTCTTCCGGCCATTCGAACGGACATCGATCCGGGCACGCTGCCGGCCATCTAAACCAGGCGGACGAAACGATTAACCTGGCCGCCCGGCATCGAGAACCGGGCCACTTCCGGATATTCGTAACCATCCGCTAGCGGCCGCCTTGCGCGCGGGAGTGACACGGCTCCTTCTGGCACTGGTGCATGCGACGTGTTTTGCACTGGTGCAAAGGATGGTGCGATGAGCCGCGTGGAAGTGATGTCCGGCCCCGAGCGAGCCGGCGTTGAGGAACCCGATCATCGGCAATGCCAGCTGCTGTGCGCGCGCCGCGAGCGGCAACGCCGCCGCGCCGCCCGAGAACCGTGATGAAGTCGCGCCGCCTGATGCCGAGAATGGCTTGTTACGAGGCAGACCTGAACGCTCTGAATCGACGTGGGCGTCCATCAGTGCCCCTCCCATGTTCGACCCGAGAATATCACCCGAGCGTGCGGCAGATAGACTGCTGCATTGCGGAATTTCCGTGGACCGCCCGCTTCAGGTCTGCTCGGGGTCACTTGCGCCAAGCGACGGCGTAGCTGCCATGTCCGCTTGTCCTCCGGTCACTACACATCTGTCCGCATGGCCGAAGGCCCAGCCCGGCAGCTAGACCCAAGCAAACAGCGTGACGCAGTTCCCTTCGCGGTTCACGTCGTGAAGAATTTGACGAAATGATCGATGACCTGTTCGGGCGCTTCCTCTTGCAGGTAGTGGCCAGTCGGGAGCGGTTGTGCGTCGACGAGGTTGCTCGCGAACTTCCGCCACACCGTTGGAAATTCCTGGGTCGGCGGTGCCCCTCGCGTGCCCCACAGTATCAGGAGCGGCATCCCGATCTGGCGATCCTTGTCGGCCGAATCCATCTCGAAATCGATCGTGGCGCCGGCCCTGTAGTCGCGGCAGGAGCCGATGATCGTCTTCTTTGTGTAGCAGCGGATATATTCATCGAACACGACCTTGGGAACCTTTCTGTTGCTGCCGCCGCGGCTTTTCAGGAACCATTCGGCCGGCACCGCGCTCATCAGCGTCTCAGGAAACGGCTCCGGTTGCGCCATGAACAGCCAGTGCCAGGTGTTGAGGCCCCACTTCATGTTCGCATTGGTCCACACGTGGTAGTTCGGCAGCATGTCCAGGAGGCAGAGCTTCATGACCCGATCCGGGTGATCGAGGCACAGACGATGGCTCAAGCGCGCGCCGCGGTCGTGGCCGGCAAGGAAGAAACGCTGGTGACCAAGGCTCTCCATGACCTCGACCATGTCCTCGGCCATGACCCGAAAACTGTAATTGATGAGATTGGGCCCGGGCTCGGGCAGCGAGCTGTCGCCGTAGCCGCGCAGATCGGCGAGAACCACGTGATAGCGCTCCGCAAGCCGCGCGCCGACCGCGTACCACAATACGTGATTGTTCGGATTGCCGTGCAGGAGCAGCAGAGGCGGGCCAGAACCGCCGTGGCGCACACGAATGATGGCACCCTTGGTGCGGATGTCGATGTGCTTGAAACCCGGGAACAAAGCCGCGACTTCCGGGCTGCCCCAGCGCGTCGGGTCGCGGGCATAGTCGGCAGACGTCGCTTCGGACAGCACTGCAGTCTGTTCGGCGAATGATGGCGTGGCGACGCTCGCCGCCGCCGCGCCTGCGGCCAGAGCCTGAACCAAACCGCGGCGGCTCAAGCCTTGTTCGATTTGTCCGGATTGGAGATGCGTGGTCATTTCAGCCTCCCTGGCGCGTTTCGATGAAGCCATAGCGGGGACCAAGTCGCGCACTGTTCGAATTCTAGCAAGCATTGCACATATGGGAACCACTGCATTTCACATTGAGACCCGACGGTCCGTGCAGTGCGCAAGTCGCGCCCTGGGCCTTATTCAGTCGGGAAGTTGATCTCGCGAATGATGCGGCGGTAGTCTTCGTATTGGTGGCGAACGAAATCACGGAATTCCGCGCCGCATATCCCGGTCGGATAGAGTCCCTGGAAGATAAGCTTTGATTTCAAGTCGGCCGAACCGATCGCCATCGAAAGCATGGCGGCGAGTCGTGATTGGGTCTGCACGGGCGTCTTGCCAGGCGCAAAGATCCCGAACCAGACCTCCATGTGGACGCTTGGAAAGCCCGCTTCGGCGATTGTGGGCACGTCGGGAAGAAGTTCGGTCCGCGTCATCGACCCGGTGGCGAGCACGCGCAGCCGCCCGGCCGCGGTTTGCTCACGCACATCGGAGTAATTGCCCAGGTAGGAGGTGACATGCTGGCCGAGCAGGGCGTTCACGGCCGGCGCGGTGCCCGCGTAAGGCACGAAGGTCATCTCGACCTTGGCGGCGCGCTTAAGTGCTTCAAAGGCAACGTGCGTCGCAGAGCCGGGACCGATGCTCGCGAGCGTCAGGCTGCCTGGTCGCAGCCGCGCTGAGTCAAGGAGTTCACTGAGCGTCTGATAGGGCGAGGCGGCGTTGACGGCTAAGGCGGTCGGCGCTCTGACAAGTTGGCAGATCGGCACGAGGTCGGCGAGCGGATCGAAGTTAAGCCTGCGCAGATTCGCATTAACGACAAGCGGGTTGGCGTTGATCAGCAATGTCTCGCCATCGGGAGCTGCACGCGAAACCGCTTCGCTGCCGATATCTCCCGCGGCGCCGGGGCGGGTCTCGATCAGGAACGGTTGATTTTGCGTGCGACTGATCTCGTCCGCCACAAGGCGGGCGACGAGATCGCTGACCCCGCCCGGCGGGTTTGGAACCACCAACTTGATCGTTCTCGGCGTCTGCGCCCAAGCGCAATCGGATATTACCGCAGCGGCCACGAAAGCGAAAATTGCCATAGCGCGTTTACACGGCCGCATTCTGATCGTCACCATCCCGTGGCTCCGCCATTTCTGCAATTGCCCCTGCGGGTCAACCATGAGATGCGCGTGGGCACATCCGCGGTAACATGCGTCTGCGTCCATCTGCTTCAGGCAATATGGGCGGCGCACGACCAGCACCTCGCCAAGAGCCCTTGGCGCCAACCAGATCAGCTATTGCGCTTACTTGTGGTGTCGGCAACTTGCTCGACGAGTTCGACAATGGACTGCCGCGTATGGGGATCCTGTATCCGCCTGAATGCTTGCACGAGACGTAACGTGTACGCGGTATCGAGGAAGTCGAGCACGTCGCCACCGTCCTGATGATCGTCGGTCCCGCAGACGGCGCCGCCGAAAAAAAACAGGATCGGCACCTTCAGGACCTCGGCGATCCGCTGCAACCGGCCTGCCTCGATGCGGTCCGTCCCCTTTTCGTACTTTTGCACCTGCTCGAATGTCACGCCGAGGGCCAGACCCAAGGCTTCCTGCGACAGACCGAGTTGAAGCCGCCGGAGTTTGACGCGCTTGCCGATTTCACCGTTCCGAAGGGATGATTCATTGGTCGACATGTGCGGAGCCATTCTCAGAAAGCCCGGAAATTCAGTGACCAACTACGACAGCGGTTCTTTTTTATGGTCGACCGAAGGCGGCGTCAATCTCTCCCCGCGAACCTGCTGGCAAATGCTTGTCGAAGGCATCGGGGTGAATGAAATCGTCGCGAAACCAAGGGTATTTCTGCGGATCGAATTCCTCGACCGCCCAGTCGATCATCCGACGGACCCGCGGTACCCCGCCCAGATCACGGTGGTAGCTCAGCCAGATGTCGAAGGAATAAACCCAGTCGATATCGAGCGGGATCACCGACGCCCCGATCGCGAAATAATAGGTCGGCAGCCAGCCCACCGCCAAACCGTTGACAATTGCCGCATAGAGAGCGGTGCTGACGTTCGTGCGCATTGCAACAAAGCCAGCCTGCGGCCGTTCCGGATATTCCTCCTCGTAGTATTCGCGCGCCTTGCCCTGGTCGGCATACATCAGGACGATGCGGTGGAGTCCACCGATCTCCTGCTTCGCTTTGGGCAATCCATAGGTGTCAATGTAGGATTTCGATGCGCATGGCATGATGTGCATGCGACCGATCCGGCGGATGATCAGATCGCGCGGTGCAGGCTGCTCGATTTGGATGGCAAGATGTGCCTCTGCCCGCGAAACCAAATCGTCGGGCCGCAGCATCGAACAATGCAGGTCGACAAGGATCTGGGGATGCGCGCGCGCGAATTCGAGAAGCCGCGGCGTGACCCAGAAGGTCCCAAGCCCCTCTGTGCATGCAATCTTGATTTCGCCCCGCAGAGGCTGGGCGAGCATGCCGCGTCGACGGACGAATCCGAGCGAAGCCTGTTCCATCTGCTCAGCACACGACAGGAGGTGATGTCCGGCGGAGGTCAGACGCACGCCGTCGCGGTGGCGGGTGAATACAGCGGCGCCGATCTGATGCTCGAGCTGTTCAATTCGCCGTGCAATGCCATGCCCCGTCATGCGCAACCGGATTGCTGCGGTGCGGAAACTCTTGGCCCGCGTCACCTCGAGAAAGAACCGGACGCTCTCCCAGTCGAGCGCGGCGCCATCGGACGTCACACGCGCATGCTCAGAATCACGTGCATGCTCAGAATCGTGAGCACGGTTAGTCGAATTCGATCGCACCGCCACACCCTAAGTCAAGCTAAGTAGATATCAGCTAAATCGCATGCGTAAAAGGAGATTTGCGATGACGGCCCACGACGTTCGGGTTTCCGGGAGCGGCAAGCTTGCTTACGATAATGCGCAGCGATCGGCGCGCAGGCTTGATGATCCCGCGATTCTTGCGCTTGCACGCCGCCTCGTGGTGTTCAACGCGGCGGGCGACCAAATCGCAAGCCTTATGCAATTGGCCCGAAAAGCCATTCCCATGCTGACGACCGCGGAGATTGTCCAACGCGTCGCGTCCTATAACCCGGATTGCTTCTGGGCTATTGCGCAACGCGACAGGTTCGACGTCAAGGCACCCCTGGGCGAGGGATATGTTGCATTTTTGCCACTGACAAAGCAAGGCTTAAATCAATTGCTCGACGGAACGTTGGACCGTCGAAATCCGCCGCTGTCCGTTATTTCGGCCCAACATGAGAAGCCTGCCGGCATTTACGTTTGGCACGTCTATGCTCCTGGGAAGCTGGCAGCCGGGGCGCCGTTGGTCATGCAGAAGATGTGGGGCCCGCAGTGCCACGACGTCGATGTTTACAGCTGGTCGATAAACAGTGAGGCAGCCCGATTCGTCGAGGGCATGGGGTTTCGGCTCGCCCCTAAGCTAGCCGGCAGTACCGCGCCCCAGTTTCACCTGTTCCGCCGCTCCAGGTCGAGCTATCAGGAAACCACCCTTTGCGCGCTGCCGAGCCCGCACTCCCCCGAGCCATATATCTCCGTCCGGGTTGCGCGGACCATCGACGATTTCATGCGCGCGGCGGTGATCCGAGGCGCCGTGTTCATTGGCGAGCAGAAATGCCCCTACGACGAGGAATTCGACGGGAACGATTTCACCGCCACTCACATGGTCGGTTACGTCGGAAACGAGCCCGCCGGCTGCCTGCGGATTCGCTATTTCTCAGATTTTGCCAAATTGGAACGGCTGGTTGTCCGTAAGGAGTTCCGCAATTCAGGCTTGGCACGAGAGCTCGTCAACGCGGGCGTCGAATTTTGCCGGACCAAGGGCTATACCCGGATGTGCACCTATGCGCAAAAGCGGCTGGTAAAGTTCTGGGGCAAATGCGGCTTTTCGATTTCCGAAACGTCACGTGAGCTTGTGTTCTCGGATTTCGATTATGTCGAGATGGTATGCGCCGCCGAGCGCGCTGCCAAGACGATATCATTCGAAAGCGATCCCTACGTGGTCATTCGGCCCGAAGGCAGCTGGCAAAAACCCGGAATTTTGGAGCGTTCGAAGGCGCGCGGCATCAGCCGACCTTCCACCGAGGGAGCCGCCGCATGAACCAGGTCATTTATCTAAGGGCATTGTCCGATTCGTCGCTCGCTCCGTGCCTCGTTCTGGTCGACATGCAGCAGGAATATGTCACCGGATCCCGCCTCATGGCCTTACCGGATGCTGACGCGGCGCTTGCCAACTGCCGCGTCGCACTCGACCATGCAAGGTCGAAGGGCTTTCCGGTGGCATTCCTCCGCCAGTTCAGTCGGTCAGCCTATTTTAATCCCGCCACCGCGTTTAGCGGATGGATAAAGGGATTCGAACCAACCAGCGCAGACATGGTTTTCGAGCGAGAAAATCCGTCTTGCTATTCCAGCAAACTGTTTGCGCAGTTCATGGATGGTTGCGAAGGTCATTTTGCTCTTGCCGGATTTGCCGGGGAAACCGCGTGCCTGTCCACCGCGATCGACGCGTTCCATCGCCGGCATCGTTTTTCGTATTTGGCGGACGCTTCCGCAAGCCACGCGCTCGGCGATCTTTCGGCCGCCGAAGTGCAGAAGGCGGTTACTGATATTGTCGGCGTGTACGGCGAGATCGTCACGACGCGCGCCTGGATCAGCGAGTGCCCGACCAATGCCGCGTTGCTAAGGGGAAGACGATGAGCACCAACCGTAATCACCAAATCCAGGCTTTGATCGAACAACTTTCGAACAGCGCCAGAATTGCACGAGACCTCTCGCTCGACGATACGGCGCGCCTGCTCGCGATGGCCCAGCTGGACTTACAGACGAAATTGCACTCGATTTCAGCCGATGAACTGCGGAGCTTTACCCGCACGGTCGCAAACGTGGTGGAGTTCAAGGTGAGGTCACCGGCCAACGACACCAAGCGCGCCGAGGGAGGTGAGGGCGGTCAGAAGGGACAAGTGCCCGTCGTCCGCTAAGGTATCGATTTTGACCTCAGCGGTGTTCATTGCGGCCGTTGCAAGCGCGTTCCTGCATGCATCTTGGAATGTCTTGGCAAAGCTTCATTCGGCGCCCCGAGATTTGCTGCGTGGAATAGTTTTCGCCACCGCCAGTCTCTGCTGCATCCTTTTGCCCTTCGTGGGGTTGCCACCTCCCAATGCCTGGCCCTGGGTTGCGGCCGCCAGCGCCTGCAATGTCGTCTTCACGCAAGCTATGCTGTGCGCCTATGCGCGCACCGATTTCGGGATTGCCTATGTGGTTGTAAGAGCGGTCATTCCGCCGATTCTATTCTTGATCGGCTGGATGTTCATGAACGAGGCCCGCGGAATGTACGCGGTTCAAGGCTTAGCGCTTGTGGTGCTCAGCCTCCTGCTATTTGGGTTTTCAAGACGCACGATGCGCGGTCAGGGATCAGGCGGACTGCTGCTGGCGATGTCGGCCGGTGGAGCGATGGCGTTCGCGCTTTTGTTCGATGTGAACGGCATCCGTGTGTGCGGCGGAGGGTTGCGCTGCCTGGTCCCCGTTGCGGTTGCGAGCTCGCTCGTCACTGCGTGCGGATTGGGGTTGGTATCGCGCCTCGAACATACGAATCCATTTGCTGTTCTGATAAGCCACGCCAAGCTCTGCTATGCTGGCGCAACCTTGCTGCTGTCATCCTATTTGTGCGGCATGTGGGCTTACGTTCACGGACCCATTGGCCTCGTCGCGCCGTTACGCGAGAGCGGCATCGTGTTCGGCGGAGCGTTGGCCGTACTGGTCTTGAGAGAGCCCGTCAGCAGGTTGCAATGGACCGCGCTCGGATTGGCGACCATCGGGGTCGCCCTGGTTCAGATTGGATGATTATTTCGAGATGGCATCGACAGGGTTGCCGCACCAAGCCGGGAGCTGGCGCGCAGTCGCCGCCGCCTCGATTGGCAATGCGTTCGAGTGGTTCGATTTTATCATCTACGGCTTTTTTGCCGCGACGATTGCAAAGCTCTTTTTCCCGATCGGAAACGAAACGGCTTCACTTCTGCTGACGCTGGCATCCTTCGGCGTCACCTTTGTCATGCGTCCGGTCGGCGCAGCCGTGCTCGGCAACCTCGCTGATCGCCATGGACGAAAAACAGCCCTGACCCTGACGATGTCGATGATGATGGCTGGAACCGCCATAACGGCCTTTGTGCCGACCTATTCGTCAATCGGAATATTCGCGCCGATTATGATCACCGGTGCGCGCATGATCCAGGGCTTCTCGGCGGGGGGCGAATTCGGCAGCGCGACCGTATTCCTGGCCGAGCAGAATCCGAATCGGCGAGGCTTTTACGCCAGTTGGCAATTTACCGGTCAGGGCCTGTCCGCGGTTCTCGCTACTGGCTTCGGCGCGGTGCTTAATGGCCTGTTGACCACCGAACAGATGGAGACATGGGGATGGCGGATTCCCTTCCTGTTCGGGCTGCTGATCGGGCCTGTCGGCTACTACATCCGGTGTCACCTCGATGAGACGCTGGAATTTCGGTCGGCACAGACAATTTCTGCACCGTTTCGAGAAACGCTCGCGTGTGCCAAGGCGAGACTGTTGATAGCCTCTGCAATGATCGTCTTCATAACCGTCGCCATCTACACGGCTGTTTACATGCCGACCTATGCGATCCGTGAACTCGGTCTGCCGCCGGCCGCGGGATTCTTGGCCGGCTTGCTTGCAAGCGCGGTCCAAGTTGCGATCGTTCCGGTGACCGGCGCGCTCTCCGACCGGCTCGGACGGCTACCGATTGCCGCCGCCGCCATCGGCGCAACATTAATCTCGGCCCAACCGTTGTTCGGGTGGTTGGTCGCGGCGCCGACGATCGGCTGGTTGCTGCTTGTCCAGGCGATCGTCAGCGCTTTCGTTGCCGCTTACGCAGGGCCTATTCCCGCACTTATTTGCGAACTGTTTCCGATCAGCGTGCGCGTAACAGCCGTGTCGACGAGCTATTCATTGGCGGTCGCCATCTTCGGCGGGTCCGCGCCATTGGTTATTGCATTACTGATCCATGTCACGGGCAGCAGCTTGATACCAGGTTATTATCTCATGTTTGCGGCTGCGCTCAGCCTCGTAGCCCTTGGGGCTGCACGTCGGCTCGGATTTAGATAAACGCGACCCCCTCTTGAACCTTCTTGCATCCGCCCGCGACACACATTCCAGACATCGACTCAAGACCGCCGAGAGATGAGGCGGTCCCATATTGCCTTGTTTGGAGACGTTAGATGCGCAAGATGCTGCCGTTTGGAATTGCCACGATCTTGACCGCTGTAGCGATTACGGCATGGGCCACTGCCATGACCAGGTCCCAAAAATACCCGGAAACCGCAGGCATCGATATTCTTACGCTGATGACCGCCTCGACGAAGCTCCAGGTTCAGCAATACGACGCATTTTGATCCGGACGATGTCGGTGACAGCGGCACCGCATCAACGCGCGCTTGCGTGATCCCGGACAACTGGCAAGGTTGCGGGCGCTACCGGCCGTGCGGGTCATCGCGAGGGCGCCGGCTTCTCTCCAACAGCGGCACCTTGTGGAATTTTGCGCGAGCCTTCAGACTGCGCGAGATGAGATATGTTTCATATTGTTGCGCGCTGGCGGCGTGCCTGCTGCTGGCGATCAGCGTGGCGAATGCGCAGCTGCGCGGCCATGGTGGGCCGGTTCGCGCCCTTGCGGTATCGCCCGACGGCGCAAGTTTGATTTCCGGCAGCTTCGATACTTCGGCGATCCGATGGTCGCTCGAACGCAGGGCCGCCGAAAATGTGCTGCGCTTCCATAACGGCGCCGTCAACACAGTTGTACTGCTCACGGATGGCCGGATCGCTACAGGCGGCGAGGATGCCCGCATCGCCATCTGGAACGCGGGCGAGCGGATGCCGCAGACAGTGCTCGAAGGGCATCAGGGGCCCGTGGCGGCTCTCGCGGTGTCCGGCGATGGGCGCTTTCTGGCATCGGGATCTTGGGACCACACGGCGCGTCTGTGGCCGCTCGGCGGCGGAACATCGCGGGTGCTTGCAGGCCACGCGCAGAACGTCAACGGGGTTGCGTTTGCGCCCGATGGGCAGACGGTGGTCACGGCCGGTTACGATGCCACCTTGCGGATCTGGCCGTTGGCCGGCGACAATGCGTCTGCGATCATAACACTGCCGTCGCCCCTCAATGCCGTTGCGATTGCAGCGGACGGGGAGATCGTGACGGGTGGCGCGGACGGAAAGGTTTACTCACTGTCGGCCGCCGGCGAACGGCGAGGTGAGATCGCGGCAGGGGACGCGCCTGTTGTTGCGATCGCCCTTTCAGGTGACGGCAAGCGCATCGCGGCGGCAAGCATTCGCGGTTCGGTTACCATTCTCAATCGTGCGGCCCGCCGGAGCGAACGCACTTTAATCGTGCCCGGGCCGCCGGTGTGGTCGGTCGCCTTCTTGCCCGACGGCCGAACGCTGCTCACCGGCGCCACCGATCGCATGATCCGCCGGTGGGATGTCGCCACTGGCGAACCCATCGACAGCCTTACGACCGGGGGTGCTGACGATGCGCTCGCAGCCTATGCGGGCGACCGCGGGGCGGAAGTGTTTCGCGCCTGCGTTGCCTGTCACGCGTTGCGGCCCGATGAAGGCAATCGGGCCGGCCCGACCCTTGCCGGCATCTTTGGGCGTCGGATCGCGACATTACCCGGCTATAATTTCTCTGAGGCACTCAAGTCGCTCGACATCGTGTGGACGCCAGAGACCGTGTCGAGACTGTTCGAGATCGGCCCCGCGGTATTTACGCCCGGCACCAAGATGCCGGAGCAGCGCATCGGTTCTGCGGACGACCGCGCTGCGCTGGTACACTTCCTGGAGAAGGCGACAGCCAGGTAGAGACCGAACTCACGATTCCTTCTTCGGCGCCGGTGCGCCGGCCTCGCGTTCCCGCAGATAATCCTCAGTGGTTCGCGGCGCCGGTCGGGGCGCCGCGCTGACGCGATCCTCTGCCTCCGTCACCGCAATGACGCGGCAATCCGCGCACATCCTGATGGCGTCGAGCCGACGATCGGCGGCCTGGTACATCCAGTGGTTTCCGGCCAGGGCGGCGGTGATGCGCTCGATCGTGCTTTTCACGCCAAACGGTTTGCCGCAGCGTATGCAGGCGAACGGCTCCTCCTCGTTGAGTACTCGCGCCGTCGTGGTGGCGGCACGGAAATCAAGCTGTGGCTTGAGCGTGATTACCTTCTCGGGACAGGTCGCCTTGCATAATCCGCACTGCACGCAGACGTCTTCGACAAAGCGTACCATCGGCCGCTCCGGATCGTCCCGCAGGGCGCCGGTCGGACAGGCAGATACGCAGGCAAGGCACAGCGTGCAACCATTCACCTCGACCTCGACCGCGCCGAAAGGTGCGCCGTCAGGCAGCGCGATCACTTCCGCGGGAGTCGGCGCCGCGCGCTGCAACTCGCGCAGAGCCAGCCGCAACGCCTCCCGCTTGCCACCGGCCGGCGCGAAGCTCGCCGGACGCGGTGCCGCTTCTGATGGGATGATTGTCCTTAATGCGGCGCCGAGCGCATCCGGATCGTCGGTTTCGATCGTCTCAACTCGTCCCGATCCAAATCCGAGACCGGACAGAATCGGCTCCGCAAGCGCAAGCGTCCGCGCAAGGCCCGCAACGTCGTGGCGCGGCTTTGCCCGTAACAAGAACCGCAGTGCCGATGCTCCATACGCGAAAGCGGCGGCGATCGCCTCAAGGCCGACCTGCGTGACTTCGTTCACGCCGAGCGGCAGCACGTTGGCGGGAAGCCCATCGCCGAACCGAGCGAGCGCGTCGATCAGCGGTGTGCCATGCGCTTCATCGTGCAAGAGCACGATCGGGCGCCTGCCGCCAGCATCGGCATAGGCGCGCAGCATCGCCCGCAATTTTCGCATCAGCACGTCAGCTGGCGGCAACGCATAGGATGCGGCGCCGGTGGGGCAGACAGCAGCGCATTGTCCGCATCCGGCACAAATCTGCGCATCGATCGCCACACGGTCGCCGGCCGGCGCGATGGCCCCCGCGGGGCACAGGTCGATGCAACGACGGCAGCCGACGATGCGGGAGCGCGAATGGACGCAGAGACCTTCGGTGAAAGTGATGTATCGGGGCTTGTCGAAGGTGCCGACGAGATCACGTGCTTTGAGCACTGCCTTAACCACGGCGGCCGGATCGCCAGGGTCGGCGCGCAAATAGCCGTCGCGCAGATCGGACGCGGAGAACAGCGGCGCAGCGCCCGAGAGGTCGAGCACGATGTCGCAGCGCGACACCGCGCCGGCACGCCCCGGACCAAAGCTGAGGGCATCACGCGATGATGGGGAGGGCTGCGCATAGTCGTCGATGGTCAGCTCGAATGCGCCGAGATGGCCCTTGGCCGAGCGAATCCTGCCTTTCACCACAGGAAACTCGGTGACTCGGGGCGGCATTACTGAGGCTGGCGGCGCAATCAGTACCGTCAAGTCAAGATGGTCTTTGAGGAGATTTGCGGCTTCGATTGCCGTCTCGTCCCGCCCGCAGATAAGGACGACGCCGTCACTGTCGAGAGTGACCGATGGGACCTGCGGCGTCACCTCGGCGGCGGCCGCGATCAACGCAGCCATCTTTGCGCCCGCGTTCGCGGCCTCGTTCGACCAGCCCGCGGTCTCCCGGATATTGACATAGCGGATATCGGCAGCCGCATCGCGACCATCGCCGATTTCGGAGAAGAGGGGCGCCTCCTGGGTGCAGCCCACGATGAGCGGAGCACCCGCGGAGACTGCGGCGCGGAACTTCGGCAATTCCGCCCGGCAGAGGTGGTGTGTGGTCGTTACCCGAGCGCCCGGACAGCCGCGTCGCACCGCTTCGACATCGAGCGGCATCGTGCCTTCGCACGAGCAGATCAGGATATCGTGCGGGCGATCCGTCATTCAGATTGTTCCGCAGGTATGTGACGCTGCAATGCAGCATCCAGGTGGCTTGTCCCGGCGACTGGCCGGGGCGCGTTCCAGGCTATAGCTATAATTACAGCAAACCAAAATCATGCTGCGCGAGGTCGCATGCCGCTCAAGAGCCAACCCCATTTGCGCACCACAGTTGCGCGGGGGGTCGATCTGCCGCCCCCGTATCGCTTGGTGACGTTGCGTGAGGTGGGCGACGCTTTCGTCCACGCGACCGCTATCGCGGCGGAAGATGGTGCCGGGACGCTGGTTCATGTCGGGCGCTTCGATCTTGCGGAGTTTGCCGTGGTGCTGGAGCCTGACGAACCACTGAGGACCGCGCGACGCGCCATATACACCGGCATTTGTGCGCTCGGCGACGCGCTTGCCGCATGTGCGCCGCCGGAGAAGGCGATCACCTTCGAGTGGCCCGACGCCATCCTGGTCGATGGCGGACTTGTCGGCGGTGCGCGCCTTGCCTGGCCGGCGGCTGCCGATGAAGACCAACCGCCGGCATGGCTTGTGTTTGGCGCCATGATCCGCCTCGTCGCAATGGGCGAAGACGAACCCGGCCTGCGGCCGCTTGCCGCGGCGCTCGAAGATGAAGGGTTCAATGATCTCGATGGCCAGGTATTGGTGCAGAGCTTTGCACGTCATCTCATGGCTGCTTTCGATATCAGCCAGGAGAAAGGATTCGGAGAGATCGGCAGGAGCTATCTTTCTCGCCTTGCACCCGAAAAGGCGAAGCTCGGAAAAGTCGGTCGGCCCGAACGTTCGCACGGCCTGCGCCGCGATATCGATCAGGAAGGAAATCTGCTGATACGGCATTCCGGGACTGGAAAGTTCGAACGGCGTTCCCTGATCGAAGCGCTCGCGATACCGTCCTGGCTCGATCCGGTGAGCGGAGGGCCTAAACGATGACAGGCCGGGATCAAGCGGAATTTTTGGATTGGGAGACCGCGTGAACGCAGCGCCCGCTTTGTCAGCCGTGTCCCTCGGCGTGGTGGTCGAGCGCCGCAAGGCAGCCAGCGCGTGGGCGGACTATAGTTGGCGACCAGTCGCGGTTTTACCTGGACGGCCAGGAACCGAGCCATGGAGTGTGCTTGCCACTGACGATGACGCGACTACGTTTTACGCCGGCGCGGCCGATCTTGCGCTGTACCGGACGGAGACCGCCCACTATCGCGCTAATCTTGCGTCGGGTGCGCCGTCGCTATGGGTAGCGTTACGACCGACCGGGGGCCAGCCGCCCTTCCGCGTGGTTGCCATTACTGCTGATCCTGCCGAGGGTGAGTCGTTCACGCAGGCGGGCGACGATCTCGTAGGGGCGGTGCCGATGCCGGCGGCGGTGCGCGACCTGCTCGAAGCATTCGTCATCGAACACCATGTCGAGCAGCCGTTCTTCAAACGTCAGCGCGACCGTGCTGATCCGGAGGGCATCGCGCGCCACCGACCGGGCGAGAAGGAAAAGGACCGATGAAAGATTCGGAAGGTTTCATTTCCCGCTGGTCGCGCCGCAAACGCGAGGCAGTGCGGGAGACCGAATCGGCAAACGTGCCAATCCCATCAAAAGCGAAAATGCCTGCCGGCCCCGATCCTGCGGCAGCTTTGTCCCGCGAAGTCCCCGCTCCGGTCGAACCCACGTTCGATCTGGCGAGCCTGCCGCCGATCGAATCGATCACGGCAGAAACCGACATTCGGGGGTTTCTCGCACCGGGGGTGCCGTCTGAATTGACGCGGGCGGCACTTCGCCGCACCTGGGCCTCCGATCCCAGCATCAGGAATTTCGTCGGGCTTGCGGAGTACGATTGGGACTTCAATGCACCTGATGCGATGGCCGGCTTCGGCCCGCTTCAGGACGCTGAGGGAATCGGCAAAATCGCAGCTCGGATATTTGGTCCCAGCTCCACCGAGACGGACAACGCTCAATCTGCCAAATCCGCATCCGCGATGTCGCAGTCGGAATCAGCGGCGGATCAAGCCAATCCCGCAGCCGAGGCGAACGAGGCGAAGCGACACCAAGATCAGCCGACAAAAATCGTTGGCGCAGCACATTCCCAAGAAATTCCATACTGCGCAGATGGCGTTGTTGCGGCGCAAAATGCAAATGCGAAATCCATTGAATCAAATAACATTGTCAAACGCCGACATGGGGGAGCTTTGCCAAAGTGATTGGTGGTTGACGGTTAGGCGCGCAGCGGAGGACCAACTGCGGTCTGTAGCCTGAATCCAAGATCGAAGGGGAAAAGACTGCACTCTGATACCTGCGATTAAGTAATCCGCATCGTCATGGGTGCCCTGAGTAGGGCCACCGTAAGCCGAAATGTGAAACGCTCGCGGATATCGCGGCTATTGACGGGATTTTCAATCTGAGAGCAGATTGAGCTAAACAGAGTTCGGCTCCGGTCAAAGTCCGGTTCCGATCAAAGTGGGCGCATGTCGGACAGAAGTCTCGGGGGCGCGAGTGGGGGGACTAAGGTGGCCGGCGCGGCGGCGCGGTGGGGTGGTATTGTGCCGCAATCAAGTGTGGACGAAGTCGATCTCGCGCGCGGGCGAGAATATGCGCTCCTCGCCCGGCTGCTCGCGCGCGCGCCTGATCGCTCATTGCTCGAGCGCCTGGCGGCTTTGCTGGGCGATTCCAGTCCGCTTGGCGTCGCCCATACCGAGCTTGCGCAAGCCGCCGGTCGGACCAGTGTCGAGCGTGTCGAGCGCGAATACTTTGATCTCTTCATCGGCGTTGGGCGGGGGGAGCTGCTGCCTTACGGGTCGTATTATCTTTCAGGCTTTCTTCACGAGCGACCGCTTGCGCGCTTGCGCGCGCATCTGGCTCAGCTCGGCATCGAACGGGCCGAGGGCCAACCGGAGCCCGAAGATCACGCTGCGATGCTATGCGAGATTATGGCGGGGCTTGCGAATGGCGAGTTACCGGCGACGACGGGTGCCGACTGCGAGATATTCGAGCAACATCTGTCGCCGTGGATCGGGCGATTTTTCGCTGACCTGGAGCGCGCCGAGGCCGCCGACTTCTACCGCTCGGTTGGGGCCCTCGGCACGATATTCATCGAGATCGAGACCTCCGCCTTCGCGCTGGCGAAGGAGACAGACCGTGAACTGCAGAAGGAACAGCGGCGATGAAGAAAGAACAGAGCAGCGTCCCAAAGGCTAAGCTGGGCCGTCGAGACTTCCTTCGTGCCCTGGGGGCGGGCGCCACTGTCGCGGCAAGCGTCGGACCTCTTGCGGACGAAGCCGTTGCCGATACCGAATCTAGCCAGGAAAAGCGTAAATCGCGCTATCGCGTGACCGAGCATGTCAAGACCTTCTACCGGGTCAACCGTTACTGAGGGGAGGTACCCGTGCTGACTAAGCGGACGGAACGTCATACACGGCGGAGTGCGCTTGCCGCTGCGCTGCAAGGGCAACCGGATGGCGGCCTTGATCGCCGCAGTTTCTTGCGTCGTTCCGGCCTGGCGGCCGGCAGCCTCGCAACACTGGGCGCTCTTCCGCTCGGTGCCGTGCGCAAGGCTGAAGCCGGGCCGCCGCCCCCGGCGGGCGCCGCGGTCGCCATCCGCAAGAATATCTGCACCCATTGTTCGGTCGGCTGCACGGTCACGGCGGAGGTCGCGAACGGGGTTTGGATTGGCCAAGAGCCGAGCTGGGACTCACCGATCAATCGCGGCTCGCACTGCGCCAAGGGCGCAGCGGTGCGTGAACTGGTGCACGGCGATCGCCGCCTGAAATACCCGATGAAGCTCGTCAACGGTCAGTGGACCAGAATTTCCTGGGACACGGCGATCGAGGAGATTGGCGACAAGCTGGCGGCGATCCGCGAGAAGTCTGGGCCTGACTCGGTCTATTGGCTGGGCTCCGCGAAGTTCTCGAACGAGGGCTCATACCTGTTCCGCAAGCTTGCGGCGTTCTGGGGCACCAACAACGTCGATCACCAGGCACGCATCTGCCATTCGACGACCGTCGCGGGCGTGGCCAATACCTGGGGCTACGGCGCGATGACCAACAGCTATAACGATATCCGCAACACCAAGACCCTGGTCGTCATGGGCGGCAATCCGGCCGAGGCGCATCCGGTGTCGCTGCAGCACCTTTTGGCCGGCAAGGAGCTTAACCGGGCCAATTTCGTCGTCATCGATCCGCGACTGACCCGCACTGCGGCGCATGCGACCGAGTATGTCAGGGTGCGCAACGGCACCCATATTGCGACCATCTATGGAATGCTTTGGCACATCTTCCAGAACGGATGGGAGGACAAGGAGTTCATCGCGCAGCGCGTCTACGGCATGGATGCGGTGCGTAAGGAAGCCGAGAAGTGGAATCCCCAGGAAGTGGAGAATGTCACGGGCGTGCCGGGTGAGCAACTTCGCCGGGTCGCCGAGATGATCGCAAAGCAGAAGCCCGCCACCCTGGTCTGGGCAATGGGCCAAACGCAGTTTTCAGTCGGTACTGCCAATGTCCGGGCAAGCTGCATTCTGCTGCTCGCGACCGGAAACGTCGGCGGGTTCGGCAATGGCGCGAATATTTTCCGCGGCCATTGCAACGTTCAGGGCGCCACCGATCTGGGGCTCGATATCGTTACGCTGCCGCTCTATTACGGCCTCGCCGAGGGCGCCTGGAAACACTGGTGCCGGGTCTGGGAGGTCGATTACGACTGGATGTCGTCGCGCTTCGACGTCCAGACCGGGGCCGACGGCAAGCCCGTCAAGTTGATGGAAGCATCGGGCATCCCGTCGACCCGCTGGTTCGACGCCACGCTACTGTCGAAGGATCAGGTGTCCCAGAAGGACATTCTGAAGGCCATGATCGTGTTCGGCCACGGCGGCAACACGGTGACGCGCATGCCGGAAGCTGCGCGAGGCATCGAGGCGCTCGATCTGCTGGTCGTCGGCGATCCGCATCCGACCACCTGGGCGGTGCTGAGCGAGCGCAAGAGCGATACCTATCTGCTGCCGATCTGCACCCAGTTCGAGACGTCCGGCTCCCGAACCTGTTCCAACCGGTCCCTCCAGTGGGGCGAGCAGATCGTCAAGCCGATCTTCGAGTCCAAAGACGACTACGAGGCGATGTACCTGTTGGCGCGTAAACTTGGGTTCGCCGACATGATGTTCAAGAACATCAAGGTCGAGGGAACCCAGCCTTCATCCGAGGACATCCTGCGCGAGATCAATCGCGGCGGCTGGTCGACCGGATATTGCGGGCAGTCGCCGGAGCGCCTCAAGCTGCACATGGCGAACCAGAAGGATTTCGATATCGTCACATTGCGGGCGAACGATGGGCCCGCCAAGGGTGATTATTACGGCCTGCCGTGGCCCTGCTGGGGCACGCCAGAATTCCGCCATCCCGGAACGCACACGCTCTACAACACAAACCTGCACGTCAAGGACGGGGGCAGCCCGTTCAGGGCGCGCTTCGGGGTCGAGCGCGACGAACCGCAGCCCGGTGGGGGCACCGTCAAGGTCAACCTGCTGGCCGAGGGGTCCTACTCGCTCGGCTCGGAGATCAAGGACGGCTATCCGGAATTCACCTATGGGGTGCTCAAGAAGCTCGGCTGGGACAAGGATTTGACCGATGCCGAAAAGGCTGTGATTGAGAGGATCGGGGGCGCCGCGCCGGACGCTGTGTCGTGGGCCATCGATCTGTCAGGCGGCATCCAGCGGGTGGCGATGGAGCACGGTTGCATTCCATACGGCAACGGCAAGGCGCGCGCCAATGCCTGGAACCTGCCGGATCCGATCCCGGTGCATCGGGAGCCGATCTATACGCCGCGTCCCGACCTCGTCGCCAAGTACCCGACGCTGCCTGATGCCCGGCAGTTCCGTGTCCCCAACATCGGTTTCACCGTGCAGAAAGCGGCGGTCGACAAGGGTATCGCCAAGCAGTTCCCGATCATCATGAGCTCCGGCCGCCTCGTCGAATTCGAAGGCGGCGGAGAGGAGACGCGGTCCAACAAGTGGCTCGCGGAGCTGCAACAGGACATGTTCGTCGAAATCAATCCCGCAGACGCCGCCGAACGGGGTATCAAAGATGGCGGTTGGGCCTTGGTATGGGGGCCCGAGATGGCAAACGGCAAGGTTGCGCGCGTGAAGGCGCTGGTCACCGAGCGAGTCGGCAAGGGCGTGGCCTGGATGCCATTCCATTTTGCCGGCCGTTTCCAGAACGTCGACCAGCGCGCCAAATACCCGCCCGGTTGCGACCCGATCGTCATCGGGGAAAGCGCGAATATCATCACGACTTACGGTTACGACCCCGTGACCGGCATGCAGGAACCCAAGGCCACGCTCTGCCAGATCAGAGCAGGTTGAGGAGGCGGGACCATGGCTCGAATGAAATTTCTCTGCGACGCCGACCGTTGCATCGAATGCAACGCCTGCGTCACCGCCTGCAAGAATGAGCACGAGGTGCCATGGGGCATCAACCGCCGGCGCGTCGTCACCATCAATGACGGCAAGCCGGGTGAGCGATCGGTCTCGATGGCATGCATGCATTGCACGGACGCCCCTTGCCAGGCCGTGTGCCCGACCAAGGCCATCTACACGACCGACGACGGCGTGGTGCTGCACTCCAAGGACCTGTGCATCGGCTGCGGTTATTGCTTTTACGCCTGCCCGTTCGGTGCACCGCAATATCCGCAAGTCAGCAATTTCGGTTCTCGCGGCAAGATGGACAAATGCACCTATTGCGCCGGCGGCCCTGAGCCCGATGGCTCGAAGGAGGAGTATGAAAAATACGGTGCCAATCGTCTGGCCGAAGGCAAATTGCCGCTGTGCGCCGAAATGTGCTCGACCAAATCACTGCTCGCCGGCGATGGGGACGAGATCACGGACATTTACAAGGAGCGCGTCGCAAAGCGCGGCTACGGATCGGGCGCCTGGGGTTGGATGACCGCCTATCGCGAGACCATCGAATCCTGAGGCTCCGGACGTAATAGCCGCCGCGATTTCGCGGTCAGGCGCAGCAGATTTCCCCTCCCCCGCTTGCGGGGGAGGGTTGGGGAGGGGCGCGTGCCACAAAGCTCGGTTCGTGGGTTGCGCCGTCGCTAGCGTTCCCCCGCAAGCGGGGGAGGGGACGAAAAATGGATTGTCACGTGGTTCGATAACCGCGCGCAAGGTGGAACGAACATGACAAGATTTCTTTCGCGCATTCGCTCTGGGGTGACCTCATCGGCTTTCCTGGCCTTCTTCCTATCAGGATTTCTCCTGGCATCCGCCATCGCGTTGGCGCCGCCGGCGGGCGCTCAGCAGCGCAATGCCGACACTGGGGTCAACCCGACGGCAAGTTCCGTGAAGGAAGAGCAACTGCTGCAGCAGATGCGCATTATCAGCGGTCGTGGCAGCATTCCGGATGTCAAGTCGTACAATATCGAGCAGCCGGCCGGCCGCGAATGGCGGCGTTTTCATGAAATCACGCTGCATTGGCTCGGTGGGATCGCGATACTCGGCATGTTCGGATTGGTGGCGTTGTTCTATCTGATCCGCGGAACGATAAGGCTCGAATCCGGACGGTCGTGGCGTACGCTCATTCGTTTCAACGTGTTCGAACGCTTCATGCATTGGATGACCGCGACCTGCTTTGTGGCTCTTGCGCTCTCCGGCCTGAACATCACCTTCGGCAAGGACCTGCTGATGCCGTTGATTGGTGAGGAGACGTTCGCTGCCTGGTCGCAATGGGCGAAATACGCCCACAACTATCTAAGTTTTCCGTTCGCGGTTGGCGTTGTTGTCATCTTCCTGATGTGGATCGCTTGGAATCTTCCGACCAGGCTTGATTTCGAATGGCTCAAACAGGGCGGAGGTCTCGTCGGAGCCGAGCATCCGCCGGCGTCGCGTTTCAACGCCGGGCAGAAGATGATCTATTGGATCGTCGTCATCGGCGGTATCGCCGTCGCGACGAGCGGCTATCTGCTTATGTTCCCGTTCTACCTGACGGACATTGCGGGCATGCAATTGGCTCAGATGGTTCATGGAGCCGTCGCAATGCTGTTCATTGCCGCCATGCTGGCTCACGTCTATATCGGCACTCTTGGGATGGAAGGCGCGTTCGAGGCGATGTGGAGCGGCAAGGTTGACGTCAATTGGGCCAAGCAACACCACAGTGTTTGGCTTGAGAAGGAGAGCGTCAAGGCAGAGGCTGAGCCCTCCCAGGGTCGCATGGCCCCAGCTGAATAGTTGCTGACGTCATCGGCTTCAGAGCCTTTTAGCCAAGCGGTCGCTCCAAGAATGCGCGGCCCCGATCCGGGCCGTCCTCAGATGCGCACACCCGATGTCGCGAAAGCAACCGCTGCGGGTTCCTGGAACTTGTCCAACGACACGGCAGCACCGATCGCGATGGCGGCGGCGACGACGCAGGAGACAATGAAGACCCACATTTTCCTATGCCCTCCAAGCTAACGAATTCATTATGGGGCGCGTGCGCATCTATATCAAAGCGATCAAACGTCGCGTAAGCCCATCAGGCCGATTCTGACCGTTTGGATGTCCCCAAAAGCGCGGCGCATGATGGCGGTTGAAAACAGCTGCGGCGCAAAGCATCATCGGCACGAAACAACCTCCTGTGGAAGGGCCCAATGCGCTGTCGCAATTCAGTGATTTCGATCCTTGTCGCCGGCGGCGCAATGTTCACTGCATCCATTGCGGCGGCGCAAACGCCGCTGCCTTTGCCGCCTGAGATCGTGGTGCCGCAAGATGTGCCGTTTCCCGGTACGATTCGGCTGGCAGTCGATGTAACCGATGTAACTCGCCACATCTTCCGCGTCAGAGAAACGATCCCGGTGCCGAGCGGCCCCCTGACGCTGCTCTATCCCAAATGGCTGCCGGGGACTCATTCGCCTACCGGCAGGATCGATGCCCTCGCCGGCCTGATCATTCAAGCTCATGGCCAGCGGGTGAAGTGGGTGCGCGACACGGTCGACGTCTATGCGTTTCACGTCGACGTACCCGCCGGCGTAACAAATCTCGATCTGGAGTTTCAGTTCCTCTCGGCGGGCGATGGTAACGAGGGCCGTATCGTCACGACTCGCGAGATGCTCAATCTGCAGTGGGGCAGCGTTGTCCTTTATCCCGCTGGCTATTTCGCGCGGCAGATCACCATCGAGCCGAGCATAGCGCTTCCCGAGGGGTGGCAGTTCGCGACGGCCCTTGAGGCCGCGTCCGCCAGCGGTCCCTCTGCCGCCTTCAACCCAGTTTCCTTGGAAGCTCTGGTGGATTCGCCCGTATTCGCCGGGCGGTATATCAAGCGGGTGGAGCTGGATGCATCAGCGTCCGCGCCGGTGCGGTTGAATGTTTTCGCCGACCGCCCCGACCTGCTGGAAGCGAAGCCCGACCAACTCGATGCACACCGCGCGCTGGTGACACAGGCCTACAAACTTTTCAATGCCCACCATTACGACCGTTACGACTTCCTGCTCGCGCTCACCGACCGTATGGGCGGCATCGGCCTGGAACATCACCGCTCCAGCGAGAATGCAACCCCGCCAACCTACTTCACCAAGTGGGACGACAACGCCGACGTCCGCGCGCTGCTGCCGCACGAATTCACTCACTCCTGGAACGGCAAGTTCAGGCGGCCCACCGATCTGTGGACCGCGAATTACAATGTGCCCATGCGTGATAGCCTGCTGTGGGTCTATGAAGGCCAAACTCAGTATTGGGGGCACGTGCTGGCAGCGCGGTCGGGGCTTTGGAGCAGGGATCAGGCCCTGGATGCCCTTGCAGACGTCGCAGCGGTCTACGACAAGCGCGTCGGCCGCGAATGGAAGTCGCTCCAGGACACCACCAATGATCCAATCATTGCCAGCCGTCGTGCAATTCCCTGGCGGAGCTGGCAGCGCAGCGAAGACTATTATTCGGAAGGCGAGTTGGTTTGGCTTGATGCTGACACCCTGATCCGCGAACGCTCTGGGGGTGAAAAGTCGCTGGACGACTTTGCGTCGGCATTCTTCGGGAACTATGACGGCAAGTGGTCCCCTGAGCTTTACAGCTTCGATGACGTAGTGAAGACGCTGAACGCCGTGCAGCCGTACAACTGGGCCGATTTCTTGCACGCACGTCTTGAAAGCTACGAGCGCGAGGCGCCGCTCGACGGCATCGCGCGCGGCGGCTACAGATTGGTCTATTCCGATACGCCGTCGGATTATGTCAAGAAGAGAGAGTCCCGTCGCAAGCTCACCGATCTCACCTTTTCGCTGGGCTTCGTTGTGGGCAAGGAAAACAAGCTGACGGACGTCCTATGGGGCGGTCCCGCCTATGACGCTGGTCTCACCGTAGGAACGCAGCTCGTTGCGGTAGACGGCGTGGCCTACGATAACGACCGCCTGAAGGACATCGTCAAAGCCACCAAGACAACCAGCGCAGCTATCGATTTGTTGGTCAAGAACGGTGACCGCTACACCACGGTGCGTATCAATTATCAGGGCGGGCTGAGCTATCCGCATCTGGAGCGGAACGCGAGCGCTCCGGCGCGGCTCGATCAGATCCTGGCGGCGCGGAACTGAAATCACCTTCCAATTTGCGCTGTGAACAGCCTGCTGCGACAGCTGAGCTTGCGCTCCCCGCGCGGGCAATTGTTGAAGCGCCCTCAATTTATGTTATAGCGTATATCTGCATATTTTCGAGATTACAGAATTGAGAGCAATTCCGCTGAAAGACAATTGTCGACATCGCCGCTTCGCAAACGCTGCCGTCACCGGAAAGCGATTTGCTCTCCCGTCTGCTGACTTGTCGCAGAGGCGCGCTTATTTGACGTCCGGAAGGAGACAAATCGATGGTGATCAAGACCTCAGTGGGCGGGGTGAACCTTGGTGCCGATGGCGCAACACCGTCCGCAGAAAGTCACCAAGTTGAGGCCTCTGGGCCTTGTGCGCAGGAGGAAACTGCGAAATCGGCCGAGGGAGCGGTGCCTGTCGTGAAGCGTTGGGAGTTCCTTGTCGCTATTGTGGCCGCTTTGGCGGCCGTGATGCTATGGCTTCAGTCAGCAGACACCGAGACGCGCCAGATATCGAATGATCTGCTTGACCGATTCGATGGAGATGAAATGTGGACCGCAAGGCTGACGCTGCAGCGATATTATTTTATACTGGCGGCCGATGATAAAATGCCAGCTAATGCCAAGAAAAAGATTGACTACCTCACCGAAAAGACTGCGGGATATTTTAGATTTTTTGTTTATCAAAGGGCCAGCAATCACGAGCCCCTACCGGAGCTGATCAACTTCAAGGGCGATACAGAAAAACAGTATGAATTTTTCCGGCAAGTCGATCAGAGCCGTCGTAGAGTCAAGAATTTCTTTGAAGAACTCATAGTCTTTTCCAACAAAGGAGTAATCACAAGAACGGCGGATGCAATTCTGAAGGGCCGCGTCTATCCGCATGCGGCTGACTTCTTAGAATGCTTCTGGCTGCCGTTCGAACAAGGACAAAATGCAGCGCTTTATCAAAGACAAAGACTCGATGATGAGAAGGACAAGGCGCGAGAGATGATTACTTGGTACCGGGACGCTGCCAAGCGCGCGGAACCTAAAGCCCGGACCATCAAGACCGTAACCGTCAAGCCTGCCGAGCGTCAGCATGTGGCTGCAGTCCGGATAGATCCATGCAGTTCGATCGCGTCCAGATGAAGCGCAGGCTGTTTAAGGCGGTCAAATCCGAACGAGTGTCGCCCATCGCTCTGGGCTTGCGGCGCTCGCGACCAACCTCACCGAAAGGCGCGGCCCCATCAACTCGGCCGCCGTGCAAATTCCGCCGCGCTTCGTCCTGCGAGCCGGCCGAAGGCCGCCCCCGACATCAAGCCAGTCCCGCTGGCGTAATTGTGGAAGAACAGCCCGCCGACCATTTCGCCCGCGGCGTATAGACCCGGGATGACTCGATCATAGATATCCTCGACTTCGCCCTTCCTGGTGATCTTGAGCCCGCCGAACGTAAAGGTCACGCCGGTGGTGACGTGATAGGCATGAAACGGTGGCGTATCGAGCGGATTGGCCCAGTTGGTCTTGTCGATGGCGAGGCCGCAGGTCCGGCGACCGTCAAGGACATTGGGATTGAACGGCATGTCGCAACGGCAGGCCGCGTTGAATTCCCGTACCGTGCGGATAAACGTAGCCGCATCGACGCCGTCGAGCTTGCCGGCCAGTTCCTCGATCGTGCCGGCCTCCGCCTTGGTCACACGGCGGATGCGATATTCGCTGCGCAGCAGATGGCTCACCTTGGCATCGAACACCTGCCAGGCGAACATGCCTGGCTGTCTGACGATTTCGCCGCCATATTTTGCGTAGGTGTGGCTGTGAAAACTGGCGCCCTCGTCGACGTAGCGTTCACCCTTGGCGTTGACCAGAATGCCGAATGGATAGTTGTGCTTCTGGAACTGATCTCCGACCGTGAGATCGCCATAGGGTGGCGCGTTGATATCCCACGCGACCGAATGGCAGCCCGACCAGTGACCGCAGGGGCGCGCACCGATGCCCATCGCCATGTTGAGACCCGCACCCATATTGAAGCGCGTGCCGCGCACCCGCGCCAAATCCCAGCCGGCGCCGAGATATCTCGCTCGCATTTCCGGGTTGGATTCAAAACTTCCGCAGGCCAGCACGACGGCTCCGGCCGGGATCGCTACCGGCGCACCGCGATGTTCCGCCATTAGGCCGCGCAGGCGGCCGGCCTCGCGGATCAGGCCGACGGCGGGCGTCTCATAGACGATCGGGATGCCGCGCCACTCCACATTGGCGTAGAGAGCCTTGAGCAGTTCCGGCCCGCCACCCCAGATGTGCAATGCGAGACCGCCCCAGAACTTGAACTTGCCGTCGATCTGGTAAGCCTGCCGTCCCAGGCCCGGTTGCAGCTTCACGCCCTGCCGCGCCACCCACTTCGCGGTGTCGAGACTGCCGCGCACCAGAATTTCGGCGAGGTCGGGATCGGCGCGGTATTGGGTGAGGGCGAACAGGTCGTCGAAAAATTGCTCCTGCGTATAGGTACCAAAATCGATGTTCTCGAGATTTTCCTCCGCCAACGACGGTAAAACGGAGATGAGATCATCGACGCCCGCGAACGCGAACCGGAAGGCGCCGCCGGTGAAATGCGAGTTGCCGCCGCGCTCTTCAAATGGCGCAGCTTCGAGCATCAGCACCCGCGCCCCGTTCTCATGCGCCGAGATCGCGGCGCACAGCGCCGCATTGCCGGCTCCGACTATGAGCACGTCTGGCGCATCGACCGGTAGTGCGGAACTCATGATCTCTCTGGAATGATTTGATTACGCGCAATGGGGCCCCACCGAGAGCATATCTCGACGAAGTTGATCCATCCTTGTCCATCACCCATGGGCTTGATCGCAGGCCTATCTTCTTCGTATGAGAACGGATTGCTGAGTCAAGCTCCGCACTGACAGTCGGACGAATGTCAGTAGCTGCCTATGCGATTGGCTTCACGCCGCAGGAAGCGCCTGAACCGTATCGGGCATTGGATCGCCTAGGGCGTTTCCAAAATTCAAATCTCACCAGACAAATGCGCGCCTTGATCCCCGATTCCCTGAGAACAGGGTAAAGAACAGGGAATTTTTGGAATTTCCGATCATTTCGGTGCTGTTCCGCAGCCTTTCACGTCCATTTATATTGTAATTCCAGTGCGCTGCAGAAAATACCCTGTTCAGTGCGGAACAGCGAATTTGTTTCGCCTACCAGGGAATTCATGCGACCGAACAAGGAAACCCTCCCTTAGTTGCCACGCAAAGCATTGGCCTTCAGGTTCCTCTTTTTCGCCCCATGGCGGACGCTCCTTGCATCGGCCCGGCTACACTAAATCGGCTTTTTATTATATTATAGTCCTATACAATCGTCAAGGCAAAGCGACACGTAAAGTGGCGACGCGGACCGACAACGGAGATAGCCCTTGTGCGCCAGCCAGGGACGCCGCCATGATGGCGCCATGTCTCTGCGAGCTGTAAAGTCATTCATCATCATCTTCACGGCGACGCACTTTACTGCCGCCGCCCTCCCGGCCGCGGCGCAGCCCTATCCGACCCGTCCGGTCACCATCGTGGTCCCATTCGCGGCTGGCGGCGGCAACGACATTCTTGCACGTATGATCGCCCAGCACATGGGCCAGGCGCTCGGCCAGCAATTCGTGATCGAGAACCGCGCCGGTGCCGGCGGCACCATCGGGGCGCGAGCGGTGGCCAAGGCTCCGCCCGATGGGCAAGTTCTGATGGTCGGCCATTCGGGCGTGTTTGGCGTCGCCCCGGCGCTCTACGCCGATCCCGGCTACGAGCCGCGGCGGGACTTCGCGCCGATCGGATTGATCGCCTCCTATCAGCAGATTCTCGTCGCCCATCCGTCGCTGCCGGTACACAACATCGCCGACCTGATCGCGCTGGCCCGCAAACAGCCGGGCAAGATCACCTATGCGAGCGCCGGCGTCGGCTCCGGCTCTCACGTATCGACCGAGCTGCTCGCTGCCATGGCGAACATCAGTCTCACCCACGTCCCTTATCGCGGCACCGGCGCGATGCAGGGTGACCTCGTGGGCGGCCATGTCGATATGGCAATCTCGACGTTTCCCTCGGTGTTCGGGCAGATCCGCAGCGGGCTCCTGCGCACCATCGCGGTGACGGGCGAGACGCGTTCGTCGATCTTTCCCAACGTGCCGACCGTCGCGGAATCGGGCGTGCCGGGCTACGCCGCGGTCATTCACTACGGCATGGTGGCGCCGGCCGGCATCAACCGGACCATCGCGAACCGGCTCAATGCCGAGTTGCGCGCTGCGCTCGCCAGCGAGGACGTGCGTGCGCGCATCGCCGAGGAGGGTGGCGAACCGCTCCCAGGCACGCGAGACCAGCAGGCGAAGGATTTGGCGGAGGAAGAAGCGAAGTGGGGCGCGCTGGTGCGCAAGCTCGGCATCAGGTCGGAGTGAGTGGCGGCGGGCAGGGATCGCCGAGGCGGTCAAGTTTACTACTAATACGGGATGAGCTTTCTTCGGTTGCAGCCCGCCATCACGTCGTCCCTCCCCTCCGCGCAATCTCCCCCGCATCCGCCAACTGATCCGCCCGCCAGCACAGATCGATGATCGAACGCGCCTGGTCGGCGGTTAAAATGCCCTCCACGAGCCCCAAGAACTTGTCCTCGATCATGCGGTCGCTCATAGGGTTTTCGATGCTGCCGACGGCGTGCTCGACGAATAACGTCGGCCGCTCGCCGTTCTTGAGCACGATGGTGATGCGCGCCTGATCCTTGCCGATGGCCGCATCGGCGGTCGGGAACACCCGCTTGCGCAAGGCGACGGTCGCCGGCGCGCGGACGGATTCGTCGCTGAACTGCCGTTCGCCGCCGGCGCCGTCGACGATCGCCACGGCAGCGGCGTGATAGACGCTGAACTTGCCTTCGAGGCCGGTCTTCGGGTCTTTGATCGCGGTGATCTGCATGACGCGGGGATGAACCGCAATCTCGACCCGCTCGACCATATCGGCCGTGAGGTGGTTTCGGTTTCGCAGCTGAATACAGCCGTCGATCACCGGATGAACCACGAGGCCGCACGCAAACGGCTTATAGCTGTTTTTCAGGATTTCCCATCCCTCGTCGTCGAGAGCCGCAGGGTTGCGCTCGGTATTGAGCACATTGAGCCAGCCGAAATGGGCCTCAAGGCCATGCTCGGACGCAGTGAAACCCCTGTCGGCGAGGTGCGCCGCCGCAAGCCCGTTTTGCGCCGCCCGTCCGGGGTGGAAGCTCTTGGTCATCGAGCCGAACATCTCGATCAGCCCCACTGGCTGCGTCGCCGCGAGGCCGAGCGCCCAGCACATTTGCTGCTCGTTCAGGCCCAGCAATTTTCCCGCCGCCGCGGCGCTGCCGAAAACGCCGGCCGTACCGGTGATGTGCCATCCCCTGTCGTAATGCGCCGGAACCACCGCCTTGCCGATCCGGCATTCGGTCTCAACGCCGATCACCAGCGCCTCGATGAAATCGCGCCCGCTCACCGGCCGATATTCAGCCAGCGCCAGGATCGCGGGCGCCACCGGTGCAGCCGGATGAATGGTGGTTTGCGCATGCGTGTCGTCGAAGTCGAGCACGTGGGAGCTGATGCCGTTCAACAGTGCGGCGTGGAGCACGTCCATGCGCTCGGGCCGGCCGAACAGCGTCGCCTGCGTTGGGCCGAAAAACGGCGCCAGCGCCGCGACGGCGTTGGCCACGGTTTCGTGCTGTGAACCGCCCACCGCGCATCCGACCCAATTGAGGAGCGTGCGCTTCGCTTCATGGCGCACCGCCTCCGGCATATCCGCAAAGCTCGCCGAGACGATGAATCGCGCCAGCCTGCGCGTGAGATCGTTAGGGAGTTCGGTCACCTGGTTGGGGGACGTCACTTTGGAAGCCTGGGTTTGTGCCGATGCGGTTGCGAGCGGCTCGCCGATCGCAGCGGCCGTGACGGCCAAGCCGGCATTGCGCAAAACGGCACGGCGATCCGTTTCTTTCATGTGTCAACCTCAGTTCGGCGGGATGAAAACGTACTGCTTGAACCGATCGGTTTCCGCCTGTCCCACGTACTTGCCGATTTCCCTGTCGAACTGCGTCCAGGTCTTCCACGGCCGGTATTCCATGAACTCGGCCGACATGCGCGAACCCACGCCGGGGATCAGCATGAATTCATCGCGCGTGCCGGTGTTGAGGTTGATGGGCACGAAGGCCTTGCGGTAGAACTCCCGCGCCTGCTCCGGCGTTGTTTTCTGATCGAGCAGGAACCTGTTCAGTTCGAGCACGCTCTTGAACGGGCGGCGCTCGATCATGGCCTTCGCGATGGCGGGCGTCATCGCGGGCAGCGATTGAAGCTCGCTCTCGGAGGCTGTATTGGGATCGATCAGTCCCTTATTGGCCTGCGCGCCGGCGGGCGATCCCAGCGCGACCAGCACCGCTAAAACTACGGCGAGCATTCCAAAAAGGCGGCCGGCCGGCCTGTGCAATGTCATTTCATTTCACTCCTTCGATAGCGGGAATCCGAGAACATATAGGCAAGGCCAAGCAGGCCCAGCTGCAGCATCATGCCGGGGGCGAGCAGGGGCGGCGCCTTGGCGCGCAGGACTTTCTCCAAGAGCTCCCAATTGCTCATCTCCGGATTGAGCTCGAGCTGGTACTCCGCCGAGCCATAAAAATGCGCCACGAAGCCGACGAAGCCCGCCAGCACGAACATCGCCATCACGATCAGAACCGCGCGACGACTCGCGGCATCGCGCCGCCTGAATTCCCATATCAACACCGCGACCGCAGCGACGATCAGGACCAGGGGCACGAATTGCAACGGCTGCTCGTAATGCTCCAGGAGTACGAGTTCTGTCACTGTCCCCAGGAGGCCGAGCAAGAGCACGCCGAGAATCCAGCGGCGAAGCAGCTCGATGCGATCGGCCCCGACCTTATCAGCGCCCGCTTGCTGTGGTTGCGCGTCCATCGGGCCTCCGCTAGTGCGCGTTTTCGATTGACTACTCCCTCTCCCCGCTTGCGGGGAGAGGGTTGGGGTGAGGGGGTCCCTCCACGAGTCTGAGCTTGGGGAGAGGCCCCCTCACCCGGATCGCACAAGCGCGCGATCCGACCTCTCCCCCACAAGCGGGGAGAGGTAAAGAAGTTACTGCGATTTCATCGGAATACATCCTAGGGGCGGCTTCGCGCCTCTGTGATCAACGCGGTCACGGTGGCGTTGTATTTCGCCATCACGCCATTGACCAACCCGGTCGCTTGTTCGACATCGGGCTTTTCGGGCATCAGCGCCTTCTCGATCTCGATCATGCCTTTCTCGATCGCCACATAGTCGTCGGCGGAGCGCGCCTTGACCATGTCCTCGATGCTGTCCCAGGTGTTGTCGAAAGCCGCAAAGGACTTCCGCGCCTTCTCGAAATTCCCAGCCTTGAGGGCCGGCACCACTTCGCGCAGGTGAGCCCGGACGATGCGCAGACGGGCAATATCGTCCCACAGCGGATTGAGCGGCGGCGCCTTCGCCACCATGTCGATGGCTTCGTCGTATTTGACGAGCATCGCCTGTGCGTCAGTCAGAATCGCCGCTACATCCGGATTGGGGGCGTTGAGTGCCTTCTCGATCCGGGCCTGCAGGACGTGCTCCAGACCGTCATACATATCCTTGCTGCGGACGTTGACGTACATCTCGACGCCGTTCCACAAGGAGTCGTAAGTTCCGAATGCCTCCTTTGCGCCCGCGATATCGCGCTTTTGCAGCGCCGCGATGGTGTCCACCAGAGCCGGCCGGACAGCCTTGACACTGGTGATGTCGAAGCGCTCGCCCGATTTTGCGGTCTCCGCAGCGCCGGTTTGGCCGCTCTGGCCGAGTACTATCAGCGCGGCGAAAAGACCGAAGCAGATACGACGAAGCTGTCGGCCCAAACCTGTTATTGTCTCGTGCGCGATCATCATGTCCTCCCGTCTTGAGCGCATCGTTTTGCGTGACTTTAAAGGTACATTTAGAATAAGTCTAATCTGAAATCGTAATCGCGGGGGTTGCCAGGTTTTCTGCCGCCACGTTTTCTTGTGCGTGTTCGTCCGCAGTGATAAGCTAGCCAGTAAGCTAGATCGAATCAGTGGAGGCGCGCTGTGCGCGAAATCGGAGCTTTCGAGGCCAAGAACAAGCTGGGCCAGTTGCTCGACTGGGTGGAGGCTGGCGAGGAAGTTGTCATCACCCGGCGTGGCCGGGTCGTGGCACGGCTTGTACCGCCGCACCCCGCCGTCGATCCCGAACAGGCCCGCAATGCTGCCGCGGCCATCCGCGCGATGAGCAGGGGTGTCAAGCTCGGCGGCTTGAAGGTCAAGGACTTGATAGGTGAAGGCCGGCTGTGAGCCTCGTTCTCGATGCGTCGGTGACGCTGTCCTGGTATTTTGACGATGAGCGTACGCCCGCCAGTGACGCCGTTCTGGACCAAGTAGCAGCGACCGGCGCAGTAGTGCCGTCGCTGTGGCGCATGGAGGTCGCCAACGGGTTTCAGATGGCGATCCGCCGCAAGCGCATCGACAGGGATTTTCGCGACCGCGCTGTCCGCCATCTTGGCCTACTCCCGATCACGGTTGACCCGGAAACTGATACGTATGTGTGGACCGCGATGTTGCGTCTTGCCGATCGGTTCGGCCTTACGGTCTACGACGCAGCCTATCTTGAACTGGCGCAACGTCGCGACTTACCGCTTGCCTCGGTCGACAAGGCGCTGGGCGCCGCCGGAAAAAAACTGGGCGTGCCGATACTGGGACGTAAGAGGTGAGGCCAATCGACAACGGCGCATAGACCCTCACATCACCCGCGACACGCTCAACAACCCCGGCCTCTCCGCGTTCGCCGCCTCGATGGCTTGCTCGGAGCCGAGCACGACCACGCGGCCTTTCGCAGCGACCTGCGCCATGGCGTCGCCGAAATTGTGGATGTCGGCTGCGGTGGTGGACAGGATCTCCTCGCGCATGCGCTGGCGCGTCGCGTCTGTATCGCCGATCAGGTAGCGCTGCATAGACGCGAAGCCCTTGGCATCGGGAAGCCGGTAGGTATCGACTTCTCCGATAGTACCGATGATGTTGCGAGTCAGTTCCGCCTCCCCGAGATCGCTGCCTCTGAGGAACTCCGCCGTGCGGTCATAGATATCGAGGGTAGCGAGCAGGTTGGGATCGCGGTACGACACGAAGGTGAAGTCGCCCGAATAGCGGTTGAACATGCATTGGCCCCCATAAGCGCCCCCTTGCACCCGGACCTTGTCCCATAGCCAGCTCGTGCGCAGATAAGCGCGCGTTACCAAGTGGGCGCCGCTCCGCTTGACGCCCTCGCGGTAGAGATCCGCGCCCTTGCCCACATAATTGACCTTGGTGGGCATCACGAGGCCTTCTGATCGCGGGCTGTCCGCAAGCCGCCACGGCTCGACCTTGACGGTCGTGTGGGGCAACCCGCCGAGGAAATCCGCGAGCTCCGGCTGGAGCCGCGCCCAGTGGGCTGCTTCTGCCGTGACGTTGCACAGCATGGCGGCACGGTTGAACAGCGTGGCGCGAATGCGCTCCAGCCTCGTCAGCACGCCATTCCAACCGGTTTCCATTTCGTCGGCAAGCTTGCGCAGGAAGAACAGGTAGCTGACCCCGCCCATCTGCTCATCGGCCCAGTCGGCCTCGTGGAAATTGGCGCGCAGTCGCCGGTCCACGTAACTCGAGCCGGCTGGAACGATCCGGGATTCCAGCGCGGCCTTTTCTTCCAGCACCAGTTGCTCAAATCGCTCGCGGTTGTCGAGGCGGGCGCGAGCGAGAATGTCCCGCAGGATAGCCAGTAATTCGCCGGTCTGCTCGGGCAGCGCCTTGCCGCGCAGATTGAGCCACGCGGTGGCGGCTGAGCTACCCATCACGGTCGACGTCCAGCGTTGCGGCCTGATGCCGCCGGTGGAACGTCCAATTCGCTGCGACACCCGGACGAAATCGTCATCGCCGACGCCCGTCTCGAGAAGGGCACGGCTGAACAGCGGCACGTAGGGGAGAAGTTCGGCCGGCAACGTGTGCAG
>Ga0066395_10000008_pt1 | contig 57118 bp, 54 predicted proteins | sample PanSoiPlot1MoBio_FD_61218 | JGI IMG/M metagenome (GOLD analysis project Ga0066395, IMG submission 61218) | Tropical forest soil microbial communities from Panama analyzed to predict greenhouse gas emissions - Panama Soil Plot 1 MoBio | ecosystem: Environmental > Terrestrial > Soil > Tropical... | reverse complement strand
TTCGATTTTCTCCCACTGTTCGTCATCGAACCAAAATAAATTCGCTCTCATCGGTTGGCCCCCTGATTCGTTCGGCCAACTCGTTGAATCTCAACAGGGTTAATTAGGTATTAACCCTAGAGAATTCCTTGTCGTATTTTTCAACGAGAAAGAATTTAACCTTGGGATCTCCATAGGCTTCATAGCTGGCCACTCCGTAGAGGAGATGATCATTGGCCGCAACCTCCGGCACGTATTCCGGATAGAATTTGGGAATGGTTCTCTTACACGCGGTTTTTTCCTCAGCCGGAGAAATGCCCAGTGATGCGCGATCGATGGTTCCAGCGTGCAGCATGAAATTGAACGCTGCGGACAGGCAAAGCACGCCGGCGATAATGAGGACTGTCAGGATAATTACTTTTGTCGTCTTCCGGAACTTTTTTGAAAGCTTGAACATGTCTACTCCTTTAATTTATATATTCGAAACGATTTCAGGATCAGTTTGGCTTCGCTCAACCCGTCCTACGATCACTCCTTGATCCTGAACACCTTCATCACTTCGTCGCCCAGGTGATTGATCACCTTCACTGCGATCCGTCCGCTCTTTGGCTTCGCGAACGGCCGCGACGTATCGCTGTGCAGCGTCTCCCACGCCTCCTGGTCGATCTCCGCCTTCAGCGTCGTCTTCAGCGCGTTGTAGGGATCGTTGGCGCCGAGGAAGTAGGCGTGGCGGACGAAGAAGCTTTCGTTGTTGTAGTCAGTGTCGATGAACCAGCAGGCGATACCGTCAGCGTTGTCGCTGACGACCTCGCCGGTCTGGGGCTTGAAGACATCCACGCCCGAGCCGGCCGTCCTTGTCGGGGATCAGGTCGATGTCCGGCTCGCCGAAGATGACGAACAGGTTGCCCTTGCCGGTGTTCTTCAGGTCGCCCGCCATGTGCAGGTCGGCGTTCATGCGCGCCTTGAGCACCGGGACGCGGCCGAGCTTGGTGAACTCGGTGGTGTGGGCTTCGTAGTTGAATGCGCAGGCGATCAGCACGTCGAACTGGGCATCGCCCGCCTCGCGGGCGGCTTCGACAAGGTCGGCGCGCTGCACGGTGCCGAACTCGGGGCCGATGAAGATGGCGGCGCGCTTCTCGCTCTCGCCCTCCATATAGCGGCCTTCGGCGCAGACCAGGTCACCCGGCCATGGCGTCAGCGCCGTGAAGGTGATTCGGTCCTCCTTGTGGGCCTGCTGCACGCCGGCGGCGTAGAGGTTCTCCAGGATCATCTCGGGGAAGGACTTCCGCCCGTATCCGGCACCGTCCTCGCCGAAGCCGTCGATCAGTTCGTCGTTCTCGTCCACGCCGAGCACGCGGTGGGGACTGAGGCTCTCCACCGTGAACGGGCCAGCGACACGGACCTTGCGCTTGTCCTCATAGGGCCTGTCGTAGAGATATTCGAACGCAGCCTTGGCGGCGATCGAGGCGTCGATCTCCTTCTGCCGGGCAATGCGGGCCTCCCAGTATTCTTTGTGCAGCCGCGTGGGCTCAGACGGCCACGGATCGGCCGGACGGGGCGGCAGCATCTCGACTGTGTAGGCGCGCTTGAGATTGGCGTTGAGCGCCGCGAGGCGGACCTGGATCTTGCCGGGATCAGCCTCGTCGCCGCGGCCGATCTCCGCCTGCAAGGTGGCGAAGGTCGTCCGGCTGGTCATCCCGGAACCTGGGAAATTCCTCTGTTGCTGATGCTTCCGGTCAAGCTGACCAGGCTACGGCTTAGTCCGCGTAGGTACAAACGTGGGTAACTAGGCTGAACGCAAAAAAATGACGTAATTTCAAATAGCCCAGCGGAGGACTCCCTCTCCGCCAAATCTACAGCCCTGCAGGCTATCGGCTGCCCTCAGTGGTGTGATCAGGCCTGATTTCCCGTCGTCCACCACCACCGATCGCCCCGACGGAGGTATCCTCTTGGGCTCTCCACTTTGTCCCCGTGCCGAAGTCGAGCTACCGCCATTTGGATGTGGGTCATCGCCATTGACCGCTTCTTTTCTTACGACCACTTCCATTGGGTAGCAGCCTTGCTTTTTTGCCCTGCTGCGTCACATCGTAGCGACGGCTTTCGCGGCTCACTGAAAACCCGATCCAAATTCAATGCGCAGCCTTAACGAGCAACGAATTCGTAACGATCACTTCGTAGGATGCTGGTTCGGACGCGTTGGGTATGGTCCGGCAATTGGTTCTGCCCCCTGGCCCCCTCCAGGGGGCCGTTCCTCCCCCTCAGCAGCCGTCGTGACGCGCGTGGCGCGGATGCCGCGCGCATAGGTCATCATCAATGACCATCGAACCTGCCAACGTGCTCGTCATTGATCGAACTGGCGATCTGCCGACATTTTGCGCGCTCGCCTACCAGGACAACGACCCCTCGGTCGTCAGTTGGATCGATTTCTGGGCCGTGGAGCCATGCAGCAACGTTGAAGGCGACTATGTGCGCGGCCAGCGCTATGCTGACGAGGCGATCCGGCACGTCCGCATCACCGGGCAGCCGGTATTTGTCGAATGCGTGTTGATGTTCATCGGCATCAAGCTGCGCGAAACGGATCGACGCGCCGGCGCGCTGGAGCACGGCTTCATGGATCGCATTGCGGACCACTTTCCGCGCGCAATGGACAATGTCCTGGTGCGGCTGGCACGACGCTATCCCAAGACTTTGAATTGAACAGCTCGGAAAGATTTCAGGAGGACGCGAGGATGCATTGTGCGCGTCCCAACCACCACGCGTTACCGGTACCACAAGGCGCCACGGGGGGTGGCGAGTCCGGAATCCATGATCGCTGGTCGAGGTTTATGGATTCCTGGCTCACCGCTTTGCGGCATCCCGGCATGACACCGCAGGCCACTTCGCAAGAACGCTAAACAGCGCCCAAAGCGAAGAGAGGAGGCCGGAAGGCCGACTCACTGACCTGTGGTCGGCGCTCCAGAAATAACCCGCATGGCTTGCGCGCGCAGAACTAGCGACGCCTCGGTCAAAGCCGAAGCGCAGGCGCCTTCTCAGGATTGGCGCGAAGTCGACCAGCGATGCAGCACGGCCGGCAAGCTGTGCTCGGTGAGGCTGGTGCCATCGGGCTTGACGTTCCACATCGATGTGGCGAGTTCAATCATCTCCCCGTAGGTGAGTGTCCGCACCACGTGGGCGATTTCATCGAGACGCCGGCGACCGAGCTCTCTCTCCAGCTTACGCAAGTCGACGACGGGTGCCTTCATCGGGCGAGGCAGGTCGTCGTCTTCGACCGGATCGAGGTGCAAGGCCCTCGGCTTATAGCGATCCGGTAACGGGTTCCGGGGAAGGTCACTCACTCGGTTTTGCCAGTCGACGTTACTCATTTTCGCCACTCCGTTGTTTTGACCGCCTCCATGCGTCGCCCAGCATCCGTCGATCGCGGGCAGCCCTACACAGCCGAATCGCACTAATCGTGATTCAATAATCCCAGCCCGATCAGCGTACAGATCGCTAATCGAATCAAAAGTACTACAATTACTACGGTAAAAAGCGTAAAGCGGCATAAATATGGCGAGAAACACCTTGACTCGCCTTAGTTGTACACGGGATTGCGGGGACAAATCGATGAATGCTTGCGGTGCTCCGTGTCGCGGTCACGGGCTGCAACCCGCAGGACCGCAGCGCGGGATGGGAGACAGTATTCTTGGCGTCCACATGGGGTGCGCGAGCGACCTAGCTGCTTGAAACGTCAGTCGCGCGACTTAGCTTCAAAGGAGAATGATCGCTTCAGTGCGTGCTCAGCGGACGCAGCCGATCGGTGCGCGGCGGTCTGTTCAACCTGCGCGACGGAGCACGGCCATGCTCTCGCGAATTCTATTGTTCGCGTTCTCTGCCATGATGCTGATCGGCGACATCCAGACCGCGGCAGCGCAGTCACAATATCCGTATGCCGCCTATTCGTATCCCTGGTGCTCGGTCCGCGGGCGCAGCGGCTCGATGTCCTGCTACTACACCAGCTGGGAGCGATGCAGGGTGACGATGTCGGGAATCGGCGGCTACTGCATTCAGAGCCCTTATTACCGGGGCGCACCGGCGTCCGGGTTGAGATAAAGCTCTGTCCCCAAGTGGATTTCCAGGGGACCCTCCAGGTGAGGTGGCCGTGTGCGATGCCTCTGCCTTCAGGGAGGGTGGCGTGCGCCCGCGGCGGCAGGTCGGCGACCCGGCACCGGCCTGCGAGCACGGCTTCGAGTTCGGAGGCGCTCGCGATCATCGCCGCCAGCCTGGGTCGAGAACAATTAGAAAGCGCTTACCAGCATTGGCTCAACCATTGGAAGGCTATTGACGCCCACTGTCCACAGGTCGACGCGAACATGATCGACCTCATGGTCGCCACCGAACGCCGGATGACATGGTGGGAACATGAACACGTGCTCGAACCCGTGCCGCAGCGCCTCGATAATAACCCGAAGGCGGCGCGCGTGCGTCGCGAGACAACCGAGCATCCCTGCGCCACGCTCAAGATGCGGATGGGTACAACGTACTTTCTGATGAAGACACTACGGCGAACCGAGATGGCCCGCCATGTGTTGGCCTACAATCTCACGCGTCATGAACATCCTCGGCATTCAACCGCTCATGGCAGCAATGAGGGGATAGTCACTGCCTGCCGACACGCGGTTCGTTCTCCGCTGATGACCCGCCTACACCCCGAACTCGCGTCGCCCGCAAAGCGTCAATATTTCTTCAGGACTTTAAGACCCAGAGCCGACCTTCGCAGCTTGGCAGCGCGCGTCCATCGCCAAAGCCACCGTCGAAGGCTTCTGACTTCCACCGGGGGCATGACTGCAAAAAGAATTTATGCCGTGGTGATGCGGGGCCGGATAAAACCTCCACAGACAGATAAGGTGAACCTCGTCAGCATTGCAAAAGATCAGCATGGCTATGACAATGTCTCGGCACGGAAGTTTCGGTTTGGTGGGGTAGCAGGCCCGAAGCATTCGGAGCGGGTCGAGCAGATTCTACCATTCTTACTTTTCGGGAGCGGCGGATCGCACATTACCATGGACTTATGTTCCGACGAGGAAGCCGCGTATGTCGGTTGCCGACACTGAAAGCGATCAACTGATCGAGCTGTATCTGACGCTTTGGTGGCGAAAAACCCGGAATGCGATAATCTACAGATTCGTTCACCGTGCCGGTCGCCTTCTCGAGCTGGTTGGTGACTTCACTGCAGGCGACCAGGAACAGCGCGCAAACATCGACGCCGAAATCGAACGTGTGTTGACCCTTGCCATTGGGCGCCCTTGGGCTGCGCATATGACGTTGCGGCAGCGCGCGATTTGGAGCGCGGCCCAACATGTCTGCCCCGACAGAAGTGTTCTGCTCAAAATGCTGACAACCGACAAAGCCATACGGAGACTGTCGAATGTGGAGCCAGAGCGAGCGCTTTCGCGGATCTTGAAAATTCACCTCGACGCGCGCCGCTGGGAGGCGAGAGGATTGACCGAGCATGAGGCGCGCGTTTGGGCCAAGCTGCTCCGCGTCAGCAAGGACCTGATCCAGGAATACCAGTCCGCCCACGGATACCCTCCCGCCCCCGGTTATCGGTGCTCTCCGGAGCATTTCAAAAAAATCCGTCTGCGCATCCTGCGCAACGCTCAGGACGATGCGCGGATCGGCCGGATCAAGCTGCACACGATCGAAGAATATTTCGGTCGGCTTTGTGAAGAATGTCGTGAATTGGTATCGCTGGAGCCCGGGTATGAAGCGCCGGCCGACGGCGAAGATGCCGGTATCGCCATTCTGCCATCGAGCGTGAAGAAGGCAGGACTATTATTGGAAAAATGCATCGATTGCCTGGACGAGCGTCTGCGCGATGTCATTCGTGTCGCATACTACGGAGCCTCAACGGCAGCTCCGCTGCGACCCGAGCAGCTCAAGTCCGGAGCTGAGCAATGCGGTCAGGAAACGCTGGCTAAGGGCGACTTCGAACGGCTGCGAAAAGAGGCTCTGCGCCAACTTCGCGAGTGCCTGAAGGGACGGATGTCGGAGGCAGGAATATGAAGGCAAAATCCGCAATCGAACGATTGTTGGGTGACGTGCTGGCGCTTCAGGACGAAGATGGGCGCGGCGCCGAACTGGCGGAAGAGCGCGTGAGACATGTACTGCTGAGACGTGACACGTTTACGGCCGATGAGGAAAATATTCTTGTAACGTCGCCTCTAGCGCGAGCCACCTATGCGGAGGTATTTGAGGACGTGCAGATCGAGCGGGAGGCGCTCCGCCACCGCATCGAGATAGCCGGAATCGAGCCAGCAACCTCGGTTTTGTTAGCAGCATCAGGCGGAGCGTACCCGATGGTGATCCCGAGCGAGGACTTTTCCGTTACAGTGCGGTCTCATCCGCTCTCCGAGGGATGGGTTATCACATTGACGCTTCGTGATCGATTTCGTCAAATTATTCGTTCGGAGGACGTTCTGGCCCTCGTCGATGATCAGAACGTTACGTGGCTTCGCGGCCAGATCAATAGCTACGGGGAAATTCACTCCTACGACTGGCCGTACGACCAAACTCCGGTGGAACGCATGCAGAGGAGCGGGTTTGCGCTGCGCGTTCAGCACGGCTGACGATTGTGAGGGGGAGGCCCGCAACGTGCCGAAGGGAAGTAAAAAAAGCGAAAGGAGGGTTCACCACGTTGCATTTCCGGCTATAAATCGCAAAGGCTCCGACGTGCTTGTTCAATTGCACTGCGTTGCCAGCCTTATTCAGCGCGGCAAACCTGTAACACCTGACCGCCGTTTCGACGAAGTGATCAGGCGGTTTCGTGGCGCAGAAGGTGTGCACGATCCTCCATACACATTCTTCGATACAGAGCCCAGAATCGGGCGTGACTATCATCTTATAGGCGATAGTTTCGAACTCGCGATCGTCCTTGTTGATCGCATGGCGCGATATGGATATCCAAAGATCAGACCGATCATCGCGACGGGATGCCTGCCTCGCGCGGTAGATGGCGTCGTCGGTTTGGTCAACGAGGCGGACTTCGAAAGAAAGCTGGATCTGCTTCTTGAAAGCGCTCCACGCGGTGCTCTCTTCATTTTTCCAAAGGAGAACGCCGTCGAATCCGTCGGCCACGTGCTGGCGCGTCTCAAGGTCGAGCGTGACGTGACCTGTGTGCCGATCGAAAACCTTGGTGAGATCAACTTCCTCTGGAACTCCGTCCGGATAATTTGGTGGCGATGGTTGGCGGCTGGTTTCATCACACTTGCCGTAGTCGGCCTTACGACATTGTATTCGTTGATCCGAGAGCCTATCCCCAAGCCTGCAGCCGTAGCCGCGCTCGGCACCAGGTCGATCAACACCGCCGGCGAAAAGGGCGCCTACCACACCTTGTTCTGCCCGCCGATCGCTGCCGCGCTCCAGAAAGCCCAGTTCGAGCGCTACGAATGCACGCCTAGCAAGGGCACGATCGAAAACATAGATCGCGTGCTTAGGAATCCGACCAATATCGGATTCGTGCAACTCGACGTGTATGCCAACGAAGCAATCAAGCGCAGCGAGAAGTTCAAGAAGCTCAAGGTGATCCGCGACGACTTTGCGTGTGAGCACCTATGGATGGTAACGAAGAATCCAGCGCTCGACACCTACAACAGCATTCGATCCAGTGCCTCACGCATTCGGTTCGTCCTTCCTCCGAAGGAGAGCGGTTCAGCGGCGACCTTCGCGTTCCTTCAGGCGAACGATCCCGAATACCTTGGTGGCGTGCCCGAGAACCATATTGTTTACAAGGACGATACCACGGCAGTATTGGACGAAATCGGCTCCAGCACCGACGGCGCAGTTGGCTTTTTCGTGCAGTTCGCCGATCCTGACAACGATAACATCAAGCTGTTGATGAGGAAGAGTCTCAAGATCGTGCCCGTGATATCTGCGGAGATTTTGCATATCAAGCTGAATGGCCAGGAGGTGTACGGCGAGCAGACATTCGAATCTGAGGCCGGCATCTTCGCCAAGGCGACTGAGGCGACAACCGCCTGCACGCGCGTTGCGATCATCACCGGCGCGCCAACGGTTTTCGCGGGTGAGGCCGCCGAACGACAGGAACAAATGATCCGCAAGGTCAACGCGGTGCCGGCCGATAAGCTGTTGCTGCAGGCGAGCCGCATCGTCACGGTCATCAGATACGTCACCAACCTCGCAGAACAGGTGAAAGAGATATTGGTTCACGCCAAGTAGCGAATGGCGCCGGACGAACCCACCACACTCCGGGCGCCGCCTCGCGATATCCGTGACCGGCTTCTCCGGCTTCGGTGCGTTCCCGCGTTCCCCAAGCGTTAGATTAAGCCGCCTCGTCGATCGGGGCGAGTTGAGGAACGACGATCGCGCGTTGTTCATCTTTCTCGCCGAATTGCCGCGCGCTCCGGAATTTTTTCTACCTCAACGCCGCTGTTTTCGGAAAACCTCCGCAGAGACAAAAGGTGAGGGACAGTCCTCGTCAAATGCGGAGAGGACCACCACGACAACAGCAATCGACGTCGCTTGCCACCGTGCGGAATTAATTACCCTCGGCCCGAAACAGCATCCTGCGGAGGCCCGGTCATGGATTGGCTGAACCACAATGTGATCGCGGACTTACATGGACCGTCGTTTCTCTTAGCCTACGCCGCCATCGCCCTGGCCATTATCACGGTTGCGTATGGGATCGTGCGTTCGTGCGAGACCGATGTGCGCGGGCCCCCCCTGGTCCCACTCACGTTCGATCCGTATGAGATCGCCTATCTCCGAGGCGGAAAAAACGAGGTCATCCGCACGGTCCTGTATGCCCTCTATCAGGGTGGCTTTGTCGAGGTCATACCGGGGACGCGGCGGCAGGCGCCCCGGCTCGTGCGGCACGCCGATGGGCCCGATACCAAGGAGTTGACCGAGCTCGAAAACCGGATACTCGCCTCGATTGATCGGCCGGTCGAAGTGTCCGATTTGTTCTGGCGTGGACATTTGGGGGGCGATGTCGAGAACCTGTGCGGGCAGTTTCGACGCAATCTGGAATCCGATGGACTGCTTCGCTCCGACAGGGTCAAACAGGTGGCACTGCGGATTCCACTGCTGGCGGGCGGCATCCTTGTCGCTCTGTCTCTCTACAAGATCGCAATGGCATTAAGCCAGGGGCTGCATAACGTCGGATTTCTGATCATTCTGACTCTCCTTTCGCTCCTCCTCCTGTGGCTCGCCGTCGGCCGAATAGCCACCGCACGGATCAGTGACCGCGGAAGGGCCTATCTCCGGCGCCTTCAGACCGCCTACGCCGGCATCTATGAAGCTGCCGCACAGCCAATGGAAAAAGCTCCACAGCTTGATCATGCGTCAGTGCTGCTGATCAGCCTGTTTGGCCTCGGGACTCTGAGGTGGGCCCCCGACCCGGAATTCGCCAGCCTGTTTGCCAGAGGGGCATCCGGTAGCAGTGGTGGGGGCGGCTGCGGTGCTGGGGGCGGCTGCGGTAGCGGACACGGCAGCTGCGGCGGTGGAGGTGGCGGCTGCGGCGGTGGTGGCGGGGGCGGTTGCGGCGGGGGCTGCGGTGGATCGTGATCCACATCGTCTCGCCTCTGAGGCAGCCCTTGGAGCCGGGCTCGGCTTCCGTCCGTCCTTCCGGGCTGACCTGTTCCGCCAACCCGCTCAGGTCGATTTCCTGGAAATAACGGCCGACCACTATTTCAAGGCTCCACCTGAGAAGTGCGACGAACTTGACCTGCTTGCCGCCCATTTCACGCTCATCCCACACGGGCTCGACCTCTCCCTCGGCAGCGCCGAGGGCGTCGATCAGGTGTACCTCGACCAGTTCGCAGCCCTGATCGAGCGGATTTCGCCTCCTTGGTGGAGCGAGCACCTCACATTCACCCGAGCCGGCGGCATAGCGATCGGGCACTTTGCATCCCTTCCGTTCACACACGAGGCGGTCGATGCCGTCGTGCGCAACGTGGAGACAGTCCGTCGCACAATTAAAGTTCCGTTGATTCTCGAAAACATCATTGCGACCGTGACGGTGCCCGGCGGCGAGATGGACGAGGCGGCGTTCCTGAGCGAAGTCCTGCGGCGCACAGGCTGTGGTTGGCTGTGCGATGTGACAAACCTCTATACGAATGCCGTCAATCAAGGAGTCGATCTTGATAGCGAGCTGGAGCGCTGGCCATGGCAGCACGTCGTGCAAATGCACTTCGCCGGGGGACACTGGCATGACGGCATCCTGATCGACAGCCACGCTTGTCCAACACCTCCTGAAGTGTGGCGCCTCCTCGATACGGCGGTGGCCCGATCACCCGTAAGGGGCATTATCCTGGAGCGGGACGAAGGCTTGCCGCCATTTGCCGACCTGCTGGACGAGGTCGCCCAAGCTCGCGCGATCGGGAGGCGGCACGGACGATGGCGCTAACACGGATCCAGGCGACCTTGGCGCGCTTGTTCACAGACGCCCCGTTTCGTGCGTCGTTCTTCGCTGACCCTATTGCCGTTGGTGGCTCCCTCGGACTCGAACCAAGCGAAGCGAGTGAGCTTGCGGAGTTGTCGCCGAACGCGGTCGAGCAGTTCGCCGCAAGCATCCGGCGTAAACGCCTCGATGAGGTACGTAAGGTGCTGCCTCTGACCGCGCGCGCTCTCGGCGATGCGTTCGACCGCCATGTCCTGGTGATAATCGGCGGCGCTGTCCGTCGCGGACGCCATCGTGACGACGCCCGCGCTTTGGTGGACCACCTGTGTCGACTCTCGCGATCCGATGATCTCGCGCCGCCCTGGGCGGCCGATCTCGCACGCTACGAGGCAACCTTTGTGGACGCGCTGCACCGCTCCGCCTGCCTCTTGGTCCGTCGTTTCCATTTTCCGGTCGCCCGGCTGGCGGCGACGATCCATTGCGGCGCGCCGATCGGCAACGTCGAGCCGCGCAAGACAATCAGCGTGTGGCTGAGAGTACCCGGCCGACGAGGAATCAGCCACCGCATTTGGTACCTGTTCGGATGAGCACGACAGTGCGCAAGAACCCAACAACCAGCGTAGTCATTACTTGTGCCGGTCGAAAGTGTCTGGTTTCAGCCATCGTACCTATTTGCGCCGTGCATCCACGCAGTTCCGGGGATCGCTACGGTCCGCCGCACCGGCTAACCGTACAACGACGATAGCGCGTCACGAACCGCAACACGCCAATGCACGAGAGGCCTTTATTTTGGGAGTTTGTCCGCCAAAATTTCGAGTTTGTGGATTTCGGGCGTTTTGGCAAATAGATCGCCAGCTTTGACCTTTTCCATCAAGGCCGCTGCTACCTTGCCGTTGAGATGCGCATCTCGCCCAGCCTCGTCGTCGAACGTGTCGAAGATGGCAAAGGAGGATGGCCCCTCTTGAATGGCGAACCACGAGACCGTTCCCGGCTCATCATTCACCAAGGGCACGGCCGACCGCAGAAAGTCCGCGACCTCTTTTTCTTTACCCGGCTTCGCCTGCAGCGGAACATACAAAGCAAACTTTGTCATCACCGTGTCCTCCTCTGGTACGGGCATCAGCCCACGTAGCTTCGACGGGATTCGTGCGTAAATTAGCAAAGCAATCGGGGGGCTGGGACATGACCGGCACTCAGGGCAATGGCAATGCGGTCGTCGACTTGATCTTTTCCATGGCAAAGCGGGAGGTAACGTTCTTCAGCGGAATGGCCGCGATGAGTTGCTTGTAGAACCGGTCATAGCCATGAATGTCCGGCGCCACGACGCGCAGCATGTAGTCGACATCGCCTGCCATCCGGTAGAATTCCATCACCTCCGGCATGGCGCCTACCTGCTCGGCGAAGGCCTTGAGCCACGCCTCCGAGTGATCCCCGGTTTCGATCGACACGAACACAGTAACGCCGAGCCCGACCTTGTCCTGGTCGACGAGCGCGACCCGCTTCTCGATCACCCCCTCGGCCTCGAGCTTCTGGATTCGTTTCCAGCAGGGCGTCGAGGACAAGCCGACCCGGTGGCCGATCTCGGCAACGGAAAGCGACGCATCTTGCTGCAGTTCGTGGAGTATTTTGCGGTCGATGGCGTCCATTCAACATTCTCTTGAGACAGATCGGGGCCGAGTGGCCGTCGTCACCATAGATGGTTTTCTCGATTCTACGTGAAATAGCAAAAAATAGAATAATATTCTACGCCGGCTGAGGTCGGGCCGTATGGACCAGCTCGGGGTGTGTCAGCAGCGCATCTACTTCGGCGCGCTGCGGCGCTGCGGTGCTGCCGCCGAAGCGCGAACACTTGAGCCCGGCCGCGGCGGCCGCGAACCGGAGTGCGCCCGTGGCCCCGCGCCCCTCGACCAAGGCAAGAGTGAACGCGCCATGGAACACATCTCCGGCTCCGAGCGTGTCCACAGCCTCGATTGCGAACACCGGCATCTCGCAGATCGTTACGCAGTCGCGATCGCGCCATAGCACCGGATTAGGCCCGTCGGTGACGGCGAGAAACGCATTGGTGAACCTCCTCATGTGGGCGAGGCCTGCTGCAAGGTCGTCGGTTCCTGCGGTGGCGCGCAGGCATTCGCGGGAAAAAATCACGTGCGTCGCGGCTTCGAACAACGGATGGCGATCGGGGCTCGGCTTATCGGCATCGATCACCAGCGGAATACGCCGGACTCGGGCGGCGCGGCCGATCGGGACGACGAAATCGGAGAAGCGATTGTCGACAAGCACGGCGTCCACACCGGCGATCAGGCGGTCTGGATCGTCCGGTGCAACGGCATCGAGGCGCCGATCTCGATAAGTCGCGATCGTGCGATCGCCGCTTGCATCGATGAAGATCGCTGATACCGGTGTCCGGGCCCCAGGAATACGCACGCAATCGGTGCAATCCACGCCCTCGCTCTGCAGGCCGTCAATAAGTCGGTCTCCGATCACGTCGCTGCCGGCAGGGCCGCCGAGCGGCACAGCGAGACGCGCCTTGCCGCCGAGCCGGGCTATGGCGACAGCAGCGTTGGCGGCGCAGCCGCCCCCAATTGTAATAAACTCGCTCGCCTCCGCCTTGGTATCCGGTATCGGAAACGCCTGGACGCGAAATACTTCGTCAAGAACCGCGATTCCGGCGCAAAGAATATTCGCCATATCAGAAAAGGCTCCGGTCGGCTTCGAGCCACGCCCGGATGATATGATGGGCAATCGCGAACGGATGGGTCGCGGTCAAACCGTCGGGGTGCCGGCGCAGCATCATGGCGACAACCTCATCGCGGTCGAACCAGCGGGCATCCTCCAGCTCGGAACGGTCTACTTTCAGTTCCGTAGTCAACGCCTGGGCATGACAACCGATCATCAGCGACATCGGGAAGGGCCATGGCTGCGACGCGAAATAGGCAACACGTCCGCACATGATACCGGCCTCCTCCAGGGTTTCGCGCCGTACCGCATCTTCGATGGTTTCGCCCGGTTCGACGAATCCCGCCAGGCACGACCACATGCCCTTGGCAAAACGCGACTGCCGGCCAAGAAGACAGCGGCCACCGTCGATCGCCAGCATGATGACCACTGGGTCGGTGCGCGGAAAATGCTCGGCGCCGCATCGTGCGCAATCGCGGCGCCAGCCGGCCTGCGTAGCTTGAGTCGACGCGCCGCAATTTGAGCAAAAGCGGTGGCGTCCATGCCAGGCGAGCAGCGCCTTCGCAGTCGCGAGCGGCGGTAGGTGCTCAGGCGCGACGAGAGCACCCGTCGCAATGCTCCGCAGATCCGTAGCGAGGAGATCGTCACGCCTTTTCAGCACCTCGAGCGCATCAGGATCGATCGCGATGCCGAACAGCGGCGCGCCGTTATGACGGCCGAGGAATACCTGCTCCTGCTTCGCCGAAATAATGCTTTCGGCCGCCAGCGTGAATGCCGGATCATGGTAGGGTACGCCCTTCCGCATCACCACGCGTTCACCGCTGATGACGAAGGCGTAGGCACGCGCATCTGCCTCAAGGGCCACAATGGCTAGCGGATCATGCCGCAGGTCTGCGGCCCGTTCGATTACGCTGCCTGTGTAGCCCAGATGCGGCTTGGTCCCGAGATCGAAACGGGCCGTCATAAATCACTCCGGCGGGAGCATCGAAGCTCGCATGACCAAAACGTTCGCACAACGTCGGAGCAAATTCCCTGCGACGGCGTCACCCTTGAACCAGCGGACCCGGGCTTCTGATGTACCGGGTCGTGATCGCCTCGGCCGCATAGTAGGCGAGAGCGCCAACCAGGCCGGTCGGATTATACGACGCATTCTGCGGGAACACCGATGCGCCCATAACGAACAGATTGTCGGCCTCCCATGCCTGCAAGTAGCGGTTAACCACGCTGGTTTTCGGGTTAGCGCCCGTGATAGTCCCCCCTGTATTGTGAGTCGATTGATAGGGCACGACATTATAGTTGCCCCGCCGCACGGCCGGAGAGCTCATCGCGGTCGGGTTCATGGCGCGCGCGATCTTGCCCAGAACCCCGCCGATGTATTCCGCGAGTTTGTAGTCGTTCTCGTGGAAATTGTAAGTCATACGTATCAGCGGACGACCGAGCGCATCCCGATAAGTGGGGTCGAGATCGAGGTAGTTCTCGCGGTGGGCGTAATTGCAACCAGACGCGCCGATGTTGAATGCATGGTTGTACCACTTAGCGGTCGCTTTCTTCCACTCGCGGCCCCAGCGGGGCGTGCCGGGCGGCACTGGCCGAGTCTGAATCGGCCGGCCGTTCGAGGTCCCGGCGGAAATCCATGCTCCTCCGAAGAAGCCAACGCCTGAATGGTCGAAATTGTCACCGTTGAAGTCATCGATGTTCATGCCGAAGGACGCGCCCGCTGCCATGAAGGGATTGATGACTTTATCCTCGAAGAACACCGTGATGTTGTTGCCGCTCACCTGATAACAATAGTTGCGGCCGAGCGCGCCCTTTCCGGTGACCGGATCGTACTGCTCTCCGATGCCGGCCTGCATCATCAGAAGATTGTTGTTGAACACGTATGCGCCAAGAATGATGAGGCCAGCCGGCTGCTCGTATTCCTCCCCGCTGCGGGTGTCGACATAGCGAACGGCTTTCACGTTCTTGGCCTGCTTGTCATAGACAAGCTCCTTCACGTAGGAGTGGGTGCGCAGCTCGAAGCGGTTGTCGGCCAGCAGAACCGGCAGGATGCAGGACTGCGGCGAGGATTTGGCATTGGCCTCGCAGCCGAACCGCTCGCAATGGCCGCAATACTCGCAGGCGCCGAGCGTCACGCCTTCCGGATTGGTGTAGGGTTGGCTCATGTTGGCAGCTGGCGCCCGGAACGGATGATAGCCAAGTTCGCGCGCGGCCTTTTCCATGATGGCGCCGGCCATGCTCATCGCCAACGGCGGGTTGGGGTAATCGTTCTGCCGCGGCCCTTCAAACACGTTACCGCCGTCGATCTTCTGGCCACGCAGATTGCCGGCCTTGCCGGAAACGCCGAGCAGCTTCTCGAAGCGATCGTAATAAGGTTCCAGTTCGTCATAGGAGACCGGGAAGTCCTCTATGGTCATCTCGGCCGCGATCGCGTCCTTGCCGTAACGATTCTCGATGTGGCTGCGCAGGTTATGGTCGGTCGGCAGCAGTCGCCACGTAACGCCATTCCAGTGCGCCCCGGCGCCGCCGACGCCCATGCCGGGCAGGAACGAACCGAGCCGGCGGATCGGCAGGGCGGTCTCGCCCGGCGAATGGCGCAGCGACACCGTCTCAAGCTGCGTGTCCTGGAACAGCTCTTGGCGCACCGCATATTTGAGATCGTCGCGCACGTTAGGTAAGGCGAAATCGTCGCGCGTGCTCCGGCTGGCGCCGCGTTCGAGGCCCACCACCTTGAGGCCGAACTTGGTGAGTTCGCGCGCCAGAATGCTGCCGGTAAATCCGACACCGATGCAAACCGCATCGACTTCCTTGAGAACCGTTGCCATGGCGCGCTCCCTTTTAGGAAAAGTCCGCGATAGAGCGCGGCGGCTTGTCGTACTTCTTGCCGAAATAGGTCTTGACCTCTTCGCGGTAGGTCGCCGGCAAGCCCGGATAGCCGACCATCTTCCACCCTGCCATGTCGCGATTGCCGCCATAGATCGGGTCGGAGAAGAAACCTTCCATGGTGATCTGCAGCAGGGCATCAAAGAACATCCTGCTGGAAAAGCCCGGGAACGATGCCTTGTCGGCTTCCATGGCCTTCAGAGCCGCTTCGCGATCGGTCCCGGACAGACGGTCGAAATCCTTGCCATAGGTCCTGCGGGTCCAGGCGTTCGCAGACTCGATGCCCGCCCGGAAGAACTCGCGCGGATTGAGGGAGAGTTGATAACCGAGCTCTGCCTTGGCCTTGGGGAACGGGCCCTGGCGGTAAAGCCGCGCCCCCATGCCATAGGCGCCGGCCAACTGACGATCGATGAAGGTCGCGACGCCACAGTCGCTGCCCGACAGCGACAGCTCGTCGGCCGGGATGAGGGTATCGACCGCCGCGACGATGAAGGCATGTTCGGTCGCTGTGAGCGTGAGCAACGGCTCCACATCGGCGGCAGGCGTGGCGGTGCCCGGCGCCCCAGTCTGTGTCGCGGCGGGACCGCCAGTCGCGAGCGCGGCAGTTCCGACAACGGCCCCTTTTAGGAAATCGCGGCGTGGAATGGTTTCGTCAACCATAAAGCTCCTCCCCTCCTCGGACCGGTTCGCGGCAGCCGATGCGCCGCATTTGCACATACGATCATAAATATCAGCCCGAAGCTTAGCGGGTTTTTTCGGGGGTAGCGAGACGGTCCAGATGCCGCGGTTGCACAATCTGGCGCCGCAATACCGCGATGAAGCGGTCGCGCTCAGCAAAATCATATGGGCGAGCAGGCACTGCGCCCCACACGGGCTTGGGCCATGCGGGGTCGGCGCGCCTCCGCGCCACAACATGGACGTGGAGCTGCGGCACCACGTTGCCAATCGCCGCAACATTGAGCTTGTCGCATGCCGTTACGGATTTGAGGGCGCGCGACACCATGTCGATTTCGGTCATGAGTTGGACCTGTTCCGCCGTATCGAGGTCGATGATCTCGCTCGCTCCCCGCCGTCGCGGCACCAGCAGCAACCAGGGGTAATTGGCGTCACGGCTCAAAAGCAGCCGCGACAGCGGGAGGTCTGCAACCATCACACAATCCTGGTCGAGCTGAGGATGCAGCGACCATTCGGGCAGCGCATCTGCGTTGTTCATCCGCACGTCCACCATTGCCCCGGCGCTTGCAATCCCTCCCGGTTCCGCCGATATAAGGGCCGGGAGGTTGGCAGTGGACGAGCCACTCGCCAACCGGGTCAGGTCCGGAAGGAAGCAGCCCTAACGAGCTCCGGTTCGGGTCGCTCGTCAACCTCCTACTGGTTTTCAAGCGCCGAGCGTAGGATGGGATGAGCGAAAGCGAAATCCATCAATACCCATGTCGCCCGATGGGTTCGCTTTCGCTCATCCCATTCTACAGATGTCACGGGCGGCCGGAGGCACGATGAGCGAAGCCGATGCGGCCGGGCGGCCCGCAGAGCCGAGTCTCGATCTTGGAGCAATGCCGGTGCCGCCAGGCGCGGGCTATCGCGTGCTGGCCCGCAGGTACCGGCCAGCGACCTTCGATGATTTGATCGGTCAGGAAGCCATGGTGCGCACGGTCTCGAATGCGTTTGAGGCCGGGCGAATACCGCAGGCCTGGATTCTCACCGGGGTACGCGGCGTCGGCAAGACAACCACGGCCCGTATTCTGGCGCGCGGACTGAACTACGAATTGCCCGACGGCTCCGTCAAGTCGCCGACCGTCCGGATGCCGATACTGGGCGTGCATTGCGCCTCCATCATGGAAAGCCGGCATGTGGACGTGCTGGAGATGGACGCGGCTTCCCACAATGGCGTCGACGACATTCGCCAGATAAACGACGCGATACGTTATTCGCCGGCTAACGCTCGCTACAAGGTCTACATTCTGGACGAGGTGCACATGCTCTCGAACCCGGCCTTCAACGCGCTGCTGAAAACGCTGGAGGAGCCGCCGCCGCACGCCAAATTCATTTTCGCCACCACTGAAATCCGCGAGGTCCCGATCACCGTATTGTCGCGCTGCCAACGATTCGACCTGCGCAGGGTCGAGGCGGGGCGACTAGTGTTACATCTCGAAGGAATCCTCGCCAAAGAAAATGTTGCCGCCGAGCCCGAAGCGCTGGCGCTGATTGCCCGCGCCGCCGAGGGTTCGGTGCGCGATGCGCTGTCGTTGCTCGATCAGGCAATCTCACATGCGGCCGGGTCGGTCCGCGCTGAGGACGTGCGTCAGATGCTTGGCCTGGCCGACCACAGCCGCATCATCGAGCTGTTCGATGCGCTGATGCGCGGCGATATCGCCCATGCTCTCAGCGAACTGCGCGATCAATACGATTTCGGCGCCGATCCGCTGATCGTGCTCACGGAACTTGCTGCCTTCACCAATTTCGTTACGCGTGTCAAAATTGTGCCGGCAGTCGCGGAAGATCGGTCGCTAGCTGAAATCGAACGCAAGCGTGGGCGCGATTTCGCCGTCGGCCTGTCGATGCGCGTGTTGTCCCGGACGTGGCAGATGCTGTTCAAGGGCATTGCCGAAGTGAAGGAAGCGGCGCGACCGATCGCTGCGGCCGAAATGGTGCTTGTGCGGATCGCCTATGCGGCCGACCTGCCGTCGCCCGAAGATATCATCCGCTCGCTTAGTGACGCGCCGCAGCGGCCGGCAGCGCCTGGGCGTGGCAACGGCCTGTCGTCGCCTGCGTCGGCGGGGCCAATGTCTCAAGCCGAGCCGGCCCGTGCATCAGCACGGCAGGCGCTCGCCCCGGCCGGGATGCCAGCGACGCATGATCCGGTCAGTCAGAGCGTTGAACCCCCAGCCGTGGCGCAGTCGCCGGCGTTCGCTCAATTTGCCGACCTGATCGCATTCGTGGGCGAGCAGCGTGATCTGCAACTCAAGAACGCACTCGAACGCGACGTCCGTCTGGTGCGATTCGAGGACGGCAGGTTGGAGATCGCGCTGGAGCCAAGCGCCGCCAAGACTCTGATCGGCGATCTCGGTCGGCGGCTCACGGCCCTCACAGGGCGACGCTGGATGGTGGTCGTGTCGGCGGAGCCTGGCACGCCAACCGTCAGGTCACAGCGCGATGCCCGGCACGAGGAATTCAAGCGCGGAATCCAGGCCGACCCGCGGGTGCAGAACGTGCTTGCACGGTTTCCCGGTGCCGAGATCGTGGCCGTGCGGCAACCGGATTCGGAGCCCACGCTGCCGGTGGCCGCATCCAGGGATGACGAGTTACCCGAAATGCCGGTGGAACCGGATGATGAATCATCATTCAGGGCATTCGGCCGGACAGACGATGTCGATGGTAATCTGTAAAGCGGCGACCTATGCTTAAAAGCGGCGCATTATGAAGCAGATCGGCCGCGCGTTATGAAAGGCGAGACATGGCGGATTTTCTGGGCCTGATGAAACAGGCGACCGAACTCAAGACCAAGATGGAGGCCATGCAGACGGAGCTCGATCAAATTGAGGTCGAAGGCACGGCAGGCGGCGGCATGGTGCGGGTAACGATGAGCGCCAAAGGCGAGCTCAAGAGCGTCAGGTTCGATCCGTCGTTGATGAAGCCTGAGGAAAAGGGGATCGCCGAGGACCTCGTGGTCGCCGCCCATGCGGATGCGCGGCGCAGGGCGGAAACCTTGCTGCAGGAAAAAATGAAAAGCCTCACTGGTGGCCTGCCACTGCCGCCGGGGTTGCAACTGTTCTGAGCAAGCGGCGCCTCCATCGATTTTGGTTCCTATGAATCACACACCGGGGTCGTCGCCGGGCTTGTCCCGGCGACCCCGAACGTCAAAGCGCCGAGCAATGACGACGGGGGTGGCCGGGACGAGCCCGGCCACCCAACGCAAGAGATTGCTAACGCTTCTTTTCCAGCTGGAAGGCGCGCTAATGCCTGCCGCTATCGCCGGACCTGAAATTGAACGTCTGATCCAGTTGCTGGCCCGACTGCCGGGCCTTGGTCCGCGCTCGGCGCGACGCGCTGCGTTGGCGCTCATCAAAAAGCGCGAGCAGCTGATGGCGCCTCTATCGGCTGCGCTGCAGACCGCGATGGAACGCATCTCGATCTGCACAGTGTGTGGAAACATCGATACATCCAATCCTTGCATGATTTGCACCGATGAACGCCGCGATCCGTCCGTGATCGTGGCTGTCGAGGACGTCGCGGATCTCTGGGCGCTGGAACGCGCCCATGTCATCAATGCCCGCTACCATGTGCTGGGCGGCACCTTGTCCCCCCTAGATGGCGTCGGCCCGGAGGACCTTTCGATCGACGCACTGGTGGCGCGTGCCCACGCGCCTGAGGTCAAAGAGATCATTCTGGCGCTCAACGCCACCGTCGACGGCCAGACCACCGCGCACTACATCACCGATCTGCTCGGCGGCGCCAACGTCGCGGTGACGCGGCTTGCCCATGGGGTGCCGGTCGGCGGTGAACTTGATTATCTCGATGAGGGCACGCTTGCGGCCGCGATGCGCAGCCGGACGCCGTTTTAGCCGATGGCCTTCAACTCCGCTTAATCGCAAGCCCTGCAAAATGGCCGCGCCGCTGTAACCAGGCGAGCAGCACAAAACTTGGCAGCGCCGCGAGCGCGCAAATGACGAAGAACCATACCCAACCCGTCGCCTCCGCGATGGCCCCCCCAACGGCGGGCAGATAGGTGCGCCCGACTGCAGAACAGGCAGTCAGGAGCGCGTACTGCATTGCGGTGTGCAGGGGATTGCGACACAGCGCCGAAATGTAGGCGACAAAGATCACCGTGCCGATGGAACTGGTGAAATTTTCGAGCGTGATAGCGAATGTGAGCCAGGAAAGGTCGCGGCCGACCATCGCCTGCCAGGAAAAAGCGAAATTTGCGATGGCCTGGAGAATCCCTCCAATCCACAGGCTCCTCGCCATCGGATAGGTGCGCGCCACAAAACCACCGGCAATTGCGCCGGCGAGCGTAGCGACCAATCCAACCACCTTGACGATCGCAGCGTACTCGTTGCGCGTAAATCCAAGCCGAATGACGAATGGCGCGGTCATAGCTCCCGCCAGCGCATCGGTGAGCTTGAACAGGACAACGAAGGCTAGCACGATGAGCGCTATGAGGATGCCCTCCCGAAGAAAGAAGTCCTGCAATGCACCGGTCAAAGTCGTAACAAGACGTCGAAAGGCATTTTTCCCGCCGTGCAGGCGCTCGGCCAAGTCTGATTTTTCGGGCTCCGATGCGACGAGCGTGGTAGCAATGCCAACGAGGACGAGTGCAGCAGAAATAATGTAACCGACGCTCCACGCCGCATGCTTCGCCAATCCCAGGCCTTCGAGGCCGCTGACCAGGAACAGCGTGCCGGCGGTCGATGCAAGCATGCCGATGCGATAAGCCGCCACGTAGGAGCCTGCGCCAGCCTCTTGCTCGCTTTCATCAAGGCTATCGATCCGGAAAGCGTCGACAAGGATGTCCTGCGTCGCCGAAGCGGCCGCCACCAATAGGGCGGCCAGCGCGACGAGCCCCGGGTCCCCCACCGGATCGCAAAGGCTGAGAAAAACGATCGCCGCTAGCACAAGCAGTTGCGACAGCAGCAGCCAGCCCCGCCGTCGGCCCAAACTGCGCGATAGCCACGGCACATTGAGCGCATCAACCAGCGGTGCCCACACGAACTTCCACGTATAGGGCGCACCGACCAAGGCGAAAAGGCCGATCGTCCGGAGGTTCACTCCCTCTTCGGTCATCCACACCAGTAGCGTAGATCCCGACAGCGCCAGCGGCAAACCCGAGGAAAAGCCCAGCAACATCACGATCAGTACGCGACGACGCAGATAGATGCTGAGCGCGCCTGTCCACCTCGGCTTTTCCGTCAAAGCCGTCGGGGGAACGGAAGCGGGGGGCAGCATCCGCTCACGCGAAGCCGTCACTCGCCCGCCTCCAGCTTCAAGGACGCGGGTGCCAACATAACAGCAGCATTGCCCTCGCCCGTCGCGCTGTCACCGAAATCGAGTTGGTCGATGCGGCCGGCGCGCGCGCCGATCTTCTCCGTCGAAATCAGTATCTGGCGCATGTCTTCGCTCGCTTGCCCGTAATGCTGCTGCAGCTTGAGGACGCGTTCCTGCAACCGGCCAACATCGCCCATCATTCGGCCTACTTCGGCATGAATGAGGTGCGCAGCTTCGCGCATGCGGGCGTCCTTCAAAATCTGCTGCATCACCTGGATCGCTAGCATCAGAAGCGACGGCGACACCATAACGACCCTGGCCCGATAGGCCTTCTGTACCAGATCGTCAAACCCCTCATAAAGTTCCGCATAGACGGATTCGGACGGCACGAACATCAGCGCCATTTCCTGGGTTTCGCCCGGCAGGAGATATTTACCGGCAATGTCGGAAATATGCCGCCACACATCCTGGCGCAGCCGCTGGGCGGCGCGCTGGCGTCCCTCCTCCGTCTTGGAGTCGCGAAAGGCCATAATGGCCTCCAGCGGGAACTTGGCGTCGATGATGAGCGCAGGCTGGTCGGGCAGAAAGATCACGCAGTCCGGCCGCGTGTTGTTCGACAGGGTATGCTGGAATGCGAACAACCCTTTCGGCAGGCCGTCCGCTACGATTGTCTCCATGCGAGCCTGGCCGAACGCGCCACGCGCTTGCTTGTTGCCGAGCACGTCACGCAGCGAGGTGACCTGACCGGAAAGATCGGCAAGATTCTTCTGTGCATGATCGATGACCGCGATGCGCTCGTGCAGGCATTGCAACCGCTGCACGGTTTGCCGGGTAGCCTCGTCCATCGACTGACCGAGTCGGGCCGAGACCGCATCGAGCCGCTCTGTCATCACGCGTGCAAGCTCAGCCTGGCGACCGCCCAGCCCTTCACCCAGCGCCTGGAGGCGGCCCGCTGTCTCTGCCTGGATGCGGGCGAGTTCGGCGATGCGGTGCTGCGTGGCCTCGCTCTGCCGTACCTGGAGGGCAACTTCCTGCGCCCGCCGCCGAAATGCGCGGACAGTGATCACCACAATCGTCACCAGCAGAGCCAGCACCGCAACCCCAAATGCCGCGGTTGCCGTGCCGAGAGTGATATCGGGCCCATTGATGAGCAAGATCGACTGGTTCATGGCTTTCATGGCGCCGTTGTAACCGATTCGCCTACGGATTGAACGAAATGGGAACAAGCAAAAAACGTCGGGCCGACACGCAGAGCTATCGAGTTTTGGCGCAGCTTTTTTTCCTCTCCCCGCTTGGGGAGGGGGCTTCTCACCCGGATCGCGCCAAGCGCGGGATCCGCCTTCTCCTCGCAAGCGGAGAGAGGTGAAAGGCGGCGGTCAGCCTCACATTGACCCCACCAGCATCAGCCCTTAAATCGCCCTCTATGGCCCTACGCGACATCATCATTTTGCCCGACAAACGGCTGCGTTTGGTGTCCAAGCCCGTCGCCAAGATCGACAGCGACATCCGGGAGCTGGTCGGCGACATGTTCGAAACCATGTACAAGGCCCCAGGCATCGGCTTGGCGGCCATTCAGGTCGGCGTGCCGGCGCGTATGGTGGTGATGGACTTATCCAAACGCGAAGCCGAGTCGGAGCCCAAAGTTTTCATCAACCCCGAAATCACCTGGTCATCTGAGGAAACATCGAAATACGAAGAGGGCTGCTTGTCGATTCCGGAAGTCCATGAGGACGTCGAGCGGCCCGCGCGAGTCAAAGTCAAGTATCTCGATCTCGACGGCAACCTGCATGAGGAGGATGCTGACGGCTTATTTGCGACTTGCATCCAGCACGAAGTCGATCACCTTAACGGAGTGTTGTTCATCGACCACATTTCCAAGCTCAAGCGCGACCGCACCATCAAGAAGTTCACCAAGGCGGCGAAACGAACGGAGAAGGGGGAATGATCTAGATAAGCCGGGGGTACTGTTATGAAGCCGCCGTTATCGTCATCGCGGTCGACAAGGAGCAAGATTGCCCCATGCGTGTAAGACGGATAGACCATTTGCGGCTAATAATACCTTTTCAACCTCGGAAATCCGGTATAGTTTCCGCGCACCTGGAAGAAGAAGCGGATCCTTGGGAAGATTACCCGATAAACCCGATCGGAGCTGCTCAATGCCAAATATCAATACACCAGACAGCGGACATAACGCGCCGGACGAGAATTCCGGCTGGCAATGGCTCCCCTATACCGACGCGACCTTGCTCGCGACATTGAAGCACGCCATTCGAATCATCGACGGGCGCATCAAGGGCTTCCGACCGTGTGACAGAGCGTTTCGCGCGCTCCCTGGCGGCCGTAGCTTTACCCAGGTCTGGACCGATCCCGATGTGTGGATCAGCTTCGATCCGAAAAACAATGGTCGGGATTTCGGTGTTACGAATTTCGTCGGGGGCAAGGAGATTTCGGTTACGAAATTTGCCCTCCGCATGGGCCATTGGACGACGGCAGCAACGCTTGTGCACGAAATGGCGCATGTCAACGGCGCGCCAGGCGGCGATAGCCATGCCGCCGAAGGGACCTTGCGCAGTTGCCTTCTGTCTGGATTGGAAGACCCCAATATCCTCGGAGCGATCGAGCGCGTTGCCGATGCAGCCAGATTGGCCTGATTTTTACCCGCCATTGCGCGTGATCGTCGCCGCGGTGATGGTCGTTGGACTGCCCGGATTCGCGTTGGCGTGCCGGTGCATCGAGCCGTCCCCGGCGCAGGCCTACAAGGCCGCCCAGGGCGTGGTGTTCGGCGAGGTCATCTCCGTTAGAAAGGAAAATGAACGAGGAGACGTAGTTTACGTATTTGAGGTCGCCGAGTCGTGGAAGCATAATCTCGAACGGCAGATAACGATTCATAGCGGCACGACGTGCAGTTTCAACGCCAACGCCGGGCTCAAATATGTTCTCTTCCTCAGGCAGACCAAGTCGGGCAATTACGACACTGGGCAATGCATGGGCAATCAATCCGAAGCTAAAGCGGGTCCGACGCTGCAATACTTGCGGGCTATGAAACCGGCAAAGTAGTGCAAATCTGCGCGCTCAACATGCGTACGTTTACTGGATGCATGCGACGAAAAACGAAGGACGTTTGTCCAATCAACCCCTTATGCTTTGCCTCGCATAAGCGCGTGGCCACTTCACTTCCGCACTTGACCAAAATATCGCAAATCTGGCGGCTGCTGGCCTTTGCGTCCCGGCATCAGGTAGCCATCCGCGCTCAGAAAATAGTTCTCGTTCCCGATCGCAACATGATTGTTGTTCTCATTGCAATCATACTCGTTCCAAATCGGATTCTTCTCGCGTCGGTAGCTCTTCATCACCGTCCATGGGCGCGTCAGCGCATGGTCGATGGTGATGATTTCATCATGCAGTAAATCCGGATTGGCCTTGTCGAGAAACAGCCGCTCCTTGATGACGGTCTGATTGTCGCTGTGGAGGGGAAGACCGTCCACATCGAAATCGCGGGGGCCTTTCATGTGAGTCGTTTCGACTTCGAGGACGTCGTAGCGACCGTCGCCGTCCTGATCGACCCATTTGCCAATGGAATAGCCCGCAAAGGCCGGCTCGACCCCCTCCGGCCGGGTGCGTCCGTCGGTGTAGATTCGCCGCGGCATGACGTATTCAGACAATATGTATGTGGTGTTGGGTTGAATGACGATTTCGATCGGATAGACGGCCGTCATGATTCGCGGCATGCCGGACGTTCTGCAGGTAAACCTCAAGTCGTTGCCGTGCCCACCCGCCGCCTGGGCCGCCAGGCTCGCGTCGAAAATAGCCTGGTACTCGGGTGTGAGCGGGGCCTCCTGTCCACGGCCTCCAGGCTTGCTGGGGTCCCACTGCGTGCCGCCGACCCTGATCCACTGGCCCGAGAAATCAGGGTATTTGGATTCATCATAAGCGCGAGCGCCGCAAACAGCCACTGTCAGCGCTGCAGCCGCGACGATTATGCTGATCGAATTCCGGTAAAGCATGATGACCTCCCCGTCATCGATTTGCGGACACAGGAGGAACCGCGTGACTGCCATGATCGGCCGAAGCTTCCGCCCGTCGTTGATGCCGTAAAAAACGCATCGGCAGTTGACACCTCAGCGGCCAAGCGCTGCTCGTCGCCATCCTCCCTGCTCCGCAAGGATACGGAACGTTACGCGATTTTGGCGGCGCGAGAAAGAGGCGCGCTCGCGGCGCCCTAGCGATGGCTTCAGCCAATCTGAAGGAATTCAAGCATTGGCCAAATCATAACGTTGGAGCGGCGCGCGCAATCGGCGTCCTCCAACATTGCCGCTGATGGGGCGACCCTTATGGTCGCCCCATCCCCCGCGCTATTGCGGCGACCACAAGGGTCGCCCCTTACATCATCTCTTACGAGACCACGGCCTCGCCCGGCACAGCGGCAGCCAGCCGCACCGCGCGGCGCCGCGCCACAGAAATGCGGCGTTCCCCGGCGGTCTGATAGAACACCGAGTAGCGCGTCAGCGCTGCCGCGAACGCATCGACATCGCTGGCCTTGGTGACCTCGAAGGTATCGAAACCGGCACGTACCTGGAACAGGAACTGGTCGCGCAGAATCTGGCCCGTAGCACGCAATTCACCGCGGAAGTCGTAACGTTCCCGCAGCAGCCGGGCCTGGCTGTAGGCGCGACCGTCCTTGAAAACGGGGAATACCAGGACGACCAGCGCGAGGCGATCGAGATAGGGCACAAGTTCCGCCACTTTGCGATTGTTCGGCCAGATTATGCCGACCGGCGTGTCGCATCGCAGAATCTCCTCGGCATCAGCTAGGAAGCGCTCCGCCGGTACGATCACCGGCACGTCTTCCGGCAGCGGTGCGTCGTCCAGAATCTTGATGTAGCGGTCCTCGGTGATCCGGCCGTTCTTAATGAGTGGCATAGACGCGCTCCTTGAAAGGCTGGACACCAACTCGCTTGACGGTTTCCACGAACTTTTCGTTCGGCCGTTCGCGCAGTTCGAGGTATGCGGCAACGACCTCCTCGACTACGTCGGCGACCTTCCCATACGGCACCGCCGGTCCTAACAGGGCGCCAAGCTCCGCCTTTTCGTCCGCACGGCCGCCAAGCGTGATCTGGAAGAACTCTTCACCGTTCTTCTCGACGCCCAGAATGCCGATGTGCCCGATGTGATGATGGCCGCAGGCATTGATGCAGCCCGAGATGTTGATGTGCAAACGGCCGAGCTCGCGGGCGAGATCGAGATCGCGGAACCGACGGGTCAGCTCCTGGGCAACCGGTATGGCCCGGGTATTGGCGAGGCTGCAGTAATCGAGCCCCGGGCAGGCAATGATGTCGGAAACCAGACCTACATTCGGCGTCGCGACCCCGATATGGTCGAGCGCATGCCACAGCTCGGCAAGATCGCGTTGCGCCACATGGGGGAACACCAGGTTCTGCTCATGGCCGACCCGGATCTCTCCGAACGAATAGTGATCCGCAAGATCCGCTATGGCATCCATCTGGTCCGACGTGGCATCGCCGGGCGGACCGCCCTCGGGCTTGAGAGAGAGCGTCACGACGGCGTAGCCCGGCACCTTGTGGTTGGCGACCGCGTTGCCGACCCAGGTATCGAAGCGACGGTCGGCTTTGCGAAGCCGGGCGAGTTCGGGCGGATTATCCTCAAGGCGCGCATAGTCCGGATAGCGAAAGCGCGACGCGATCTCGGCGACCACTGCCGAATCGAGCGCCAGCGGGCCGTCCTTGATGTGTTGCCACTCCGCCTCGACCTCGCGGGCGAAAGCCTCGGCACCAAGATCGTGGACGAGAATCTTGATGCGCGCCTTCCAGAGGTTGTCGCGGCGCGCAAACTGATTATAGGTGCGCAATATTGCTTCGACATAGCTCAGGATATCGCGCTTGGGCAGGAACGGCCGGATCGACTTGGCGATAAAGGGCGTACGCCCCAAGCCACCCCCAACTAGGACCTCGAAGCCGACTTCGCCGGCGCCGTTACGGTGCAGCCGCAATCCGATATCATGAATCTTGACAGCGACGCGATCATGCGCGGCGGCTGTGACGCCAATCTTGAACTTGCGCGGCAGGAACGAGAATTCCGGATGCATGGTGCAGTGCTGGCGCAACAGCTCCGCCCAGATACGCGGGTCCTCGATCTCGTCAGGCGCGACGCCCGCCCATTGGTCAGTCGTGATGTTGCGCACGCAATTGCCGCTGGTCTGCATCCCGTGCAGGCCGACACTCGCCAAATCCGCTGTGGCGTCGGGCAGGTCCTCAAGCTTGATCCAGTTGAATTGAATGTTCTGGCGCGTGGTGAAATGGCCGTAGTTGCGATCGTAACGCCGGCCGACATGGGCCAGCATGCGCAGCTTTGGCGACGACAGCGTGCCGTACGGAATGGCAATCCGCAGCATGTAGGCGTGAAGCTGCAGGTAGACGCCGTTCATGAGCCGCAATGGCTTGAATTCTTCTTCCGTCAACGCGCCTGATATACGCCGGCCGACCTGGTCGCGGAAGTCGGCGACCCGTTCGGTCACGATGGTTCGGTCGAGCTCGTCGTAAAGATACATGTCACGTCCCGCCTGCGATTGCGGGCACGACAGTAGGGCCGGTGTGCCGGATGCGTTCGCGTAGATTACCCGGCTCCGGTCGGCCGTCCGCGCCGATTCGGACCGGAGCCGCATACGCCCCAACCGCCGAAATGTCGTCCGCAATGGCAGCGGCGAGAAGCGCGGTCGCGGCTGGCGAGGTATTTACAACAGTAGCGTCTTCAAGGCGGGGTGACCAGCGGCCATCGGGCATCCGGTAGACGACTGCACCATCACGGAGCCTATTTGCGGTGACGACCACCGGACCGGTGATCTTCAGTTTCTGTTCCAAAGGGGATGTCATGCGTCAAGCCCCCGACAAGAGTGCACGCCTCTGGGCGCGCTGACGGTCCACAGGCGCTGTCTTGTCGGCTCCACACCGGTGCCGTGCACGGCTCGCCATGTGAAGCGAACGAACCGGGCAAGGCACACTCGAGCAGCTAAAGCCCACGCGAATTTCCCCGGTCACCAGAATGAGCTTCTATACAGGCATCGAAACATCGGCTCAAACGGAAAATTGTTCTTCCACAAATGAAACAAATCTTGGAACAGCTTTCCCGCCAGCAATCGCCGCTGAAAATTTTCCTTCTTATCAACCGTCAATGAATGCCGGCGGCCGATCGCGTCCTGTGGGAGGCACAAATACCGCTCGCCCACGGCCGCCCACAAAAGCGCTGCCTTTCAGGTGTTCGGCACAATCGCAAAGAGCCCTACAGCGCGCCGACTTGCGATCTGTAGATTTTCACAGGCGGCCGATCCCGTACAGGATGCTCACGAGATTCTTCCGCCATGCGATGATCGCGGTCCCTCGCTGTCCTTCGACGAAAACGAATCCGATCCATAGCAGTTGAACCAATAGCGAACCTGCTACTCGAAAAACGCAAGCTGCAGCCGCTGCGCGGCGGCACAAAAAGCGAGGCTGTCCCATCGATCGTCCAGGCTGTCGTGGTGGAATGCCAATTATCGCAAATCCATTTGAAACATATCAACCACTTAGCGATTTAGAGTTGTTGATGGTCCGACCAGAATTACCTTTAATGACAACGATTGTTTGACTGCGACGCTATCGCTGCCAGAACCGGTTGCTTTCCGATCTCCTATTTGGCATACGAGGGGCCGGTCGGCGGGGAGCCAACTGCCGATCAGGATGCGGGTGTAGCTCAGGGGTAGAGCACAACCTTGCCAAGGTTGGGGTCGAGGGTTCGAATCCCTTCGCCCGCTCCAGTCTGCTCGGTCAGCCCCACGGGTATTTGTGGTCTGAGTGTGGGGGTTGGGCATGTCGCATTTCGCGGTCGGTCGTGTGAACAAACCCTTTGGAAAATCATCCAGGCCGATCAGCGGCGCCTATCAAATCGCGCGGCTGTTCGTACCGAGCTACGAGGATGGCTTTTCCAAAGACGGTATTTCAATCAACATTACGGTGCGGCTGAACCGCAACAGTGATGCGCGCCGCCGACTGGCGCGCCTGTTTGAGTCCCGCCGCGTGGTATCTTGAACACCACAACGCCTGTAATCGGCGAGCCGATACTTCAGTAGAATAGCTGTTGCGGTCAGTAGCCTGCCGCGGCCGCGCCTCGCGCCCGCAGGTCGGCCGCGCCGGTAACTGCCTCCGGCGTGATGGCAATCGAATGGGCTGAGCCAAATAAAGGGGCAAACCGCACCTTGTGCCCCATGGCGGCGAGTGCACGTGCCTTGTCCGCAGGGAAATGCGACTCGACGACGACCTCATCCGGTGACCATTGATGATGCAGGCGCGGTGCCGTTATCGCTTTCCCGATCGTCATGTGGCCGTCGATGGCATTCACGAGGATCTGGAGCACGGTGGTTATGATGCGGCTGCCCCCGGGCGCGCCGGTCACCAGCACCGGCTTGGTGTCCTTCAGCACGATAGTCGGACTCATGGAGGACAGCGGGCGCTTGCCCGGTCCAGGCGCGTTCGCGGCGCCCCCGACGAGGCCGAAGGCGTTTGGCGCCCCCGATTTAGCGGCGAAATCGTCCAGTTCGTTGTTGACTAGGATTCCGGTGCCCTCCGCAACCATGCCAAGACCAAAATTGAAATTGAGAGAATAGGTATTGGCCACTACGTTGCCCGCCGCATCCACCACGGAAAAATGCGTGGTATTGCCCCCGGAGGGCAGCCCGATGTCGGGGCCGATTTCACGTGCAGGAATGGCCCGTCGCGCATCAATCTTCTCACGCAATTCGGTGGCGTGGTCTTTCGAGATCAGGCGCTCCACCGGAACATCGACAGAATCGCTGTCGCCGAGGTATTGGGCGCGATCCGCATAGGCGAACTTCATGGCCTCAAGTTGCAGATGGAGCGCGGCCGGAGAGCCAGAACCTACGATGCCGGAGGAGTATCCTTCCAGGATGTTCAGCATCTCTACCAGATGCACCCCTCCGGAAGAGGGCGGAGGCATGGAGACGATCTCGTAGCCCCGGTAAGTTCCGTAGACCGGATTGCGGATCACCGGTGCATAGTTTTCCAGATCGACGCGGGTCATGAGTCCGCCAGCTTGACGGACCGAAGTTACGATCTTGTCGGCGATTGGACCGATATAGAACGCGCGGGGCCCCTCACGTCCAATCGTTTCCAACACTTCGGCCAGTTCGGGTTGAGCGAGCCTGTCGCCCTGTGTCGGCGCCGTGCCGTCGGATTTCAGAAAAATCCGGGCCGCGGCTGGCCACCGCGCAAGCCGTTGCTGAGCGCGCTGCAGCGAATCGTAGAGGTCATCCTTGATCGTGATGCCATCCCGTGCGAGCCGCACCGCGGGCGCGACCAGTTCCTCCAAGCTAAACTTCCCTGAGCCAAAGCGATCAAGTGCGAGGTTGAGCCCTGCCACGGTGCCGGGCACACCCACCCCCAATCCGGAATCCCGGGACTTGGCGGGATCCGCCTGCTGGTCCGGCCCGAGAAACACATCAACCGACGTGGCCGCTGGTGCGATTTCGCGGTAATCGATCGCCGCGTTTTCATTGCGATCTGCCATATGCACCAGCATGAAGCCGCCGCCCCCAATATTCCCGGCCTTTGGGACGGTGACGGCAAGCGCAAAGCCGATCGCTACCGCGGCATCCACGGCATTGCCGCCCTTCTCGAGGACATCCAATCCAATCCGGGTCGCCTGCTGATCCTGGCTCGACACCATACCGTGGCGGGCAGTCGCCACCTGGGCCGCCGGCGTACCCGAGCTTTGTTCGACGAGGCGCTCCTGGAAGCGCTGCTGGGCCGAAATGGCGGCCGGCCACGCCAGCCCCACGTGGAAGGCTAGCACTGCGAGAATCGTCTGTCGGCGTTTCAGCAAATCCTGTTTTTCCCTAGTTGCAACACGACGACGTGCCTCAAATTAGCGGCTTGGCTCCGTAAAACGAGCCGTAATGCCTCATCCCCGTTTCTGGCCATGGTAGACGGAATTCGGCCGCATGTCCGTAGCCGAGGCGATGCGGTTCGACATGTTGAAAAAGCCCGCAACTGCAGCGATGTCCCAGATGTCCCGGTCGGAAAAACCTGTCTCGCGTAACGCCTTGCGATCAATCTCCTCGACACCCCAGGGTTCGGCCGTCAACTTAATGGCGAAATCGAGCATTGCGCGTTGCCGGCGGCCAACTCGCGCGGCACGGTAATTCATCACCATCAATTCGCCGAACACAGGATCGTCGGCAAGGCTTCGCACAGCAGCCCCGTGAGCGGTCAGGCAGTAGTAGCATCGGTTGTGGGACGATACCGCAACCGCAATCATTTCACGCTCGAGCTTACTGAGGCCCGACGGCGCCAGCATCAGATCGTTATACATGGCGACAAAAGCCTCAAGCTTTGGCATATCAAACGCGTAAGCTTTGAGCACATTTGGGATGAAGCCGAGCTTCTCGGTGCATTTATCGAAATGGGCCTGCATGGCGGGCGTCAACTCGACGGCGGGAAGGTCCAGTGCGGTGATGACGGTGTCGTCAGTTCGGGCCGCCCCTGCAGTCCTGCTGCTGATCGGCCTTTGCGTTTTCGCTCGTAATTTTGCAGGCTTTTTGGCCACCGAGGGTCTCCCTTATGTATTATCCCGAATGTCCGTAAAGCTAACAGGTTCGTAGCAGGTCGCGAAACCAACCCGCGGCGGCGACCTCGATTTCTCGTGTGCCGCATTGCCTCGAAGCGACCTTCCTCTGGACCAATTTCCGGAGCAATCCGCAAACGAGAGAGGTTGTGAGATGAACATCGACCCCCGGGGACGCCATGCAGATTTCGCTGCATCGATTGATGCCTTCGAGGACGAACGCGCCGCTCGTCAGCTCCTTGAGGATGCGGTCACGATTTTCCAGGGCCGCACCGCAAACGCGCCACCAGATTTCGTCATGCAGATGTTCGCTCGGACCGCTCCGGAAGATCTGGTGCGCTACGACGCCTCCGAGATAGCTGAGATTACGGCCGGAACCTGGCGGTTCCTCGGCGAACGGCAGCCGCACATTCCGAAAATCCAGGTCGGCAGCACGCAGTCGACACCGGGTCAGCGCCTCAGAAGCGTGTCGATCGTCGAAATCCTTAATGACGACATGCCGTTTCTGGTCGATTCCGTAATGGCCGAATTGACCGAACAAGGGTTTGACCCTCATCTTGTGTTGCATCCGCGGTTTGATGTCGAGCGTGACGCGACGGGTCGGCTGGTCACCATACCGGCTACAAATCCCAGGCGCGAAAGTCTGATCCAGGTCCATGTCGATCGTATCGACGACGAAGACGTCAGAACCGCTCTTGTCATCGCGCTTGACAACGTGCTCACCGACGTCCGGCGAGCTGTCGATGACTGGAAGGGCATGCTCGAGCGGGTCACGGCCCTCATAACCGAACTCAAAACCGGCCTGCCTGCGTTGCGGAGCGACGACCTTGGCGAATCCATTGAATTTCTCAGATGGCTGATGGACGACAACTTCACTTTTCTCGGCGTTCGCGACTACATCTACAATGAGGACAGCAGCGCACCCGCGATGATTTTCGCTTCCGCGCTCGGCATTCTGCGGGGTCGCGAAGGCGATGTATTTGCGGCCGACGGCGGTCGCCTCGTCCTGACGCCGCGCGCACTTGAGGTACTTCAACAGCCCAAGACGCTCATCATTACCAAGACCAATTCGCGGTCACGCGTGCACCGTCGCACCGCAATGGACTATGTCGTGGTCAAACATTATGACCGTGACGGCAAGCTGACCGGGGGCCTTCAGATCGTTGGCCTGTTCACATCGACCGCATATGTCCGCTCTACGCGCAGCATCCCTTATCTCCGCAGCAAGGTCGCCAACGTCATGGCGCGATCCGGACTTGATGATACGAGCCATTCCGGCAAAGCGCTCATCAACCTGCTCGAGACCTATCCGCGTGACGAACTGTTTCAGATCGACGAGGATACGCTGTTGCGGTTTGCGCTGACGATTCTCCAGCTCAACGAACGGCCGCGTGTACGCGTGCTGCCGCGACGAGATGCGTTCGAACGCTTTGTTTCGGTACTCGTCTACGCTCCGCGGGATCGGTACGATAGCGCGGCTCGCGCCGCCATCGGCGAGCTCCTTGCCACCAAGTTTGCCGGGAAGATGGTGTCGTTTGTCCCGTTCTTCCTCGAAGGACCGATGGTGCGGGTCCATTTTATCATCGCCCGCAGGGAGGATGATCGGCTGGGTGAGCTCGCTCATCCGACGCGTCCCGAACTCGAATTCGCCATCACACAGCTAGTGAAGAGTTGGCCCGACGGACTGCTCGAGGCGCTCGACCGGACCCACGATTCCGTTCGCGCGCTGGCTTTATTCGCCAAGTACCACAATGCATTCTCGGCCGTCTACCGCGAAGCCTTCGACCCTGCCGTAGCGGTAAGCGACATTGCGGTAATCGAGAAGCTTTCGTCCGACTTCCCGCTTGGTGTCGACTTCCAGCCCGGTAATCGCCAGGACTGCGAGGGCGCCAGCCTCAACGTCTGGAGCTACGGCCGACCGATTCCACTGTCCGAGCGCGTTCCAGTGCTTGAGCATATGGGCTTTATCGTTGTGGATGAAAGCACCTATGACGTCGAAGCAGGCGCCCATGACCGTCCGCATGTGTGGCTTCATGCCATGCAGCTTGCCCGACGCGACGGCCCGACCGCCGACATCGGTACCGCGAAGCTGCGACTTGATTCCTGTTTTGCGGCAGTCATGCGCGGCGAAGCCGAAAATGACGGCTACAACGCGCTCGTCCTGGTCGCCGGCCTTAGCTGGTACGACGTAGCGCTGATGCGAACGCTGTCTCGCTATTTGCGCCAGCTACGCGTTCCGTATTCGCAGGACTACATGTGGGCGACCCACGTCAAGCACGCGACGATCGCCGAGCGAATCGTGACGCTGTTTGCGGTGCGTTTCGATCCGGAATTGGCGATATCGCCGCAACAACGGGATGAACGCCAGATCGCCATTGCGGGTGAAATCGAAGCACAGCTTGCGACAGTAGATAGCCTCGATGAGGATCGCATCATCCGTCATTTCGTCAATGCCGTGCAGTCTGCCGTCCGTACCAATTTTTATCAGGTCCCCCCATCGTATTTTCCTCAGCTTGCGGAGGAACGCAGAGCAGAGGGAGCCGCGATCGCGATCAAGTTCGACAGCCGCAAAGTCAACGGCGTGCCACTGCCGCGCCCGCTGTTCGAGATCTTCGTCTGCTCTCCGCGACTGGAGGCCGTGCATCTGCGATTCGGACTGGTCGCGCGCGGGGGCATCAGATGGTCGGATCGGCCGCAGGACTTTCGCACCGAGGTGCTCGGGCTCGTCAAGGCGCAACAGGTGAAAAACGCCGTAATCGTGCCGGTTGGTGCGAAGGGCGGCTTCGTGCCGAAGCGCCTGCCTGCCGCCAATCGCGATGCGATCCAGGCCGAAGCGGTTGCCGTCTACAAGATTTTCATGTCAACCCTGCTCGACCTCACGGACAATCTCGATCTCAAAGGTATTGTGCCGCCCAAAAAGGTCGTTCGTCACGATGACGACGATCCCTATCTGGTCGTTGCCGCCGACAAGGGAACTGCGACCTTCTCGGACATCGCCAATGCGATCGCCCGGGAACACGGCTTCTGGCTTGACGACGCTTTCGCCTCCGGCGGTTCAGCCGGCTACGACCACAAGAGAATGGGCATTACGGCGCGCGGGGCGTGGGAATCCGTAAAGCGCCATTTCCGCGAAATGGATATCGACCTCTCCCGAATGCCGTTTTCGGTCGCCGGGGTCGGGGACATGTCGGGCGACGTGTTCGGCAATGGCATGTTACGCGAACGCACCATCCGGCTGATTGCCGCATTCGACCACCGCGATATCTTTATCGATCCCAATCCGGACCCTGAACGCAGCTTCGACGAGCGAAGACGCCTGTTCGATCTGCCGCGATCAAGCTGGCAGGATTTCGACCGGAGCGTCCTCTCACCGGGCGGCGGGATTTTCCCGCGTGCTGCCAAGGAGATCGACCTCTCGGAAGAGGCCCGTACCGCGCTCGGCCTCATTGTCACAAAAGCGACTCCGCAGGAAATCATAAACGCCATCCTCAAGGCGCCGGTTGATCTGTTGTGGTTCGGCGGCATCGGCACCTATGTGCGCGCATCGAATGAAACCGACGAGTCCGTCGGAGACCGCGCGAACGACGCGATTCGGGCCGTCGCTGCCGAGCTGCGATGCAAGGTCGTCGGTGAGGGCGCCAATCTTGGGCTGACGCAGCGCGCCCGCATCGAGGCAGCTTTGCGTGGCATCCGCCTCAACAACGATGCGATCGATAATTCAGCCGGCGTCAACACTTCCGATGTCGAGGTCAATCTCAAGATTGCTCTGAGTATCCCGCTCCGAGACGGGCGGCTTACGCGAAGCGACCGCGACATCCTCCTCGGCGGCATGACCGATGAGGTCGCCACCCTCGTGCTGCGCAACAACTATCAGCAGACTCTGGCGCTGTCCCTTGTCGAGCGCCGCGGCCTTGAAGACCTTGGATTCCAGCAACGGCTGATCCAGACTTTGGAGAAGCGGCAGTTGCTTGATCGCTCCGTCGAGTTCCTGCCGACCGACATGGACATCGCAGAGCGAAGGCGACGCGCCCAGCCGCTGACGCGACCTGAGCTCGCAGTGCTGCTGGCCTACGCCAAGCTTGCACTGCATGAAGATCTCCTTAATTCCGATGTGCCCGATGATCCATATCTCGCGCGCGAGCTTACCCGCTATTTCCCGCAATCGATTTCGAGCCACTTTCCCGATGCATTGGAAGCCCATCGCTTGCGCCGCGATATCATCGCCACCCAGCTCGCTAATTCTATGATCAACCGCGGCGGCCCCCCGGTAGTGGTGAGAATCGCCGACCAGACCGGAGCATCAGTTGATCGCATCGCCGCAGCATTCGCCGCCGTGCGAGACAGCTTCCGGCTCACGGCTCTCAACGCATCGATCGAGGCGCTCGATAACAAGGTTTCCGGCACAGTGCAGCTTGGACTGTTTGCGGCGGTACAAAATCTATTGCTCGACCGCATCGTCTGGTTTTTACGCAATGTGGATGTCCGCCGAGGCCTCGCCGGCATCGTGGATCACTACCGAACCAAAATCGCAGCGGTTTCAGGAAGGCTCCACGAATATCTGCCTCCGCGGGCTCAGCGCGTGCGCAATGCCGCGATGCTCAAGATGATGTCCGAAGGCACACCGGAACCGGTTGCCAGCAATGTCGCGAATTTGCCGGCGCTGGGGTCGGCCACCGATATCGTGCTGATCGCCGATCGCGCCGGGCACCGTCTCGCACAGGTCGCGGCGACCTTTTTTGCCGCCGAGGATTATTTTCAGCTCGACCGCATCGTGGCGGCGGCCCGTAACATCAAGCTGGTGGATTATTTCGACCGCTTGGCACTCGATCGTGGGCTTGATGCCATGGGTGACGCCCTGCGCAGGCTGGTGGCCGATATGACGGCTGCGGGCAGCGGCGCCGAGGCTGTTGCGGCGTTCGTGCAGCGGAAGGGCAATGACGTCGATCGCGTGCGCGACGCCATGCATGAGATGGTGACATCGGGCCTGACGCTGTCGAAGCTTACCGTGGCAGCCAGCTTGCTAGGCGATCTGGCGCGGAGTTGAGTCGGGCGTTCTCACCGGCGCACATACCCGACGAGATCGCCACTTCGTCCGCTGGCCAGAATTTGCTCAGGCGGCTACCTTATGAAAAAAATTGCCGGGAGCGGAGCCTCCGGCAACCGATGGAGGAAGCGATGGACGCTGTGACAAGGACCAATCTCGAGGTCGTGCCGCTCATGAAGCACATCGGCGCGGAAATCCGCGGTATCGACCTGCGCGACACGCTTCGCGCGGAGACCATTCGGGACATCCGCAGGGCTTGGCTCGATCACCTCGTGCTGGTGTTTCGTGGCCAGCAATTTTCCCAGGAGGATCTGATCAGGGCGACCGGGTACTTCGGCGAGATCGGACCGTTGTCGCGGCCGGCGAAATATTTTCCTAAGGGATACGAGAACCTGCTCCCCAATATTATGCTGATCTCCAACATTCGCGAGAACGGCGAGGTCATCGGGGCGCTGCCTGACGGAGAAATGAATTTCCATCACGACATGATCCATGCCGAGTTGCCGCACAACGGCACGCTGTTGTATTCAGTGGAAATACCAAGCTATGGCGGCAACACGCTGTTCGCCAGCGGCTACGCCGCCTACGACACCCTCGATCCGGCGATCCGCGCCCGGCTGGAGGGCCGCAAAGCCCTCAATCACTACAATTACGGCACCACAATCCGGGGCGATACCAACAAAGCCGTTGAAGCCTTCAGTGAAGCGGTGCATCCGGTCTTTCGCACCCATGATGAGACCGGCCGCAAGGCAGTCTACGTTGATCGCCTCATGACCGTGAAGGTCATCGATATGCCGCCCGCTGAGAGTGACGAACTGCTCAACGCGGTGTTCGATCATTCCGAGCGTCCGGAATTCGTGTATCGCCACGTCTGGCGTGTTGGCGATCTTCTGGTGTGGGACAATCGCTGTTCGGCCCATGCACGCGATGATTTTCCGTCGGATCAGCGCCGGCTAATGTGGCGCACGACCGTGAAGGGAACGGTTCGCCCGTATTGAGCCGTAGAATGCTGCGCGCAGTAGCGCCGCGGGCCACGCTTCCGGCCAGCTCTGCTCCACGGCCCTGAACCGCCATACAGGTTCGACGAGTGCAGAATTCGCCCGTATGATCTCAAATACCTACGACTACATCATCGCCGGCGCCGGCTCCGCCGGCTGCGTACTCGCCAGCAGGCTGACCGAAGGCGAAGCCGCGCAGGTACTGGTGGTCGAAGCGGGCGGACGCGACTGGCATCCCTACATTCACGTTCCGCTCGGCATGGGGAAGCTCCACGAACGACGCATGTTCGATTGGGGCTTCATGACCGAGCCGGAGCCCAACCTCAACGGCCGATCTATCGAGGCAAGTCGCGGCAAGGTGCTGGGCGGGTCGTCGTCCATCAATGTGATGGCTTATACACGCGGCAACCGGGCCGATTTTGATCGTTGGGTGCAGAAGGGCGCGACCGGATGGACTTATGCGGATGTATTGCCGTATTTCAAGCGGTGCGAGACCTTCGCGGGCGGCGCAAATGCGTGGCGCGGCGGCTCCGGCCCGCTCGGAACCGAGTTTGCCAAAACCACCGACCCGCTTTATCCCGCCTGGATCGAGGCCGCCAAAGCCGCTGGCATCGCGACCACCGTAGATTACAACGCGGCCTCCCAGGAGGGATTCGGTCGCAGCCAATACACCATCCGAAACGGCAACCGCTCGTCTGCCGCAACCGCGTTTCTCAAGCCGGCACTGCGGCGACCCAATCTGACTATCGAGACCCGGGCTCTTGTAACGCGCGTGATCTTGCGCGGTACCACCGCGGCCGGGATCGAATACATCAAGAACGGCCGCGTGCTTCAGGCCGGCGCGACACGCGAGGTGATCGTTTCGGGCGGCGCCTTCAGCACGCCGCAAATCCTGATGCTGTCCGGCATCGGGCCGGCTGCGCATCTGTACAAGGTGGGGATCGATCCGGTCATTGATTTGCCGGTCGGCCGCAATCTTCAGGACCACTTGGCGGTTTTTCTCTCCTTCGTGCGCTCTGACCCCGGGCCGTTCCATCGCCAGATGAGGTTTGACCGCATGGCATTCGGCATGATCCGAGCCTGGCTCTTCGGCACCGGGCCGGGCACTGTCGTGCCGGGTGGGTTGCATGCGTTCGTCAAGACGCGCCCAGAAATCCCGGCACCGGACATCGAGTTCATGTTTCGCGGCGTGGCCACGGATGCGCATCTCTGGTTTCCGGTGATTCGCCCGCCGCGACCAGACGGCTTTGCGATCCGACCGACCCTGCTGCATCCCGACAGCCGCGGCGAAATTCTGCTGCGCTCGAATGATGCGCGCGACCCGATGCGGATTGCTTATAACTTTTTCTCAGCGCCAAACGATCTGCCGACCTTGCGCGAGGGCTTCCAGCTTGCCCGCCACATCGCCTATCAGCAGCCGCTTGATCGGTTTCGAAGTGCTGAGACCGCGCCCGGCCCCTCGCACACGAGCGATGCCGAAATCGACGCCTACATCCGCACAACCGCCATAACGGCACACCATCCGGCGGGTACCTGCCCGATGGGAGTCGGCCCCGATGCGGTACTGGACCCACAGATGCGGGTGCAAGGCACCGAGCGCCTGCGCGTCGTCGATGCGTCCGCGATGCCTGACCTCATCTCGGGCCACCTCAACGCTGCAGTTCTGATGATGGCGGAAAAGGCTGCCGACATAATCGCCGGCAAGCCGCCGCTGAAAAGCGCAGAGGTTTAGTGACGGAAATGCCGCGTGCCAGTGAATACCATGGCGATGCCATGGTCATCTGCTGCCTTGATGACCTCCTCGTCGCGTACTGAGCCGCCCGGTTGGATCACGGCGGTCGCACCGGCCTCGATGGCGACGAGCAGCCCGTCTGCGAACGGGAAGAACGCATCGGACGCCACCACAGATCCTCTGGCGAGCGGCTCCGGCAGACCTGCCTCCTTTGCGGCGTCGGCGGCCTTACGCGCCGCGATGCGGGCTGCATCGACCCGGCTCATCTGGCCGGCTCCAATGCCGACCGTGGCGCCATTCTTGGCGTACACGATCGTGTTCGATTTCACGTGCTTGGCGACGCGGAACGCGAACCGCAGATCGGATAATTCAGCCGCTGTCGGGGCTTGCTTGGTCACAACGGTGAGCTGCATCTCATCGACCACCGCATTGTCTCGCGATTGCACCAGGAGGCCGCCTGCCACCGATTTGACCGTCAGTCCTCGGGCGCGAGGGTCCGGCAGTCCGCCGGCGATCAGCAACCGCAAGTTCTTCTTGGCGCCGATAATGGCAATCGCTTCCTGACTCGCTTCGGGTGCGATGATGACTTCGGTGAAAATTTCCGTGATGGCGCGGGCAGCGTCGGCATCGAGTGGCCGGTTCAATGCGATGATACCGCCGAACGCCGAGACGGGATCGCAGGCAAGTGCCTTGCGATAGGCATCGAGGAGATTTGCGCCCTCCGCGACCCCGCATGGATTGGCGTGTTTGACGATGGCACAGGCGGCGGTGCGGACGGGATCGAATTCGGCCACGCATTCGTAGGCCGCGTCAGTATCGTTGATATTGTTGTACGACAGCTGCTTGCCCTGAGCCTGCCGGCTGCTGGCGACCCCTGCCCGGGTGCTCGGCGTTCGATAAAAAGCCGCGGTTTGGTGCGGATTCTCCCCATAGCGCAGCGCTTGTACAAGACGGCCCCCGAAGGCACGAAAATCCGGCGCGTCGTCATCGAGTTCGCTCGCAAACCAGTTCGAAATCGCGGCGTCGTAGGCGGCGCTCCTGGCGTAGGCCTTGGCGGCCAGCCGTCGGCGCAACGCCTGCGACGTCATTCCCTGGTAGGCCGACAACTCGGCGATCAGAACCGCATAGTCGTCGGGCTCGACAATCACCGTAACATCGGCATGGTTCTTGGCGGCGGACCGGATCATGGCGGGGCCGCCGATATCGATATTCTCGATACAATCCTCGAAGCTTGCGCCCTTCGCTACCATTGCCTCAAAGGGGTAGAGATTCACTACGACGAGGTCGACCGGCAAAATGTGATGATGCTGCATGGTGCGGACATGCGCAGCATTTTCGCGGATCGCCAGCAAGCCGCCATGGATCTTCGGATGCAGGGTCTTGACCCGACCGTCCATCATTTCCGGGAAGCCGGTGAGGTCTGACACGTCGCGCACCTTGAGGCCCGCACCGGCGAGCGCCTGCGCTGTACCGCCGGTAGAAACCAGTTCGATGCCGAAGTCCTCCAATCGCCGCGCGAACTCCACCAGTCCGGTCTTGTCAGATACCGAAAGAATGGCGCGGGAAACATGGCGCAAATGTTCTGGCATGCTTTGTACCAAGTGCGCGTTCGCGGTTAGCAGAATTGTCCGCAACTTGCCATCGGGCTTTCCGCGGGCCGTGTATGAAAGGCGCTAGTGCGGATCACGTCACAGCAAGTTGGCGCACATGGCTCAAGGTCCAGTGCACGCGTTGGTTTCCTCGTGCCTGACCATATATCACGACCTGCGTGGTGCGACGTGGTCCGTCCTGGCCTGCCAAATAGACGCTTTCTTCCACGACCACCACGTCTTCGTGGGTATCTAGGTTCCAAACGTCCCGGTTCGGCAGAAGCAGCACCACGCCGTGCCCGTCCGTCAGCCGGCTTGCACGGATAGCGGGATGGAGATGGAAACGAACCGCAAAGTAATCCTCGGCGTCCGCTGACAGCGTGGTTCCGTTCGCAGGCAGGAAAACGTCTTCGCCCTCGAGCTTATTGCCATCCGCCGAAAGCGATACGAAGCGTTCGTGAATGATGTCAAAACGTTCCGCATAGCCGTCATGGGTGGCACGCAGCACCATCGCCCGGCCGCCGTTGTCTCGAGAGACTGTGACGTGACGGGGACCATCGACAATCGGAACGCCAAACACGCGTCTGAATACAGCAGAGTCGAGAAAATGACATGACGACGAGTCATTGAACGTTACGGTAGAATGCGCGGCTGTAGCACGCGCGACTTGCCGCCAATTTTCGCGCCCCGCCGCTGGCATGCCACAGTTCACGATGATGCGCTGCTGCCGGCTTGAGAATTCGAAAGCGAGGCAACCCGCATGACCATCGGCGCTTACCTCCAGGGGAGGCGGACTGCCGGTATCCATCAACAACGTGCTGGCGCCGGCTTCAAGGCGCTGGTACCCGGAATAAGGGGCGTTGGCGACCGGAGTGCCGCGGGCGTCGTCGTAGGCGAGAACCGTCGCCAGGAGGTCAGGCGGTGTCGGGCCCATGCCGTTGAAAAGCATGAATGCTCCGTCAGCGTGGCGGAAGAACCGCAGCATCGGCATCATCCGGTCAACTGCATTGATAAGTGCCGAAGGTGGGACCACATTGCGCGCCGAAAAGGCCTGGCTGAGAGGCAACAGATCAAGCAGGATTTCAACAATCACCCCAGGATTGCGGCTGATATGGCCGCCATCGGGCAAGATCTGGCGCTCCAATTCGCTGACTAAACGTCGAGTCGTTGCGCGCAGATGGCGAATCTGCTTGGCCATGCAGAGCGCCGCGTAGGTCAGCGCTATTCGCGCGCGAAGCCGCGGCACACCGTCTCGCGTATCATTCACGGTCGCTCGTAAAAAACGAACTTGCCTTGTGAGGTTACGCAGCAATCGCCGATAGAACCGCAAATCGGCATCGTCGAGAATGAGCGTAGCCTGGCTGAGCCACGATATGATCCGGCGCGACACGATTTCGGGTTGCCAACCGATCGGGTGCCATGAACCTTGTATCGCGATCCATTCATCGACGAGCGCGCGGGCGCTGGCGCGGGTTATGGTCGAATTGGCACCCCGCAGATGACGCAACCAGCCGAACCCGAGCAGGATTTCGGCCCATTCCTCGGTGGGAGGTTCCATTTCGAATGGCGAGCGGCCATCGCAGACGACGATCTTTCCAGCAAATGCGAACCGCCCACCATAGATTTCACTGGCTCGGGTAGGATCAGCCGTGCGCAATTCCTGCGGTGCAATGACGAGTCGTTCGCCGCCCCCGAGCCAATAGATCAATGCCATCACGGGATGAACTATCGCTCGCCCTTTAAGGACGTTGAACCTGCGTCGAAGCGCCAGCCAGCACAGGCGGGAGCGGTCCGCGATGAGTGCGCGGGACATTAAGACTGGCCCCTCGTCGTCACAGGCACTTGCTCCGCTATACCATTTGAGAACATAACGAAGCGTAAGCGCAGGATAAATGTGCGCAAACGCCGCCCGTTTTCTGGATTTATTGTGATCTTCCCGGTGTGAATCGTCGGACTCGCGATTGATTTAGACCCGTTCGAGGCGGGCGGCAAAGAATCCGTCGAGCCCACACATGCGGGAGTCCGCGTCAGGCCAATGGCAAGGCAGGGTGCGCAGCTCGCCGCGCGGCGTGACGAATTCCGCAATGCCCGGCAAATCGGCGGCGGTGATTGGTATCGGGCGCACGCGCCGGTCCTGTTCGACCGTTGCGGAAACGATATTCTCACCTTCTTCGGGTTCCAACGAACACGTGCAATACACGATAGTGCCGCCTGGTCTGGTCAGTTCAATAGCGCGGGCGAGAAGGCGCCTCTGGATTGCCGACAGAACTGCGATATCGCCCGGTGCCTTGCGCCACGGAATATCCGGATGCCGTCGGATGGTGCCAGTGGAAGTGCACGGTGCGTCAATCAGCACCGCATCAAAGGTTGCGGTCGCAGGATCGGGCTTCCAGTCCTCCGCGGTCGCGACGACCGTCGTCGCCTCAAGACCGGTGCGAGAGAGGTTCTCCCGCAACCGCGCCATGCGGCTAGCCGACCGGTCGATGGCGGTCACTGACGCGCCGCAGGATGCCAGTTGCGCGGTCTTTCCACCCGGCGCCGCACACAGGTCGGCGACGGAACACCCCTGCAGATCGCCGAAAAGTCGCACCGGCAAGGCCGCAGCAGCATCCTGGATCCACCAGTTTCCCTCGGCATAACCCGGCAGAGCAGATATTGGCCCATGCGCAATCAGCCGTACGGAGCCGGTCGGCAACTTGCGACCGCCTAACCATTCCGCCCACGCTTCCGGATCGGATTTGACCGTGACGTCCAGTGGCGGTTCGAGGCTGTGGGTGTGGGCGATGGCGCGTGCCGTTCGTTCGCCATAGGTGTTCACCCACCGGTTAAACAGCCACTCGGGTGTATCGAGATGAAGCCAGTCAAGCCCTGCCAACTGTTCGGCTCTGGCACTTGCAATCCGCCGCATTACGGCGTTGACGAGACCCGCATAGCGGCCAAGCCGGCGATCCCTCTGAACCAGTCGCACGGAAAGATCGACGGCCGCATGATTGGGAATGTCAAGAAAAAGAAGCTGGGCGGCTCCGATCAGGAGCGCACTTTCGACTTGCGGGGCATCCTTCGGCAGACCCCGGTCCAGCATACAGCCAATCAATCGGCGCAAGGTTCCGAGACGCCGCAACACGGTGGCCACGATTCGCCGCGCCAGCGCCCGATCGCGTTCAGAAAGCTCCCGCAGGCCCGCTTTGGCGTGTTTGCCGTCCAGTTGCTCGTCCAACGGTCGGTTGTATCGCAGCACTCCGTCCAACAGGCTCGCTGCGGCGAGCCGTGCCGCAAAACCCTGTGGATGACGCGAGACGGCATCGGCCTTGGTCATATTGAGAGGAGGCAACTATTTGATTGGTGGCGGTTTGCAACGGCAGATACAGTTTGTTTGCTCAGTCCCGCGGATACCGGTTAAATGGGGGCCGTGTAAGGCATTTCAACAATGCGCCTAGTGCCTTGACGCACATTCAAAGATTCACTTATGACAGAGAATGCTTGCATGGTTGTGACTGAAAAAAGGCCGCCAAATTCCGCATCGCACATCGGTGACGCTGGATCGAGCCCAGCGGACAGATCAAACAAACGCCTGTCTCCGACCGCCCAAAGGGCGCTTGCCGAGGCGCAAGGCCGACGTGCCGAAATCGACCGCAGATCCAAGGAACAGCCTGCGGAACTGCGCGGACGTGATGGGCCAGATCCCGCCCGCTACGGCGACTGGGAAGTCAACGGCATCGCCAGCGACTTTTGATGCGTCCGGATCCGACCGCATTCACACGTAATCAGAGTTTAGCGCGCTCAGACTCCCTTATAACGGGGGTTCGGTTTCTACAAATTTGCTGCGACTTTACCCTTCTCGGCTTGCGGTCGGGCGAAGGGCCTTGCCGGGAGGCTTGTGAGAAGGCCGCGCGCTCACCGCAGGCCGGAAGAGGGAGCCGTCATGCTTTGGCGTGCTCCCTGCGGTTCTGTCGATTGTGGACGAGGTCATCGACGACCGCCGGCTCCGCCAGCGTTGAGGTGTCGCCCAGGTTCTCGAATTGGTCCTCTGCGATCTTGCGCAGAATGCGGCGCATGATCTTGCCGGATCGGGTCTTGGGCAGGCTGGGCGAGAACTGTATCAGGTCGGGCGAGGCGATCGGCCCAATTTCCTTGCGCACCCAGGCAATCAGTTCCCGCCGCAGTTCCTCGGTGGGCTGCTCCCCGGCCATCAGGGTGACATACGCATAAATGCCCTGCCCCTTGATGTCGTGCGGATATCCCACAACGGCTGCTTCCGAGACCTTGGGGTGCGCGACCAGGGCGGATTCGACTTCGGCAGTCCCCAGCCGATGGCCGGCTACGTTGATGACGTCATCGACCCGACCCGTAATCCAGTAATATCCGTCGGCATCGCGCCGACAGCCGTCACCGGTGAAATATTTTCCCGGATATGCAGTGAAGTAGGTCTGCACAAAACGCTCATGATCGCCGTAGACGGTGCGCATCTGTCCGGGCCAGGAATCGGCGATGCACAGATTTCCCTCGGCCGCGCCCTGCTGCACCCTGCCCTCCGCATCAACGATCTCCGGCTGCACACCGAAGAATGGCCGTGTCGCCGAGCCGGGCTTGAGCCTAGTGGCACCCGGCAACGGCGTGATGAGGATGCCGCCGGTTTCGGTCTGCCACCATGTATCGACAATTGGGCAACGGCGATCCCCGACGACGCGGTGGTACCACTCCCAGGCCTCTGGATTGATCGGCTCTCCAACGGTCCCGAGCAGCCGCAAGCTCGCGCGCGAAGTCTTCTTTACCGGCGCATCTCCGCCCTGCATGAGGGCCCGGATCGCGGTCGGCGCTGTGTACAGGATGTTGACCTTGTGCTTATCAGCGACCTCCCAGAATCGTGAAGTACTGGGATAGTTCGGCACCCCCTCGAACATCAGCGTGGTGGCGCCGTTCGCCAGTGGTCCGTAAACGATATAGCTGTGGCCTGTCACCCAGCCCACATCGGCGGTGCACCAGTAGATGTCGCCATCGTGATAATCGAAGACGTATTGATGCGTCATCGCGACGAACACGAGGTAGCCTGCGGTGGTGTGCAACACGCCCTTGGGTTTGCCTGTGGAACCCGAGGTGTAGAGGATGAAGAGTGGATCCTCTGCGTTCATCGGCTCACAAGGGCAATCGGCCGCCGCCCCTTTGGCTATGTCATCGTAGTAGAAGTCACGGCCGGATTTCATGTTCACTGCGGCGCCGGTGCGGCGCATCACGATCATGGTGGTGACGCCGCCAGCTCGGTCGGCGGCCACATCTGCATTCGCCTTGAGCGGTACCTTACGGCCGCCGCGTACGCCCTCGTCGGCCGTGATCACGATATCGGATTTTGCGTCCTCGATGCGCCCGGCAAGCGAGTCCGGCGAAAATCCACCGAACACGACCGAGTGGATGGCGCCGATGCGGGCGCAGGCTAGCATGGCGTAAGCAGTCTCAGGGATCATCGGCAGATAGATCGTAATGCGATCACCCTTCTTGGCGCCGCGCGCCTTGAGCACATTAGCGAACCTGCTGACCTCGGCGTGAAGTTCCCGGTAGGTGATTTTGCGGTCATCCTTCGGATCGTCGCCTTCCCAGATGATGGCAACCTGATCGCCGCGGGTGGCGAGATGACGGTCGATGCAGTTGTGCGCCACGTTTGTGATACCGTCCTCGAACCACTTGATCGACACGTGATGCGGATCGAAGGACGTGTTCTTGACCTTGGTGAACGGCTTGAACCAGTCGATGCGCTTGGCTTCTGCGGCCCAGAAACCGTTTGGATCATTGATCGAGCGCTCGCACATGGCGACGTATTTGGCATTGTCCACGTGAGCGCGCCTGCTCCATTCGGCGGGAACTTCATAGACCTGCTCGCTCATGCTTCCACTCCTCGGGGTTCGCGATTTGGTGCCGCGCTTTCCAACCATTTCCTTAATATATTATGCGCCGTGCGTTCCAGGCCCCACAAGGCATCGAATGTCACACTTTGGTCGATTGATCTAAAGTCGCCCGCGGTCTGGCAACTTCGTTCCACCCACCTTTCTGGGACCGCATCAAACGGGGTTTTACGATACCCCCATAAAGCCGATGACCGCGCCCTGCAGCAGCAATACGATCAACCAATGGCCGCCGTCGATCAGCAACAGCTTGAGCGGGCGCTTGCCAAAAAGGTAGTTGACGGTCTGAGTCGTCGCGACAAACCCAAGCCAGACCGCCGCCGCGGATATCACGCCATTGCGGAGCGTGACCTCGCCGATGCCGAGATGACCGATGACGCCCGCCAGCATCCAAGCCATCAGCAAATTTGCCGCAAAGGCCAGCAAGTACGGTACCGGAGATTGGCTCGCCTTCATGGCTTCCGGTGTGAAGCCCTGCGCCTCCATCCAAGGCTTCGACCAGCCCCAGTACCACAGTGCCCCTGCCGCGTATCCGACGATAGCCGCGATAACAACGGCCCAATAATCGACGCCTGCGAATGTCATCGTGTTCCCCCCTCCCCCAGCTGACTCGCCGCACCCTACATCAATCGCTTGAATCGATCACCCCCGGTGCGGATGTTGTCGGTATCGTTGGGTGCGGCAGTGCGCGCGAGCATGTCTCGATGAAGTCGATCTCACTCGATCTCGCCCTTCGTCCGTCGCCCGCGGCTTAAGGCGCCCTGTCCATCTTTTTCGCACGAGAATGGACTGTCGAGTCATACCGGCAATGACGTTAGACAAAACGTCAGCAGGGATCGCACCCTAATCAAGCGGTTCGATCTTGAGGATGGAGGCGTGGTGATTATTGCCGGCCCAGAATGTCACCGGCGTGGTGGTGTTGTCGATGAAAATGCGGCGAATATTGGTCTGGCGTGGCAACAGATATTCGACTGATTTCCCGGTCTGCGGGTCGAATCGCAACACCCGGTCGTTCGACATCGAGCCGCTCCACAGCTCGCCATTGCGGTCGAGGTAGACATCGTACGGATAGGTGTGCGGCGTCGGCACGTCCCACTCCTTGATACTTTCCCGATCGAGGTCGAACATACCGATCTTGTTAGCGGCAAACTCCGCGAACCACAGTCGCCCCTTATCATCCAGCATGGTCCGGCGCGGGCGTGAGTGGGATGTCGGCGTCGGGTAGATGGTGGCGCGGAACGTCTTGGCATCGACGCGCCCCACGCTCTCATCGCCGAAATCCATGAAATAGAGGTCATTGTGCGCGTCGGCCGCCATGCCGTAAGGCGAATGTTGGCGATTGGCGCCGATCGGCATGCCGAGGAACGGATCGACACGCTCATAGCCCCCGGTGGCCAGATCGAGACGCAGAATCGAATGCGTGTTGACATCATTCGTCCACACCTTGCCGTCCACATGGGATTGACGGGGCATCACCATCGATTGCTGGGCGGTATCGGCGTTGAGTTCCGCCGGCAGCGGATAGTGGTGGAACGTCTTGGTGCGGGTGTCGAACTTCATCACCCCGCCCTGGAACATCATCGCGAGCCACCAGTTGCCGTCATGGTCAGGCTCAAGCGCCAGCGCTCCCACCGGAAAATTTGGCTTCGGCAATGGGTAGGCAAACTCCGCATGCGCGCCGGTGCGCGGATCGAGCCGTCCGAGATAAGGCTCGACGAAATTTGAATACCAGATGAAACCGCTGGCGTCGGTGCGCACATCGTGGGGCGCGATCGTGCTGCGGGGCATATCGTATTCGGTGATGATGATGCGTGTCGCCGCCCCGGTAGGCCGCGGCAGCGTCTTGAGCGGATAGTCCCAGCGATCTCGCTTGCTCAAATTGACTGACGCAAGATATTCGCCGACCCGGCGCGCGCGATCGTCCGGCACCTCGCGTTCGGCCACCCGCGCCTGCACCTTCTGCATGGTCGAGTTGTTGGCATAGTTCGCCATGCGCTTGAGCACGCTGACGAATTGCTCTGCCGTGAACTTCGAGCGCACGACGCGCTCCAGGGTGTGGCAACTCATGCACTCGATCAGCGGGCGCTTCTGCTCGGCTGTGCCGGGCATGCTGATAAGCCACTCGGTCGAGGTCAGTTGCGAGGCGATGTCGTCAACCTTGCGCAGTTCGAGATCGGCCGTCACGGTTCCGTTTGCGGCGACATCGACCCCGGCTGGCGAACCAAGCTCGTAGCCAATCGCCCTGATATGCAGCGCATAATGTCCGGGCGGCATACGGTCGGCCGGAAAGCCGTAGCGACCACCTTGGTTTGTCGCGACCGTTAGAGTGATGGGGGAACCGGTCCGCTGCGCGCTTACCAGCACACCCTCCATTGCGCCTTCCTGAGAAGACGTCACATGGCCGGTCAGTGCCAGGTTGGGCGTGCCAAGTAACCGCTCAGCGAAAGCCGGGGTCGCCGAGACAAGCGTTCCGAGCAAGACACCGACTAAACGTCTGACCGGGCGGCTACGCATGGCGTTGTAAGTACCCATCAGAACGCCACATACCTGCGGTGCTTACGGCTTGACCATCAGGCAATCGACTTCGATGGAGGTCGCTGCGTCACCACCGGGCGGCTGACGCCGCACTGTCCGCTGCAGCTTGAGCCCATCCTTGCTGCAGGAAATCTCTACGTCCTTCGGATCGATGTCCTTGCTGAATCCAGAGAACTTGAAATGACCCTGATCGTCTGTGCGAGTCACGAGACTTGCATTACGGTTCTTGATCTCAGCGCTCACTTTGGCGTCAGCCACGCCGCCGCCGCGATCCAGATCCTTGGCGAATCCGAAAAACGAAACGCCGGCATTCGACTGATCTTCTTCGTCTTCGTCCAATGAGGCACCGCCCGCCCATGCCACCCCAGCAACCGCCAGAGGAAGCGCTAGCGCCAGTGCTAAGAGCAGAGATGCACGTGAATATGTCATGGTTTCCGCCCGCCTATCGGCCTGTTCTGGAGTGCCAAATTCTTCTTCTATGAACAGTCTATCGTATAAAGCCGTTCCTGAGAAGGAACAACATCAGGCCAATTGCGGCACCTATTTGGCTTGGCGGGGGGCCGCAAGCGCTTGAATGGTCGCCATATCGGCGGGTTCTTATCGGTAAACGGACCGCAGCTGACCGGCGAGCTTCACCCGGTTCTGGCTCGTCACTCGAACCCCTGCACGGGTGGCGAGTTCCAGTTGCGCTTCGCTGCTGGAGCGGGCTTGGGAGAAGCCGCCGCAACGTTCTGGGTGGCTACCTGCTTCGACGCAGCACTGTTGGAGGGCGGTACGGCACTGTTGGGTGGTGCTGCGACCGGACGCTTTGTGGTTTGCTCCTGATAACGAGCATCCGATCGCTTCAGTCCCCATGAGCGACTGATAGCCGGCCCTGCCGCGTAGCCGACAATTATGCCCGCGACCGCGCCCACAGGACCAAGGACGATCGCGCCGGATAACCCGCCCAGCGCAGCATCCCCCGCGCGTTCCTGAGCAAGCGCCCCCAACGGCGTGAGGGATATCAGCATAATCGCAACGGCAAGAAACCGTTTCATGATGTGCCCCCCGGTGGCTATTGAATCGGTGGTCTGATCCAAGCAGATGATCTGCATTCAAGCAAGGACATATGCTGCGCACTTCCCTACGCAGCGTACTGCGTTTTTGATCGATTTTATGTGAGCGGCACGTACTCGACCGCGCCGGTAAATGGATCGACGACCATTTCTGCCGGGAACCAATAGATCTGTTCGTCGACGCCGTCGAAGAAGGAATAGCCGATATACACCACCGCCGATTGGGCGACCTGATAGCCGGCCGGCCGGACCAAACCACCGTGCGTTTCCATCGGGGCATCGATTTCATTGCCCTGAGCCATCTTCTTCGACGTTTTGTATTTTTTTACCGCGACGTTGCCCTTGGTGCGATGCGTCACCGATACGCCGGCGACCTTTTTGTTTTCAATCTGCACAGAGACGGTATGCTCGCCAACCTTGTGAATTTCGTGCTTCCCATTAGTGTTCAGCTTATTTCCAACCAGCTGCTGCCCGTTGTTGTGGTTGTGCTTCGCAAACGCAGTGCTGACAAACGCAACACTGCCGACCAGAGCGAGGACGGTACGGCGATCACAGATCATCATGGCTGCTCCTGACGTGAGAATGAAAGTTCACGACGGGCGCGAGCAAGCAGTTCAGAATGGTGATTTTGTGACGCGCAACCCCATAATGACGCTTCGTCATGCGATTGCGATGACATTGCTCGGACTTATTGATGGCATAGCGCGGACTTATTTAAGTGCCGTCGCTTGTCCTGTGGAAATCCGCGCTCCGGCGCCGGTGCCATACCGTCCGTCGCGGAAGACGGTATGGCTGAAAGAGTCTCGTCGTCGACAATAATTCTAGTTGATCGCTTCAGCCAATGTGATGCGGTTTGAGCATCGATCAAGTCACAGCATTGGAGCGGCCGCACAAGTGGTGTCGTGACACATCGCCCGCTGTAGGGGCGACCCTTGTGGTCGCCCATTCTTCGCATCCGGCAACAGGGCGACCACAAGGGTCGCCCCTACGTCATCCTCCATCGGCACAAGTCCATTGTTATGGCTTGCGTGGCGATCCGATCACTTCAGATTGGCTGAAACGAGCGACTAGCGCAGAAACCAAGGTTGGAGCAGCGAGTAGCCGAGGACGACGAGCCCGCCGATCGGCATGATCAACAACCAGCTGGTCCATACGCGCTCCGCCGATTTGGAAGGAACCAAATAGGTGAGAGCTGCTGTAACTACCAGTGCCGGAATTGCCGCCACCCAGACTGAGTTCAAGAAATCTGCATCAAAGGTCGCATAGTCAGTGATATAAATCCTCAGTGCTTCAAGAGAGGCTGGCCACAGCCCGGCCAGCACGCAGCAGAAAAAAGTCGCCCGCCGGAGCCATTGGGCCGGAATAATTGTAGCGATCCAGCCCACCGCGATCGCGCTGGGGATGGTGAGGGCAATCCAGCCAAACCAGTACATGGGCGGACCTTCCCCGCTCAGCGGCCGGTGCAGCCAGAAATACACTTTGCCGACTGCCGGCTGATAGGTGAAAAGCGGCCAATTGAGCCGTTCGAACACCGTGTACAGGAGTGCGAATGCAATGCTGAACGTGATCGCGAAAGTCCCGAACTTCACGCTTGTCCGCGTCGCCGATGTCGGTGCGCTGATGGTTTCGGAACTATCAAGCCGGGAGAATCGCTCGCCCGCATCCAAGGTCTGCGTCATGATCCGACCCCTCGAAAATCGTTGGCGACGTGACCCACAATAAAAGCGTACCATACGCTGATGAGCAGAAAAATGGTCACCCACTTGCGTATGACGATATGTTCCGCGGACCTGGGCTGCCGCCAAAAATACCAATAGGCAGGGAGGAGGCCGAAGCCCATTGTCACGATGTGTTCTTTGAATTCGAAGGACCCGACAGTCCAAAAGTGGCGGAGCTGTTCCATCGGAATTCTGACGTAAGTGCGGTATTTGACGTAGATCCACGCGCCCAAGAGCGCTTGGACAACATAGAGGATGGCAATCAACGTGGCGTAGGACGCGGCAGGCATCGGACTGCGATCGATGAAATTGCCCACCACCTGTCGCGCCGGCATCAAGACCGCCACTGCCTGAAGCGTGATCGCCGCCAGCAGGGCGACCGCCGTTACGAAATGACAGAAGAGCAGGATCCTCCAGAACGTATCTTCTCTCATCACGGTGAGTACAATGTCCATTGCGCGCTCTTTCCTTCCGGCTCAGGCGATGGCAACAAGCTGGTGACGAATTATCGTATGACTTGACTCCGATGACAACCTCGGAGGCACTCACGCCAAAGGCGTCATCGCCGGCGCGTTCGGACGATCCGACCCCGCGAGAAGTCCCTTACGGCGCGTGCGAACTCGGACCGATGCGGACGCGACAGTTTGTCACTTTCCGAGCGGTGTGACGAGAGGGGGAATTCCCTGATGTTCCCGGCGAAAGCCGGTGGCGATCAGGCATTCGCCGCTATCTCGTGCGCGGCAATTGTGTCTGCCGGAGTATTTGAAGGACGGCTGACAAGGCGGTAACGTCTGGTCACGCAAAACAAAGAAGCGGGTAAAGAACATCAGTCCGGGGAGGTGAACGTGCAATCCATCACCGCGCTGTTAGAATGGCTCCAGGCGTTGCCATTAGCCGTATTAATCCACAAAACGCCTTGGGCCTTCACGACCGTCCAGGTGGTTCATGTCTTCGCGGTTTCGATGGTCATCGGTACGATCGCGATCGTGGACTTGCGGCTGCTCGGGCTTGCTTCGACCAAGCGGCCCTTCGCGGAACTATCGAGGCAAGTCCTGCCGTTCACCTGGGCGGCCTTCGTGGTTGCAGTGCTTGCAGGTGTGCTGCTGTTCATCAGCCGGGCCACCGAGTACTTCGTAAACCCCGTGTTCTGGATCAAGATGGCGCTCATTGTCCTTGCCGGTATCAATATGGTGATCTTCGAGTTCATCACCGTGCGCGACGTGCAGAAATGGAACACCGGTCCGACGCCGCCGCCGGCAAGGCTCGCGGGCGGCATCTCAATCGCGTGTTGGGCCCTCGTCCTTGTTTTTGGTCGTCTGATCGCCTTCACCCTGTCAACGGAGTGATGCGGCGGATCGAAGAAACGGCTCGGACGACCGCCCTGTGCGCGGGGCGGGCGCGTAATGGCGAACGGATCGTGCGATAACGGCAAACCGGTCGCACCGTAATCGCGGGCACAAATCGAGCGGAGGTTTGCATGCAAGTGTGGATCAGCTTTGGGATGGTCGTGGTTGGACTTGGCCTGGGTCTCGGTCTCGCCTCGATAACGAGAGCCGCGGAAGACGATACGCTCCTCAAGGAGGCGCGCACTATTTTCGCTCCGCTGCCGAAGGATATGACGGTTGCCGGGCGGCCGATGACCGTTGCCCTCGTCGAACTCGGCCGCACGCTGTTCTTCGACCCCCGCGCGTCGGTTGACGGCACCACGAGCTGCGCGCGATGTCACCAGCCGGCGCTCTACGGCGCTGACGCCCTGGCAAAATCACACGGCAATCATGACCGGCTCAACGGGAGAAATGCGCCGACCGTGCTGAACACTGCGCTTCAAGTGAAACAGCACTGGAGCGGCAACCGCGAGGACGTCGAAGACCAGGCCACCAAATCGCTCCTAGGCCCGGCGAGCTTCGGGAACCCGAACTTCGACGCGCCGATGGCCCGGCTCAAGGCGATCGCCGGATATGGGCCGATGTTCCGCGCCGCGTTCCCCGAGGACGCCAACCCGATCACACCCGAGAACTGGGGCAAGGCGATCGGTGCCTATGAGCGCACGCTGGTGAGCCGCTCCCGATTCGACCAATTTCTCGACGGCAAAGTGGATGCGCTCTCGCCGGCTGAGCGCCAGGGATTGCGGACATTCATAGACAGCGGGTGCGTCGCCTGCCACAACGGCGTCGGGGTCGGCGGCGGCGGATTCAGAAAATTCGGAATTGTCGAGGACTACTGGAAGGCGACCGGCAGCCAGGAGATCGACGAGGGCCGCGCGCTCGACACCAAGAAGCCCGAGGATAAGTTTGTCTTCAAGGTCCCGAGCTTGCGCAACGTGGCCATGACCGGACCGTATTTCCACGATGGCTCGGTCGGGTCGCTGGAAACCGCGGTCCGCGTCATGGCGAGGGTGCAGCTTGGCGTCGCGATCGGTGACAAGGAAGCGCGCAATATCGCGACGTTTCTCGCCAGCCTGACCGGTCCATTGCCTGAGAATTTTGCTACGGCGCCAGTGCTGCCGGCGGAGCATTGATCACGCGGGCACCTTCACGGTCGCTGCGGCGCTGTGGCTACTCCAATCGCGCGCAAAATCTCGCACCGGCGTCAAAGGACGAAGCCAGATGAGCTAAGTTGGGATAGTCATACCGAGACTTGCGCGAAGGCAACACCGCCGATCGCACTGATGGCGACCACGAGGAGAGGCGGCGCCCGCCAGACGGTGAGCAGGACAAAGCCGACGAGCGCGATTCCGAAATCCCACGGCGTTTTGACCGAGCTTGTCCAGACCGGATTGTAGAGCGCCACGCCGAGCAGCCCCACCACTGCGGCGTTGACGCCGCGCATCATCGCTTGTGCCTCACGACGCTCCCGCAATATTTCCCAGAACGGCAACGTCCCCATGAGGATCAAGATGCCCGGAAGAAAGATAGCGATTAGGCCGAGTGCGGCGCCCGCCAACCCGTGCGGTAACGGGCTGACAACCGTGCCGAGATACGCCGCGAAGGTAAAGAGGGGGCCCGGAACCGCTTGCGCCGCGCCGTAGCCGGCGAGGAAAGCGTCATCACTGACCCAGCCCGGCGCTACAAAAGCCTCGCGCAGCAACGGAAGCACCACGTGGCCGCCGCCGAACACCAGTGCACCCGAACGATAGAAGGCTTCGACAAGACCTGCGCTCTGCGAGGTTACGAGGCTGCGCAGGGCGGGAAGCCCGGCAAGGAGCAGAAAGAAGACACTCAGCGCCACGAGCCCCGCGCTTCGCGAGACCGGCACTGCAAAGTGTTCCGGTAATGCCTGCACCGCCGTCCGGCACAGCCACAGCCCCGCAATGCTCCCCAATATGATCGCCGCGATCTGCGCGAGCGGGGACGTGCTGAACAGGATGACCAGCGACGCCACCACAGCGATGGACGCTCTCTCGCGATCGGGGCACAGCGTGCGCGCCATGCCCCATACGGCATGGGCGACGATTGCGACAGCGACGAGCTTGAGACCATGAAGGAGCCCGGCGCCGGTTGGGCTGACAAGTGTGCCTGCACCGTATGCGAACAGCACCAAGAGGATGGCCGATGGCAACGTGAAGCCAGTCCATGCCGCCATCCCGCCCCGATAGCCGGCCCGCATGAGCCCGATGGAAAATCCGACCTGACTGCTGGCGGGACCAGGCAGGAACTGGCAGAGCGCCACCAGGTCGGCATAAGCCCGCTCGTCGAGCCAGCGCCGTCGCACAACGAACTCTTCGCGGAAATACCCGATGTGGGCGATCGGACCGCCGAAGCAGGTGATACCAAGTTTGAGGAAGACGAGGAGCACCTCCAACGCCGAACCTGCCGGCCCGCCCTTGGTCTCGACAGAGTGCGCGCCCATCGTCATCAGTCCCTCATGCCTGCTCATTATCCGCCATCGACGGGCCTTCTCCTAAACCGAACTTTCCCCAGCTTTGAGCTAAGCGGTTGTTTTTATTGGGGGCGGGCTAATTATGTAGTCATAACATTTTTCAAATAGCCCTTGACTCGCTGAATTCGGTTT
>Ga0066395_10000005_pt1 | contig 58792 bp, 52 predicted proteins | sample PanSoiPlot1MoBio_FD_61218 | JGI IMG/M metagenome (GOLD analysis project Ga0066395, IMG submission 61218) | Tropical forest soil microbial communities from Panama analyzed to predict greenhouse gas emissions - Panama Soil Plot 1 MoBio | ecosystem: Environmental > Terrestrial > Soil > Tropical... | reverse complement strand
CGCGCATGATTGCGGGTGCCGCATCAGCAAGGAATGAGTTGCCAATTCGAGAGCGACCCCTTCAGGGAGGTACAAATGTGCATTCGCCTTTTCACGTTCGCCGCCGCCCTGGCGGCGTTTTGCTTCACCACCCATGCCGCGAACGCCCAGGCGCCCGCGGCCCTCGCCGGCCAGGTATCGTCTGTCAAGGAAGGCGCAATGGAAGGCGTGGTGATCAGCGCCAAGAAGGCGGGCGGCACCGTCACGGTGAGTGTCGTCTCCGATGCCAAGGGTCACTACAGTTTTCCGGCTTCGAAGCTGGAGCCCGGCCAATATGCGCTGACGATCCGCGCGCTCGGATATGAGCTTGACGGGCCGAAGGCCGCGGAGGTTGCGGCCGGCAACGCGGCGACGGCGGACATAACGTTGGTTCCGACCAAGAAGCTGCCGCTGCAGTTGTCCAATGCCGAATGGCTGGCGAGCATGCCGGGCACCGACAATCAGAAGAAAGCGACGCTCGGCTGCATCAGCTGTCACGACCTCGATCGCATCGTGGGATCGATGCATACCGCCGACGAGTTCATGCAGATCTTCGAGCGCATGAGCGGTTACTACCCTGGCAGCACGCCGGAATTCCCGCAGCGCCTCAATGGCGATGCCCGTCGCCAGGTCGGACAAGGCCCGGGCGCCCGGGCGCTGGCAGAGTTTTTCGCGTCAGTCAACCTGAGCCAGGATGAGACCTGGACCTATGAGCTGAAAGGATTCCCCCGCCCGACCGGCCGTGCCACCCGCGTCGTCATCACGGAGTACGATTTGCCGCGCAAGAAGATCCAACCGCATGACGTCCTTCTCGACAACGAGGGAACGGTCTGGTTCTCCCACTTCGGCGAAATGTTCCTCGGCAAGATGGACCCGAAGACCGGCAAGGTCGATCAATACCCCGTACCGGTGATCAAGGCCGGTTTCCCGATCGGCACCCTTGACCTCGAGACGACCAAGAGCGGCGACATTTGGCTCTCCCTGATGTACCAGGGCGGCGTCGCCCGGTTCGACAAGAAGACCGGCACGTTCCAGACATGGTCGGTACCGCAGGAATGGCAGACCGATGCGACCCAGCAGGCCTTCGTGTCGCCGAATTCGTCGCACGTGGATGGCAAGGTGTGGGTGAAGAACTCTGACCGGGCGCAGATTTTGCGGCTCGATCCCAACACGGGCGCATGGGAGAATTTCGGCTCGTTCAACAATCCCAATACCGGCAACCGCATCCAGTCCTACGGTATTCCCGTCGATCCGCAGAACAATCTCTATCTGCTCGACTTTGCCGCGAATGGCGTCGGCAAGCTCGACAAGAACGGAAAGCTGGTTGGTTACTATCCCGGCAAGATCGCCAACTCACGCCCGCGGCGCGGCCGGATCGATGACCGCGGGCGGCTCTGGTATGCGGAATATGGCGGCAATGCCATCGGCATGCTTGATCCGGCGACAAATTCAGTGAAGGAGTGGACACTCCCGACATCCTGGGCGCAACCTTATGACGCGGTGCTCGACAAGAACGGCGAGGCCTGGACCGGCTCGATGCTGAGCGACCGGGTCTCGCGGCTCGACCCCAAGACCGGAGAATTCGTCGAATATCTGTTGCCGCGGAATACCAACATTCGCCGCGTGTTCGTCGACAACACGACCACGCCGGTGACGTACTGGACCGGCAATAATCACGGTGCTTCGATCGTCCAGGTCGAGCCGCTGGACTGACGCAGAGCCGGCGCTCTTTCCAGCTACGTGTCCTCCGCCACGCGGCTGAGGAAAGTGCGGACCTGCGCGCGCCGCCGACGCTTCTCCCTCTCCCCGTAAGCGGGGAGGGGTGAGGGGACCTTTCCACAAACTCAGATTCGCGGAGAGGCCCTCTCACCCGGAATGAGCGCGAAGGACGCGCTCATTCCGACCTCTCCTTGCAAGCGGCAGAGGTGAAAGCCCCTAATTTCCGCTCCCATGGTTTCCCCTCCGATTCGGGGAGCTTTGCTTTTCGGCGGGCAGCATGACAGTTTCGCCGTCGTGAACCGGAGTTCGTCATGCAACTCGCAACCAAGGTCGCAATCGTCACCGGCGGTGCGCGGGGAATCGGGCTTGCCATTGCTAAGCGCTATGCGGCCGAGGGCGCCAAGGTGGTCATTGCCGACATCGGCCGCGCGGCGGGAGAGGACGCCGCCAAGGCCCTGAGCGGTGCGGACGCCAGATTTGTTCTCACCGATGTCGGCGAGCGACGCGATGCCGAGAACGTGGTTGCCCAGGCCTGCGACGCGTTCGGCGGTTTGGACATCCTGGTCAACAATGCCGGAATTGTCCACGGTGCTGATTTCCTCGACCTGGAGGAAGTTGACTTCGATCGCGTGCTTCGCACCAATCTGAAGGGCGCATTCCTTGTCGGGCAGGCAGCCGCCAAACGCATGGTGGCGCAGGTCAAGGCCGGCAAGCCGCCGGGCGCCATTATCAATATGAGTTCGATCAATGCCGTCGTGGCGATTCCTAATCAGGTGCCCTATTGCGTGTCGAAGGGCGGCCTCGCGCAGCTCACCAAAGTGATGGCTCTCTCGCTCGCACCCTACGGCATCCGGGTGAACGCGATCGGGCCCGGCTCGATCATGACGGATATCCTCAAGACCGTGGCCACCGATCGTGAGGCCAATCGGAAAATCCTCGCCCGGACGCCGCTCGGCCGCATCGGCGATCCCGAAGAGATTGCCTCGATTGCGGTGTTTCTCGCCTCCGGAAACTCAAGCTATATCAGCGGCCAGACAATCTATGCCGATGGCGGCCGGCTGGGGCTCAACTACGTCGTGCCGGTGCCGGATGAAATGACCGGGTAAGGGCGGGGTCCACGATCGCCTCGAACTCCCGCTGGGGTGATCGAAACGACCATGGCTACCAAGCGCTCGCCTGCATTGGATCGGATCGACATCAAGATACTGGGTCATCTGCAACGCCACGGTCGTTCGACCATGCAGGAACTCGCCGTGAAGGTGGGATTATCTCCACGCGCGAGCCTCGATCGGGTCCGGCGACTGGAGGCGGCCGGGATCATCACGGGCTACCGTGCCGTCGTCGATCTTTCCCGTCTATCACGGCCGGTCAACGTCTTTGCCGAAATCGTTCTGGCGAAACACGCTCAACGGGCTCAGGTGGAGCGGCGCCTCGCCACCATCGAGGAGCTTGTCGAGTGCTGGGAAGTCACCGGAGCGACGGATTATCTGGCGCGGTTCATGTGCCCCGATCTTGCGGCTTACGAAGCCTTGTCCACGCGACTGATCGATGACCCCATCCTCGGGGTCTCGCGGATCGTGAGCCACGTCGCGCTGCGCCCGGTCCGGCGCTTTGCCGGGTATCCCGAATCGCTGCTGTCCCACCGACAGCGCTGAACGGAATTTCCAACATCCAGAGAGGGGAACTGCTGCGCCCCGCGATTTGCGCCGCAATCCGGCCGGCCGACCGCCGAATCCGCTGCGCGCCGTCATGTGTTCCGCCGCCCTGGCCGCGGCCAATCTTTATATTGATTTCAAAGGGATCGAGGTGATCCGGAGTGCCCCCGATGAACACAATGGAACTCGAGAGCCGCCACAGCGCTCACAATTATGAACCGCTTCCTGTCGTGCTCGCGCGCGGTCAGGGAGCCCATATGTGGGACACCGGCGGCCGCCGCTACGTCGATATGATGAGCGCCTATTCGGCTGCAAGTCACGGCCATGCCCATCCGCGCATTCTGGCAGCGCTGGAAGCGCAAGCCCGTCGCCTCGCCGTGCCCTCGCGCGCCTATTACAATGATCGCCTGGGTCCATTTCTGGCCGAGCTGACCCGGTTGACCGGCCTTGACGCGGCGTTGCCCATGAACACGGGAGCCGAGGCGGTCGAGACCGCCATCAAGGCCGCGCGGCGATGGGGCTATCGCGCCAAGGGGGTGCCGCGCGACCGTGCTGAAATCATCGTCGCGAACGGCAACTTCCACGGCCGCACCACCACGATCATCTCGTTTTCTTCGGAATCGGAATACCGGGAGGGCTTCGGGCCCTTCACGCCAGGATTCTGGAGCATTCCGTTCGGCGACCTCGCGGCGCTGGAGCAGGCCATCAGGCCGGAAACAGTCGCGGTTCTGGTCGAGCCCATCCAAGGGGAAGCCGGCATCATCATTCCGCCGGCGGGCTGGCTCAGCGGGCTGCGCCGCCTGTGCGATGCCCACGATCTGCTGCTAATCCTCGACGAAGTTCAGTCGGGGCTCGGTCGCACCGGAGCGTGGTTCGCGTTCGAGCACGAAAATGTGCGGCCTGACGGACTCGTGCTTGGTAAAGCGCTCGGCGGCGGCGTGTTGCCGGTCTCCGCATTCCTGGCCCGGCGCGAGGTGATGGACGTGTTCACGCCGGGATCACACGGCTCGACGTTTGGCGGCAATCCGCTGGCTGCGGCCGTCGGCCTCGAAGCGCTCCAGGTGATTGCGGATGAGGGGTTGGTGGAGCGCAGCCGGGTGCTGGGCAGCCATATGCTGGAGCGGCTTCGCGCCATCAGAAGTCCCGTGCTGAGGGAGGTCCGCGGGCGCGGCCTGTGGGTGGGCGCCGAAATTGATCCGCGTTTTGCAACAGCGCGGCGGGCCTGCGAGGCATTGCTGGCTAAGGGTGTGCTGTCCAAGGAAACGCATCACACGGTCGTTCGTCTGGCGCCGCCGCTGGTGATTGCGCGTGAGGACCTCGACTGGGCCCTTGATCGCTTTGCAGAGGTGATCGGGGATCTGGAGCGGCAGCGAACGCCGCTGGTCGCCGTCTGATCTACGGAATCAACGGAACGCAAGGAAATCGTCGCCATGACGCCAACGATTGCGCGCTTTCTGATGTGTCGGCCCGATCATTTCGCGGTCGACTATGCGATCAATCCGTGGATGAACCCGGCAAGCTGGGCGCGGGACAGCAAGATTCTGGTCGATGCCTCGCAGCGGGAATGGGCGGCACTCTATCGTGCGCTCGCCGGTCTCGGTGCCACCATCGAATTGGTTTCGCCGGTGCCCCATCTTCCCGATCTGGTGTTCACCGCAAATGCAGCGGTCGTGCTCGATCGCAAAGCGGTTCTGGCGCGGTTCCGTTATCCGGAGCGGCGTGACGAGGAAGAACCCTTCGAGAGCGGATTTCGGGCCCTGCAGGGGCGCGGGCTCATCGACACGGTTACAAAGCTGCCCGACGATCTGGTGCTCGAAGGCGCCGGCGACTGCGTGTGGGATCGCACACGCAACCAGTTCTGGATGGGCTACGGTCCCCGCTCGGATCGCGACGCCATCGAGCCGATCAAAGAGCTCTTTGAGGTGGACGCCGTCGCGCTGGAACTCGCCGACCCTCGATTCTATCACCTCGATACGGCCCTGTGCCCGCTGTCACGCGGCGAGGTCATGTTCGTTCCGGCGGCTTTCACACCGGAAGGACTGGCCCGCATCCACGAGCGCGTCGCCCCGGCGCAGCGAATCGAGGTCCCAATGGAGGACGCATGCCGCCTTGCCGCCAACGCGGTTTGCGTGGGCGATACCGTCGTCACTTCGGCTTGCGGCATACCTTTGCGGCTCGAGCTCGCAGAGCGCGGATATCGTGTGATGACGACGCCGCTGACATCGTTCCTGCGCAGCGGCGGCGCCGCGTTCTGCCTTACCCTGCGCTTGGATTGGCGATCAGATATCGGCTCCGTTGAGGATGCGGCGGTCGCGTAACCGGTGGTTGGCGCGCATTCCCGCTGAAACTCGTTCAGCATCATCGCCGGGCTTGACGCGGCAATCCCTCTTCACGCGAAGAAGATAGACTCTCGCGGGTGACGGGCGCAGCGTGATAGTACTGAAGCGTGGATAGCACTATGTGTCAAAGAGCGATGGTTACGAATGCATTTTGGCACTACCTCTTAAGCAAAACTGCGATGCAGCCTTGGCGCAGCCGTTGCGGAATTCGAGCATCGCCGGATGGTTGATAGAATCGCTCGACGTGTATTCAACCACGCTTGTGCTTGTTACATCTGCTTGTCACAAAAGCGCCGGTCTTGCCGAGCCAAGCACAAATTAGTGGCATGTTTCGCAACTTATCGAAGGCTCCGGCATTGACTTTCCGCTGCCCGCGCCTATGTTCCGGCTACGGCTGGCTCGGTTGGCCGCCCATTCGCACAAAATTCATTTGTTCGAACTCTGGCGCGGTCGTTAGCACCAGACGCGTGAGGTTTTGAGGCTTCATGTCATTTTTTGATCTCGGCTTGTCCGATAAGGTTCTCGCGGCGGTAACTTCTGCGGGCTATATCAAACCGACCCCGATCCAGGAACAAGCGATTCCACATGTTCTCGCTGGGCGAGACGTGCTTGGCATTGCTCAGACCGGAACCGGCAAGACGGCGGCGTTCGTGCTGCCGATGCTCGCCAAGTTCGAACAGGGCCGCGCCCGCGCCCGCATGCCCCGAACGCTTATACTTGAGCCAACCCGCGAGCTTGCTGCTCAGGTTGCGGAAAGCTTCGATAAATACGGCGTCAACCACAAGCTCAACGTTGCGCTGCTGATCGGCGGCCTGTCCTATGACGATCAGGACAGCAAGCTCGTGCGTGGCGTCGATGTGTTGATCGCAACGCCAGGACGTTTGCTTGATCATTTCGAGCGTGGTCGGCTGTTGATGTCCGGCGTGGAACTTCTCGTCATCGATGAAGCTGATCGCATGCTGGACATGGGCTTCATCCCGGATATCGAACGTATCTGCAAGCTTGTTCCGTTCACCCGCCAGACACTGTTCTTCACCGCCACCATGCCAGCCGAAATCCGGCGCATCACCGAGCAGTTTCTCCACAATCCGGTGCGCGTCGAAGTTTCCCGTCCCGCCAGCACCGTTGCTTCGACCACGCAAACTTTAGTGAAGACCGGCCGCGAACCGCATGAAAAACGGGAGACGCTGCGCTCGCTCATTCGCGAATCGATGGGCCTCAAGAACGCAATTGTCTTCTGCAACCGAAAGCGCGACGTCGCGACCTTGTACCGCTCTCTGGCCCGTCATGGATTTTCTGCAGTGGCGCTTCATGGCGACATGGACCAGCAGGCCCGCATGGCGGCGCTGGAGCAGTTTCGCAAAAACGAGGTGAAGCTGCTCGTCGCCTCCGACGTCGCGGCGCGCGGGCTCGATATTCCGGATGTCAGTCATGTCTTCAATTTCGACGTGCCGCATCATCCAGACGATTACGTGCACCGCATCGGCCGCACCGGTCGCGCGGGACGCAGCGGCGCAGCAATCACTATTGTTGCACCGGGCGACCTGAAGGCGGTGACTGCGATCGAAAAACTGATCGGCCAGTCCATATCCTGGGCTGGCGATGGCGCCGTCAAGTCGGAAAAAGTGCCTGCCCGCGGAAACCGCAAAGGCCGCGTGCCCGCGGTGCGCAGTCACAAGCCAGCCCTCTCCCCGACGCGCGAGGAAAAGGTTACCGCAATCGGCAACGTCCGTTCGCGGCGCGTCGCGGCCCCGCCGCTGCATCCGCACGGCGAAGCGCCGAATTTGGCACATTTTCCCGCATTCCTGCTGCGGCCGGTTCGCGCTAAGGCGTAGCATCGCGACCAGCCTGCCGCGCCGAACCCGGAACCGTAACCCCTGGACGATCCTACCGCACCGACCCAGGGGCTAGGGATTTCTGCCGGACTTGAGCTTGTAGGAGACCACTCAGCACATCATGCATCTATGCCCGGCTTCGGCGTGCTGGTCGGATTTGAAGTCAGAGAGGTATCAGTCGCATTACTACGGCTTCAGGTCGAAACTGCAAAGCGGGTCATCCGATTCTACAAGGTGCGACGAACCGCATCCCAAGACGCCTTCTCGAGGCGCTCTCCCTCGAGTAGACCGTGACGCACGCGAAAATAGTCAGGCGGTTTCCAGATGCCGTGGAATGATCGATCGGGACGTTGCACACTCGCGGAAGCCGCTTGCCTTTCTCCCGTTACCTTCGTGCATGCGCTGCTTGTCGAGTTCGCGAACTGTTGAAGTGACAAACAATTGACTCTTCCCGCGAGGCGTGAGTCAATTCGGCTATGCCCGTTGCGTCGTCCGCCTCGTCGTCCACCAACCCGGAGCGCGACGAACGGGTATTTATTGCAGCCTTCGGGCTTATGGACTCCAATCAGGACGGCGAAGCGGTAGCCGCATTTATGCGGGTGCGCGCCATCCTTCATCGCCACGGTGGCGGCTTTCGCCGCCTGCTCGAACGCTCACATGAGGCAGAGCGGCTCAACGACGAGCTGGGGCGACAAAATGCACAGTTGGTCCGTGAAAATGCCGCGCTCCGTGCGCGCGACAGCCGCCCCGCATCGCCCCGCCCGACATCGCGATCCCCGATCAATGAGTGGGGACCGCTTGTGATGCCGGCCATCCCGGAATTCAGACATTGGGATATCGGCCTAATTGGCATCATCGTCATCGCGACCCACTACGGCCTTCTTAGCTTCACGGCCTCACTAACATTGACCGCGACGATTTTGATCAGCGCCGCATTCGCGAAGTGGTTCAGCCCGATCCGGTTCCTTGCCGGGCTCGTCCTCGGACTGGCGGCTCTTGGTATAGTTGTGTTCAATCGATCGGCCTCGGCCAGCGCACCGGCGCTCGCTGCTGCCCCCGCGCACGCGGTCGTGACAGCCGCTGTCGTGCCGGCCGCCGTCGTGCCGACTGCTACCGTCCATGTGTTCAACGACGCAGCGCCGCCCCACCCGACATTCACGGATTCGATGCCGCCCCGCCGGGTGTCGGTCGAGCCGCGATCGCGGCACCAGGGTGTGCAAAGGACCCACTGCGGTCCCTATCGCCTTCAGCCGGGCTTCACCTGCCAAGCGAGCATCCCATGGCGACGGACTTTCTTTCCAGACTTCGGGCGGCCACCGAGCATGCGCTACAACTGACAACCAGCAGAACGGCTCGCGCCGACACGGGCACCCCCGCGCGATCGATCTTTCCGCAATTGGCATCGAGAACTGCGGACCTCGCGCGAGCTGACGCGAGCTGGCAACCAAAGCCCCCTCTCATTCGCGTAGAAATTATGGCGAGCGGCCCGTTTGATCGCCTGCTTGGAGTCCGCAACGCGGTCAATCGCTTGCAAGACAATCTCGTGGCGGCCATTCGCAAAGGCACGCTCGAATTGCGATTGACGGAGGTTCGGCAGGCGTGCCGGCACAGTACGGCGTGGAGCACGAGGCCCGTAGACCCCAGCGCCAGTACGACAATGTGGCAGTGTTTTGCTGACACATCCGCCGAGCAAGGTCGGATCCTTTTTGCGTCCGCATTTCGCGAGAGCCTCCGCAATCAGGTCAACCACGTTGTTGTGTTCGGCGACCGCTTCGACGATGGGCTTCTGTTCTTAGGCTCGGCCATACGAGCTTTCCGCCGACGGGGTATTCGCGCGTCGATGTTTCATCTCGGTGGCGATTTCAGCAGCCGGAATATGTATAAGCTCCTCGCTGTCAGCACCGGCGGGATTTTCATGCACCTGTCCAATCAGCACAGCCTCGAGGCCATCTTGCCGGTTGTCGCAGCTTTTGCCCGTGGCGACCGCGCGCGCCTTGATGCGCTCTCGCCTGCCGCTCCCGAGGCCAGAGCGCTCATGGCCCGCCTGCGCAGGCGTTAGTGTGCTGTGACGAACACTTGTATCGGTTATTCCGGGTCCCGAGCACAGCGAGTGAGCCCGGAATCCATAACCCTTGGTCAGCACCTATATGCGACTACGCTGTCCTTGAGGGGGTTGGCACCGGCAGCGCTGACGCGTTATCTGTTTTTTATCCTTCCTGCCGGGGATCTTCATGCCCAATCTCAATCTCTCTGTCGCAGTCGGCGACTATGATCGCAATCGCCCGTTGATCAATGGCGCTGTCCGCATTGACGGGGTCGATCCGCTGTTCATGACGTTGTCGCCGGAGGAAATCTTCTTCCGCGCTTTCCGCTCGGTCGATTTCGATATCTGCGAATTATCGCTGTCGAGCTACACGGTGAAGACCGCGCTCGGCGAATGCCCTTATGTGGGGATTCCGGCCTTCGTGTCGAAAGCATTCCGCCACACCTCGATCTACGTGCGCACCGACCGCATCAAGGAGCCGAAGGACCTCAAGCGCCGCAAGGTCGGCGTGCCGGAATATCAGCTCACCGCCAATGTTTGGGCGCGGGCGATTCTGGAAGATGATTTCGGCGTAAAGCCTGCCGACATCCATTGGATTCGTGGCGGCATCGAGGAACCCGGCCGCCCCGAGAAAATCGCCGTGAAGCTGCCGCCGGGCGTGCGCCTGGACAACGCTTCCGATGGGGCGACCATTTCGGGCCTGCTCGAGACCGGCGAAATCGACGGCTTCATCGCGCCGCGCCCGCCGTCATTCATCGAGCGCGGCCACCCCAATGTAGGCTGGCTATTTGCCGATCCGGTGGCGGCCGCGAAGGACTGGTACCGGCGGACGAAAATTTTTCCGATCATGCACCTGATCGGCATTCGCCGCACGCTCACCGACAAACATCCGTGGCTGCCGGTCGCGGTGTTCAAGGCATTCGAGCAGTCGAAGACCACCGCACTTGCGTCGCTGAGCGACACGTCCGCCACCAAGGTGACTCTGCCCTTTGTCGAGGAAACCTTGAAATCGGTGCGCGAACTGATGGGTCATGATTTCTGGTCCTACGGTGTCGAGCCGAACCGGAAGGCGCTCGCGTTTTTTCTGCATCACCATCACTCGCAGGGCCTGTCGCCACGACTGATGAAGGTCGAGGAGATGTTTCATCCATCGGTGTACGAGACGTTCAAGTTGTGAGTTGTAGCCCGGATGGAGCGAAGCGTAATCCGGGAACGGCGGTTCAATGGTCGAAATCTCTGCCGCAACTTAAGGCTGGCCCCGGATTACGCTTCGCTCCATCCAGGCTACGAAGCCACCATCACCTCTGTATCTGCACCAGCTCCGCCACTTGCTCCTTCGTGAGCGGCGTGGCGACGAACTTCAGCGTCACGGCTTCCGCCATCAGCGAGTCGAGCCCGTGGATTTCGTCCGGATCGACCAGCGACTTCGGGAAGAACTCGTCGCGCACGCGCTTGGCGACGGCTTCGCTGACGCCAGCGAACTCGCCATAGTCTTTCATGACCTGCGGGTTATCGCCGTACATGTAACTAACCGTTTCGCGGTAGCCCTTCATGAAACGGCTGATCGCGTCCTTGCGCTTCGCGAGTGCATCTGCATTGGCGACGATGACGCGGATGGTCTGGCCGCGCACCAGCGCGGCGTCGGTCGCGCGCGCCACCACGCGGGTCTTGCCCTCCTCGATCTCTTTGAGGCCGAACGGCGGCGAGGCCCAGCCGACGTCGACCTGGTCGGTCATGACGGCGGTGAGCGTGGAGGACGGATTGCCGGTCGCCATCGGCTTCACCTTGAGTTTGAACTCGTCGAGGAAGGCACGCACGATGCTGTTGGTGGATGAGCCGTTGGTCGAGTAGGCGATCGTGTTCTTGTCGGTGAGATCGGTCAGCTTTTTCACCGGCGAGCTCGTCTTGGCGTACCAGTAGTCGGCAGCACCGGTCGCCTGCGCCCCGATGATGCGTACCGGCGCGCCCTTGGCGTAGGCCGCCATCGCACCCAGCGTCCCGACCGCAAGGCCAACGTCGACGGCGCCGCCGATCACCGGCTGCAGCGTCTCGCCGCTGCCCGAGGTGTAAACCATCTCGAGTTCGACGCCGTTCTTCTTGAAGATGCCGGCCTTGGTGCCGAGCTGGGCGATAGCGGTATCCCAGTTGCCGCGCTGGCCGATGGTGAGCTTGAGGAGATCGTCGGCGCCGGCGCAGGGAGGGGCGGAGAGCACGGCTGTTGCGACGATTGCGAGAGCGAAGGCAGCTAACTTCTTCATCGGTTTTCTCCGGCGCGGTGTTGGTTGACGCAATTTGCGCGTAGGGTGGGCAAAGTCGCCAGCCGCGGCCGACGGCAAATCGAACTGACCTCGCGCGACTTTGCCCACGCGGTCAAACGGCAAGACCAAACAGCGTGGGCAAAGGCGCACGTCGGACTGTGCCAGCAGACCTGTTCTGTGCGACGCGCCTTTGCCCACCCTACGCGCTGTCATCGTTCTTACCTTTGCCTGATCGTGCTAAGCCCGCCCAGGCGGCCGACCAGCGCGTTGGCACCGATCGCGACGACGAACAGGACGATCAGCATCGCATACATGCGCGGCATGTCGAACAGGCTGTAGGCCTGGATGATCAGGAAGCCAACGCCACGGTTCGACAGCTTAGTCTCCGCCAAGAGCGTGCCAATGATGGCGACGCCGAGCCCGAGGCGCACGCCGTTGATGATCGGATGGCGCATCGCGGGCAGGTAGATTTTCGTCGCCATCTGCCAGGCATTGGCGCGAAAGCTTTGGCCGACCCGGATCAGCACCCGGTCGATCTGGCGCATGCCGGCAGCGGTCGAGAGCGCGATCGGGAAGAAGCATGAGATCGCCCCCATGGCGACCTTCGATCCCGGGCCGACCCCGAACCACATGATCATGACGGGGAAAAAGATGATCTTCGGTGTCGGACCTAAATAATAAAGGTAGGGCTCGAAGGATTTCGACAACATGCGATTGCCCCCGAGCACCAGCCCGACCAGGAGCCCTGACAGGCCGCCGACCGCGAGACCGGTTCCAACTTCACTCGCCGTCACCGACAAGTGCCAGTAATAGTCAGACGTTGACAATAGCTTGACGAGAGCGGTGCCGATCGCAAGCAGCGACGGCACCACGTCGCGATAGAGCAGGCCGGATTGTGCGATTGCCTCCCACAACACGAGAATCAATATGATGATGCCGACGCGAACCACCGTCACGGGTTCGGCCCGGATCGTCGGGGCTGCGGGCAAATTTAGTCGACCGGCCTCAGCCATCGCTCGATCCATTCGGTAAAAACGAAAAAGCACACGCTGACCAGGATCACGAAACAGATCGCCGCATAAGTGCCGGGCAGATCGTAGCGCTCCGCGAGATCGTTGATGAGCTGGCCGAGCCCGCCAAAATTGATCAGGAACTCAACCCCCACGACGTTGATCAAGGTGAAGATCAGCCCGAGCCGCACGCCGACGAAAATGGTCGGCAATGCTGCCGGGAACAGTACCTTGATGAACAGCTGCGGGCCGGTGAGCTTGAAGCTCTTGCCCACATCGATGAGAACGCGGCGCGTCGCCGACAGACCCTCGATGGTCTTCAGGATCACCGGGGGAAGCCCGGCCACGAAGCCCATCATGATGATGGTCCAGGCGCTGCGGCCGAAAATTACCAGAAACAGCGGATACATCAGCACGGTCGGCGCCGACGCCATCGCGGCAACCCAGGTTTCGGTCGCCTGGCGCAGGATGTTGATCCTAAACAGCAGAAGCCCCAGCAAAACACCGACCACGGTGATCATTGCCCCGGCCGTAAGGGCCTCGAAAAACGTCAGCCGGAAACGATCGGCGATGTCTTCCTCGACGATGACCCGCTCGAACGCCATCACGATCTGCGATGGCAGGGGTACGATGAAACGGTTGATCACGCCGACGCGGATCAAGGCTTCAACGACGAGGACGGCGACCAGCAGCGAGCCAAGTCCGAGCGCCAGTGGGAAAGCGCGTGAGCGCGTGATGGCCGCAACGGTCATGACGCCTCTCCGGCATGCAGCGCGCGGGTTTCCTCATCCTGCATGCCGCGGGTCGCCTCTTCGCGCAAATCGTTCCAGATTTGCGCCACATAGCGGCCGAACGCCTCGCTCGACACCACATCGGATGAGCGCGGGCGCGGCAAATCGATCGTAACGATGCGCTTCACCCGGCCGGGTCGATAGGTCATCACCAGAATGCGGTCCGCAAGTTGCACGGCTTCCGTGATGTTGTGCGTGATCAACAGCGTGGTCTGCTTGAGCTCCTGCTGAATCTGCAGCACCTTGTCGCCGAGTAGCAGGCGAGTCTGCTCGTCGAGCGATGCGAACGGCTCGTCCATCAGCAGAATCTTCGGCTCTGACGCGAGGGTGCGAGCGATGGCGACGCGCTGGCGCATGCCGCCCGACAATTCAGCCGGATAGCGCTTCTCGAAGCCGGTGAGGCCGACTAGGGCAATGAACTTCCTGGCCTTGTCGAAGCGATCCTTCTTGCTCATCCCGGCAATTTCCAGCGGGAAGGCGACGTTCTCGATCACGGTGCGCCACGGGAAGGTCGACTCTTCCTGGAACACCATGCCGATCGCCGCATGCGGGCCGTGCACGGTTTCGCTCCCGACCGTAACGGCGCCCTGGTAGCCGTCGAGGAGCCCGCCGATGACATTGAACAACGTGGATTTGCCGCAACCCGACGGTCCGATGACGGCGAGGAACTCGCCGGGTCGTACGCTCAAGGAGACATGATCCAGGGCTACCAGCGGTCCTTCAGGCGTGTCGAATTGTTTGACGATATCGTCGACAACCAAAGTCCCACCATCAGCGGAACTCCATGCCCCCGCAACGCCGGATTTTGGCAATGTCGTTACGCTCACCATCAAACATTCAATCAGTCGTAGGGTGGGCAAAGCGAAGCGTGCCCACCGCGGATATCACCGCGCTCGTCCTCGCGATGGGCACGCTTCGCTTTGCCCACCCTACGGCACTTCCCTCCCCCGCAAGCGGGGGAGGGAGAAGAAAGCTATCCCGACTTGCGGTGCGACACCGCGCCTGAATCGCGCGCGCCGTAGCCGGGCTCGATGCGCACGTCGACCACCGCCACTTCGCCGTTCTCAACCGCCGCGACTGCGCGCGCGAGCGCCGTCCCCAGCTCGTCTTGCCCGGTGATCGGCCCGAAGCCGCGCGCACCCTGCGCGCGTGCGAGCCCGGCCATGTCGATTTCGGGATCAAGCATCTTCTGACCGATCCATTTGTTATCGACGGGCCGGTTGCGCAGGATCGCCATGCGCTCCTGGTGCACTTCGTCGTTGTAGAACGAGCGATTGTTGGCCACCACGATGAGAAGGGGAATGCGGTAGTGCACCGCAGTCCACAGCGCCGTCACGGACATCAGGAAATCGCCGTCGCCGCAGATGCCGACCGGCAGCCGCCCCGACCCTTTAAGGGCAAGCGCCGCCCCCACCGATATCCCGGGCCCACCGCCCACGCCGCCACCGCCGTCAGAACCGATGAAATCGAGCGGATGACGGAAATGCCAGAAGGAACCCTGCCACGACAGCGGGAGATGCGTAAGCGTCACATCGCGCTCGCCGACCGCACCGCGCAGCGCATGCGCCAAATCCTCGATGCCGAGCGTGCTTTTGCCGCCTGTCGGCTGATGGAGCGCGCGGGGCGGTCCCTTCGGCTTCGATATGGCCGGGCCGACCGCCCGAGCAAGCGCCGCTGTCGCCACGTCCGGATCGGCCGCTATGAACAGGTCCACCGGCGGCAGGCCCTGGTAGTCCATGCTCCAGCCGTTGTGCAGTTGGTGATCGAGGGAAATCTGAATCACTTTGCCTGACGGCGGGCCACCGAGCGCCCTGAAGGTGCCGTTGAGATCGACCCAATCGAGGCTGAGCACGACGTCGGCCTCCCGGAGATGCGGCGTCAGCTCGTCCTTGGTGAAGGGCTGCGGCGCATCAAGGTGCAGGGGATGGTCGGTCGGGAACGCAGCGCCCACCTTTGGCGTGGTGCAAACGTAGGCGCCGATCGCTTCCGCGAGCGCAACGCGATGTTTCCACGCGGTCAGGTCGCGCGACACGCGCCCGGCAAGGATCACCGGATGTCTGGCGGCTTTGAGCCATTCGGCCGCCTTCGCCATCTGGTCGGCGGGGGCCGCACTGACGAGCGGCGGCATGTAGCGCTTGGCATCGATCGGCGGCAACGGTTTTTCAAGCACGGCTTCCTGCATGTCCGCATCGAGATTGATGTAGACTGGGCCCTGCGGCGAGGCGTTGGACAGCCAGTATGCACGCAGCAGCGCCTCGCGCGCCGCGGCCGGAGAGGCCGGCTGATCGTCCCACTTGGTGTAGTTGCGGATAATGGCCCCCTGGTCGGCGGCGGTGTGGATCCAGTCGATCCACGGCCGGCGCTTGGCCGCATCGACCGGCCCGGTGGCGCCGAGGATGATGACCGGCATGCGATCGCACCAGGCGTTGAAGATCGCCATGGTGGCATGGAACAGCCCGACGTTAGAATGCACCGCCACCGCCATCGCCTTGCCGGTTACCTTCGCATAGCCGTGTGCGATCGCAACCGCGGACTCCTCGTGCAGGCACAGCAGCATCTGCGGCGTGGCATTGCCGATATGATTGACCAGGCTGTCGTGCAGACCGCGATAGCTCGCGCCTGGATTGAGCGCGATATACGGAATGTCGAGATCGCGCAGCACTTCTGCGACCACGTCACTGCCGAATCCGGCCGCGTTGGTGCCCGACGGAAGCGGGCGCTCGATCGCGGCCGCATCAATATTGCCGAGATCGACTAACCCGGTTCCGCGTGGAGGCACTTCGCGTGTGGACATGGGGGACTTTCTCAGAGAACAGATGACGGATGACCGAGGACAGATGACGGATGGCTTTTTGCTTTGTGTCATCCGTCATCTGTTCTCGGTCATCCGTCATCCAAGCTCATCAGGAGCCTTGACGCAACCGGGCCAGGACTTTGAGGCCCGCATAACCGTCGGCGGGAGACATGCCGACTTTCCGCTGAAAATCCCGCACCGCACGCTGGGTGTAGCGGCCGACCCGGCCGTCGCTGCCGTCGGTGTTGAAGCCGAGCGCGGTGAGGCGGCGCTGCAGTTCCTGCACCTCGGCCAGCGTCATCAATCGCTCGCTGCCGGGAAATGGATGCACAAATGATCCTTCCCCGCGGATACGATCGGCAAGATGCACGACTGCGAGACTGTAGGAAAAAGCCGGATTGTACCTCATCACCGCGGAAAGATTCTGCCCGATCAGAAAGGCCGGACCGCCATCGACCGGCACGGTCAGCTTTGCCTTGTCGTTTGGGCGTGGGAAGGCAGCGCCATCGGCGCGCGAAACGCCAAGATCATGCCACGCCGCATAGGTACGATAGCCGCGGTCACGGCCATGTCCGTTCGGCAGCATGACCTCGCAACCCCAGGCTTCGCTGCGGCGATATTTGCCGCGTTCGACCAGAAAGCGTGCGGTACCGGCCAGCGCATCGTCCGGAGGGCCGTATGGCGAAATACGGCCATTGTGGTCGAAATCGACGCCCATGTGCAACCACACCTCAGGCATCCATTGGGTGTGGCCCATGGCACCGGCCCAGGAGCCGATCATCTCCCTGGGCTCGCTCCAGCCGCGCTCAATGATGACGAGCGCATTGAGCAACTCGGCTTCCCAGTAGGTGCGCCGGCGCGGCTCACCCCAAGCGAGCGCTGCCAGCGCTGGGATCACCGGCCGCATGTACTTGGGATTGTCGATCACCTCGCCATAACTCGACTCGACGCCCCACAGCGCCAGCATGGTGAAACGATCAACGCCGTACTCGCTTTCGATGCGAGCGAGCAGCGGCGCATACTGCTTGGCGCGCGCCTTGCCGGTGATGATGCGCCAGTCAGAGACGCGACGGTTGATGTACTGCCACAGTGCCTCGTTGAATTCGGGCTGCGAGCGGATTTCAGCGTAGACGCTGGTGTCGGGCTTGATCGTTCCCATGACGCGCTGATAAGTCGCCTCCGAGACGCCGCGTGCCGCCGCGCGGTGGCGAAAGCCATTGCGCCACGTCTCGAAGGAACTGCTCGCGTTCTGCGCATTGACATGAAACGGGACCGCCGCACCGGCGCTTGCTCCAAGCAACACGCGTGTCAGAAACGCGCGACGGCTGACGGTCGAGGGGAAACGGTGATGCGGCAAGGTGTTCAAATCTCGCTTCGAGGGTTCCTGTAAGGCATCCCGCAATTTAACTCGGCTGCACCACCGGATCGACAGCGGTGCGCCCGAACAGCGGTGCGCCAAATGCGCGCCATCCGGCTGCTTGTGATAACCCTAAATTCGTGAGTTGGAAGCACGCACCTTGCGCAGAAAGCGCTGATAAATCGATGAAACTTCGAAATCATCCTACTGCGGAGCAGTTACAATTGGGTGCCCTCAAGCATTCTCTCTCTTGCTTGTGGGCGAAGGGCTTCGCGAAAATCAGCGACGACAACTTCCGGATATAGGATAACCGCATCAGAGTCTTCTCGCTCGCAATACGACCGACTTAACGCGATAAGGTCCCGACCGGTCAAGGAGACATGATGTTACCTGTTAACCCTCAATGATCGCATACAAAATGACGGAATTGTTGCAGCTTCATCGACCAAGCGCGCGTGCCGCCATGTTAGCTGTGGATTGGACCGGAATATCGCACGGGCCATGCTTTATCATGGATACGGTCGGAGATAATCTATGGTGCGTTCCCGATGTAGTCCGCTCGTCCTGTGAAGGTGCGCGCAACAGCTCCCCTTCTCCGCTTGCGCGCAGAATAAAGGAAGCAGCTGCAATCTTGGCGGAACGCACCCTGACCGGCAGTTGCGCAGCGTCGCATTCAGGCAACGTAGTCGAGGTGTAAGGTCAAGAAGCGTAGAACGTTTGGCAACGCTTGAGCGGGAATCTGAAATGCCGGATTTTGACGTTGAAGCTTTTGTGACCGGACTTGACCGCTTGGGCATGAAACTGACCGCGGTTCCGCTTGCCGACGGCAAAGTACGTATTAATCGCTGGCGCATGTTGAATGCCTGCGAGCATGCCCAGGAGATCCACGATATTTGGGCCACGCACATCGGCAATGATCAGCGGCGCATTGACGCGCTCGCTGCGCACTTGGACAGGGCTGCGTCCCAAACTGCCGGCTACAGTTTCAGCCCCAATCGAATTTGGATCGGTTCGCAATCGGCGGCCACGCCCGATGCCGTAACCGGGGACGGTAGCGCACCCGATTCTCGTAAAACCGCCGCGCCCCAGTTTGCGGCAACCTCGCAGAGGTCCTGCGAGGAGTGACAAGCTGCATTGGACCCTTCGGAGTCCGGCCGACGGGATGCGATCGCCGAAATGCATCCTTGCTGGATATGCAGATGAGGTGCCGTCAACACGGCGTGAAATGCGAATCGCTTGCGATCAGGTCTAAGGCTTCCACCAGCGAGACGTGCTCAAAAATGCAGAACCATTCGCCCGTATGGCGGTAATAGGACAGGTCGAAACGATCCCGGTTGACGAATCCGAGGCGCGCAAAGGGGGCCTCGAATTCCGGCGCGTACGAGCGGGGGTCGTCGGATCGATAGCGCGTAATGAAGCGGTATTTGTTGCCGTGCTTCCGTAAATGGCGATCGGATAATTAAACTGCGTGGGACGAATTTTGGGAAGGAAACGCGGCGTGAGCACTTCAGTGATGAGTTTCTCGCAGGCCGCCGTGATAACCGATTTCTCGCCCGCTGAAGGCTTGTTTCCGGCGCGCTCACCAACATAGACCCAACCGCCCCTGGCCATGGCCGCTCCGCAGATAAAAGCCGCTCCCGCTTCTATCCCGCTATCTCGGTGCAGCGCAAACCCAAAAATCATTTCCACACCTACGCTGTCGTCTCCTGTGTCCCGCCGCACTTGGATGGTTTAAGCCGCGTGTTTGCTCGGCTCGGAAGATACCCGCCGGGACGGTCCGCCGTCGACGGCTGGCGCGCCTGCGCGGGCCACCCATTCGCCTTGTCCGGCTTTCCCCGGGCGGCGTTGGAGCGTATATTAAATTTAATTTGCGCACTTGCAGACCGGGGTTGCCCATGGAAAGCCGCGCTGAACCTTCCGTTTCGAATGCCTCCCCTGCGAGTCCAGCGACACTGATCGCCGGCGCTGACAAGGTTGCGCGCAGCGGGCCGCCTCCCGCTTCCTGGGCTGACGATCTCTCGCCGATTGCAATGTCGGATTGGAGTTTCGATCGCGCCAGGCATCTGATGGACCGCGCTGGCTTCGGCGCCACACCAGAGGAGGTCGCGCAGCTTGCCGCCATGACACCCGAGCAGGCGGTAACGTCGCTATTGAACTACCAGTCGAATCCCAACGATCACCTCGCGCCCTTTGATCCTTCGGGTGTGTGGGATCCGTCGCTGCGCGATTTCCCGCCAAGCCGTGTCGCGGCGACGGAGCGCGCCGAGAAGACGGGAGAAGCGCTTGGCGCCCGGGTCAAACCTGCGGGCGAGCGGCGGCTGCAGCCGGTGGTCGATCGTTTCTTCTATTGGCTGCGGGCGACCACGCTGGAGACAAGGCGCCTCGCCCAATGGTGGGCGGATCGCATGGTCGCCACCAACCGTCCGCTGGAAGAGAAGATGGCGCTGTTCTGGCACGGCCATTTCGCGACCGGCGAGGAAAAAATACGCGACTATCGCAAGATGGAGCAGCAACTTGAGCTGCTGCACCGGAATGCCACCGGCAATTTCCGCACGCTTTTGATCGAGGTGGCGCGCGGGCCGGCGATGCTCGCCTATCTCGACGCTGCCGAGAACGTGAAAGGGGCACCCAACGAGAATTTTGCCCGCGAGGTGATGGAGCTCTTCACCATGGGCGTGGGCAATTACACCGAAAAGGATATCCGCGAGGCGGCACGCGCCTTTACGGGGTGGATCGACGATGACCTCGATTTCAAGGTCGCTTCCGCAAAGCACGACGACGGCATGAAGACGTTCTTCGGCCGCAGTGGCAATTTCGACGGCGTCGATATTCTCAACATCATTTTGGAGCAGAAGATTACCGCCGAATACATGGCGGGCAAACTCTACCGGTTCTTCGTGCGCGAGAACCTCGCGCCCGAGGTTCAGGCGCGGCTTGGGGCGGTGCTGCGCGACAACAACTACGAAATCGCGCCCTTGATGCGAACCATCTTCCTGTCGAAGGATTTCTACAGCGCGCCGTCGTCAGGGACGCGCATCAAGGGTCCGGTTGAGCTGATTGTATCGACCTACCGTAAGCTCGGCGTCAAACATCTGCCGGGCATCCCGGATCTTTATGTCGTCAGCCGCGAACTCGGGCAGACCCTGCTCAATCCGCCGACCGTTGCAGGCTGGGCCCAGGGCCGTGCCTGGATCACACCGGGATTGCTGCTGGCGCGCGGCAATTTCGCTCGCGACGTCCTGTTTCCTGACATCATCAATTTCGTTGATCCGAACTTCAATCCGGGCGCGGAGGTTAAGCGGGTCAACGACCGCATTCTGGCCGGCTACAGTATTGGCGAGGCAACGGTCGATCAGGAACCCGGCGGAGGCGGCATGGAGGGCGGCGACAGGACGATGGCGAATGTCATCGCCGGCGCCGAGGACTTCAATACGCGCTACGGCAGCCTGGTCGGATGGCAGGAGGCGGTACGCCGGATCAAACCAATCCCACGGGCGGCTGCGCAGTTCGATTTGTCGGCTCAGGTCATGAACGCGGGCGCGAAGACCGCTGGCGATGCGGTCGATCATCTGTCGCTCCGCCTGTTGAGCGTGCCGGTCAGCAGCACGGTTCGCAATACCTTGGTGACGTTCCTGGAGCGCCAGCTCGGCACCGCCGACTTGGTACAGGCTTCGACCTACATGGAGCGGCCGCTGCGCCTCACCGCGCATCTGGTCATGAGTTCACCGGAGTTCCAGCTGTGTTAGAGCGTTTTTGTGATGAAATGGGATAATCGCTTGGCCGCGGACCGGCTGCTCCTCTCCCCGCTCGCGGGGAGAGGTAAGGAAACAATCAAAGGGAGGCCCCTATGACATCCATGTTCTCGCGCATCGGCGGCATGGCGCGTCGCGATTTTCTGCGCGCTGGTTTCGGCAGCCTCGCATTCGGCGCGGTCGGCGCGCTCAGCCGCGCTCCGGCCTGGGCTCAGGCGACCGCACGCGGGACGCAAAGGGACCGCATCCTGGTGGTGGTCGAGCTGTCCGGCGGCAATGACGGCCTCAACACTGTGGTGCCCTATGGCGATGATGCCTATTACCGCGCAAGGCCGCGGATCGGCATCAAGCCGGCGCGCCTGCGCAAGCTCGATGATCATTTCGGCTTCCAATACACCATGGCGGGTCTCGAACGCCTCTACAAGGACGGCCACATGGCCATCGTCCATGGCGTCGGCTATGAGCAGCCTTCGTTCTCGCACTTCTCGTCCATGGCCTATTGGCAGACGGCGGCGCCAAACCGTGGGGAGCTTTACGGCTGGGTCGGCCGCATGGCCGACGCCATGGATCCGGAAGGGCACGCCAATTACGTGGTCAATATCGACACTCAGCAATCGCTGGCGGTCCGTTCGAAGGGCCATGTGCCGCTCGTGTTCGACGATCCGCAGAAATTCATTCGCACCGGCTTTGCAGACGAAAAGGAGATGCTGCAGACGATTGCGATACGCGACCATGGCAGCAACGAAGCCGAGGAGTTCTTGTACGGGGTATCGCGCAGCGCGCTAAATGCTGAGCAACTGGTGCGCGACGCGTGGGCTCAATATCGCACGCCGATCGACTATGGCCTGGTGCGATTCGGCCTCGACCGGGTCGCAGCGCTGATCGCGGCGGATTTTCCGACCAAAATCTACTACGTCGCCTATCGAAACAACGCTTTCGACACGCATGTCTACCAGAGCGACGTCCACGCGCGGCTGTGGACGTATACATCCGACCACATCGCCGCCTTCGTGAAGGACGTGGCCCGGCTCGGGCGGGCGCAGGATGTGGTGCTGATGGCCTTCAGCGAATTCGGCCGGCGCGTCAAGGAAAACACAAGCCAGGGCACCGATCACGGCACCGCGGCGCCGGCTTTCATGATCGGCGCGCCGGTTGCCGGCGGCCAGTACGGCCAGATGCCGAGCCTGACCGAGCTCAGCGACGGCAACATGGTGTTCACCACCGATTTCCGCCGCGTCTACGCCACCGCCATCAAGAGCTGGATGGGATACGGCGACGCTGCCGGCATCCTGCGCGGCGAGTTCGAGCCCTTGCCGATCATCAAGGCGTAGCAGCGCGGAACGTTCGTGGGAAAGCAGACTGCTCAGTAGCCCCGATTGAGCGCAGCGAAATCTGGTATGTCTTATCTATCGGGCACGGCCGCTCGGGTTTCGTTTGTGGCCAACCCGGGGCACATCCGCGGCATGCTTCACATATCGGGCAAAGCTCTCGACATGACGGACGAAATTTCAACCGAACTCATTGCGGAACTCGCCCCTACAGGCCGGCTGCGCGCGGCCATCAATTTCGGCAACGCGGTGCTCGCTCAGCGGGACCCTGCAGGGGGCACGCCGCGCGGCACGTCAGCGGAGCTCGCGCGCGAACTGGCGGGCCGCCTTGGCGTCGGCATCGACTACGTCACTTTCGATGCGGCCGGCAAGGTATTCGAGGCGCTTAAGGCGGGACTATGGGACATCGCGTTTCTTGCCATCGACCCGCTGCGCTCGGCCGGGATCGACTTCACGGCGCCCTATGTGGTGATCGAGGGCACTTACCTGGTGCCGAAGGACTCGCCTCTGCACACCATCGCTGATGTCGATCGCGACGGTGTGCGGATCGCCGTCGCGCAAGGCAGCGCCTATGATCTCTATCTCACCCGCACGCTCCAGCACGCCAAGCTGATGCGTCAGCCGAGCGGACCCGAAGCGCTGGAGATGTTTGTGAGTGATCGCCTGGAAGCAGCCGGCGGCGTGCGCCAGCCGATCGTCGCCTTTGCGCAGGCCCATCCCGATACCCGCGTGATCCCGGGACGGTTCATGGCGATCGAGCAGGCGATGGGCACCGTGAAGGGCCGCGAAGCGGGTATCGCCTACCTGCGCAAATTCATCGAGGAGATGAAGGCTTCGGGGTTTGTCGCGCAGGCGCTCAAAGCCAGCGGTCAGGCGGACGCGGCTGTTGCACCGCCGGCTTAAGCTGCCGGTCGTTGTCCGCCTCCCGTGCATTCATGGCTGATCTCTGCATCGACTGCGTAAATAACCGGGGGATGTTCGTAAATAGCCTGGATTATGCCGAATCGAAGGCTTATTCGCGATCATCGCTCATCATGGCGTAGATGTATTCGCTCGCGTCATCCCACCCGTCGTTTTCGAATGACGTTGTGCGGTGGAGCAGGTCGAACACTCTGCCGGATTTTTTTCCGTTTTGGATTTGCGCAAAGGCAAGCATTTCCTTTGTCTGGCCATCATAAAGATAGCGCCCGAAGCGATCCACACGTTTATTGGGGTCGTTCGTTTGGACCCGCATTTCCACATAACAGCGGTTTGTACTCGGGCTGTAACGAGAGAATTGCTCCTGATAGAGGGCCGAGCGAATGAAATTGCCCTGAAGAATCTGCTGCCCCAAATCGGCGCAGGTGGAGCGCAGTTGGATGATATCAGCGGTCGCAGGAGGCTGATGAACTCCCTCTGCGGCCGTCGTAGCCGCAACAGCCGACACATACACCAGCATGCCCAGCACGTACACTGACGACACCATGAATCCCGTGGGGACTCTTTCGAAACGTGCTTTCATGCAGCTGCCGCTACACCTCGCACGTCAACTTGACAATACCTGATCACCAATCTTGCGCACGCAGCCGTGAATCGCGTCCCGGTCACGAAGCCAACTCAAGTCACTATGACTGGGGCAGCGCAGCCGTCGCAATCTCCAGGTCGGTCGCGGACGCCATTTTTTGCGCGCGAGCGAGTTCTGCGCGGGCCTTGGCCAAGTAATGTTGACCCATCATGCGGTAGTTCTCTCGGATGTCGATGGCTGTCCTAATTTTTGTCAATACCAGAAATTCCAACGCTAGGTCGTGATAATGCTGTGCCCGACGCGCGCTGTCGCCCATGTCGCTCCCCCTAACGGACGAATGTGCAAAGTCAGTATCCTTGCAAAGATGAATATCTTTTAAGATTCTGTTAGGAATTGGTCCGTCGCATGGCTTGGTTAAGGTGTACCCAAGCACCGTCGCCATCATGTGTTTCGGGCGACAATGTGGAGGCTGCCACAATTTGTTGACCACCGAAGATAGCGATATCGATGCGCGAATCTGTGCATCGCGCACTCCGCGCCTTCACCCCGCCCCCGTCCTTCGCCCCCTTGGCTCAGGCCGAGCGTCGCCGCCTTCCAGGCGCTTGTCGAGATAGCTCATCACCGAATTCATCAGCACGTCGATCTTGCCGTCGAAGAAATGATTCGCGGCCGGAACGACGCGCTGCTCGATCACAATGCCTTTCTGGGTCTTGAGCTTTTCGACCAGCCCTGTGACATCCTTGTGCGGCACCACGGCGTCCTTGTCGCCATGGATGATGAGGCCCGAGGAGGGACAGGGCGCAAGGAACGAGAAGTCGTAGAGATTGGCGGGCGGCGCGATGGAGATGAACCCTTCGATCTCGGGCCGACGCATCAGGAGCTGCATGCCGATCCAGGCCCCGAATGAGAAGCCGGCGATCCAGCAGCCGCGCGCTTCCGGATTGATGGATTGTGCCCAGTCTAGCCCCGACGCCGCGTCCGCAAGCTCCCCTTGGCCGTGGTCGAACGTACCCTGGCTGCGCCCGACGCCGCGGAAATTAAAGCGCAGTACGGAAAAATTTCGATGCGCGAACGCGTAATAGAGCTGGTAGATGATGGGGTGGTTCATGGTGCCACCGAACTGCGGATGGGGATGCAGCACGATGGCAATCGGGGCATTCTTGATCTTGGACGGATGGTAGCGGCCTTCTATCCGGCCGGCAGAGCCGGTGAAAATGATCTCGGGCATGGGTCACAACCTCAACTGCTTCGGCCCCGCGCTCATCCCGGCCGAGGGCGCGCCGGTGAGCGCTTGACGACCCCCGCGGGCGCGCGTAACTACCTAGCTAGAACCGCTCGATTTTATCGGACGTACCGGGTCAGCGCAGCCGGCGCCGGGGCATGCGAAGTGGTATGGCGCATATCCTCTTGCCTGATCAGCGGCACAAAAAGCAAGAACTTCGTGCACCCGCGCGCCGGCCCGAATTCGCCGCGTTCATATGGGGTTCCGCTTAAGGTTCCGTAAGATCCGGTGTCGTCGCGTGTGACAGACTTCACGCTGTTGTTTGTCGGATTTACCCATGGCCGACCGCATCTACCTGGACTGGAATGCCACCGCTCCGCTACGCCCGGAAGCCCGTGCCGCGGTGATCGCGGCAATGGACGCGGCGGTGGGCAATCCGTCTTCGGTGCACGCCGAGGGCCGGGCCGCAAGGCGCCTTGTCGAACAGGCACGCGAACGGGTCGCGGCCCTGGTCGGGGCGGAGTCGCGCAATGTCGTTTTTACGTCGGGTGGAACCGAGGCCAATATGATGGCGCTGACACCGGCGCTGCAGATATCCGGTAGCACAGCCCGGTTCGACCGGTTGATGCTATCGTCGATTGAGCACGCCTCGGTGCGGACCGGCGGCAGTTTCTCGGCTCATCAGGTCGAGGAAATTCCCGTCACGGCCGAGGGCGCGCTCGATATCTGGGCCTTAGAGCGGCGCCTTGGCAAATTGCAACAGCAAGCCGTCCGGCCGCTCGTCTCCATCATGGCGGCCAATAACGAGACCGGGGTCATTCAGCCGATCAAGGCAGCGGCCGCCCTGGTCCATGCAGCCGGCGGGGTGCTGCACGTCGATGCTGTGCAGGTTTTCGGTCGCGTCCCCTTCGACATCAACGAGGCTGGTGCCGATCTCGTAACGGTTTCTGCTCACAAGCTCGGCGGACCGCAGGGAATCGGTGCGCTGATCAGGCGTTCCGATGCCTTGCACCTTGCGGAACCCTTGCTGAAGGGTGGCGGCCAAGAGCGCGGCGCGCGCGCCGGGACCGAGAACGTTGCCGGAATCTCGGGATTCGGTGCGGCGGCCATATCCGCCGGGGCGACCATGGCGGCCGATGGTGAGCGGATGCGCAGGGTGCGCGATCGCCTCGAAGCCGGCTTGGCAAAGGGCCCCACCATCGTCTTCAGCCAAAACGCGGAGCGGTTGCCAAATACCAGCCTGTTTGCAGCACCCGGTCTGCGCGCAGAAACAGCCCTCATCAACCTTGATCTCGACGGCTTTGCGGTGTCCTCAGGTTCGGCCTGCTCATCCGGCAAGGTTACAGCCTCCCACGTGCTGGCCGCCATGAGAGTGCCGGAGAAGCTCAGTTCGGGGGCAATCCGGGTGAGCATTGGGTCAAGCACCCGGGAAAAAGAAATTGATTTGTTCCTTGAGGCTTGGATGAAGCTCCTGGCAGAGCTATCTAAAAGAAATCGTGGCCTTGCCGCCTGACCGCAACCAGCTATAGGTGATTGCCGGAACCGGGACGAACCGACCACAACACGACCCATTGATCCAACCCGCGGTCCTTGAAACCGCAGTGGAGGGAATGAAATGCCGGCCGTACGAGAGACCGTCGAGCGGGTGCGCCTGATCGACGTGGACCAGTATAAGTACGGGTTTGAGACGCTCATTGAGTCCGAGAAGGCCCCTAAGGGGCTCTGCGAAGACACCGTACGCTTCATCTCCGCCAAAAAGAACGAGCCCGCCTGGTTGCTGGAGTGGCGCTTGGGCGCGTACCGCCATTGGCTCACCATGCGTGAACCGAAATGGGCGCGGGTGGACTATCCGGCGATCAATTACCAAGACATGTATTTTTATGCTGCGCCAAAGCAGACCGTGGCGCCGAAATCGCTGGACGAGATCGACCCCGAAATTCTCAAGACCTATGAGAAGCTCGGCATTCCGCTGCGCGAGCAGGAAATCCTGGCAGGCGTGGTGCGCCAGCCGCAGGGGGATGCCGACATTGGCGGAAACGGTGCCTCGGCCCGCACGGTCGCGGTCGACGCGGTGTTCGATTCGGTGTCGGTCGCGACCACATTCAAGAATGAGCTGAGGAAGGCCGGCGTCGTCTTCATGCCGATCTCGGAAGCGGTCCGCGAGCACCCGGACCTGGTGAAGAAATATCTCGGCTCGGTGGTGCCCGTATCGGACAACTTTTTCGCGACGCTCAACTCGGCGGTGTTCTCCGACGGCTCGTTTGTCTATGTGCCGCCGGGCGTGCGCTGCCCGATGGAACTGTCCACCTATTTCCGTATCAATGAACGCAACAGCGGGCAGTTCGAGCGCACCCTCATCATCGCCGATAAGGGTTCCTATGTGAGTTATCTCGAGGGCTGCACCGCCCCGCGCCGCGACGAGAACCAGCTGCACGCGGCGGTGGTCGAGCTGATCGCGCTCGACAATGCCGAGATCAAATATTCGACCGTCCAGAACTGGTATCCGGGCGACGCGGAAGGGCGCGGCGGCATCTTCAACTTCGTCACCAAGCGGGGCGATTGCCGCGGCCATCATTCCAAAATTTCCTGGACCCAGGTGGAGACCGGGTCGGCGATCACGTGGAAATACCCGAGCTGCATCCTGCGCGGCAATCATTCGCGTGGCGAGTTCTATTCGATCGCCATATCGAATGGCCACCAGCAGGTCGATTCCGGCACCAAGATGATTCATCTTGGCCGCAACACGGTGAGCCGGATCATCTCCAAGGGCATTGCGGCCGGGCGTTCCAACAACACTTATCGGGGTCTGGTGTCGGCAAACCGCCGCGCGGTCGGCGCGCGCAATTTCACCAATTGCGACTCGCTCCTGATCGGTGATCGCTGCGGGGCTCATACGGTGCCCTACATCGAATCCAAGAATCCTGCCGCCATATTCGAGCACGAAGCGACGACGTCGAAGATCTCCGAGGAGATGCTGTTCTACTGCATGCAGCGTGGCCTCTCCCAGGAGGACGCGGTGGCGCTGGTGGTCAACGGCTTCGTGCGCGACGTCTTGCAGCAGTTGCCGATGGAATTCGCTGTCGAGGCCCAGAAGCTGATTTCGATCAGTCTTGAGGGGTCGGTAGGCTAGGTCGCCGAGATCATCACACAGTCCAATTTCTAATGGGCGAGCACACCCGGAGAGGTTCACGTGGCGCTGCTTGAAATCAAAGATCTTCATGTCAAGGTTGACGACCGCGATATACTGAAAGGTCTCGATCTTGCCGTGAGCAGCGGCGAGGTCCACGCCATCATGGGTCCGAACGGCTCCGGCAAGTCGACGCTAGCCCATGTGCTGTCCGGGAAGCCGGGCTATGAGGTGGTTGGCGGCGAAGTGATGTACGAAGGCGCCGATCTTCTGGAACTGGCGCCCGACGAACGCGCCGCACGCGGTATCTTCCTGGCATTCCAATATCCGCTTGAGATCCCAGGCGTCGCCACTATGACGTTTCTGCGCACCGCCATCAACGCGCAGCGTAAGACGCGCGGCGAGCCGGAATTGTCGACGCCCGAATTCATGAAGCGCGTACGCGAGCACGCCACGAAGCTTTCGATCGATATGGACCTGCTGCGGCGCCCGGTAAACGTAGGCTTCTCCGGCGGCGAGAAGAAGCGCAACGAGATTTTGCAGATGGCGCTGCTGGAGCCCAAGCTCGCGGTGCTCGACGAGACCGATTCCGGTCTCGACATCGACGCCCTCAAGGTGGTCGCCGACGGGGTCAACCGGCTGCGTTCCCCGAACCGCGCCATTATCGTCATTACCCACTACCAGAGGCTTCTGGAGCACATTGTGCCGGATGTCGTGCACGTGCTGTCGCGCGGGCGCATCGTGCGCACGGGGGGCAGGGAACTGGCGCTGGAACTCGAAGCCAAGGGCTACGCGCAATATCAGGACGAGGCAGCGTAAAGCCATGACGGCCGAGATCACCCCCATCAAGACGGATGCCGAAATCGGCCTCGCCGAAGCGTTCAGGGCGTTGCGGGGCAGACTCGCGGAAGGCGCAATCGCCGCACGCCGGGAGGCGGCGTTCCGGCATTTCGAGGCACAGGGGCTACCCAACCGCCGCGTGGAGGATTGGAAATACACCGACCTGCGCGCCCTGATGCATGATGCCAAGCCGCTCGCCGACGCTCCGGACGCTGTCGCCAAGGCCCGGGCGAAATCGGCGGGCGGCGTGTTTGCGGCAGTCGATGCCCAGCGCATCGTGTTTGTTGACGGCGTCCTGGTACCAGAACTGTCCGATCTTACCGCTCTTGATCCGGGACTGAAAATCTCCTCGCTCGCGGATGCCCTCGGCCGCGGCACGCCTGACATCGGAGCGTGGCTCGGCAATGCCGGTCCCGCCGAAGGCGATGTGGCGTATGCGATCAACACGGCTTTCATGGGCGATGGCGCTGTTGTGGAGGTCGAGGCGGGCGCTCGGATTGCGCGGCCGCTGCATCTCATCTTTGTCTATGGCACGCAACGTGCTGCCGCAGTGTTTTCGCGGTCTCTTGTGGTCCTGGCCGCGGGCGCCTGCCTGACCCTGATCGAGAGCCATGAAGGACCGGATGGGCTCGACTATCAAATCAATACCGCACTCGACCTCGTCGTGGGTGAGCGCTCACGTTTGGATCGCATCAAAGTCAATGCGGAGGGCAACGCAGCGCTTCACTTATCTACCCTGAACGCGACCATCGCGGCAGACGCGAACGTCTCCGATTTCACTTTCCTGACCGGCGGCCAGGTCGTGCGCAGTCAGCTGTTCGTTCGATGTTGCGGCACCGGGGCAACGCTCAGCCTCAACGGGGCGAGTCTGCTCAAGGACCGGCAGCATGGCGATACCACGCTGCTGGTCGATCACTCGGCGGGCGGCTGCCAAAGCCGCGAACTGTTCAAATCGGTGCTGGACGGCGCCAGCCGAGGCGTGTTCCAGGGCAAGATCATCGTGCGCCCGGGCGCCCAGAAGACCGATGCGCGCATGATGACGCGGGCGCTCCTGCTCTCTGAGCAGGCAGAGGCCGACAACAAGCCGGAGCTTGAGATTTTTGCCGACGATGTGCAATGCGGCCATGGCGCTACGTCGGGTGCGCTCGACGATAATCTCAAGTTCTACCTTATGGCGCGCGGCATTCCGGAGCGGGACGCCGAGACACTTCTGATTCAATCCTTCGTCGGTGAAGCGATCGAGGCCGTTGCGCATGAAGACATGCGCGATGCGCTGACGGCCGCAGCATTGCATTGGCTTGCGGGGCGGCCATGAACGCGATGCATCCCGCCCTCACCAACGGCACATATGACGTTGCCCGCGTGCGCGAGGATTTCCCGATTCTCGCCACGAAGGTCCATGGCAAGCCGCTGATCTACCTCGACAACGCCGCGTCGGCGCAAAAGCCCAAAGCAGTGCTCGACCGCATCCAGCGTGCCTACACGTGCGAATACGCAAACGTCCATCGAGGCCTGCATTATCTCGCCAATGCGGCGACCGAGGCCTACGAAGGGGCGCGCGAAAAGGTCCGCGCTTTCATCAATGCGGCGCGGGCTGAGGAGATCATTTTTACGCGCAATGCCACCGAGGCCATCAATCTCGTGGCCTACACGTTTGCGCGCGAACGCGTTAAGGCCGGCGACGAGATCGTGCTCTCCATCATGGAGCATCACTCCAACATCGTGCCGTGGCATTTTCTGCGCGAACGGCAAGGCGCGGTCATCCGATGGGCGCCGGTGGACGATGAGGGTAATTTCCTCATCGACGAATTTGAAAAGCTGCTGACCGATCGCACCAAAATGGTGGCGATCACCCATATGTCGAACGCGCTCGGCACCGTGGTTCCGGTCAAGGAGATCGTGCGGATCGCACATGGCCGTGGCATTCCGGTGCTCCTCGACGGCGCTCAGGGGGCTGTCCATCTCGATATCGATGTCGCCGACATCGATTGCGATTTCTACGCCTTCACAGGTCACAAACTCTACGGCCCATCCGGTATCGGCGTGCTGTACGGGAAGTTCGCCCATCTCGCCGCGATGTCGCCGTTCAACGGCGGCGGTGAGATGATCCACGAGGTGTTCCAGGATCGCATCACCTACGGCGACCCGCCCCACAAGTTCGAGGCCGGCACGCCATCGATCGTCCAGGCAATCGGCCTTGGGGCGGCCATCGATTACGTCAACTCAATCGGCCGTGCCCCAATCCGGGCACACGAAAGGTCGCTGCTGACCTATGCGACCGACCGGTTGCGCGAGATCAATTCGCTGAAAATCGTCGGCACTGCCAGGGACAAGGGTGCGATCATTTCTTTCGAGATGAAAGGCGCCCATCCCCATGATGTCGCCACGGTGATTGATCGCGCCGGTGTAGCGGTTCGCGCCGGCACCCACTGTGTCATGCCGCTGCTGGCAAGGTTTGGCACAACCGCAACCTGCCGCGCTTCGTTCGCGCTCTACAACACCCGGGAAGAGGTCGACGGGCTTGCTGCGGCTCTGATGAAGGCGCAGGAATTTTTCACATGAAAGTTGAGTCACACGATAGCGCACCGACCCACGCGGGCCCCGAACTGGCGCGGGAAGCTCCCAGGTCTTCGCCCGTGTCGACGTCCAGCGGCGGTGCTCTGTCTTCGGAAGAGATCGGACGGCTCACGGACGAGATCGTGGCAGCACTCAAGTCGGTCTATGATCCGGAAATCCCGGCCGATATCTACGAGCTTGGCTTGATCTACAAGATCGACATCGATGACGACCGCGCGGTCTCGATCGACATGACTTTGACGACGCCCAACTGTCCGTCCGCGCAGGAACTGCCCAGCATGGTGGAAAATGCGGTGGCAAGCGTTCCCGGCGTCGGACCGGTTACCATCAATGTGGTTTGGGATCCGCCCTGGGAACCGAGTCGGATGTCCGACGAGGCGCGGGTGGTATTGAACATGTGGTGAGATGTTTCCATTTGTTGGTGGTACGCATTTTGGCCCCCGCCCTATTCTTCCCCGCATGCCGGGGAGGATAGGGAGGGGGTAGGAGGAGAAAACACGATGGCCATCCCCGGGCCAAGACCGCGACCGCAGGTGATGCGGCTCTCCGAGGCTGCCGCCGGGCGCATCAGGGACATCATCGGCAAATCGGAGCGGCCGATTGCCGGTGTCCGTGTGGGCGTGCAGAACGGCGGCTGCGCCGGCATGTCTTACACAATGGAATACGCCGAGACTTTGGATCCACGCGACGAGATCGTCGACGACAAAGGCGTACGCCTTTTCATTGATCCGAAGGCCGTGCTGTTCCTCCTGGGCACCGAAATGGATTTTCGAGTCGACAGATTTTCCTCTGGGTTTGTCTTCAATAATCCGAACCAGACTTCGGCTTGCGGATGCGGGGAGTCGGTTGCGATTACGCCGGCCAAACAAGAACGGGATATCGGATCAATCTCGGATGCATGATTGGCCCGGCTGTTTGCGCTTTATGAAAATCGGCGGCGCATGAATCTCTGTCGATCGTTTTAGCCAATCTGGTGGGACAGCCACATAAGCGGCGTCCTCGCACATCGTGCGCTGTAGGAGCGACCCTCATTTGCGCTAACTTACGCTGCAACGGCGCCGCGAACTCCTCCCCTCCCCTTGTGGCGAGGGGTCGGGGGTGGGGGTCGAGGAATGGAGCAAGGCTGTGCCGCGTGCCGCGCCCCCCCACCCCAACCCTCCCCCACAAGGGGGAGGGAGTCCCAGCGGCACAGCACAGCGTTAAGTTAGCGCCAATGGGGGCGACCCTTGTGGGTCGCCCCCATTCGCCAACAGGGGCGACCACAAGGGTCGCCCCTACATCAATCATCCCTCCGTCGGCACGAGTCCATTGTTGGCGCGGCGCCACTCGCGATCACCCTGTCTCAAGGGCGCAGCCGCTCCACCGGGTCGGCTGATGCCATGTCGATCATCCGCAACTGTACGCGCTCACCGCCCTGCCAGCGATCGAGCGAGAGCATGCCGGCAACATGAACGGCGTGGCCGCGGTTTTTGAGCAACGCCGCTCCGAGCTTTTGCCCGGCGGCGCGGAACGCAATGGCATTGATGGTCGCACCATCGCCAGATTGTAACCGCGCGCGCATGTGGGCCTGACCGATCTCTTCCACATGGGCAACGGCGTGGGCCGGAAGCGCGATGATCGGCTCCGGGTTGCCAGCGCCGAACGGGCCCGCACTTGCGAGTATTGCAAATAGTTCGGCGGTTGCCCCCCGTGCCGTCAATGCGCCGTCGACCAGCAGAGCATCGTCGCGCCGCGCCGTTTCGACGTCGGCACGCAAATTGCTCTCCATAAACGCGCGGAACGCCCCGAGCTCATCCTTGCGGAGCGTCACCCCTGCGGCCATGGCGTGGCCGCCGCCCTTTATCAGCAACCCGCCGGCGACGGCGTGGCGCACCGCCCGGCCGAGATCGACACCGGCGATGGAGCGTCCCGAGCCAGTGCCGACGTCGCCAGGTCCGAGTGCGATCGCGAAGGCCGGCCTGCCGAACCGCTCCTTGAGCCGTGCCGCCACCAGCCCGACGACGCCCGGATGCCAGCGTGGCGACGCCGTAACCACTGCGGCACCTTTCTCCTCGACGCCGAGCGCGGCCATGGCCTCCGCTTCCGCCTCGGCGACAGCCGCGAGCTCGATTGCCTGGCGCTCACGGTTGAGGTGATCGAGCTGGGCCGCGAGCGCTGCCGCCTCGGTTGAATCGGTGCATAGGAGCAGCTGCGCGCCGAGGTCGGCCCGCCCGATGCGGCCGCCCGCATTGATGCGCGGCCCCAGCATGAAGCCGAGATGCCACGGGTCTGGCGGCCCGGTCAGCCGCGCGACGTCCATCAGCGCCGTCAGGCCGACGCGCTCGCGTCGGCGCATTGCGATGAGACCCTTGGCAACGAAGGCACGATTGAGCCCCTTGAGCGCCACTACGTCCGCAACGGTGCCGAGCGCCACCAGGTCAAGGAGTTCCATCAGATCCGGTTCAGGCCGCGTGGCGTTCCAGAAGCCGCGGCGGCGGAGCTCCCGGTTGATCGCCACCACGGTGAGGAAAACGAGCCCAACCGCCGCGAGATGGCCGAGCCCCGACAGATCGTCAAGTCGGTTTGGATTGATGACTGCCGTTGCGGGCGGAAGCACCTCGTCGGCCTGATGGTGGTCTATCACAACCGTATCGAGGCCGAGTCGCCTCGCCTCGGTGAGCGGCTCTGGACTCGTAGTACCGCAATCGACCGTCACCAGAACCTTGGCACCGCGGGCGGCGAGCACACCGATCGCCTCATTATTTGGACCATAGCCCTCGTAAATGCGATCCGGAATATGGATCATCGGGTCGATACCACCGATGCGCAGAAAGCTTGCGAGCAAAGCGGCCGATGTCGCGCCGTCCACGTCGTAGTCGCCGAAGATGGCGATGCGCTCGCCATGCACGATGGCGTCGGCAATGCGGTTCGTGGCCGGCACCATGTCCGTGATGACGTCGGGGTCCGGCATAAGCCGTTTGACGGTGGGATCGAGATACGCCGCAACGCCATCGACATCCACATTGCGTGCCGCCAAAATGCGAGCGAGCAGATCCGGCACGCCCTGACGTTGGGCGATTGCGAGCGAAAGCGCACTACCGTGATCGTCGAGGCGGTCGCGCCACGCCCGCCCGGTTGCCGATCGCTCGACGCCAAGGAAATGACGGTTCGAAATCGGGATCATCATGCCGCGTCCCCCCAACGCGATGCGCCAACGCGTGCTCGTGTAGCAAGGATGCGTTGAGCGCAGCGAAACCCATCAACGGCGCTTAAGCGCGGCACGCCCTGATGGGTTTCGCTGCGCTCAACCCATCCTACAATTCTACAATTCACTCCAGATGAAACTTGCCAAACTGGCGGTGCTCGGCGCGTATCCAGCGCACCGTGCCGGTGACCGAGCGCATCACGACCGTTTCGGTCTCGATCAGACCCTCGCGAAACCGCACCCCCCTGAGCATCGAGCCGGTGGTGACTCCGGTTGCGGCGAAGAGGCAATCCCCCTTCACCATGTCTTCCATCTGGTACTTTTTGCACGGATCGTTGATGCCCATCTTGGCGGCGCGGCTGCGCTTTTCTTCCGTGTCGAGGACCAGCCGGCCCTGGAACTGGCCGCCAATGCAGGCGAGTGCCGCGGCCGCGAGCACGCCTTCGGGCGCGCCGCCGATCCCGACATAGATGTCGATGCCCGTCGATTCCGGATCGGCCGTGTGGATGACCCCCGCAACGTCGCCGTCGGTAATGAGCCGCACCGACGCGCCCGCCTTACGAACCGCGGCGATGAGGTCGGCATGGCGCGGCCGATCCAGAATGAGCGCCGTGATGTCCTCAGGGTTGACTCCCTTGGCGGCGGCCAGCGCGCGGATATTCTCCTCGGCGGGCGCGTCGAGATCAACCACGCCCTTTTCATAGCCGGGACCGATGGCGATTTTTTCCATGTAGACGTCCGGCGCGTTGAGCAGCGTGCCGCCTTCGGCCATTGCCATTGTGGCAATCGCTCCCGGCATGTTCTTGGCGCATAAGGTGGTGCCTTCGAGCGGATCGACCGCGATGTCGACCTGGGGGCCCTGCCCGGATCCGATCTTTTCGCCGATGAACAGCATCGGCGCCTCGTCGCGCTCGCCCTCGCCGATTACGATAGTTCCGGCAATCGACAGTTTGTTCATTTCCCGACGCATGGCGTCGACTGCCGCCTGATCCGCCGCCTTCTCGTTGCCGCGACCGCACAGTTTTGCCGCTGCCACCGCAGCGCGTTCGGTCACCCGAGCGATCTCCAGTGACAGAATTCGATCGAGCGGAAGGCTCGATTTGCTGTGGCTCGACATAGACAACTCCTCAATCTCGACAGAAAAATCAATTCTTCTCGATTCTAATGACTTGCGGCTGCCCCGCTACAACGCCTTCATTCTTGATGGCGTTCAACGCGCGGCGCACCGCGTCCTCGGTCGTCGCATAGGTGATCAGGATCACCGGCGCGGGCGTCGCGGGACTTCTCGGATCGTCGCCGCCATGGGGCCGGCCTCCGGCATGCCGTTGCACGATCGATTCAAGCGAGATCTTCTCGTCAGCCAAATGCTTTGCAATGGTCGCAAAGGTGCCAGGCCGGTCGAGCGCAAGCAGGCGGATATAGTAGCCTCCCTCATGGCGCTGCATCGGAATGCGATGACAGTCCGCGAGCCGGCTCGCCGGGCGTCCGAAAGTTGCTGTGCGCATACCGCGCGCAATGTCGCCGAGATCAGCGACCACCGACGAGGCTGTCGCGGCGCCGCCTGCCCCCGCCCCAACCAGCGTGATCGGCGCGATACCATCGGCGTCGAGTGAGACCGCGTTGGTCACGCCCATCACCTGAGCGATGGGCGTCTCTTTTGGCACCATGGTGGGATGAACCCGTTGCTCGATTCCCTGCGCGGTGCGCATGGCAACACCGAGCAGCTTGACCCGATAGCCAAGGGCGTCGGCGGCGTCGAGATCTTCGGGTGTGATCGTGGAAATGCCTTCGACATACACCGCATCTGGATTGACCCGCGTGCCGAACGCCAGGCTGGCAATGATCGCGAGTTTTTGCGCGGTATCGAAACCGTCCACGTCGAAAGTCGGATCGGCCTCCGCATAACCGAGCCGTTGCGCGTCCTTGAGACATTCGGCGAAGGAGAGCTTTTCCTGCTCCATATGGGTGAGGATGTAATTGCAGGTCCCGTTGAGGATGCCATAGACGCGCGCAAACGAGTTCCCGGACAGACTCTCGCGCAGCGTCTTCACGATCGGAATGACGCCGCCGACCGCGGCCTCGAAATTCAGTGCGACGTCGTGCTGTTCGGCAAGAGCCGCAAGCGCGACACCATGCCGGGCCAGCAGCGCTTTGTTGGCCGTCACCACGGATTTGCCTGCTGCAAGCGCCGTCTCAACCGCACGCTTAGCCGGATCGCCGTCGCCGCCCATCAACTCCACGAACACATCAATATCGTTGTCGGCCGCAAGCGTCAGCGGGTCGCTGACCCAACGCAGTTGAGCTTGGCCGAGGTCGCGCTTCTTGTCGGGCGTGCGCGCAGTGGCAGCGACGATCTCGATTCCCCGCCCGCAGCGGGCCTCGATCAAGTCGCGCTGCTGTGTGATAAGACGCACAACGGCGGAACCGACCGTGCCAAGCCCGGCAAGACCCGCTTTCAAGGGGGCATTCATTTATCGTTCGCCAGAAGACAGCGCATGATCCCGAAAAGCTGCCGATTGCTGGGCAAGACCATGCGTAAAATCAAATACGATTGCGCCGCTCAGCGCCGCTTTGCGAGAGGAACGACGTTGTGCAACTTTTCTGGGCCGGTTTCAAGGAAGCGACGCAGGTTGCGGGCGGCTTGACGGATGCGCTGCTCGTTCTCGACCAGAGCGATGCGCACGAAGCCCTCACCATGTTCGCCGAATCCGATGCCGGGCGAAACCGCAATCTCGGCCTTTTCGATCAACAAAGTAGAGAACTCGACAGTATCGAGAGTGCGGAATGGCTCCGGCAACGGCGCCCAGGCGAACATCGAGGCGCGCGGCGCCGGAATGTCCCAGCCGGCCCGGCCGAAACTTTCGACCAGCACGTCACGCCGTCGTTTATAGGTATCGCGCGTCTCGCGAATGCAATCATCAGGCCCGTTCAGGGCCGCTGTGGCAGCGACCTGGATTGGCGTGAACGCGCCGTAGTCGAGGTAGGATTTGACCCGGGCAAGCGCCGCGACGAGTCGCTCGTTACCCACCGCAAAGCCGATACGCCAACCCGGCATCGAATAGGTCTTCGACATCGAGGTGAACTCGACGGCTACGTCCATGGCGCCGGGCACCTGGAGAACCGAGGGCGGCGGATGATCGTCGAAATAGACTTCCGCATAAGCTAGGTCCGACAGCACGATCAGATTGTGCTTCTTCGCAAACGCAATAACGTCCCGGTAGAACTCGAGATCGGCGACCGCGGCGGTTGGATTCGCCGGATAGCACACGACAAGCGCCAGCGGCTTTGGAATCGAATGCATGCAGGCGCGTTCCAGCGCCTCGAAAAACAACGGCGTCGGGTCTGACGGCACAGAGCGAATTACCCCCCCGGCCATCAGGAAACCAAACGCATGAATAGGATAACTCGGATTGGGAACGAGAACGACGTCGCCGGGCGCCGTAATAGCCTGCGCAACATTCGCAAAGCCTTCCTTGGACCCCAATGTGGTAACGATCTGAGTGTCGGGGTTGAGCTTCACGCCGAAGCGACGCGCATAGTAAGCAGCCTGAGCACGGCGCAACCCTAGGATACCCTTTGAGGCCGAATAGCGATCGGTGCGGGGACGACCGACGGTCTCCTTGAGTTTCTCGATGACATGAGCCGGCGCCGCCAGGTCGGGGTTGCCCATACCGAGATCGACGATGTCCGCCCCCGCATTGCGGGCCGCCGCCTTGGCACGGTTCACCTGTTCGAAAACATACGGCGGCAGCCGTCGGATGCGGTGAAATTCTTCCATGTTTCCAATCTCCTGCCCGAATATCCGGTAACGGGCGGACACCATCGCGGCCAACTCGTCATCGCCTCTTGTCCCAGCGATCTCGATCAGAACGATGAGTGCCGATTATCGGGATGGCCAGGATGAGCCCGGCCATAACCTGAAAGGAACCGGCTCCGTTTGCCCCGCCACCCACGTCCTGCCGACCCCCAGCGGCGAAGTCGATCGGCAAGCGCCCGAAGCGTTTCGTGACGGCTTCTTATCACGGGATCGGCGATCCGCAGCAGGATTCTGCCCTGGCTTCGCCGCGGTGCCGGTTACTCCGGTTCCCCCTTTGCCTTGGCGCGCTTTGCCTGCGCGGCGCGCATGGCGGCAAGTTCGGCCTCCACTTTCTTTCGCTCCTCCTCGGTCAATACCGCGGCGGCGCGCGATGGTGGCATGTCATGGACAGCCGGGTACTCGGGTGCGACAGCCGGACGCCCGGGAGTTCCGGCCGGCAGCCCGCCGGCTTGAGTTGGTAACTCCGACAGGGCCGTAGAACAGGATGCCAGAAAGATGGAGCCACTGAACATCAGCGCCAGTCCGGCGGCGGCCTGCCACGTCCGGCGATTCGTCGGTTTGCAACTTCGCGCCTTCGACATCTTTACCGGACAGAGTAAGATCATGATCGCTGGAGCAAATTCACGGGGACTACGGAGATGGTAGAATAGCGGCGGCGCATTATCCAGTTAATATGTACAAAGCACGGAGGAAAAATCCAAGATGGCGCAGCCACACAGGCCCCGGAGCCGACCTCCAGAATCAGGGCCGTCGCGCCGGCGCAAGCTCAAGGCCGCCCCTGCATCGATCGTCCCGCTCGAGCCACGCGACCGGTTGCCCGATTCGCCGGCACCGCCCGCCGCCGCTGCGCCGGCGGCCCCGGTAGCTCAGCAGGCGCCGCCACCAATCGACGCGCCGCTGAGTCCGGCTGCCGGAATACAGGCAGTGCCGGCAGCCACCTATCCGAGCAACATCGACGTGGAGGCGCTGACGAGGAACTTGGCCCGGCTGGTCGAGGAAGGGGGCCGCGCGGTCGCCGCCTATCTCAAGCCACGCGAAGACGGCACCCAGAAGTTGGGTTATTCCGACGAGGTGGCAGACGCCGTCAAGACACTGGGCCAAGTTGCCGAATACTGGTACGCGGACCCGCAGCGCACCCTCGAGATGCAGACGCGCCTCGGCAAGAGCCTCCTCGATCTGGTTGCCTGCGCCTCCCGCCGGCTTGCCGGCGAGGCAGCCAGCCCGGTCGTCAAACCCGACCCACGCGACAAACGATTCAACGATCCGGAATGGTCGTCGAACCAATATTTCGACTTTCTGAAGCAGGCCTATCTGCTCATTGCCGACTGGGCGAAATACCTCGTCGAGCGCGCCGATCAACTCGACCCCGCGGTACGCCAGAAGGCGGAATTCTATATTCGCCAGATTGTGAACGCGATCTCGCCCTCGAATTTCATGTTCACCAATCCCGAACTGTTGCGCGCCACCTTGAGCCAGAGCGCTGAGAATCTCGTCCGCGGAGCCCATATGCTGGCCGAGGACATCGAAGCAGGCGGCGGCGAATTGAAAATCCGCCAGTCCGACATGTCGAAATTCGAGGTCGGCCGTAACCTCGCGATCACGCCAGGCAAGGTGATCTATCAGAACGCCTTGATGCAGCTTATCCAGTACACGCCGTCGACCGAACGCGTGCTGAAGCGGCCGCTGCTGATCGTTCCGCCCTGGATCAACAAATATTACATCCTCGATCTGACGCCGGAAAAATCCTTCATCAAGTGGTGCGTCGATCAGGGCCTGACGGTATTCGTGATTTCGTGGATCAACCCGGACCAGAGCCTCGCCCAAAAGGGCTTTGCCGACTATATACGCGAAGGTCCCCTTGAAGCGCTCGACGTCGTGGCCAAGCTTACCGGCGAAGACAGGGTGAACGCGGTCGGCTACTGCGTCGGCGGGACGCTGCTCGCTGTCGCGCTCGCCTACATGGTGGAAAAGAAGGACGACCGCATCGCCTCGGGGACGTTCCTTACCACCCAGGTCGACTTCACCTATGCGGGCGATCTCAAGGTATTCGCTGCGACCGAGGAACAGGTCGCCGCCGTCGAGCGCCATATGACCGAGCGCGGCTATCTCGAAGGCTCCAAAATGGCGACGGCCTTCAACCTGTTGCGCTCGAACGATCTGGTCTGGCCGTACGTCGTCAACACTTATCTTAAAGGCGAGGCACCCTTCGCGTTCGATCTCTTGTACTGGAATTCGGACGCGACGCGCATGCCGGCGGCCAATCATTCGTATTATTTGCGCAACTGCTATCTCGACAACAACATCACCAAGGGCAGGTTGACCATCGACGACGTCACTATCGATCTCAAGCGGGTCCGGATTCCCGTATATAATCTTGCGACCCGCGAGGACCACATCGCGCCGGCAAAATCGGTCTATCTCGGTTCGTCATCGTTCGGCGGCCCGATGCGATACGTCCTGTCCGGGTCGGGCCACATCGCCGGCGTGGTCAATCCGCCCGCCAGGGCGAAATACCAGTATTGGACAGGCGACACGCCGCACGGCGAAGACCTCGAAGGATGGCTCGGCAAAGCAACCGAGCATCGCGGATCGTGGTGGCCCGATTGGTTCGCCTGGATCAAGGGGCACGACGACGCGGAGGTCGATGCCCGCCCACCCGGCGGCGGCGTGTTGGCGCCGATCGAGGACGCGCCCGGCAGTTATGTGAAGGTGCGGAGTTGAAGAGCAGCGCTAATTACGGCGCATGCGCATCCTTTGCATAAACTGTGAGGCTGAAAATGATGATAGACTTGGAGTCGGCGAAAGCGCTTGCGGGGCCGGTTGCTTCTTTCCTTCTGCTGAAGCGGCGCTGCTCGCAAACATTGCTCAATTGGCAGCGAAATATCACATCGCTTCCGTAACTCCCTTTGCGCCTGATGGAAGTCCGTACGCCGAGGTGGAAAAGATAGCGACAGATTCGATTATGGAACTTGCGCAAATATATGAGCGGCTTCCGGATCTCCTAGAAGAGAGTTCGGTTTTGCGCAATTAACTTCGAGAAGCTGATACATGTCCCTACATATTTAGCACGCGCCCGTAGGCGTCGAGCACGGCTTCCTTCATCATTTCCGACAGCGTCGGATGCGGGAAGACGGTGTGCATCAGCTCTTCCTCGGTGGTTTCCAGGTTCATGGCCACCACATAGCCCTGGATCAGCTCCGTCACCTCCGCCCCGATCATGTGGGCGCCGAGGAGTTGGCCGGTCGTCTTTTCGAAGATCACCTTGACGAGTCCCTGGTCCTCGCCGAGGGCGATCGCCTTGCCGTTGCCGATGAAGGGAAAACGGCCCACCCGGATGTCGAGCTTTTTCTCTTTTGCGGCCGCTTCGGTGAGGCCGACTGACGCGATTTGTGGCGCACAATACGTGCAGCCGGGGATCTTCAGCTTGTCCAGGGGATGCGGCTTGAGGCCCTTGATGGCCTCGACACAGACGACGCCCTCATGCTCCGCTTTGTGGGCGAGCAGCGGCGGACCGGCAACGTCGCCGATGGCATAAATGCCGCGAACATTGGTGCGGCCATAACCGTCGATCTCGATGGCGCCGCGGTCGATTTTGACGCCAAGCCGTTCAAGGCCAAGATTTTCTACATTACCGGTGACGCCGACTGCCGAAATGACGCGTTCGACGGTAAGTGTCTGGGTACCGCCTTTGCCATCATCTATGGTCGCTGTAACGCTATCGGGCTTCTTGTCGAGGCGGGTCACCTTGGCGCCTGTGAAAATCTTGATGCCCTGCTTCTCGAACGCCTTGCGGGCGAGGCCGGCGATCTCGGCATCCTCAACGGGGAGGATTTGCGGCAGCACCTCGACCACCGTCAGTTCTGTCCCGAAGGTGCGATAGAACGAGGCGAACTCGATGCCGATGGCGCCGGAACCGATCACCAGCAGCGATTTCGGCATGCGCTCCGGGACCATGGCCTCGAAATAGGTCCACACCAGCTTCTGGTCCGGCTCGATGCCCGGCAGCAACCGCGGCCGTGCCCCGGTGGCAATGATGATATGTTTTGCCTCGTACGTGCCCGGCCCGAGCGCCCCTTTTGGGGCCTCAGCGTTGGCGGATCTGACGGTGACCTTACCGGGCGCCTCGATCGCAGCCTCGCCCCAGATCACCGACACCTTGTTCTTCTTCATCAGGAAGCCGACGCCGTCGTTGAGGCGCTTCGACACGCCGCGCGAGCGTTTCACCACGGCGGCCGCGTCGTAGGACGGCTTTTCGGCCGCGAGGCCGTAGTCCTTGGCATGCTGCATATAGTGGAAGATTTCCGCCGAACGCAGCAGCGCCTTGGTCGGGATGCAGCCCCAATTGAGACAGATACCGCCGAGGTAGGCGCGCTCGATGATCGCGGTCCTGAAGCCGAGCTGCGCCGCGCGGATCGCTGTTACGTAGCCGCCGGGCCCCGAGCCGATGATGACGATGTCAAAGGATTCCGCCACTCTGATCTCCTTGGCCGCTCACACCAGCATCGCGGTCGGACTCTCAATATAGGTCTTGAACGCAGCCACCAGTTCTGCGCCGAGTGCACCGTCGACGGCGCGGTGATCGGTCGACAGCGTCGCCTTCATCTGCGTAGCAAAGGCAAGCTTGCCGTCACGCACCACGGCGCGCTCAATGCCGGCGCCGACCGCCAGTATAGTGGCATGGGGCGGGTTGATGACGGCGGCGAATTCTTCGATGCCATACATGCCGAGATTGGAGACCGCTGACGAGCCGCCCTGATATTCCTCGGGCTTGAGTTTGCGCGCCCGTGCGCGCGCGGCGAAATCCTTCATCTCTGCAGAGATCGTAATGAGCGACTTGGTCTCTGCCTTACGGACGACGGGCGTGATCAGTCCACCCGGGATCGCCACCGCGACCCCGATGTCGGCGTGCTTGTGCTTGAGCATGCCGGACTCGGTCCAGGTGACATTGGCCTCCGGCACCTTGATGAGCGCCAGCGCCAGTGCCTTGATGACGAAGTCGTTAACGGAAAGCTTCCACGCCGGCTTGCCGTCGGGACCCTTCGGCGCCGTCACGTTGATGTCCTCGCGCGCGGACAGCAGCTTGTCGAGGGTACAGGTTATTGTGAGATAGAAATGCGGGATCGTCTGCTTCGCCAGCACGAGGCGCTGGGCGATGATCTTGCGCATATTGTCGTGGGGAATGACCTCGTAGGAGCCGGGCTCGAACAGGGCGCGGATCTTATCGTCCGCCGGCGCCTGTACTGGCGTCACGGCGGGCATCTGCGGCGTGGGCGTGGGCGGTGCTGGCGCCCGCAGAGCGGCGCCGCCGGGTTTTGCCGCCTCCACATCGCGTGCAATGATGCGGCCGTGCGGCCCCGTGCCGGCGACGCGAACGATGTCGATGCCGACCGCCTTGGCGAGGCGACGCGCGAGCGGTGAGGCAAAGATGCGGCCGTGACCGTTGGTGGTGGGCGCCGCACCCGGCTCGCTGACGCTCGCTACCCTCCCCGAAGACGGGGTGAGGGGATGCGGTTCTGCAGGTGCTGGGCCAGACTCCCTCCCTGCCTTCGAGGAGGATGGCATCGAAGGCCCCGGGCCAGAATCCCTCCCCGTCTTCGGGAAGGGTGGCGCGGCAGGCGCCGGGTGGGGCGCGGCCAATGGGTCGGACTGGGCTGGGGGAGCGCCAGGCGCTGCCTGGACCGATTTCACATCCTCGCCCTCCGCAGCCAACACAGCGATGGGCTGATTGACGGCGACGTCGGCGGTCCCTTCCGGGACGAGGATTTTAGCAACCACACCTTCATCGATCGCTTCATATTCCATGGTGGCCTTGTCGGTCTCAATCTCCGCCAGAATGTCGCCCGCCTTGACGTGGTCGCCCTCCTTTTTGAGCCACTTGGCAAGGTTTCCCTTCTCCATGGTGGGGGACAGCGCAGGCATGAGAATGTTGATCGGCATCGGCCCAGCTCACGGTTTGGCGCGCGCGCCCTTGCGGCGCGCAACGGCTTTGATGGAGGGTTCGGATTTGGCCCGCGTTTTGGCGCGCGGTGGTGAGGGCTTCATTGATGCGCGCTTGGCTGGCCTGCGCACCGCGCTTGCTCCGGAGCGGAGCGACCGGGCGATTGTGTCGGCAATAGCTGTGCTCACCTTTGCCTCGGCGAAACCGCTCTCAGCGGCATAGAGAGCTGCCAGCCGGCGGGTGATGTCGGCCAGCACGTAACCCCATTGCGCCGGCTTCGCGAAAACGCGGCGCGCTGTGATGAACAATTCTTCGTTGACCACCCCGGCGCGCAGCAACTCTACGCCGCCCCTGTCCAAGGCATCTTTGGAAATCGGCAACGCGTCATAGATTTCGTAATCGGTACGAAACGCCATCGCGTGTCTCAGTTCACCGCCACGCCTGCCGCCTTGATGACCGGCACCCATTTATCGACTTCGCTGCGCACCAGTTCGGCAGCGCTTGCCCGCGTCTGCTCCTTCTCGCTTGGCAGATCGGCGCCCAGTTCGAGGAGGCGCCTGCGCGCGATGTCGTCTTTGAGGGCGGCTCTGCCGGCGGAGTTGAGCTGATCGACGATCGCGCCAGGGGTGCCTTTGGGGGCGAGCAGTACGTTCCAGCCGGTGGTCTGGAATTTCGGCAAGCCCTGCTCGATCGAGGTCGCTACATTCGGCAGCACTGGCGACCGCTCGGCCGTGGCAATCACCAGACCTTTCACAAGGCCGCCCTGGATCGACGGCACAATGCCGACAGTCTGATCGCAGACATAATCAATCTGTCCCGCAATCAGTGCCTGCAGGGCCGGCCCCGAACCGCGGTAAGGCACATGAGTGGTCTTGGTGCCAAGCAGATAATCGAGGAACAGGCAGGTGAGGTGCGAAGTCGCGCCGACGCCGCCACTGCCATAGTTGAGCCTGCTATCGTTGGCTTTCACGTAGGTAACGAACTCGCGGAAGTCCCTGACCGGCAGATCCTTGCGGCCCGCGACCAGCATCGGTGTCGCTGCCGCCATGATGATGAATTCGAAATCAGTGCGTGGATCATAGGCGAGGTTGGCATAAAGCCCGACGCTCGCGGCCTGTGTCCCGAGATTGCCGAGCAACAACGTGTAGCCGTCCGGTGCCGCACGCATGACCCGGGTCACCCCACAGTGCCGCCGGCGCCCGTGACATTTTCGACCACAAATTGCTGTCCGAGCGCCCGCGACCAGTACTCCCCGACAATGCGCGCGATGATGTCGCTCGGACCACCGGCCGCGAACGGCACCACGATCGTGACGGGACGATCCGGATAAGCGGCAGCCGGTATAGCTCCGGCGAGGAGCCACCCTGTCACGGCGAAACATACCGTCGCACGCCAGGACATCTTAATTCCTTCCAGAACAAATTGCCGTTTGCGGGCGAAGGTGCCCGTTTGGGCCAAATGCCCGGTATCACCGATAGCAAACCGCTTTCGCGGCTGCGACCACTTCAGCGGCCGAAGGCAACGCAAGCTTTTCCAGGTTTGCCGCATAAGGCATCGGCACGTTCTTGCCCGACACGCGCGCGACCGGAGCGTCGAGATAATCGAAGGCGTGCTCCATCAGGCGCGCGGCGATCTCGGCCCCGACGCCCGATTGTTGCCAGCCCTCCTCGACGACGACGCAGCGCCCCGTCTTCTCGACCGATCGGACGATGGTCGCAGTGTCCATCGGCCGCAGCGTGCGCAGATCGATGATCTCGGCGCTGATGTTTTCTTTTTCGAGCTCCTCCGCGGCCTTGAGCGCATAGGTCAAGCCCATCGACCATGCCACGATAGTAACGTGCTCGCCGGGCCGGGCGATCCGCGCCTTGCCGATCGGCACCAGATATTCGTCGAGCTTGGGCACCGGAAACGAGTGGCCATAAAGAATTTCGTTTTCCAGAAACACGACCGGATTGGGATAGCGGATGGCGGATTTGAGCAGGCCCTTGGCGTCGGCGGCCGTAAACGGCGCGATCACGGTCAGGCCCGGCACGTGCGAATACCATGACGAGTAGTCCTGGCTGTGCTGGGCACCGACGCGCGAGGCAGGTCCATTCGGACCGCGGAAAACGATGGAGCACCCCATCTGACCACCCGACATGTAAAGCGTCTTGGCGGCCGAGTTGATGATCTGGTCCATCGCCTGCATGGCGAAATTGAATGTCATGAATTCGACAATGGGCCTGAGGCCCGCGATGGCGGTACCGACGCCAAGGCCGGTAAATCCATGCTCGGTGATCGGCGTGTCGATCACACGCGCCGCACCGAATTCTTGCAGCAGGCCTTGCGTGACCTTGTAGGCGCCTTGGTATTCGGCGACTTCCTCGCCGATGACGAATACGTCAGGGTCGCGGCGCATTTCCTCCGCCATGGCGTCGCGTAACGCCTCGCGCACCGTCATGGTAACCATCTCGGTGCCCGCCGGCACATCGGTTTCGACGGTGGCCACCGCAGGCGGCGGAGCCGCGAACGCCTGAGCGACCTTGGTCAGCGTCGCGTTCAGCGGCCCCTTCGTTTCCACGGCGCTCTCCGGTTTCGGCGAGAACGGAGCGGCGCCCGGTCCGTTCAGCGCCCTGGTATCCTCACCGTCGGACAGGATCACGGCGATCGGCGTGTTCACCGCCACATCGGCAGTGCCCTCGGGTACGAGGATTTTCCCCAGCGTCCCCTCGTCCGTCGCCTCAACCTCCATGGTGGCCTTGTCGGTCTCGATCTCGGCGATGATATCGCCCGATCTGACGCGATCCCCCTCTCCTTTTATCCATTTGGCAAGGTTGCCTTTCTCCATGGTGGGCGACAAGGCAGGCATCAAAACCTGGATCGGCATGACGGTTCTCGGAATCGCTGTCGTGAGACGTTAGCGCACCACGTCAGTCCATAATTCGGCCGGATCGGGTTCAGGTTCGTGGGTGGCGAATTCGGCCGCCTCGTTGATGATCTTGCGCACCTCTGCATCGGTCCGCTTCAGTTCGTCCTCGCTCGCGCGATTGGTCGCCAGCAGGCGTGCGCGCACCTGCTCGATCGGATCGCGTTCGGTGCGAATCTTTTCGACCTCCTCGCGGGTGCGGTATTTTGCCGGATCCGACATGGAGTGACCGCGGTAGCGGTAGGTCATCATCTCAAGAATGATGGGACCGTTGCCGTCACGGCACCATTTCACGGCCCGTTCGCCGGCCGTCCTGACGGCACGTACATCCATGCCGTCGACCTGCTCGCCCGGGATGTTGAAGGATAGGCCTCGCTTGGAAAAATCGGACTGCGCGGTGGCGCGCGTCACCGACGTGCCCATGGCGTAGCGGTTGTTTTCGATGATGTAGACAACGGGCAGCTTCCACAGCTCCGCCATATTGAAGCTTTCATAGGCCTGCCCCTGGTTCGCCGCGCCGTCGCCGAAGTAGGTCAAGCATACGTTGTCGTTGCGGCGATAGCGATTGGCAAAGGCGAGGCCGGTGCCGAGCGAGACCTGGGCGCCAACGATGCCGTGCCCTCCGTAGAAACCCTTCTCGATGCTGAACATGTGCATCGAGCCGCCCTTCCCCTTGGAATATCCGCTACGCCGGCCGGTCAATTCCGCCATCACGCCCTTCGGATCCATTCCGCAGGCGAGCATATGTCCGTGATCGCGATATCCGGTGATGACCTGATCACCTGGCTGCAGCGTGAGTTGCATGCCGACGACCACGGCTTCCTGCCCGATATAGAGATGGCAGAAGCCGCCGATCAGACCCATGCCGTACATCTGACCGGCCTTCTCCTCGAAGCGGCGGATCATCAGCATGTCGCGATAGACGCGAAGTTCAACCTCCTTATCGAGATCAGGAGGCGCACCCGAAACACCATCGCCCGACCGACGGTTGGTGCTCATCTCGGGACGGCTTTTCGAAGCGGGGACTGGGGTCGGTTTTCTGGGGTTTGCGAGCGCCATTAAAATCCTCGAGCACGAGCTGGGTTGCCATCCCATAGCTTAAAACGAACGACCGCGAAAGCGCTGCCGCGCCACACTTAAAGCGCTACCGCACCGCAACTTAAAAGCACTGCACCGCAACTCTCAGCGACGCTTAACCATGATGGTGACGTCATGCGGGTCCAGATAGTTGAGAAGCTGCCGGGCACGCTCGTCAAGCATGTCGGGGTCAATGCGGTCGGCCTTGAGCAGGGCCACCCGGCGCTCCCACCGCGCCCGCTCGGCTTTGACACGTTCAACCTCCCCGGCCAGGTCGGCGATCTGCTGATCGAGGCCGTGGCGCGCATTGATGCCATTTCGTCCCGTGTAAGCGTTGATGCCGAAATAACCGATGAACAGCGCCGCCACGGAGTAGAGGCTGAGCGCCGTCAAGAATGCACGAATCCGCGGACGAATAACCATCACGGATTTGTGCTGCCAATGCGGTTAATGCAACCCTAACGCACGATCCCCAGAAAAGTTGCGGCGCACGTTGCGGCCCCTTCCGGGCGCCGCGCAGCGGCGAGCCCGGAATCCATGACCACAGGTCTGGGCTATGGATTCCGGGCTCCCTCGCTTTGCTCGGACCCCGGAACGACCGAAGCGGATCCGAGTCAGAAACTATCAGTGGGAGACCGTAAGCCCCTTCACGGCCGCCCGCCCCCCATAACGCGCCTGCGCTCCGAGTTCCTGTTCGATGCGCAGAAGCTGGTTGTATTTCGCAGTGCGGTCGGAACGGGCCAGTGAGCCGGTCTTGATCTGCCCGCAACTGGTCGCGACCGCCAGGTCCGCAATTGTAGCGTCCTCGGTCTCGCCCGAGCGGTGCGAGATCACGCAACTGTAAGCCGCCTTGTGGGCCATTTCGACCGCAGCGAGCGCCTCGGTAAGCGAGCCGATCTGATTGACCTTGATCAGGATCGAGTTGCCGAGCCCACGTTGGATGCCCTCGGCAAAGCGCCGGACATTGGTGACAAACAGATCGTCACCGACCAGCTGGCACCGCGTCCCGATCGCATCGGTCAAAGCTTTCCAGCCGTCGAAATCATCCTCCGCCATGCCGTCCTCGATGGACACGATAGGATAGCGTTGCACCAGGTCGGCAAGATATTTCACCTGCTCGTCCACGGTCCGTATTTTTCCTTCGCCCTCATAGTGATAAGCGCCATTCTTAAAAAATTCCGTTGCCGCCGGATCGAGCGTCAAAACGATGTCCTCGGCGGGCCGGTAGCCGGCCGTTTCGATCGCCTTCATGACAAAACCCAGCGCGGCATCGGCCGATGGCAGATTGGGTGCGAAGCCTCCTTCATCGCCAACATTGGTATTGTGACCGGCATCATGCAGCGCCTTTTTGAGCGTCTGGAACACCTCGACGCCCATGCGCAGGCCCTCAGCGAAATTTTCGGCGCCGACCGGCATGATCATGAATTCCTGGAAATCGATCGGATTGTCGGCGTGAACACCGCCATTGACGATGTTCATCATCGGCACCGGCAGGGTGCGCGCCGACGACCCGCCAATATAGCGATAGAGCGGCAGCCCGCTCGCCGCCGCAGCCGCCTTGGCGGTGGCAAGCGAGACGCCCAGGATCGCATTGGCGCCGAGCCGTGCCTTGTTGGGCGTACCGTCGAGGCTGATCAGCGTTTCGTCGATCTTGACCTGCGCTTCGGCGTCCATGCCGGCGACCGCGTCGAAAATCTCACCATTGACGGCGTCAACGGCCCGGCGGACACCCTTGCCGCCGTAGCGCTTCTTGTCACCATCGCGCAACTCGACGGCCTCGTAGGCGCCGGTCGAGGCGCCGGAGGGCACTGCCGCACGGCCGACACTGCCGTCCTCCAGCACGACGTCCACCTCGACGGTCGGATTGCCACGACTGTCCAGAATTTCGCGGCCGATGATATCGACAATAGCGGTCATGGAAGCTCCGGCGGTTTGTTTCGTGCGGCTTCTACAGGAACGAGCGGCGGCCGAAAAGGAGGGACGCATTTCAGGACACAGCGCAAATATTCTTCATCGCGGCTCTGGCCCGACTTGCGCCGGACCTCGCGGTGGGGAAAACAGGGCGCGGCGGCGGCGCATCGTTGGCGACAATGCGCCACAAGCTCGCGAACCGTAACGAACATGACACATAAGCCTATCCACCTTGGACAACCGAGCAAGATTCCGGCGTCTCCCGACGAAGCTGTGCTCGATCGCGTACCTAACCCGCATCCCGACATTAACTATGTGGCGCGGTTTACGTTTCCGGAATTCACCACGATGTGCCCGGTCACCGGGCAGCCCGACTTTGCCATCGTGGTTATCGACTATGTGCCGTACCGCTTCCTCGTCGAGTCGAAATCATTGAAGCTGTTTCTCAACAGCTTCCGCAATCATGCAGCCTTCCACGAAGATTGCACGGTCGGAATCGGCAAACGTCTGTACGCCCACCTCAAACCGCGGTGGCTGCGGATCGGCGGTTATTTTCATCCCCGTGGCGGCATGCCGATCGACGTGTTCTGGCAGGCCGGGCGGCTCCCACGCGGCGTCTGGGTTCCCGACCAGGGTGTGCGCGGATACCGGGCGCGGGAGTAGGGTTGGCAAAGCGAAGCGTGCCCGCCGGTGGGCACGGCGCGCAAGAGCGCCTTTGCCCACCCCACCCTACGTCGGCCGGCTGCGCCGCAATGTTTTCGCACATACACAGCCGGTGAGGAACATCACTGCGGCGGAGAGCGCCATCGTCATCGGCAATCCGGCATGCGCCAGTGCATAGCCGAAATAGACCGGCCCAATAGCAAGGCCCAGAAAGAAAGATGCCGAATGAAGGGCGGTGGCGGAACCGCGCGCTGCAGGGGCGAGTTCGGTCGCATAAATCTGGATAACGCCGTGCATCATGTAAAAGCCGCAGCCGAGAAGCAGGAATTCGGCCATCTCGACCGGCCACGGCGCACGTAGCGCGACCGCCAGCAGGGCGAAGCCCATGAAGCCCGCGCCGACCAGCATGAGGCCGCGCTCGCCGAGCAGCGCCAGCAGGCGTGACACGGTCAGCGAATAGATCACCCCGCCCAGGGCGAATCCCGCGATGACGATACCGGCGATCACGGCACGCGGTTCACCATTTTCACGCAGCAGCAGTGCTACGTAAGGAAAAATCCCCATCATGAAAGTGCCCTCCAGCATCACCGCGCCGAAGCAAATTTTTGCGTGGGGATTTCGGAAAATGGTGCAGTATCCCGTGATGACGGCAGCGAGATCGACGGCGATCCCAGATCGCATTGTGATGCGGCGCAACCCGATAACCGCCGTGATGAAGGCGGCCAGACACACGACTGCAATGACTGCAAGGACGCCGCGCCAGCCGACGAGATCGCCGAGAATCCCTGCCGTCGGCGTGCCAAGCAGACTACCGAGCATGCTGGCCGCAAGCAGCCGGCTGATTGCGACTTGGCGCTGTTGGACCGGCACGAGATCGCCCGCGACCGCGAGTGCGCTGGGAAATATTCCGCCGGTCGCGATGCCGGTTGCGACCCGACTCACCAACAGAACCTCGAAGTTGGAGGCCGCCGCGCCCACAAAGCCATTGATCACCAACACGGCGAGGCAGATCGTCATCAGCCGCGTTTTGCCGATCATGTCGGCCAGGGGGCCAAGCACCGGCTGCAGTGCTGCGCATGGCAATGCAAACGCTGTGGTCAGCAGCGCGGCGGTCGCAGGCTCGATGGCGAGGTCATGGGCGACCTGCGGAATCATCGGGTCGACCGCGCGCATGAACAGGCTGGACGCGAAATTGCCGAGCGCCGTGATGGCGAGAACGCGCCGCGCCGCGTCCGAAATTTTGCCGCGACCGGACGGTGAGGTCATGGAGGGCGGCATTTCTTCTCTCTGCCGTCGTCAGGGGCGGGGTGGGGGGTCTTCTCGACGGCATGGCGTCGCAGAAGCGACCCCACCCTACTCCCCCCCGTGAAGAACGGGGGAGCGATAAGCAGCGTCCTTCATAAGTTTGTCGAACGCGATCAGCCGGTGTAACAGCCCTTCCATGTCCCTGAGCGGCACCATATTGGGTCCATCGGACGGCGCGCGATCGGGATCCCGATGGGTCTCGATGAACACGCCCGCAACCCCGACCGCAACCGCGGCACGCGCCAGCACCGGGACAAATTCGCGCTCACCGCCCGATGCCGTGCCGCGGCCGCCCGGCTGCTGCACCGAATGGGTAGCGTCGAAGATCACCGGCGCACCGGTGGTCTGGGCCAGGATCGGCAGCGCTCGCAGATCGGAGACCAGCGTGTTGTAGCCAAACGAGGCGCCGCGCTCGGTGACGAGGACGTTGGAATTGCCGGCACCGGTGATTTTGGCCACCACATTGGCCATGTCCCACGGCGCCAGGAATTGTCCTTTCTTGATATTGACGGCGCGGCCAGTCCGGGCGGCCGCGACCAGGAGATCGCTCTGACGGCACAGGAATGCCGGGATTTGCAACACGTCGACCACCGGCGCCACCTCGGCGCACTGGCCGCTTTCGTGGACATCGGTGAGGACCGGCAGGCCGAGGCTCGCGCGAATCTCCTCAAACACCGGCAGCGCCCCTTCGAGCCCGATGCCGCGGGCGCTCGCTGCGCTGGTGCGGTTCGCCTTGTCAAAGGACGTCTTGTACACGAGGCCGATCCCAAGCCGCGTTGCGATCTCCTTCAACGCGCCCGCCATGTCGAGCGCATGATCGCGGCTTTCGAGCGCACATGGCCCGGCGATCAGTGCGAGCGGAAGGTTGTTACCGAAGCGGACGGCACCGGCGGCGACGATCGCATTTGGCGGAGGGGTCGTTTGCACGGTCATCGGGAGGTCCTTGAACCGGGCGGACCATGGCGGCGGGCAACGCGTTGGTCAATAAGCCTCTGCTTTTCTCGTGAACTTATGGGCCTGCTGATCGTTTTTTGCCCAGGCTGGCCCGATGCGAGTTCCTCCAGACGGAACCCCGTGGGCAGATCGGACAGGGAGGCTTCATGACTCCGTTGGAGCGTAAAGACGTCATCGCGGCGCTCGGACCGGTGGACGACCTGACCGTCGCCAAGATCATTGGCATGAACGCAACTGCCGAGGAACTTGCAAAAGCGCAGGCGAGGGTCACGAATGACGAGGCCCTCATCAATGCCGGCCAGCACCTCGCGGAGGGCAGGGTTGGCCGCCTCGTTGAAATCCTCGCGTCGATCAAAGAGGAAGCTGAGGAGGACACTCTCGAATAGTTGATCGGTTCAGCCAATCTGATGGGATCGTCGCATTGACCACTGACAACGTTGGGGCCGCACAAGCGACGTCCTCCCCATCGCCTTCTGTAGGGGCGACCTTGTGGTCGCCCATTCTTTGCATCCGGCAACAGGGCGACCACAGGGTCGCCCCTACACTATTCTTCCGTCGGCACGATTCATTATCGTCGCTTTCATGACGGTCCGATCACTTCAAATTGGCTGAAGCGAACGACTGGGGCGCATTTCCAACGGTCGTCGATCCCGCGCGCGATTCGCGCTTGCAAACCGTTACTGCGGAACGGTCATCAGCTCAAGCACATGGCCGTCCGGACTCTTGAAGTACACGCCGCGCCCGCCATTCCAGTCGTTGAGCTTGCCGTCATCCAGGCTCCACGGCGCGCTGCCATAGGCCAGCCCCGCATCGCGGACCCGGCCCAGGATGGCGTCGAATGCGGCGTCATCGACGTGGAACGCGTAATGATGGCTCTCGAAGTGAGACTCCTGGTCGAACAGCAGAGTGAGCGTTTCATTGACGCGCACCGGCGCGAATTGACCCGGCGGCCCATCGAAGCGCAAGCCGAAGATGCGGGCGAAAAACCGGGCGGCCGCCTCCTTGTCGCGTGCCGGCACGATGGTGTGGTTCAATGTGATCATCTCGAACGTCCCAGGTATCCGACGCTCAGGAACGTTCTCCAGCAGCCCATTGCGCGGGTTCCGATGCGGACAGCCCCGTCAGGCGGAAGCTCAACGCTCGCAGTCGCTCTCTCGCGGCTTCATCATAGGCCTGCAGCTCGGCCCGCGCGGGCCGCTGGCCGCTGAAATATAGGCCCGTGCGTCCTTCGAGCTCAGGCGACACCGCAAGGTTGACAATAGCGGCAGCGCCGTCGTCGACCGAGCTCATCGGCGGCAGCCCACTCTCCCGCACCATCGTCGTGTCCATGTACGATGCCGGGTGCAGACAATTGACCGTGATTCCGGAGCCCGCAAGCTCGTGCGCAAGATCGAACGTAAACATCACCTGCGCCAGCTTGCTTTGCGTATAGGCCTGGGTGCCGCTGTAGCTTCGGTTGAGCATGACATCGTCGAAATCGATCGGCGATTGACCGGCGGACGCGACATTGACGATGCGGGCCGGAGCGCCGGCGCGAAGGAACGGCAGCAATTCGCGTGTGAGCAGGAATCCGGCCAGATAGTTGACTGCGAACCGCAACTCCAACCCGTCGGCGCTGGTGCGGCGCTGACGTCCCCCGGACGAGGTGCCGATGCCGGCGTTGTTGATGAGCACGTCGAGCCGGCCATGATCGCTACGTACCGCGGCCACAAGTTCGCGCACCCGCTGCAGCGAGGACAGGTCGGCAGGGTAGAACCTCGTTGCCGGATTGCCGGCTTCCCGGATTGCTGTCATGACCTCGTCGGCGCGGGCCCGATCGCGCCCGTGGATCAATACCTTCGCGCCGGCCATTCCGAGCGCGAGCGCAGCGCGCCGGCCGACCCCATCGGTCGAACCAGTGATCAAAACAGTCTTGGCTTCGAGATTGAGATCTCTGAGATCTTGAAGATGCATTGTCGTCGATCCCACTGCAACGTCGCACAGTGAAATGCCCTAACCTTTCTGCTTCCCCCTAACCTTTCTGCGTCGTGGTTTGCATCGCACTCGCCTGCGCGCTACTTCAGTCAGGCCAAAACAACCGAACGCGCGCAAGGCGGATCATGTTCCACATAGGGGTGCGGATCATGTTCCACATGGGGGTATTGCGCGAGCCACGATGTCAAGGCTCACGGCTTGCAGCTGGCAGGGGCAGCATGCGCACAAGCGTCCTCGGGTCGCTGTCACTCAATTCCGCCAATTGCCGGAATGCCCGTCCCGAAACATAGACGGTTTCGCCGTGAAAGCCGACGGTCACGCGATGTAGGAGTCGCAGGCGTCGGGTATCGTCCGTCAGGACCTCCGACCTGAGATAGAGGCCACCGCGCGCCTGGACCGCACGCGCCACCGCCGCCGCCAGCCGTATTGAAAGCGCCCAGCCGCGGTGAGCCGACGCTACGAACAAGTCCGGTATCTCGCCGCCAGCAACTGCATTGTGCAAGTCATAGGCGTCCCGCCACGCCGCAAAACCGACCGGCTCGTCATTGGAGTCAGTCGCAATCATCAACGAGAAGCGCAGACCCTGTCCGTCGCGCAGCAAAACTTCCGGCGTCATAACAGACGGCGCGCCGTAGGTTTCGTGCATATAGGCAGCAAACAGCGCCGCGACAGCATTGGCATCACGCGTTTCAAATGCGCGAATGCTGTGGCGCCGACGCGAGCGGTTCATGAAATCTACCTCGGGGCGAGCGTTAGGCGAATTCCTCAGTTCCTTTCGGCGAGGAGAGTCTTGGATGCGGCGCGCTTAATCGCATAACCGAGCTGCATTGCCGGCATTGGAACTTCACCGGAGGATTCGCCGTGGAACTTCACTGGAGGATTCGCCGTGGAACTTCACCGGGGGATTCGCCGTGGAACTTCACCGGGGGATTCACGTTGCGTTAAGAAAAATTGGGGAGCTTTGCAAATGAAGCTGTCTTTCGCCTCCATCGTGGCAGCGACGCTATGGGCCGCTGCCGTTCATGCCCAGGTCTTCCAAGGACCGCACGGCCCTGCAGGCGCTGCTCCAGCGAGTCCTGACGACAAGACTCCGTTACACCGACCTGCCCATCGCTTACCCAGTACGACCGGCATGGCGTCAGGCACGCCCGGCCCGTTCCTGCCAAACCCCAACGATCCAACCAGATCATCGCCGACGGTTCCCGACGCAGGTGTGGCCCCCCCTCCACCGGCCGGACAACAATGATCCTCGCATGACGGACACGATTTTTTGAATGCCGGGAGTCGATTGAACGAAAGCGCACCAGACGAGAGGTCGTCGCTTTTGCACACGCCGCACCTGACGCGAAGGAGCATATCAATTCACAGCACATCCATTGGTTCCATGTTCGCGCCGATTTGGCGCTGTGCGCATTTGGCTCTTTTCGGCGAAGTGCAAGCTGCGGTATTTGCGCGACTTAGGAATTGGACGAAGCTCAATTCTGCGAACCCAAGAAAAGGAGTTGGACGAAGCCAATTCTACGGACACAAGAAAATACGAGGAGTGAAACATGCAGCGTCTCTGCACAAAAGCCATCGCTACGATGATATTACTCGGCGCTTGTGGTGTCGCGACGACGGCCAGCGCGGACATGAACTATGGGCCGGCAAAAAGCGGCGACCAGTGCTTCAATAAATCAGGTGGTGGAAGCGAATCCATGTTTGGATGGTGGGGCCCATGCCCGCAGCCTGCCGCAACAGAGCTGCAGCGCCAGCCTAGTCAACGCGAAAATCGTGCAAGGAGGCGGTGAGGCGCATTCGCTGGGAAACAGCCTCCCCGCGTCGTGGCCGGGCTTGTCCCGGCCACCCCGATTATTCTTGCTCTGTGATTTGAAAATCGAGGTTGCCGGGACGAGCCCGGCGACGACACCAGCATGTGATTTCGACGACACCCACACGTGCTTGCAAAACGATCTCTGGAACCTAAATCGGCAACCTAAACAAGCCGGCTCTGCACCACCGCGGCCTCCACGAATGACGCGAACAGCGGGTGCGGCTCAAACGGACGGGACTTCAGCTCGGGATGGAACTGCACGCCGATAAACCAGGGATGGTCGGCGTATTCGATGATCTCGGGTAACAGCCCGTCCGGAGACATGCCGGAGAAGCGCATGCCGTGCTGTTCGAGCCGCGCCCGATAGCCGGTGTTGACCTCGTAACGATGCCGGTGGCGCTCGGAAATATCGGCCGCCCCATAGATATCGGCGACCCGACTGCCGCGTTCGAGCAGCGCCGGATAGGCGCCGAGCCGCATGGTGCCGCCGAGCTCGCCGCTGGCACCTCGCTTCTGCAACTCGTTGCCCTTCAGCCACTCGGTCATCAGGCCGACCACCGGCTCCGACGTCGCGCCGAATTCGCTGGAATTCGCCTCTGCAATTCCGCACAGGTTTCTCGCCGCCTCGATGACCGCCATCTGCATGCCGAAGCAGATGCCGAAATAGGGCATATGGCGCTCGCGGGCGAATTGCGCCGCGCGGATCTTGCCTTCGGCGCCCCGCTGGCCGAACCCACCCGGCACCAGAATGCCATTGACATGCCCAAGGAAGGGCGTCGGGTCCTCGCGCTCGAACACTTCGCTTTCGATCCAGTCGAGATCGACCTTAACCTTGTTGGCGATGCCGCCGTGCGACAAAGCTTCGATCAACGATTTATAAGCATCCTTGAGACCCGTGTACTTGCCGACGATCGCAATGGTCACGGCGCCTTCCGGGTTGTGGATGCGCTCGTTGATGACGCGCCAACGCGCGAGATCGAGCGGCGATTCCTTGATCCCGAATGCGGCCAGCACCTCGGAGTCGAGCCCGGCCGCATGATAGGCCTCAGGCACCGCATAGATGTTGTCCACGTCGCGCGCC
>Ga0066395_10000003_pt1 | contig 65873 bp, 62 predicted proteins | sample PanSoiPlot1MoBio_FD_61218 | JGI IMG/M metagenome (GOLD analysis project Ga0066395, IMG submission 61218) | Tropical forest soil microbial communities from Panama analyzed to predict greenhouse gas emissions - Panama Soil Plot 1 MoBio | ecosystem: Environmental > Terrestrial > Soil > Tropical... | reverse complement strand
CGCTGAGGTGCGTTCGAATATCCTCACTTTCATCACGGCCGGTCACGAGACGACAGCGAATTCGCTGAGTTGGTCGCTGTTCCTGCTGTCCCAATCGGCGTCATGGCGCGAGCGCATTCAGGCCGAAGCGGACCGCGAAATCGGTGGTCCGGTTGAGGGTCTGGCGGAGCGTCTCGTCGAAACGCGTTCCGTAGTCGAAGAGGCCATTCGCCTTTATCCGCCAATCGCCGCCATAAGCCGTGTTGCGATCGGCGCCGATGAACTCGCCGGCCAGGCAATCAAGGCCGGGTCGATCGTGGTGATCGCCCCCTACGTTCTGCATCGTCATCGCGGCCTATGGAATAGTCCCGATGCGTTTGATCCGGAGCGATTCGTCGGCGATAGTCGCAAGGGCATTGATCGATTTGCCTATCTGCCGTTTGGCACCGGGCCGCGTACGTGCATCGGTTCTGGCTTCGCACTGCAGGAGGCGACGATCTTATTAGCGGCCATCATGCATCATTTCAGCCTTCGGATGGTGCCGGACCACGTCGTCTGGCCGATTCTGCGAGTCACGCTCCGGCTGGCAGGCGGCTTGCCCATGACGGTCGAGCGCCGGCAATCTGGAGGAAGGAACGGCGTCGTTTCAGGATTATCTACGCTTCCGCAACCTCAGCGCTCCCCCGAGCAGGTTCCCACAATCCAGAACGTCTGATGCAGCGGCCGCAATGAAAGAACGCGCGCTCGACCGCGACGACCAGTGCGAGTTCGGGTGCGCGGCCATCGACGGCTACTGCATTCCTGATGTCCAGATCGCGGACGATGAGCCCACGTCCGAAGACGCGCAGCGTCTCTCGCTGGCCTGGTACAAAAAAAATCAGACCGACATATGGATTTTGCAAGATGTTGAGAAAGGTGTCGACGCGACGATTGCCCGGACGGTCGGGGATCACCACGGTTGCATCATCGAGGACATGAACGAAGCCCGGGGGATCTCCTTTGGGGGAGAGATCGATCGCGCCATGTGCAGTCGCGGAACCGACGACGACAAACGGCGAGCCGGCGATGAACTGACGACACTTGCGATCCAGCTTTGAAAGCATCTTGCTCGTAAACCAGCGGTGGGGCTGCCCCACAATATCTCTTAGCTGCGCCTCCGTCGTGATCACATCGTGAAATCGGTTGTTATTGACTGCATATTTGGCGTCCACGTCGACTGTCCTTGTTCTTGTTTTTTATTTGATCGGATTGATAGCCCACCCAGCACACGTTAGCCGCAAGTTGCGGCGGTAGTTCGACCGAATCTTTTTATTTCGCGGCGGGCAAAAACATCGATCGCAGCGAACCGCCGTCACCCAGGCGCTGTTGCTCCAGCCGGTCGATGAACCATCGCAGAATACGGAGCCATACCTCGTCCTTGCCGACCGCGTCCTCTATGCCGTGCTCGATGTTGGGATTGTCGTTGACTTCCATGACCACGATACCGTCAGGTGTCTGCTTGAGGTCCACGCCATAGAGCCCGTCCCCGATCGGACGAGCCGCCCGCACGGCAAGGTCCATCACATCGCGCGGCGCCTGATCGAGATCGAAGGTGCGATGGCTGCCTTCACGCGACGAGCCGTCCGGATGGTGTTTGAGGATCTGCCAGTGTCCGCGGGCCATGCGATATTGGCACACGAACAGCGGCTGGCCTGCCAACACGCCGACCCGCCAATCGAATTCGGTCGGCAGGAATTTCTGCGCCAGCAGGAGGTCGGTTTCTTCAAACAGTTCGTCTGCGATGCGCTTGAACTCGTCAACCGTAGAAACCTTGTGAACGCCGCGGGAGAATGAGCCATCGGGGATTTTCACCACCAACGGCAGTCCGAGTTGATCCATCGCGCGCGGCAGATCGGTCTGATCGGCCAGCATGACTGTCGGCGGCGTCGGCACCTGGTTGGAGCCGAGAAGCTCCATCAGGAACACCTTGTTCATGCAGCGAATCATCGAGATCGGGTCGTCGATCACCGGCATCCCCTCCTGCCAGGCGCGACGCGCGAACCGGTAGGTGTGGTTATCGATCGAAGTCGTCTCGCGAATGAACAGCCCATCGTATTCGGCAAGCTCGGCAAGTTGCCGGCGGGTGATCGGCTCGACATCGAACGAAAGCTTCTCGGCAACGCGCGCGAAATGCTTGATGGTGTTCTTCGACGAAGGCGGCAGCTTTTCATTGGGATCGCAAAGTACCGCGAGATCATATTTCGGCACGGTGCGCGCCTTGGGGTCGCGCCATTCCCGCGCCGTGTGACTGTGCAGCGACTCGCGCATGAAGGCCGCCTCCCCGTTCGCAAGCCTCGTCAGCGTACGCATACGAATACGATCGATGGTAAATCGCGCTGCGCCGGTGTCGACGCTTACCTCCAGGGCCGGGCAGCGAAACCAGTCAAACAGCAGCCGGCCGAATGTTTCGAAGCGCTGGTCGCGCGCAATGCCGAAGCACACCAGGAGCTTGAATTCGCCTTCGGGCTGGAAGTCGGCGCGTCGGGCGCAATGGTTCAGCGCCTCTTCGAGTTCCGGCAGCGCATGTTCGTAGAGCTTGGCCTCGCGCAGTTCCAGCATGGTTTCGACGGTCGGAACGACGCGATGTCCGCGCGCCTCAGCGAGCAGCGAGGCATAGTAACCCTTGGATTGATACGCGTAGGAGCGCGACAGATTGATGAGCTTCGGTCGCCCGCCTTCGAACAGCCGGGGCCGCACCAAGTAATCGCTCGTCGTGATCACCTTGTGGGGGGTGTCCGCGTTGGGGAAATCCTTGGGCTGGTCAACGACGATGACCCAGCCGGTCATGAGCACGCTCCTTTCCAGGTAGAGGTTGTCCAAATGCGGGTTGATTTGGCACTGGGACCAGAGCGGCAGAATGCCACATCATGCAGGACACCGATCGCCCGCAGCTAACTGAATCTCGCGGTCGGGCACGAGCATGGCTCGGATCGTCCCCTCCCGAGCCGCTTCTCGAACCTGAGCGCGTCGCCGCGATCTTGATAATAACGGGGGTGCCGGCCGAATTCACGATACCCCCCCTTGCGATAAACTTTGATCGCGCCGTGATTTTTTTCATGAACTTCAAGTCGCAGCCACTGGCACCTTCGCGCCCGCGCCATTTTCTCGGCCGCCGCCAGGAGGGCTGACGCGATACCACGGCCCGTGTGCTTGGGCGCGACCGCGAGCGAATAAAGTCGGGCGATCCTGCTGTTGGCGCGAAACAGCACTACGGCGACGCCGGTAATCCCGTTGTCCGATTGCGCCACCATCGAGGTCGCGCTCGGCGACGCGAGAAGCCGCCGCAAACTGCGCCGCGACATCCGGTCGGCCGCGAACACCCGGTTTTCGAGATCGCATAATGCATCGAGGTCCGCCGCTTTGCCGCGGCGAATGCGAACACTGGGTAACGCGAGCCGGCCTTTGCGCATCCGCCGCGAATATCCGCCGACATGCCAGGTCGTGCAAGTGCCGCAGAACCGTTATGCCAGCAAGACCGCGGTAGACAAGAACTTGACGAGGCACCATCTTTCTTCTTGACCGTCGTTATGCGCCCGTCGACCTTTGGGATCGACGCCAAGCGCGGCAGGTGAACCATGACAACGATGTCAGTCGCCAGGATCGCAGAGAGTCTACAGCGCGACTTCAGATCAGCTGCCAACCAGCTTCGCCAAACAAGCAGGCGTTTAAGGACCACGTCGCAGCATTATCTCGATGCCGCCACGATACTCGATCAATGGGCCGCGTCAGTGAACGACGTCCAGCCAAATCTGCTCATAACCTATCACGAGCTCATTTTAGGATCTCCAGACCGCGACCGCCACGCCGAATTGCTTAGACAAATTGCATTCAAGGGAACAGTCAAGACCGCGAGCGAATATGTTCGCGCCTTCATAAGTGACCGCACGGGCGGGGGGTAATAGACGCAAAGCCTGCCATGACCCCGGCCTCTCCGTCGAACGCCCCTCCCAAGCCGCGCGCCTTTGCGCACATCGACACGTGGGTTTTCGACCTCGACAACACGCTCTATCCGCATCACCTCAATCTATGGCAGCAGGTCGATGAGCGCATTCGCAGCTACATCGCGAAGTTCCTCGGCACCACCTACGACGATGCGTTTCGCAAGCAGAAGGATTTTTACCGGCGCTATGGCACAACGATGCGAGGCATGATGGTTGAGCATGGCATGAATCCGGACGATTTCCTCGACTACGTCCATCAGATCGATCATTCGCCCATTGAACCCAACCCGGCGCTCGGCGCCGCGCTGGAACGGCTACCTGGCCGCAAGCTCATTCTCACCAACGGCACCAGGGTTCATGCCGACGCCATCATGAAGCGGCTCGCCATCGACCGCCATTTCGAGGACGTATTCGATATCATCGCCGGCGAGCTTGAGCCGAAGCCATTCCCCCAGACCTACGAGCGCTTTCTCGCCCGGCACGGAGTTGATGCCGGCAAAGCGGCGATGTTCGAGGATCTGGCCCGTAATCTCGAAGTGCCCCATGCGCTTGGCATGACGACGGTTCTGGTGGTGCCGGAACGCACCCGCGAGGTATTTCGCGAAAGCTGGGAGCTTGAAGGGCGCGACGCCGCCCATGTGGACCATGTTACCGATGATATCGCCGGGTTTCTAGAGGCGATCGCGGCACAGCGCGGTGCCCCCACCCCGCCTTCCTCCGCCAGCAGGGAGGGCAGAGAGGAGGCGGGCGACGGTTGACATTGGTCCGGCGGTCCGCGACACAGCGGCGCCGCACAAAGTCTCGGCTGATCGGGACTATTCGGTGCGGCACTGCCGGGAATGTTCCGCCATGCCTCATGACCAACTCGCCTCAACCATCGATGGTGCCTTCGAAAAGCGGAACGACATCGGTCCCGCCACCAAGGGGCCGGTGCGCGACGCCGTCGAGCAGGCCCTCGATTTGCTCGACCGCGGCGCCGCTCGGGTCGCGGAAAACCGCGGCAACGGCACGTGGCATGTGAACCAATGGCTCAAGAAAGCGGTACTGCTGTCGTTCCGCCTTGCCGATATGACCATCGTCCCGTTCGGAGCCGGCGCCCGCGCCTGGGGATGGGACAAGGTACCCCTCAAATATGACCAGTGGTCCCGCGAGCAATTCGAGAAGGCGCAGTTTCGCGCGGTGCCGGGCGCAATTGTGCGCCGCTCCGCTTATATCGCACCCAACGTGGTGCTGATGCCGTCGTTCGTGAATCTCGGCGCATATATTGATTCCGGCACCATGGTTGACACGTGGGCCACCGTCGGCTCCTGCGCCCAGATCGGCAAGAACTGCCATATCTCCGGCGGCGCCGGTATCGGCGGCGTGCTGGAGCCCTTACAGGCCGGACCCGTGATCATCGAGGATAATTGCTTCATCGGCGCACGCTCGGAAGTCGCCGAAGGCGTGGTGGTACGTGAGGGTTCCGTGCTGAGCATGGGGGTTTTCATCGGCGCATCGACCCGCATCGTAGACCGTGAGACCGGCGAGGTTTTCACCGGCGAGGTACCGGCCTATTCGGTGGTCGTGCCTGGCTCCACCCCGGGCAAGCCGTTGCGCGACGGCTCGCCCGGACCGGGGCTCTACTGCACCGTGATCGTCAAGCGGGTCGATGAAAAGACCAGGGCGAAGACGAGCATCAACGAGTTGCTGAGGGATTGACCGCGATGCCGATTACGACGGTTTCAGTCGGAAGCCGAAGTGTCTCGGTGGACGCCAGTTGGGACGATGAAGCCAGCGTATGGATTGCCATCGGCCAGAATATACGTGGTCTTGTCGTCGAGGCTGGCATATGGCCAACTCTGATCCAGGAAATTCAACTCGCTGTTCCCGAGTTGTTGGATGCTATGGCGGCCATGAATCCGCGCTCGCCCGATGGCGACTGATCCCATTGCCCTCGCCCGCGAACTCCTGCGCTGTCCATCGGTGACGCCGCAGGAAGGCGGCGCCCTTTCGTTTCTCGAAAAGATACTGACCGGCGCGGGATTTACGGTCCATCGGGTAGTCTTTTCGGAATCCGGTGCCGACGCTGTGGAGAACCTTTATGCCCGAATCGGCACTGCCGGCCCGCATCTCGTGTTCGCCGGACATACGGATGTGGTGCCTGTGGGCGATGAAGCGCGCTGGCGGCACCCGCCGTTCGGCGGCGAAATCGCGGACGGCATGCTGTTCGGCCGCGGTGCCGTCGATATGAAGGGTGCGATCGCCTGCAAGCTTGCCGCTGTGCTCGACTATCTCGCCGCCAATGGCGGCAACCTCAAAGGCTCCATCTCATTCCTTATCACCGGCGACGAGGAAGGAATCGCCATCAACGGCACCGTCAAGCTGTTGAGGTGGGCCGCCGCACGCGGCGAAAAATTCGATCATTGCCTGCTGGGGGAGCCTACCGGTTCCAGGCAACTCGGCGACACGATCAAGATCGGGCGCCGCGGCTCGCTCAACGGTTCCCTGGTCGTGAGCGGAACTCAGGGGCACGTGGCCTATCCGGCACTCGCCGACAATCCGGTGCGCCGTATCGTCGTCATCATGGCAGCCCTGATGGCTGAGCCGCTGGATGCCGGCAACGCCTATTTCGATCCATCCAATCTGGAATTTACGTCGGTCGATGTGGGCAACAAGACAGTGAACGTCATTCCGTCCGAGGCGCGCGCCCGCTTCAATATCCGTTTCAATAATCACCATACTCAGGCGTCGCTTAAGACACTTCTCGAGGCGCGCGCCGGAGCGGCGGCGCAAGGCGGCCATTTCCGCATCGAATGGGACCCGTCGAACGCCGACGCTTTTGTCACCAAGCCTGGCCCGTTTGTCGAACTGGTCAGCCGTGCGATCGCCGAGGTAGCGGGCCGTCAGCCCGAGCTCTCCACCAGCGGGGGGACCTCGGATGCCCGCTTCATCAAGGATTACTGTCCGGTGGTGGAATTCGGACTCGTCAATGCGACCATGCACAAGATCGACGAAAACACGCCGACGGCTGATCTCATGGCGCTCGCCGCTATATACCGGCGGATTGTCGATCGTTATTTCGCGTGAAGGACGGATGGTCGGGTGGGCAAAGCGAAGCGTGCCCACCGTTTGCCACAGTCCGCGGTGGGCACGGCGCGAGAAGCCCGTCATATGCTCCTCAAGCTGTGCCAGCGCCTTTGCCCACCTACCGTCCGTCTCACCTCAATAGTCCACCCTGACCAGGTAGAGGCCCTCTGGCGGCGCCACTGGACCACAGGCTTTGCGGTCGCGTGCTGCCAGCGCACGCCCAAGATCGTCAACCCTCCATCGGCCCTCGCCGACCTGGACCAGCGACCCTACAATTGACCGAACCTGATGATGGAGAAACGAGCGTGCCGATGCGTAGATGCGCAATTCCTCGCGGTCGCCCTCCACATCCAGCCGGTCGAGCGTCTTCACCGGCGATTTCGCCTGGCATTCGGCGGCTCTAAAGGTGGTGAAGTCATGCTGTCCGATGAGACCCTGGGCGGACTCGTGCATGGCGCGGACGTCGAGCGGCCGCGGGACCCGCCATGCCCTTCCGGCCTCCAGGGCGAGATCGGCGCGGCGGTTGATGATGCGGTAAACGTAATGGCGTTGGCGCGCCGAAAAGCGGGCATCGAAGTTGTCCGCGATCTGTTCAACCGCCAGCACCGCCACCGGGTGAGGCCGCAGATGCGCATTGATGGCGTCGCGGATCGTATCGGGCTCCCAGGGCCTGGCAAGCGCGATATGCGCGACCTGTCCAAGCGCGTGCACGCCGGCATCGGTGCGTCCAGCGCCCTGCACATAAACATCCTCGCCACAGAAAGCCGCGACCGCCGCCGTCAAGACACCCTGGATCGACACGCCGTTGTCCTGCACCTGCCAGCCGACGAATGGGGCACCATTATATTCGATCACCAGCTTGTAGCGCGGCATATTTGGTATTTCTCACTGCTCGCAGTTGTTGTGCAAAAGCTGGCCCGGTTGTTTCGGATGCGGACGTTGTTCGGGTGACTAGTTCCGACCGTACCGCACTCGTCGAACATCTGCGCCGTGACTGGGCCAATTGCCGGGACCATCGAGGCGCAGGTCAGGTCACTCGTGTGCCCGGGGCAAGCGGGATACCTCGCAAAAATTCGTCGGCCTTCATGGGCTGCCGGCCGGCCCGTTGCAATTGGAGGATGCGCACCGCACCTTCACCGCATGCGATCGTGAGCTTGTCGTCGATCACGGTGCCGGGTGCTCCGGACCCTTTGCCTTTGGTGGTGCGAAGAACTTTGACGCGAGCCAACGCATCTCTGCCGGACAGTTCGAACCACGCGCCCGGAAACGGCGAAAGGCCGCGGCAATGGTCGTGAACGGCTTTCCAGGGCTTGGTCCAATCGATTCGGGTCTCGTTCTTCTCGATCTTGGCCGCATAAGTGACGCTCGCCTGGGGCTGAGGTACCAGTTGCAGCGAGCCGCGCTCCAGGGCATCGAGCGCCCGCACCATCAGGTCGGCCCCACGGCGCGCAAGTACGTCGTGCAATTCGCCAGCCGTCATGTCGGGCCCGATGACGACGGGCTCTGCCATGGCCACCGGGCCGGTGTCGAGCCCTTCCGCCATCTTCATCACCGCAACCGCGGTTTGGGTATCGCCCGCCATGATGGCCCGATTGATCGGCGCCGCGCCGCGCCAGCGCGGCAGAGCAGACGCATGAACATTGAAACATCCGAGTGGAGGGGCATCAAGAATCGGTGCCGGCAGGACCAAGCCATAGGCCACCACCACGGCGACGTCTGCGCCATGGGTGCGAAACGCTTCCTGCGTCTCTGGCGACCGCAATGTCTTTGGTGTCAGCACGTCGATGCCCAAGCGCCGTGCCTCGTGTTCCACGGGGCTCGGCTGCAACTCCATGCCGCGTCCGGCCGGCCGCGGTGCCCGCGTATATATGGCCACCACCGCGTGGCCGTGCTCGATGATCGCCCTGAGGGTGGGCACGGCGAAGTCGGGCGTGCCCATGAAAACAAGGCGCAGGGGCATGGCGACGGCTCTACGTTCTAAATCTGTTGCCCGTCCCCGAGCGGAATATCCCGCATCGTGCTCGGTGCAAACAGTTCTTCGAGCTTGACGCGGCGCGAGGTTAGTCCGTGCTCATGCGCATATTGCAGCAGCGCCTCGATGCTCGGTCGGTTCTGCTCGATGCCGTAGGGAAACCAGTCCGGCCCGATGATCGCCTGCTCCTCTTCGATCAGCGGCTGCAGCCAGGCCGACGACACTTTGGACGAACCAAGCTCGGCGAGGAAGCGGTAGCAACGGTCCTTGGCGGTGCACAGGGCCTTATAGAGGCTCAGCGCCACCCATGGAGCGCGCTCGTAGATGTCGCGGCGGATCACCACCGTATGCATGATCGGATAGATCTTGGTGCGCCGGTAATAGTCCTTCTCGGCTTCCGCATAATCCGGGAAAAGCCGCCGCACCTTCGAGTTGCCGCGGCGGAATGACAGCGGATTGTTGGCCGTCATCAAGAAGTCGATTTCACCTCGCTCCAAAAGGTCGCCAAGCTCGGTTCCGGCCGGTGCCTGCGTGAGGCGAATGTCGGCGGGCAGCTTGCGGCCGAGGCGGTCGCTGCGGCCCTGGACCCATTCTACATCGCCGGGCTTGACGCCATATTCATGCTCCAGCAGGCCGCGCATATAGACCGCGGCCGTCATGCTGTACTCCGGGACGCCGCCGCGTTTGCCCTTGAGATCGCCGGGGTGGCGGATACCCTTGTCGGCGTGAATAAAGAAGTAGCCGTGACGGAACACGCGCGACGGAAACGCCGGAATGGCGATGAAGGGCGCGTTCCCCTCGCTTACAAGTGACGTGTAGTTCGACAATGACATCTCGGAGGCATCGAATTCCCGGTACTGCAGGACCCGCCAGAAAATCTCCGCAGGCTGCAGCGACAGATAATTGAGGTCGATGCCTTCGGGCTGCAGCGAGCCGTCACGAAGAGCTTGTGTGCGGTCATAGGGACCGCACGCAAAGGTAAGACGCAGCTTTGACATGAAGTTTTCTTTGACCAGGAGTATCGGGGCTATTGTCCCCACGCCGCAAAGGCTTCCGTAAACGCCCGCTCGCCAGGCGTCCCCTTCTCGATGGCGATAATGGCCCGCTTTCCGTCGCCATAAACCACGGGTATGTCGAACCAGGACCGCTCCTTGAGGAGTTGGACGTTGCGTTGCATATCGGCGTCAACCGACGAAAGGCCGATCAGAAAGAAATTGTCCGTCACTTTCACGGCAACACCATTGAGCGGAACTCCGCGGGTGGTCTCACCTTGTTTCATCAGCACACCCGGAATGTTTGATATTCCGCCGTGGGGGAAATCGGGGGGCAATGTGAACTCGATCTCGACCGTGTGACTCGCTGGAAGCTGCTTGTCCTCGTTGCGGCGCAACGACCACCGCATCGTGACCTTCTGCTCCGGAATTTCGATTTCAGCCCGTACGATAATTTCCGGCTTCTGGCCTGGGCCGGGAGGCGCCCGCTCTGTGCGCCACACAGCGGACCCAACATATTGCATGCCGTTGGGATTGGTTTGATCCTCCTCGTAGAGCACGACCTTCTGCGCGACGAGCGCGCTCTCGCTAGGGCTGACCGCCGAAGGAGCGCGGTCGACAAATTTACCCTTGGCATTACTTTCGGCCGGCGTGACCTGACCGCCAGCCACGTTCGAACCGGGCGCGCCGCGAATTGCCGTCGCGATGTCCGGGCCCCACCAGTAAGCGGCGGCCGCAAGCGCCAGCACCAGCAGCAGCAAGACGGCGATTGCGATAACCTTGTTCGAGGTGCGGGGAGTGGCCCATGCCGAACCGGATTGGCGCTCCGTCCCGACTGCGCGTGCCATAGACGCCGCGCGGCCGCGTACATCTTCCTGACGCATGATCGAAGACGGCGGCCGCGTCGGATGCCCGGACCTCACAGCTGCTTCAAACTCCGCCCATCCGTCCTGCCCAGGCAGCTCATCAGCCCCTTGCACGGATCGCGGTGCTTGTCGGACAATAAAGCGCGGAGCCTCGGCGCTGCGGCCACGGCTCGAATCGCGCGCCTCACCGTCACGACTTTGCTCCGGGAGCGGCTCGCGGCCCACCGCCTCGGGGGCATCGCGAGGCGGCGAGCGGCGCGAAACCGGCTCGATTCTCTGTTCGCCGCGCGCTTCCGTTCTGCTGTCTGGGCGCGGCTCGGAACGCTTTAAGTCAGCATTCGTCGCCGCCTGATAGGCGCGAACATTCTTGGCCGCTTCTGCGGTTGCGCTCCCGAGCGTCTCCGTCTCGGCAGTCACATCGCGAAAGCCCTTAAGTCCTCTTTCGGACAGCGACGATTCGCCGCCGGGACTCCGACGCGGTCGCTCGGTCTGCGGTGCCTCCGCAGGCGAGGCCGAGGGACGCTGCGCGCGGATTCGCGGTTCCTCCGTCTGTCGCAACTCAACGACCGGCCTCGCCGAAGCCGCCGATAGTGGGACGGCTTGCCGCGTTTCCTCCAAATTGGTCTGCTCATCGCCGTCATCGGCTGGGGCTGCGAGCATGGGGCGTGAGGTGTGAGTGTCATAGCCTGGCGGCGTCATCTCTGGTGGCAGGTCGGCAAGCCGGCCCTCGGGGCGCGACTCTGGACGGGGCTCCTGGCGGGATTCGGGACGCCCCGGCAGCGGATCGCTACGCGAACGGCGCGCGGCCTCTGTCTCGACCTTGCGTATCGCCTCTTCGAGGGCCAGTCGCTCGCGGGTTATCTCGGGCTCGCTTAGCGCCGGTTCAACTCCCCGCAATTGCGCGAGCAGCGCCGTTCGCGCCCGGTCGTACAACGCCCGGCGTGCCTCACCGGTACTCTTTTCAAGGCCGGAAACGGCCTTGACGATCAACGGGTAGTAATCGGCCATCGTTTCTCCACGCCGCCCCGCCCCCAGCAGCGTCATCTTATTACGTTTCAAACGGATTACGCATGAGGATTGTGTCCTCCCGTTCCGGACTTGTCGACAGCAGTGCCACCGGGCAGCCGACCAGTTCCTCGATCCGCCGCACATATTTTATTGCAGGCGCAGGCAGTTCTGCAAAGGATCTTGCTCCCGCTGTCCGTTCCTGCCAGCCCGCTATCGTTTCATAGATCGGCTCGACCCGCGCCTGTGCGTGTTCGCTGGCCGGCAGGTAATCGACGGTTCGGCCATCGAATCGGTAGCCGACGCAAACCTTTATCTCTGGAAACCCGTCCAGGATATCGAGCTTCGTCAGGGCCAATCCGTCAATTCCACTGGTACGGACAGTTTGCCGCACCAGCACGGCGTCGAACCAACCGCAGCGGCGTGGCCGTCTTGTGACCGTCCCAAATTCGCGGCCGCGTTCCCCGATGGTCCGGCCAATCTCGTTGTCCTGCTCGGTCGGAAACGGGCCTGCCCCGACCCGAGTCGTATATGCCTTGCTGATTCCGAGTACATAGCCCACCGCCGACGGCCCCAGCCCCGATCCGGTCGCCGCCTGCGACGCAACCGTGTTGGACGATGTCACGTACGGATATGTGCCATGGTCGACATCCAGCAACGCACCCTGAGCGCCCTCGAACAGGATTCGCTTGCCCTCGCGTCGTTTGCGGTCGAGCAGAGACCAGACCGAATCCATATACGGCAGGATGCGCGGCGCAAAGCTGGCGAGCACGTCGTAAATCGCCTTGGGCTGAAGCTCAGGAAGATTCATCCCGCGCCGCAACGTGTTGTGATGCGCGAGTAGCCGGTCAATCTTGGCCCCGAGGACCGACAGATCGGCGAGATCCATCAGACGGATCGCCCGCCGTCCGACCTTGTCTTCATAGGCCGGGCCGATGCCCCGTCGTGTCGTACCGATCGGGGTTCCAGCATTGGAGGACTCACGGAACACATCGAGTTCCTGGTGCAGCGGCAGAATCAAAGTCACATTCTCAGCAATACGCAGCGAATCCGGCGTCACTTCGACACCCTGGCTTTTGAGCCGCCCGATTTCCTCGATCAGCGCGGCGGGATCGAGCACCACCCCGTTGCCGATCACCGAGAGTTTGCCCGTCCGCACCACGCCGGACGGCAGCAGCGACAATTTATAGGTGATGCCATCTATAACGAGCGTGTGGCCTGCATTATGGCCGCCCTGGAAACGCACCACGATGTCGGCCTGCTCGGAGAGCCAATCGACAATCTTGCCCTTGCCTTCGTCCCCCCATTGCGAGCCGACGACCACCACATTCGCCATGGCGCATCCTTAGTTCCACAGTCGCTGAACGTGCTGTGGCGCACCGGCCGAATTCCAGCCGCTACTCCTACTTCCACCGACGGGAAGCAGGGAGGGGTTAAGGACCGCTGCGAGCTTCGCTGAAACCGCTTTTGTCACAAGGAGCTAGTGCTGATGCCCCCACCCATTTATCGGATACTGGATGGAGGGGCTCCGGGCAAGCCAGAAAACGAAGCCTGCACAGTCGAATGGCAGCGTAATCTCTTGGTCAGGTAACGCTCTTTAAAGGTGCCAACCCCTGGCCTACCCTGGAATCTCACAAATCCGGAACAAAGCTGATGGCCTGCCGGCTCGCGAACGCACCCGTCAAGCCATTCGGAGTTCCCCGGCCTCGCCGACCCAGCCCTGTCTCACTGCACCGGCGTCGGCAGCTTCCGGCCGGCGAAGTGGGCCGTCAGGTTTTCGATCATCAGCTGGCCGATCGCGGTGCGGGTCTCCTCCGTCGCGCTGCCATGGTGCGGCTGTAGCAGCACGTTGGGCAGCGCGAGAAACGCGGCCGCAATGCGCGGCGAGTTCTGGAACACGTCGAGCGCCGCAAAGCCCAGCCGCCCGTCGCGCAGGCGTTCGATCATTGCGGGTTCGTCCACGACGCTACCCCGCGCGACATTGATCAGCGTCCCCTCAGGACCGAGCGCGTCGATCACCGGCGCCGAGATGAGGTCTCGGGTCGTTTCGCCGCCTTTGCAAGCCACCATCAGGAAATCACTGCGCCACGCCAGCTCGACGAGGTCCGCCACGTATTCATAGGGTGCATCCGGCTTTGGCCGTGGCCCATGCCACAACACCTTCATCCGGAACGCGCGAGCGCGGTCGGCGATGGCGCGGCCGATGCCGCCAAGCCCCACCACGCCGACGGTCTTGCCCCCGACGCTGTGGCCCAGCCCGATGGGTCCCTTGAGCCATTCGCCGCTGCGCACGTAGCGGTCGGCGGCCACGATCTGCCGCGCTGAGGCGAGCATCATGCCGATGGCAAGGTCGGCGCACTCGTCCGCCATAACGCCCGGCGTGTTGGTGACCGGGATCGCGCGTTCGCGTGCCGCCGCAAGGTCGATGGCATCGACGCCGACGCCGAAGCACGAAATGATTTCGAGCTTCGGTAGCGAGTTGATGAGCGCCCTGCTGGCGCCGCGATTGGCCTCGGTCGCGATGGCTCTTATGCGGGCTTTGAGTTCAGGACTGAGGATCCCCTCCGGTAACGGATAGATAGTGAAGTGGCGCAGCTCGAACAGCTCAGCAAGCGCCTTCATGGTCGCCAGCGGAAACTCGCCGAGCGACAGGACAACAGGCTTCATGGAGAACTCTCAATCGGACGGAGCAATCACGTGGTCGCCTTGCTCATCTCTGGCTGCACGATACCGGACCCGGAAACTTCAGGTGCTCATAATTTGATACACCAGACGGGCTCTGTCACCCGTAAGGCCACTGTCGTGTCTGGGCCTTGGCTACAACGTCCTACTCGGTTTTCGCGGTTAATGTTTTCCAACGGTGGCCCCGCGAGGGCATGCTATCTCGCAAAGCCGTTCACCGAGCCGGTTGGCACCAGCGCATAATCGTTTAGAAGCACGGGCCTTGAATACTGCGATCGCGCCAGCAAACCGACATGGATCGCGGCGCGACATCAGCGCGCCGCACCGACGCTGGGCCGCGAAACGCGGCAGTAGCGTTTGCTGACCGGAACAGATCCGTGATCGTCGATATGATCGAAACAGCAAGTAACAAGCCGAACAGGAAGGTAGCCACCAGCACGAAGTTCTTGAACGGCGTGCTGGCCATGTGAAATTCTGAGAAGGCAGCTCGTGCACGCAGGATTTGAAGCTCTGCCTCCAGCTCGTTCGATCTCTCCACTTCGATCCGATAGGCGCATTTCAGCTGCTTGAATTCGTCAGCCTCGATCGGCTCGTACTCAAGCGCGTCAATGATGCTCGCGAAGGTGAGTCCACAACTTCTCATAAGGCGGCGCGCGCCCGCCAGCGCGCTTTCCGCCTCCGACAAAGTCGTCGAGTCCATCAACTGAATGGCAGCGCTTATCTTCGACGGCAACGGCAGTCCGCGCGTCTCAATCTGCTGCACGATTTGCCGGAAGGACAGACCATGCTGTTGTAAGAACGTCGCCGCTTCGTTCATGGTGCATGCGGCATCGGCTTCGTCCCCGGCATCCATCCCGGCAAACAAGTTCCGAAGCTCTATCGCTTCGCCATCGTTGAAAACCGCCATGGCGCACCGTCATTCGAACTGCGTGAAGCTGCCTGCTGCGTTGCGCTGATCAGCAATGGTATTGAACGCGCAGTGTCCCTTCTCGCGTTTAGCGCGCGATTGTTAAGCAATGATTAATTTTTGTTGCTTGTCGCGTCACCAGCTGGGCTATGAGACCCGCCGAGCTTGTGAGAACGTCGGACATGGATGGCAGCGCTGCTGCGCTCACTCACACAAACCGCACCGCATAGATCGGCGGCAGCGTGTATGCGACGTTGATCCATCGGTCGCCCTGGTCCTCGCTCACCCATAATCCACCCGTCGTCGAACCGAACGCCAGCCGGTCGCCGGTTGCGTCGAGCGCCAACGCGTGGCGGTAGACGATATCGTAGGCATGCTGTTGCGGCAGCCCCTTGGTCAGGATATCGAAGCTCCCGCCGCCGTCGCGCGTGCGGGTTACAACCAACCGGCCATTGCGCGGGATGCGCTTCTCATCCTTGATTTCGGGAACGAACCACGCCGTATCCGGGTCCCGCGGGTGTACAACGACCGGAAAACCGAAGGTCGAGGGCTCAACACCGGTGATCTCTTTGAAGGTCTTGCCCTCGTCGGACGAGACAAAAATGCCGTTATGATGTTGTACCCACATGCGGTGTGGTGCAGCCGGGCATTGCGCCAGGCAATGCACGTCCTGTGCGCTGGGGTCGTGCGTCAACTCCGGCGACACGTACTCGGCGCGCATGCCCTCGCCGCGCTGGGCCCAACTCGCGCCGGAATCCTCAGTGAACCAGATGCCGCCGGTCGAAACCGCGATCCACACCCGTTTTGAATCGCGCGGGTCGACCAGGATCGAATGAATGCCCGGCAAATCAGCGCCGCCTCCCATCCACTGCTTGCGCTTGGGGTGATCCCAGAGCGGACGGATCATTTCCCAACTGTCGCCGTGATTGGTTGAGCGAAACAGGCCGCCCGGCAGCGTGCCGCACCAGAGCACGCCCGGCTCGTCGGCGCCGCCGGCCTGGAGCGCCCAGATGCGTGCCGTGCTCCATGCAAGCGGGCGGCCCCACATGTCGTTCTCTTCCAGCCCATCGGGCTTCGGTGGATAGGCCGGGGCGGCAATCTCTTCCCAGCCTTTGGGCGTCGAGCGGTGCATCTTGACCCCGAAGTGACCATGATCGAGCGCCGCAAAATGGCGGCCGCTTCGCGGATCTGTCAGGGTCAGACTGACATTGTCGCCCAGGAAGTCCGTCTGGACGATATCCCAGCCTCCGTTCTTGCGCTCGACCCAAAACAGTCCCTTGCGAGTCGAAATCAGGATCGTGTCGCTCATGCTCAGCCTCCCGACAAAGCCTGGAATACATAAATTGTGCTGCCTGCAGTCACCGGATCGGACAAGCGCACGCGATCTCGAATGGCGCGACCGTCTACGAAGATCGTCATGTGCCGACGCAGGGCGGCTTGATCATCAAGCACGTAGGAGCGCGCCTGCGGGTTGGCGGCGAACGCATTATCCAACGCCTCGCGCACGCTGCCGCCGCTGACCTCGGCCTCCGGGCAGAGCACATGGCGTTGAATATTAGGCGTAAAGATGATCTTCGCCATGCATCGGTCTCTCAATCCGCTGGCGACGGATTCCCGCTTTGATACGCTCCATCGTTCGGCCAGAGCTTTCAATGCGATCGTTTCGAATCACATCCCGCCGTCGTCGCCGGGCTTGTCCCGGCGACCCCGAGGGTTGGGGCACCGAGCAAGCACAATCGGGGTGGCCGGGACAAGCCCGGCCACGACGCGGGAGACATGAACCGCATTAGTGGACAGAATGGCGCGTCAGGGCGTGTCATCAGATGGCCGCCAGATACGCGGCGAGCTGATCCATGGTTCCGCTCCAGCCTTGCCGCATGTTGTCTTGTGCACCGTCGAACGTGGCGCGCTCTTCAGGGCTCGGATCAAGTGGCGTCCACTTGACCGTGAATGTTGTCCGACCGTGCTCCTCGGTGAAGCTGAACGTCGACAGCATCTCGAGCGGCCACGTGGGACTCATTGGGTGGCGTGTAATGCCGCCGTTCTCGTCTGAGAACGAGTTAATAAAGACAAGTCGCTCCGGCGCGACGATTTCGCTGTAGACGAACTTGCCCCACATCGTGCTGCCGTCGGGCGCCTTGAGACCGTAGTGATAGGTGCCGCCCGGCCGCAGGTCCATCGTGGAAGCGATCACCGTAAAGCCCTTAGGGCCCCACCAGCGCTTCATACGCTCCGGCTCCGTAAAGGCCTTGAAAACAACGTCCCGCGGCGCGTCGAACGTGCGCGCGATGATGAAGGCGCCGTTGTCGCGCTCGATCACGGGAGCGGTACTGGACATCGTCATCGTCGGTTCTCCCCAGATTTCGATTGATGGCTACCCGCTGCGGCTCAAGCCGCCACATTCTCGCGGTTGATCGCCTTGTCGCAGTTGATCATCCACGGAATGCCGAACTGGTCGACCAGCATGCCAAATCTGGTGGCCCAGAACGTCTCCTGGATCGACATCGTTTCTTTCCCGTTTGCCGCGAGGGCGCTGTAGATGCGATCCGCTTCGGCCGGATCGCTGACGCCGATTTGCACGTGAAAGCCCTGAGCCGGTTTATAATGGCTCGGCGGCGCGTCAGAGCCCATGAGGGATCTGTCGCCGAACTGCAGGCGCGCATGCATGACCTTGGTCTGCCAATCATTAGGGACATGCTTTGCGGTGGGGCCGTTGGCGTGGGTGAGCATCGTGGTGATTTTGCCGCCGAGGACGCGCTCGTAGAACCGGAATGCGGCCTCACATTGGCCACCGAACGTGATGTAGGTGTTGAGTTCCATGATCCGCTCCTTGTCCATCGTTGACCTCGACATCGATTCGCGCGGCGCAGTTCCGGCTGTCGGCGCTTGTTGCGCTCACCCCAAGGACGAACCCCATATCAGCGGTCCGACAACCGACCGAATCTTTTTTGCCTCTAGAGCGGTTCCCGACCTATTTGATCCACTCGATCGTCATGCGCGGGCTTGACCCGCGCATCCATCATCTTCGCAAAAATTTATGCGAAATGGATGGATCCGTGGGTCAAACCCACGGGTGACGGTGGTGGATGGCCCCGCCGACTCAAATCGACTGGGAACCGCTCTAGCGATTGGCCCTCGGAACGCCCGCGCCAACCGGATCATTTTCCTTGATCAATCGATCGATCTGCATCCGGATGTGGAAGGCTTCGGCGGCAGTATTGGCACGTGCAATGGCCTGGTCGAAAGCAGCCCTCGCTTCCTCGGCCCGACCAAGCTGCAGAAGTAATCCGCCTTTTACGCCAAAGAAGTAGAAGTATCCCGCCAGCTGCTCCGCCAGGGGCTCGATCATGTCGAGTGCGGGGCCGGCACCCCGGGTCTTGGAAACAGCGACCGCCCGATTGAGCGTGATCACGGGTGAAGGCTGCATCCGCTCAAGAGTGGCATAAAGGGCATCAATCTGCGCCCAGTCCGTATCTTCGGGTCGGCTCGCTCGCGCGTGCAGTGCCGCGATTGCTGCCTGCACCTGATAAGGGCCGGGGCTGCGGTGACGCATGGCCTTGTCGAGGAGAGCCAGACCTTCCGCGATCATGGCGCGGTCCCAGAGTCCGCGATCCTGGTCTTCAAGCAGGACGATTTCGCCATCCGCATCCAGGCGGGCCGGCGTTCGCGCATGCTGCAGCATCAGCAGCGCCGCAAGTCCCATGATCTCCGGCTCTGCGGAGAAAAACCTGAGCAGCAATCGTGCCAGCCTGATCGCCTCTTCGCAGAGGCTTGCACGCACATGGGTCTCTCCACCGCTGGCCGAATAGCCCTCGTTGAAGATGAGATAAATCACGGCCGCAACAGCGGCGAGCCGTTCCGCGCGCTCGGGGGCGCCAGGGGCCTCGTAGGGAACGCGCGCCTCCGCGACGCGCCGCTTGGCGCGCGTGATGCGCTGCTCCATCGCGCTCTCGCTTACCAGGAAAGCACGCGCGATTTCCACCACAGTGAGCCCTGATACAATACGCAACGCAAGGGCGATCTGTTGTGTTGCGGGCAGCTCAGGATGGCAGCAGATGAACAGCAGGCGCAGAATGTCGTCACGATAATGCGCATCGTCCAGGCGCTCGACCAAGGCGGCCTCGGCATCCTCAAGATCCGAGATTGTCTCCTCGGGAGGCAGCGGCTCCTGCCTCCTCCGGCGCCGCGTTGCATCGATGGCGACGTTTCTCCCGACCATGATGAGCCAGGCCTCGGGATCACGCGGCGGACCGGCCTTCGGCCACGTATTGAGCGCCCTCAGGCAAGCATCCTGGACGGCCTCTTCCGCGACATCGAGATCACGGAAATAGCGCAGCAGCGCGGCCAAAGCTCGGGGCCGCGCGGCAGAAATGGCGGCGTCGATCCAGGCAAGCTCCGTCATGCGGCGGCGTTTCCCGGCCTGAACAAGGAAATCGGCCTGATTTCGTAAGAGCCCCCCGGATTGGCCCGGCCAAGGTCACGGGCAATCTCGAGTGCCTCGTCCAGCGAAGCGCAATCGACGAGATAGAACCCGAGCAGCTGCTCCTTCGTCTCGGCAAACGGGCCATCGATCACCAGCGGCGGCTCACGGTCTTTGCGCAGAGTTGTCGCCGCCGTCGTCGGCATCAGTCGCACCACTGGCCCGAGCTTGCCGGCCTTGGCGAGCTTCTCCTGCACAGCCGCGAGTTTAGCCATGACAGCCGCATCCTGCTCCTTGCTCCAGGAACAAACGACGTCTTCGGAGTGGTAACACAGGAGGGCATACATCATGGCAGGACTCCGTGCGGTGCACATTTCAAGGACGAACCGGCATGGCGGATTCCGACAAGCCGGTGGGCCGCGCGATAGGGCTACTTGGATACGCGGCAGGCATCAACACAATTCCAGATGCTGCGCGAATGCCCCGTCATGGCCCATGGCGCCACGTTGAGCGGATTCCGGTCAGGTTGAGGTCTGGCACCTCTCCGGCGGTCGCGGCTGGGCTCGTCCCGGCTACGCCAACTGATCGTTGCCATATGTCTCAAACGGAGGTGGCCATATATAAGCCCGGCCACGGCGCCGCAGAGATGCCATATGCTTTAACCCGCCCCCGGAATCCGTTCAGACGCTAACAACCTCTTGCGGGTTGAACGTCGCCGGGCAAGCCTGATAGACACGATCGCAGCCTGCGGTTCCGCGGATTTTCACGGATCTGTTCATGAAGAAACCCTTCCTCGCCTCCGATCGCGTGTCCGACGTCGATCGGGCCAACGACGATATCGGCGAGGCGATGCGCTTGCGCCTGTTCCGAACCCAGATCGAGCTGCGCGAGGCCGAGCAGCGCGCCTACGACTTGTTCCTGCAGAACCTGGTCAAGGGTACAAGCCACCTCTCGCTCGGCCAGGAAGCAATCGCGGCCGGATTTGCCAACGCCATGAAGCCCGGCGATCTGTCGTTCTGCACGTACAGGGGCCATGCTCATACGCTCGCGCGCGGCGTCCCGGTCGAAAAGGTGCTGGGCGAACTGATGCAGCGCGACAACGGGCTGATGCGCGGCAAAGGCGGCTCCATGCACCTCACCTCGGTGGAGCACGGAGTCATGGGCTCCTATGCGATCATCGGGGCGCATCTGCCGATCGCCTGCGGGGCGGCGCTGCGGGCCCAGTACAAGGGCCAGGACGATGTCGCGGTATGCTTCTTCGGCGACGGCACCACCAATATCGGGGCGTTCCATGAGGCGCTGAACTTCGCGGCGATCTGGAAGCTGCCGGTCGTCTTCGTGTGCGAGAACAATCTGTACATGGAGTATACGCCGATCGGCGAAGTCACAGCTGTCGAGCATCCGGCGGCGGACCGGGCGGCGGCCTACGGGCTTGAACGCATTCTCATCGATGGCAATGACGCGGATATTGTCTATCGCACCGCGCGAGTGGCCTACGGGCGCGCGCGGGCCGGCGAAGGTCCATCGCTGATCGAATGCGTCACCTACCGGCACAGCGGACATTCGCGCGCCGATCCGGCGAAATATCGCCCCGAAGGAGAACTTGAGGCGTGGAAGAAGCACGATCCGATCGTGCTTTATCGCGACCGGCTCAAGCAGTTCGGGGTATCGGAGGACACCATCGCGGGTATCGAGGCGGACGTGCGGCGCGTCGTCGACGAGGCTACGGAGAAATGCAAGGCGGCGCCGCCGCCCCCGGCGGACATCCTCTGCACGGACGTCTATGCGGATGGAGGCTGGGCATGGCGGAACTGACCTATCGCGATGCGGTCGCGCGCGGCATTGCCCAGGAAATGGCGCGCGATCCGGACGTGATCTTCTTCGGCGAAGACGTGGCCAAAGCCGGCGGCGTCTTCAAGACGACGGTCGGGCTCTACGAACAGTTCGGCCCGAAACGGGTGCGCGACACGCCGATTTCCGAGCAGGCCATCATGGGGGCGGCGATGGGGGCCGCCATGACGGGCCTCAAGCCGATCGTCGAAATCATGTTCTCGGATTTTTTTGCGGTCTGCTTCGACTACATCGCCAACGAGTTTCCGAAGAGCCGTTACATGAGCAACGGCCAACTCAAGTGCCCGCTCGTGGTGCGCACCGGCAACGGAGCGGGCTCGCGCTTCGGCGCCCAGCACAGCCAGAGCGTGGAAAACTGGTGCATGATGATCCCGGGCCTCAAGGTAGTGGCGCCGTCCAATGCGCGCGACGTGATCGGGCTCATGGCGGCCGCCGTGCGCGATCCCGACCCGGTGATCTTCTTCGAGCACAAATCGCTCTATCCGATGAAGGGCGAAGTGCCGGACGGCGAGATCGTCGATACGCTCGGCTCCGCCAAGATCCTGCGTCCTGGCCGGGACGCCACCATCCTGGCCCTCGCCCTGATGGTGCCGCGTGCGCTCGACGCCGCCGCGAAGCTTGCCGGCCAAGGTATCGATTGCGAAGTGATCGATGTTCGCTCGCTGGTTCCGCTCGACACGCAGACCATTCTGGGCTCGGTCGCCCGCACGCATCGCCTGTTTACGGTCGAGGAGAACCCACGCCTGTGCGGATGGGGCGCCGAGATCGTTTCCATCGTCGCCGACGAGGCGTTCTACGAACTCGACGGCCCGCCGGTGCGCATCACCACGCCGCACGTGCCGCTGCCGGCGGCCGACATCCTGGAGGACATGATTTTGCCGACGGCGGAGCGGATTGCGGAGACGGTGCGGCGGAGTTTGGAAGCGTAGAAGCACAATAGCGCAGCGTCCTGAAGTAGCTGTAGCACTTTTGATTCGTCGCGCAGCGTTCCCAAGAAGTGGTCTTGAGGTGCCGAAGTGAAAGAAACAACCGCGCCATGCTCGTCGTGTATCCGGCAGACAGCTCACAAAGTTCTTCACGAAAAATCCATAAGTGCCGGTGCATCAACTGATTTTGGAGCTCGTCTCAGTTTTGAAATATGATGGATCCCGGCTGCCCAAGCTCAGTCAGGACTGATGAAGGTCTAGACGCCTACGGGCCAAAACCTGCCCGGTCGGAGCTCGTCGCGCTCTGAGGCAGAGGAATATGCAACGCAGCTCCCCCGGGTACTCGGGCTCGAAGTGTTGGAGCTGCAATAAGTGAGCTAAATTCAAACTGGGACACTACCGATTTTCGGGCTGACTTGACATCAGATCTATTTTGCATCCATCACGCTTCCATGCGCACCACACTCACCATCGACGACGATCTGGCTCGCCTCTTGAAGCGAAGAGCCCGCGAACTCGACCTGCCGTTCAAGGACGTGGTCAACCAGACACTTCGCGTTGGTCTGGCCGAGCGGGCAAAGCCACGTCCGAGCCCGGTACCGAAGACCATTTCGCATTCGTTCGGATTCAAGCCCGGGATCGATCTCGATAAGCTCAACCAACTCGCCGACGAACTCGAAGCCGAGGCCTATGCGGCGGAGCAGCGGGCAGCGCGGCATGATCCTCCCCGACGCCGACGTGCTCGTTCACGCGCATAACGGTACTTATCCCTCCCCGTCTTCGGGGAGGGTGGCCGAGCGAAGCGAGGTCGGGTGGGGTTCCCCGGCCCCAGACCCCACCCGGCCCGCGGCTAAAAAGCCGCGGGCCACCCTCCCCGAAGACGGGGAGGGAAACGTGCGCCGTACGTTCGGCATAGCGTCCGTCTCCTGCCGTTGCGATAGTGGACGGACATAGTGCTTCAACAGGACCAAATGCCATGTACGAAAATCTGCTCGCCCATGTTCCGACCGATCTCTGGATCGGCGGCAAGTGGCGCAAGGCCTCCGATAATGCGCGCTTCGACGTCATCGATCCGGCGACCGAGAACGTCATCACTTCGGTTGCGAGCGCCAGCGTCGAGGACGCCAAGACCGCTGTCGACGCGGCGCAGGACGCCTTCCCGGGCTGGGCCGGACGCAAGCCGCGCGAGCGCGCCGAGATTTTGCGCAAGGCCTATGAGGTGATCATGGCGCAGGCGGAGCGCCTCGCCAAGCTGATCACGCTGGAAAACGGCAAGGCGCTTGCGGATTCCCGTGGCGAGGTCGCCTATGCGGCCGAGTTCTTCCGCTGGTACGCCGAAGAAGCGGTCCGCAATATCGGTGAAGTCTCGCGCGCACCGTCATCCGGCGCCCGGATCTTCGTGCAGCACAGGCCGGCCGGTATCGCGGTGCTGGTGACGCCGTGGAATTTCCCTGCCGCGATGGCGACGCGCAAGATCGGGCCGGCGCTGGCGGCTGGTTGTCCGGTGATACTCAAGCCGGCTTCCGAGACGCCGCTCACCATGCTGGCCCTGATGCCGCTGCTCGAAGAGGCGGGCGTGCCGGCCGGTGTCGTCAACGTCATTCCGTCGCGTCGCTCCGGTGCCGTGGTGTCGGCGATGCTGCACGATCCGCGGGTGCGGGTGGTGTCGTTCACGGGCTCGACCGAAGTCGGCCGCAAGCTCCTGCACGAGGCCGCCGACAACGTGGTGAAGCCCGCCATGGAGCTCGGCGGCAACGCGCCCTTCATCGTGTTCGAGGACGCCGATATCGACGCCGCCATCGAGGGCGCCATGATCGCCAAGATGCGCAATATGGGTGAGGCCTGCACGGCCGCGAACCGCTTCTTTGTGCAAGAGAAGGTCCACGACGCGTTCGCCAGCAAGCTCACGGAAAAGATGGCGGCGCTCAAGATGGGCAACGGCCTGCAGGACGGCGTAGCACTGGGGCCGCTGGTCAACCGCGACGGCCTCGACAAGGTCAAAGCGCTGGTCGATGACGCGGTGAAAAAGGGCGCGAAGGTACTCACCGGCGGACAGGCGCCGAGCGGAAGGGGCTATTTCTATCCCGCCACCGTGCTCACCGGCGTGCCCGATGGCGCCGCCATGCTGAACGAGGAGATTTTCGGGCCGGTGGCGTCGATCCAGACATTCCAATCCGAAGACGAAGTGATCGGGCGGGCAAACGACACCGAGTATGGCCTGGTCGCGTATCTCTACACCAACGACCTCAGCCGCGGCATGCGGGTATCGGAAAAACTCGATTTCGGCATGATCGGGCTCAATCGCGGCCTGGTATCCGACCCGGCTGCGCCGTTCGGCGGCACCAAGCAGAGCGGCATCGGCCGCGAGGGCGCGCACGAAGGCATGATGGAGTTTCTCGAAACGCAGTACGTATCGATGAGCTGGTAAGCTTCTTCTCCCTCCCCCCTTGTGGGGGAGGGAGAAGAGGCGCAGCGCCCCGGACTAACGATGGACCACGAACGAGAGCGCCGCATGGACATCCTGATGCCGCAGCTCGGCGAGACCGTCGCGGAAGGCAAGATCACCACCTGGTTCAAATCGATCGGAGACGCCGTTAAGCCCGGCGACAACCTGTTCGAGATCGAGACTGACAAGGTCTCCATGGAGGTGCCGGCGACCACGGCGGGCGTGCTCAAGGAGATCCGGGTCGGTGCGGGCGAAGTGGCGCCGGTCGGCGCCGTGGTCGCGGTACTGGCCGGTGCCGCAGGCGCCGCGCGAGGACCGGTCCCAAAGGCACCGGAACCAGCCCCGCCGTTGCCTGCCGCACCGCAGGCCTCGATCGTGTTGCCGATATCGGCGGCGGCATCCGCGCCGTCAGCCCGCCCCATCATGCTGGATCCCTTCCGCGAAGTGCGCACGCCCGAGCGTAATTACGGACCGGCGAGACTTCCGAGCGGGGCTGTCGCCACTCCCCTGGCCCGGCGGCTCGCCGGCGAAGCCGGCATCGACCTCGGCACCGTCGCTCCGTCCGGCCCCAACAGGCGCATCGTCGCCCGCGATGTGGAAGCGGTCATCAATCAGACCGACGCGCCTTACGAGGCCTTTGGGACGGGGCGCCCGCATCAGCGTCTGCCGGCTCCCGATCCCGATCGCATCAAGATCCTCTACGAGCCCGGCAGCTATCAGGAAATCCCGCTCGACAGCATGCGGCGAACCATTGCGGCGCGGCTGATCGAGGCCAAGCAGACGATTCCGCACTTCTACCTGACGGCCGATGTGGCGATGGATCGGCTCAGCGCGGTGAGGGAGGAGGCGAACGCCTCCCTGCCGGATGATACCGACAAGCCCGCCCGCCGGCTTTCAATCAACGATTTCATTATCAAGGCGCTGGCGCGGGCGCTGCAGCGCGTGCCAGCCGCAAACGCGGTTTGGGCGGAAGATCGCATCCTCCGCTTCCGGCGTTCGGATGTCGGCGTCGCGGTGGCGATCGAGGGCGGTCTGGTGACGCCGGTGATCCGCGGCGCGGAAAGCAAATCTCTACTCGACATCTCAGCCGAAATGAAGGATCTGTCCGCCCGCGCCCGCCTGCGTAAACTCAAGCCAGCTGAAATTCAGGGCGGCGTCACGGCGATTTCCAATCTCGGCATGCATGGCGTCCGCGAATTCGCTGCCATCATCAATCCGCCGCACGCGACAATTCTCGCGGTCGGGGTTGCCGCGCGACGGCCGGTAGAGACCGCCGACGGCGGGATACGTTTCGTCGGTCAGATGACGGTTACGCTGTCATGCGATCACCGCGTCATCGACGGCGTGCTCGGCGCCAGGCTGCTTGCGGCCTTCTGCCATTTCATCGAGCATCCGGTCGGCTTGATGATCTGATGCGGTTGGAGCTTTTCCCGAACACGTCGATGCCACTCATTGTCATTGCCCGGCTTGACCGGGCAATCCAGTATCCACGGTCCGTGTTCTACTTGATCACCCGGTCAAGCCGGGCGATGACAGTTTCGAGTGCGGCATATTCGTATCGTCTGATGAGGAGGGTGGCATGGCCGACAACAAGCCCGATGTTCTATTGATCGGACCATCGAAGCCGTTGCTGGCAACGGGATTGGAGCCGGCATTCACGGTCCATCGGCTGATCGAGGCAAGAGATCGCGAGGCGCTTCTGAATGGCATTGCCGACCGCGTGCGGGCCTTTGCCGTCACCTATTCCAGCCAGAAGATCGATGCAGCGTTCATGCAGCGGTTCCCGAAACTTGAGATCGTATCGAGCTTCGGCGTCGGCTATGACCACGTGGACGCCAAATGGGCCGGGGCGCATGGCATCCTGGTCACCAATACGCCCGATGTGCTCAATGAGGAAGTTGCCGATACCGCGCTTGGGCTCCTGTTGTGCACGGTGCGGGAGTTCCCCCAAGCCGAGCGCTACCTGCGCGCCGGCAAATGGGAGCAAGGGCCGTATCCTCTGACGGTCGCGACCTTGCGCGACCGCACGGTCGGCATGGTGGGCATGGGCCGGATCGGGCAAGCGATCGGACGGCGTCTCGACGCGTTCGGGGTCCCGGTGGTCTATCACACGCGCCGGCCGCGTACGGACGTCGCCTATAAGCATTATCCGAATCTCGTTGACATGGCCCGCGATGTGGATGTTCTGATGGTGATCGTGCCGGGCGGCGCCGAGACCCGCAATCTCATCAGCACGGAAGTGCTGGAAGCCCTTGGCCCGAACGGCATCCTCATCAACGTCGCCCGTGGTTCGGTCGTCGACGAACCGGCGCTGATCGCAGCGTTGCGGGGCAAGAAGATCTTCGCGGCGGGGCTCGACGTTTTCGTCAATGAGCCGCAGGTTCCCAACGAACTGATGGAAATGGAAAACGTGGTACTGTTTCCGCATCTCGGATCGGCATCGGTCTACACGCGCGCCGCGATGGACCAGCTCGTTGTGGATAATCTTCTCTCCTGGGCAGCCGGCAAAGGACCGCTGACACCGGTCCCGGAAACGCCGCCGAAAAATTAACGCATTTGCGGATTTTTCGTGAGGCGATTGGAGGTGGCATCGCCCGGCGGTATAATCATCGTTGCGGCGCGTCTTGCATGGAGATATCTCGAAATGCCTTGTCGCCAAAGCACGTTTCATATCCTGCTCGGCCTTGCAGCCGTTGTTGTGGCATCGCAAGCCTCCGCTCAGCGCTCGATCACTTCGAACGAAACCTTCAAGACCGTGATCGGTAAGTGGGAGATTTCGAACGCCGATCGCGATCGTACCTGCCAGCTGACATTCAAGGCCGATCCGAGCGGCACATTGTTCAAGCTTGAACTCGACAAGGCCTGTTCGGCTCAAATGCCGGAATTGAAGGACGTCATCGGCTGGACGATCGGCGGTCTCGACCTCGTCAAGCTGATGGACAGCAAGGGCAAGCCTGTCTTCGAGTTCTCCGAGGTCGAAAGCGGCATTTTCGAAGCCCAGCGGCCCGGTGAAGGCATCTTCTTCATGCAGAATGCCGCAGCGGCTGCAGCCGCGGTGAACATTTCGACCGAACAGATGGCGGGCGATTGGAGCGTGGTGCGGGGCTCCGGAAAGACGGTCTGCACCATTACGCTGACCAACGCGGCCGCCGGCGACGACGCCTTTGCGCTCAAGGTCAAGCCGGGCTGCGAGTCCTTCGTGACGGGCTTCGGGCCCGCCGCCTGGTACATGGATCGCGGCGAACTGGTGTTGAGGTCGAAAGCCGGCCGCTTCTGGCGCTTCGAGGCAAACGATCCCACCAACTGGCAGCGCGTTCCGGAGGGGCGGGAACCGGTCAATCTGGTGCGGCAATAGCGCCAGTTCGTAGCCCGGATGGAGCGAAGCGCAATCCGGGAATGCCCGGAATATTTAGCGAGCCTGATCCCGGATTTCGCTGCGCTTTATCCGGGCTACGGCTTGGCGGTTGGGCACTATCTCCACGTTGCGAAGCTCATGCCGGTCCCGGTGCCGGCCGGGGTGCGGTAGCCCGGGACATATTCGAACCAGTCGAGGTCGATCTCCTCGGCGGCGCCGGCGACTGCCACCCAGTTGAGAATTTCCGAGCTGCCGGCATGAAGCTTGTTGCGGGGCAGAGTCTGCAAGAACGTGTGGTCCTTGTCGGCCAGCGCCTTGAGAATGGCGCGGTCGAGCTCCTCGTCGACCAGGAAGTGGCTCAAGCCACCAGAGGCAATCACCCCTACCCGTGTATCGGCGGTAAAGCCATCCACCGCCCTGCGCACCGCCTGACCGAGCTTGTAGCAGCGCCGCGGGCTTGGCTGATTAGGCGGGAAATAGGTGTTGAGGTAGATTGGCACGATCGGGATCGGCTTCCCGGCGTCCATCACGTGGCGATGCACATAGGCCATGGCATGACCTTCGCCCTCGCCGGCGCGCAGCGACTTCGAGCTGGCGATGTCGAACTCGGCCTCGGAGAGGGTTTCGATCAGGTGCACGGCGAGCGCCGCGTGGACCGGGTAATCACGCGGCTCGTCCGGTTCGAAGAAGCCGGCACGGTTGTTGATGTACCAGTCGGGCAGGTGCGAATACGTACTGTGCTGGGCATTGCCGTTGCGGATGGTCTCGCCGTAGTAGATCGCGAAAAGAGGCCGGCAATCCTCCAGGTAGCTCTCGTTCTGGTCATCGCCGAATACGATAAGCGCATCGAGGGCCGCCGCTCTCACCACGTCGCGCAGACGGTGTGCCGCTGCGCGAGCAATATTCTGGCGGGCGACAAGATTTTCTGGAGCCACCAAATGGGCTAGCTTGGGGTCGGCCTTTTCCAACAGGTCTCCATAGGTGACCGGCCGGCCCTCCTTGTCGCGGTGTTTCATTTTCTGGTCCGTCTCGACAAAGCGCGGCAGGACATCGTCGGCCGCCAGCAGCATGGGCGTATGCGAGGTCCCGGCTGCAAATACGATTTTCGCCATGAATGATGTCTCGTCCTGTCGCGTCGGTATCCTGCGGCGCAGCGCGCCAGCCTTGATCTCAATTAATATGCACGTTGGCCGCATTGGCGACCATCGACCACTTGCGTGCTTCGGCCGCAATAAAGGCGGCGAACTCCGCGGCGGAGACCGGATTTGCGACCGCCCCGAGACTGCGGAGGTTGGCCTGCATGTCGGGGGCGCGCAGACCCTCGTTAATGGTCGCATTGAGGAGTCGGATGATCGGTTCCGGTGTGCCGGCAGGCGCAACGATGCCGTTGAAAGTCGTGACCTCGTAATCCGGAACGCCGGCCTCTATCATGGTCGGCAGATCCTCGGCGAGTGGCGTGCGCGTGCGGCTGGTGACGGCGAGCGCCCGCAGCCGGCCTTCCCGGATCAAGGGCAGCAGAACCGTGATGTTCTCGAACGTCATGTCCACCTGGGCACCAAGCAGGCCGGTGATGGAATCGCCTCCGCTTTTGTAAGGGACGCCGACGATGTTGACGCCCGCCGCCGACTTGAACAATTCGCCGCTGAGATGTGGCAGGCCGCCGGCGCCAGTCTGGGCATAGTTGAGCTTGCCGGGATTGGCTTTGGCGTAGGCAATCAGCTCGCGGACGGTTTTCGCTGCCACCGACGGATGCACCACCAGGATTTGATAGCTCTCAGAGAACTTGGCGACTGCCGAGAACTGCTTGGCAGGATCATAGCCGGCGCCCGACGACACCGCGGGAATTACTGCCAGCACGCTGGTATTGCCGACTAGGAGCGTGTAGCCATCAGGCGCCGAGCCGGCGACGAAGCGCGCACCGATCGCGCCGCCGGCGCCCGGCCGGTTTTCGATCACGACCGGTTGACCAAGTTTGGGTAGAACTTGCGACAGGAGCCGCGCCGGAAGATCGGTCGGCCCCCCCGGTGCGGAGGGTACGATGAGCTTGATGGGCCGGTCGGGATAGGTTTGAGCATTACCGGGAGCATTCACCAACAGAACAGCGGCCACAAAAGTGGCGATCCCGGCGAAGATACGGGCTACCGGCCTGCGGCGCGGGGTCTTGCCTTCGCTCATTTGCCTTCGCTCATCGGTCTCTCCCAGACGCGACAATCGGGTGCGACAGCATCAAAAACCAAAGCTATGATGATCAAAACACACTCTATGGCAGCTTATCGTATCCTTCTCCGAAGCCCTTCAGGTTCATCGGAAAGCCGATACCTTCCTCCGGCGTCTGAAATATAAAGAACGTCGCCGTTTGTCCGGTGCGCATCTTGCCGATGAGCGTGTCATCCATGACGACCTCGGCGTAGCAGCCGCGAGGCAGGCACCGCACGAATCCCGCCCGGCCCACATCCGCGTTGTCGATCTTAAGTCCCAGGCCGGCCGGCAGCAACACGCCGAGCGGCGCCTGAACCCGCATCAGACGCGATTTCTGGTCTGCGGTCTTGAGCACCAGAACCGTAATGCCGACATTGGCTCGGTCCTCGGCAACGACGCTCTGAAACAGGGCGCATTGCTCGTTCTGGGCGCCCGGAGGGGTTTCGCACCGGATCTGCCAGTCGCCATGTACCGACTTCACCGCTCCCTGGGGAAAAGCGGATGAAGGCAATGCCGCGACAACGAATGCAACCAGGCATCTCGATCCGACCGTCCGACAGCAGGCCACGAGCGCAGCAAGAAAGGTCGAAAGATATCCACGCCCGGTACCGATTGGCGGCGCTGCTGCGACCGAATTACGCCAAGCGGCGACGTTTTGGGGCGGAACCATCATGCTGCCATTCTCCGATATGCAAGGGCCCCCACCGGGTGCTTCGAAAACGCGGTGGCGGTCTTGTCCGGTTTTCTGCGTAGCCCGGCGATTCGCCTTGTCAAGCGCCGGAAACGACCGTAACGGTCGCAAAATCATCGCATCAGGCACATTGCGAGTACGGTGGAATTATGGTTGATGGTTCTTGGGCCGGCTGCGACACCGCCCCGGCGCGGGAATTCGCCCGCTGCGGCCTCTACCGCAGCCCAAGCCAATTTCGCACCTTCATGCGGAGTTCACGGTCCGGTTGGCCGGGCGCGGCCTCCATCCAAGGAGTTGAGACGACAATGCCGGTCTTCTTGCGAACAATGGCCGTTGCGGCCTTGGCCGCGGCCCTCTTGATGTCCGCGAGCGCGGCCTTTGCAGGCTTGGGGCAGCCCACACCTTGGCAAATCGGCTTGCAGGAGTCGGCCAGCCCCGTCATGGATGACGTGGTTTGGTTCCATTCGTACGTGTTGTGGATCATCACCGGCATTACGGTGTTCGTTCTGGGACTACTCGTCACCGTCATAGTGAAGTTCAATGCGAGAGCCAATCCGACGCCCTCGCGCACCACGCACAACACACTGGTCGAGGTATTGTGGACCGTCATCCCGGTGGTGATCCTGGTGGTGATCGCGCTGCCGTCGTTCCGTATCCTGTTCTTTCAGCTCAACACGCCGCCGGCTGATCTTACCGTCAAGGCGACAGGGGTCACCTGGAACTGGAAATACAACTATCCGGACAATGGTGATTTCGAATTCGATTCTCTGATCCAGCCCGACAAGGACTTGAAGCCCGGCCAGCCGAGACTTCTCAGCGTCGACAACGAGATGGTGGTTCCGGTCAACAAGGTGGTCCGCGTGCTGGTGACCGGTTTCGACGTGATCCACGCCTTTACGGTACCGTCATTCGGCATCAAGATCGACGCAATTCCCGGGCGCCTGAATGAGACCTGGTTCAAGGCGACCAAGGAAGGCTGGTATTACGGCCAGTGCTCGGAGCTGTGCGGCAAGGATCATGCCTTCATGCCGATCGCGGTCCGAGTGGTCAATGAGTCGGAATTCGCCACCTGGGTCGAGGAGGCCAAAAAGAAATTCGCCGCCAATGGCACGCCGACCAACGTTGCAACCGCTAACGTTGCGGCCGAATAGGATTGGCTGCCAGCAAACTGCGTCACAACGGTCGGGCGATTACGGAACCTAAGGACGAGACAGATGGATACCCACGCCACAGCGCACGAAACTCACGGCGACCACGGCCACCTGAACGGCTGGCGGCGCTTCGTGTATTCGACCAATCACAAGGACATCGGCACGATGTACCTGGTGTTCGCCATCATGGCCGGCGTGATCGGCGGCGCGATGTCGATCGCCATGCGCATGGAATTGCAGGATCCCGGCCTGCAGATTTTCCACAATACGCAGATGTTCAATGTGTTCACCACGGCTCACGGCCTGATCATGATCTTCTTCATGGTGATGCCGGCGATGATCGGCGGATTCGGCAACTGGATCGTGCCGCTGATGATCGGGGCGCCCGACATGGCGTTCCCGCGCATGAACAACATATCGTTCTGGTTGCTCCCGGCCTCATTCGCGCTGTTGATCACCTCGACCTTTGTCGAAGGCGCGTCCGGCACTAACGGCGTTGGTGCCGGTTGGACGATCTATACGCCACTCTCGTCGATCACCGGACACCCGGGGCCTGCAGTCGATTTTGCCATCCTGTCGCTGCACCTTGCGGGTGCCTCCTCGATCACCGGCGCCATCAACTTCATCACGACGATTTTGAACATGCGGGCGCCCGGCATGACACTGCACAAGATGCCGTTGTTCGTGTGGTCGATTCTGGTGACGGTGTTTCTGTTGCTGCTCGCCATGCCAGTACTTGCCGGCGCCATCACCATGCTGCTGACCGACCGCAATTTCGGCACCGCGTTCTTTGATCCCAACTACGGCGGCGATCCGCTGCTGTTCCAGCACCTGTTCTGGTTCTTCGGCCACCCGGAGGTCTACATTCTGATCGTGCCGGGCTTTGGCATGGTGAGCCAGATCGTCGCCACATTCAGCAAGAAGCCTGTGTTCGGATATCTCGGTATGGCGTATGCGATGGTGGCGATCGGCGTGATCGGCTTCGTGGTGTGGGCGCATCACATGTATACGGTCGGCATGTCGAGCGGCGCCCAGGCCTATTTCGTCGCCGCCACCATGGTGATCGCGGTGCCGACCGGCGTGAAGATCTTCTCCTGGATCGCCACCATGTGGGGCGGCTCCATCGAGTTCAAGACGCCGATGCTGTGGGCGATCGGGTTCATCTTCCTGTTCACGATCGGCGGCGTCACCGGCGTCGTGCTGGCGAATGCCGCGGTCGATCGGCTGCTGCAGGACACCTACTACGTGGTGGCGCACTTCCACTATGTGCTGTCGCTCGGCGCCGTCTTCACGATCTTTGCCGGCTGGTACTATTGGTTCCCGAAGATCACCGGCTACATGTACGAAGACTGGATCGGAAGGCTGCACTTCTGGGTCACGTTCGTGGGCGTGAACATGGTCTTCTTCCCGCAGCACTTCCTCGGCCTTGCCGGCATGCCGCGCCGCTACGTCGATTATCCGGACGCCTATCACGGCTGGAACATGGTGTCGTCATTCGGGTCCTACATTTCTGGCATCGGCGTGCTGATCTTCTTCTACGGCATGGTGCGCGCCTTCATGCGCAAGGAGAAGGCTGCCGACAACCCGTGGGGTCCCGGCGCGACCACGCTTGAATGGACCCTGCCGTCGCCGCCACCATTCCATCAGTTCGAGGTGCTGCCACGGATCAGATGAAGCGCGACGATCTTGGCAAAATTCCCTGCGGCCACGGCAGCATCGGATGGAAGTCGGGGCCGAAGAATTTTTGAACGCGTTGAGGTGAAACGGGGCCTCGGCCAACGTAGATACTACATGACAGACGTCGCCGCCGATGAGAACCGCCAACCTGCGGTGTTCGCCATCAGCGAAGCCGCAGTTGGCGACTATGTTGCACTGATGAAACCGCGAGTGATGTCGCTCGTGGTGTTTACAGCGCTTGTCGGCCTCATGGTCGCGCCCGGCCATCTACATCCGGTACTGGGATTCGCGGCGCTGCTGTGCATCTCGATCGGGGCCGGAGCCGCCGGCGCGCTCAATATGTGGTTTGACGCCGACGTTGATGCCGTAATGTCGCGGACGGCGCGGCGGCCGATACCTGCCGGCCGGGTTATGCCCCAGGAGGCTCTCGCTTTTGGGATGACGCTGGCGTTCGGCTCGGTCGCGGTGCTGGGGCTCGTCGCCAACTGGCTGGCCGCCGCACTCCTCGCCTTCACGATCTTTTTTTATGTGGCGATCTACACCATGCGGCTCAAACGCACGACGCCGCAAAACATCGTTATCGGCGGTGCGGCTGGCGCATTCCCGCCGATGATCGGTTGGGCCGCCGCCTCGGGCACCGTCGGGCTCGAATCGGTGCTCTTATTCCTCATTATATTCTTCTGGACACCACCTCATTTCTGGGCGCTGTCGCTGTGGCGTGCCGAAGATTACGCCCGCGCCGGCATTCCAATGTTGCCCGTGGTCGCCGGCTATTCAGAGACGCGGCGACAGATTCTGCTTTACTCGATGGTACTGGCTCCGGTCGGCGCATTGCCGTGGCTGCTGGGTTATTCCGGTCCCCTATACGGGGCGACCGCGATCCTGGCCGGCGCCGCTATGGTCTGGCTTTCCATCCGGATCAAGATTCTGGGTGACGCAGACGAGGGGGATCGTGCGGCCAAACGACTGTTTGGCGTTTCGATCCTCTACCTCTTCGTGTTGTTCACTGCGCTCCTGATCGATGATCGGTTGGGCGCCCTTGGCCGCGGCTTGTTATGAGGAGCAAGTGCCGGCATGGACGACAAGGACAACGAGAACGGCATTGTCCTCACCGAGGAACAGAAGCGCCGCCGCCGCGCCCGTTCGATCGCTATAGCGCTTGCTCTCGGCGCGCTGGTGCTTCTGTTCTACGTGGTCACCATCGTCAAGCTCGGCCCCGGCGTGTTGCAGCGGCCGCTGTGAGACAGATGACGGATGACAGATGTCAGATGACGGGCGACAGAGCGTGATGGGCATCGAGCAAAGGCCTGAGAGTGACGAACGAGCCGCTCCCGGTAGAGTCCGTCATCCGTCATCCGACATCCTGGTCGCGGCGGCCTGTGGGGTGTTTGTCGCATTTATGGTGGGCCTCGCCTATGCGGCAGTGCCGCTCTACAGCTGGTTTTGCAGAACGACCGGCTTTGGGGGGACTCCGCAGATCGCCAGCATGGCGCCGGTCCAAGTTTCCGATCGCAAGATCGCGGTACGGTTCGATGCCAATGTAAGCGCCGGATTGCCGTGGCGATTCGAGCCGGAGCGCACCTCCATCGAGGTCAGGCTTGGCGAGGTTGTCACAGTCTACTACACGGTAACCAATCTGTCGGCGCGCGAGACCGTCGGACAGGCCGCCTACAACGTGACACCGCCTACTATCGGCGGCTATTTCGTCAAGATCAACTGCTTCTGCTTTACCGAGCAACGGCTTGCGCCCGGCGAGAAACGTGAGATGGCGGTGGTCTTCTATGTGGATCCGGTCCTCATGCAGGATCCCGACCAGGACGATCTGAATACCGTTACACTGTCCTATACGTTCTTTCCTGTGCGGCCGCCACGGGCGGGCGTTGCGGAGGGCGCCGCCAAGGTGGGGCAAAAAATTTAGGGGCCGGCGCCTTGGCCGGGCCGCGCTGAAGTACAAAGACGGAGAAGGAAATGGCCGACGCGCACGCGAAACCTCATCACGACTACCACTTGGTCGATCCCAGCCCGTGGCCGGCGGTCGGCTCGGTGTCGGCCTTCATCATGGCGGTCGGCGCAATCGCCTGGATGCACCACTCCTTTGCGGCGGCCCCGTACCTCTTCGGCGTCGGCACCATCGGGGTGCTCTACACGATGTTGTCATGGTGGCGCGACGTGGTGGAGGAGGCCGAGCATCAAGGTCATCACACCCGGGTCGTGCAGCTCTCGCACCGCTACGGCATGATCCTGTTCATCGCCTCCGAGGTGATGTTCTTTGTCGCGTGGTTCTGGGCGTATTTCTCGACCGCGCTGTTCCCGACCGACGTCCACCAGGTGATGCGCGGTGATTTCATCGGCCATGTGTGGCCTCCGAACGGGATCGAAACGTTCAATCCATGGCACCTGCCGCTCCTCAACACGCTCATTCTATTGACCTCCGGCACCACGGTGACCTGGGCGCACCACGGGCTGCTGCATGACGATCGCGACAGTCTCAAATGGGGCCTCGTGCTCACCATCGTGCTTGGTATCTCGTTCACCTCTATTCAAGCCTACGAATACATGCACGCGCCATTCCATTACGCTGGCCACATCTACGGCGCGACATTCTTCATGGCCACCGGCTTCCACGGATTCCACGTCATCATAGGCACGATCTTTCTGACCGTGTGCCTGATCCGCGCTCTGGCTGGCCAATTCACGCCCAAACAACATATCGGGTTCGAGTTCGCTGCCTGGTACTGGCACTTCGTCGACGTGGTATGGCTATTCCTGTTCGCCTGCATATATGTTTGGGGCGCAGGTGCGTCGCACGCCGCCGGACACTAGTCTTGCGACTTCTTTTCGGACAGAAAGGGGCGGCGTCTGCCGCCCCTTTTAGCGAGGCTTCATGTCGGATCAGAGTTCCCGACCGATGGCATCTCCGCTGTTTGCCGGGTTGATGTGCCGCTGCCCACGTTGCGGCACGGGTAAACTATTCCAGGGCTTTCTCGCCTTGCGGGCACATTGCCAAACCTGCGGTCTTGACTACGCCTTTATGGACGCCGGTGACGGACCGGCGGTGTTCATCATTTTCCTCTCGGGATTCATCGTGGTAGGGAGCGCGTTGATCGTGGAGGCGCTTTATCAGCCGCCGTTCTGGCTCCATGCGGTGCTGTGGGGGCCACTGATCCTGCTCACCACGCTCGGGCCGTTGCGTCCCATGAAGGGCCTGCTGATCGCCCTCCAGTATCACCACAGGGCCGCCGAGGGGCGGCTTGAACGCAAGCTAGGTCCATAATGGCGGGCGATGCGGTGCGAGAGAGCCTGCGTCGCGGCGTGTGGGTGCCGAGCCTGGCGGCTGCGATGGCGCTGGGGGTCTTGATCTCGCTCGGGCTGTGGCAACTGGATCGCAAAGCCTGGAAGGAGGGACTGATCGCGACCCTCGAGCATCGCCTCTCGACGGCGCCGGTCGCGCTGCCGCCGTCTGCCGAATGGCCGAGGCTTACGGCTGCACAAGATGAATTCCTTCGTGTCACTATGACGGCAAAGTTTCTCAACGACCAGGAAGCTCTGGTCTATACGGGTGGTTCAACCTTGCACGAGGCTGGCGGAGGCCCGGGCTATTGGGTGTTCACGCCGGCGCGCCTCGCCGATGGCGCACTCGTCATGGTTAATCGGGGCTTCGTGCCTGACGGCAAGCAGGATCCTACGGCACGCGTGCAGGGTCAGATCGAGAGCCCGATCAAACTGGTCGGGGTGCTTCGCTGGCCGGAAAAACCCGGACTGTTCACGCCGGCAAGCGATTCAGTCCGCAACATCTGGTTCGCTCGCGATTCCGCCGCCATGGCAGCCGCCAAGGGAATCGGCGTTGCGCCTTTTTATGTAGAATTGGAGAGCCCCGAACCGCCCGGCGGGTTGCCCCGTGCCGGCCGCTTGCGGCCGAGCTTGCCGAACAATCACCTCGGTTACGCCGTCACCTGGTTCGGCCTTGCGGCTGTATTGATCGGAGTTTACGCGAGCTGGCTGTTCAGTGGCTGGCGAAGGGAGGGAACTGTTGAGAGCAGTGTGTAGCGTCAGGCGAAGGCGCAAAGCACGGCCTCTTGGATTAACGCGTTCCCCCTCGCGCCGTGCCCACCCGACGCGGTCTGGGTCCGTTCGCTTTGCTCACTTCACAACGCCGCCGTTTTTATTTGGCGCATCCGTTCGAAACTCACAAGGTTTCATTCGGCGCTGCCGCGTGTATTGCGAGCGCATGCACACCGGACTTGAGCTCAGCGGCAAGCGTTTCATTAATCATGCGATGGCGGGCGAGTCGGCTCTTCCCCCGAAACGCATCAGCCACGATATAGATCCTGAAATGCGTCTCTCCCCCCGCTCGATGTCCGGCATGCCCTTCGTGTTGGTGGGATTCATCAAGCACCTTCAAGCTCAGCGGAGCGAAGGCTTCAGTGAGCTTCCGGGAAATGGTTTCTTGCGCACTCATCAGGACTCCGGCAGCGAGGACGTTAGCAGCGGCCTTACGATCCCACAAACGGCAATCCTGCCTCCAAACATGTCTCATCACATCTGTCAAGCTTGCGCAATGCGCTAAATTCTCCGCATAATAAGCGATGAAGTTCGACTCGCCGTTATATGATCGCATCAGGGTCAAGCCGACCGAGGATCGCAGGCTACGGGCCGACCGGCCCTGCTGCGACTGGCCGAATTGCGCAGAATCGGCGAGCCACCGCGCGCCGAAGGGTCGCAATCGGGAGCACGAATACTGGCGCTTCTGTCTCCAGCACGTTCGCGAGTACAATCAGTCCTATAATTTTTTTGCCGGCATGAGCGACGACGCTGTCGCACGCTATCAGAAGGATGCGCTCACCGGACATCTTCCGACCTGGCGGCTCGGAACGATTGGCGGCAATGGGCGCGGCAAGGCAAAAGTCGGCCGGCTGTTTGTCGAAGGCATCAGCTCTGTTGATCCGTTCGATATCCTGCGGGAGTTGGGCGGCGCGGCACAATCTCGCGCCGAGGCAGAGCGACGCACCGTGCGCAATGCAGAGCGCAAAGCGCTTCACGCGCTCGGGCTTGAAGATGGCGCGGCTGGCCGCGACGTCAAGGCGCGGTTTAAGGAATTGGTGAAACGCCATCATCCTGATGCCAATGGCGGCGATCGGGCCTCAGAAGACAAGCTGCGTGAGATCATCGAGGCCTACAATTATCTGAAGAAGACCGGATTCTGCTGATTTAGCTTGGCTCGGTTGTAAGCTCATCGCGGTGCGCATGGATCGACCACTGCGGAAGATCTCATATTTAGAAGAATTCTATTCTGTTTTCAATAACATAAGGTGATTGCCGACTGGGAATACGGCGCTGCTGAACCGCAACGCGATGCCGCTTATGTCAGCACCGACGGCTTCCGCCACCTGAGGGCTTTCTGTTAAATTGATATCGACATGCGATTTGCCTAACGCGAGCCGCTGCGCGCCTCGCCGATACCGTGTGTCGAGGCGCCGAAATTCGCAAGTCATAGATTTTGGGCGTAGTACCGGGCCGGGCATGAGCCCATGGTCCGCGGGTCCCCTTGCATCCGCTGGAGATCTCTGGGACTTCATGCACGGAGGACCGATGACCGCCGTAACCGAACTCGCCGCACCACTGCCGGACATTAGGGTATCCGTCCGGCAAATGTTCGGCTTCGACAGCGATATGGAAGTGCCGGCCTATGCGGAGCCCGACGAGCACGTGCCGGACATTGATTCAGATTATCGATTCGATCGCCCAACCACACTTGCGATTCTCGCCGGATTTGCCCGCAATCGCCGCGTCATCGTGACCGGATATCACGGCACGGGAAAATCGACCCATATCGAGCAGGTAGCGGCGCGGCTCAACTGGCCCTGCGTGCGCGTCAATCTTGACAGCCACATCAGCCGTATCGACCTCATCGGCAAGGACGCGATCGTTATCCGCGAAGGCCAGCAAGTCACCGAGTTTCGCGACGGAATTCTGCCCTGGGCGTATCAGCACAACGTCGCGCTGGTCTTCGACGAATACGACGCGGGCCGTCCCGATGTTATGTTTGTGATCCAGCGCGTGCTGGAGTCCTCGGGCCGGCTGACGTTGCTCGACCAGAGCCGAGTCATTAAGCCGCATCCGGCATTCCGGTTGTTTGCGACCGCCAACACGGTGGGCCTCGGCGATACCTCGGGGCTCTACCATGGAACCCAGCAGATCAATCAGGCCCAGATGGACCGGTGGTCCATCGTCACCACGCTGAACTATCTGCCTCACGACAACGAGGTTGAAATCGTGCTCGCAAAGGCGAGGCACTATCGCACTGATGCGGGCCGTGACATCGTCAATAAAATGGTGCGGGTTGCCGACCTTACCCGCAATGCCTTTATGAACGGCGACCTTTCCACCGTGATGAGCCCGCGCACGGTCATCACCTGGGCGGAGAACGCCGATATCTTCCGGGATATCGGATTTGCGTTCCGGCTCACATTCCTCAACAAATGCGATGAGCTCGAACGCCCCCTCGTTGCCGAATTCTATCAGCGCTGCTTCGGCCAGGAGTTGCCGGAATCATCGGTCAACGTGGCGCTGAGTTGAGATGTTTTTGAGGCTGAATACCGGAAACTCACCCGCGGTTTTCGAGCGCGGAGACACGCTGTTCGAGGGCAGAAAGCCGCTCGTCGAATTCGGCGGTGGCCTAACGGCCGAAAACACTCTCGCCAAGCATGGCTTGGCGGAGACTGTCAATGCGCTTCTGGAGTTCTTCGTGATTGCGGTCGATCTTACTGTCCAGCGAGGCGATCTTGTCGTCCAATTTGCTGTCCAACGCGCCAATTGCACCGGTATTTTTCGGAGAAGATGCAAGGTATGATTCTCGGGTTCCGCCATGGTGATCCTCTATGAGGCAACAACATAGGCTCTACTCTTAACGGAATAAAGTGCCAGCTGCCGTATCGTTAAGCTCATGTCTTCGAACATCAAACCCAAGACCCCGGCCAAGGAAGCCCCAAACGAGCCGTTCAAACGCGCCGTGACAGGGTGTCTGCGCGCCATCGCGCGCCAGCCGGAGCTTGAGGTTTCGTTCGCGGCCGAGCGGCCCGGCATGGCGGGCGGCAAGGCACGGCTGCCGGAGCCACCGCGCAAGCTGACGGCTAGCGATGCCGCAATCGTGCGCGGCCATGCCGACGCGATCGCGCTGCGGATGGCATGTCACGACAACGCAATCCATAGGCGCCTGCTGCCAGCCAGCCAGCAGGGACGCGCGGTGTTCGAAGCGGTCGAGCAGGCCCGGGTGGAGGCGATCGGGGCGCGACGCATGTACGGTATCGCGAAAAACCTTACCGCTATGCTGGACGATAAGTTTCATCGCGGCAAGTTCAACGAGATCACCGATCGCGCCGACGCACCGATCGAAGAGGCGCTCGCCATGCTGGTGCGCGAGCGCCTCACTGGCCAAGCGCCGCCGCCGGCCGCGCGGCGCCTGGTGGAGCTGTGGCGAAGTTGGATCGAAGGACGCGCCGGCCGCGAACTCGATCGCCTCGAGGACATGATCGAGGACCAGCGGAGATTCGGCGATGCCGTCCATGATCTGCTAGACTCGCTTGACATGGGTGACGACCGCAGCAACGAGGACGACGAGGACGACAGCGACGAACGCAACGACGACGGACGCCAGGACGAGAAAGGCGAGGAAGGGGAATCCTCCGAGTCGGAGGACAGCCAGCGCATGAGCCTCGAACAGGCTGATGCATCCACTGAGGATCTTCCCGACAGCGCCGCGGAGGCGACGGACGCGCCGACTGCCGACATTCCGGACGATTCCGAAATGGGCGATTCCGAAAATCCTGCCGAGCCATGGCGACCGCGCCACAGTGGGAAAAATGAACCCCGCGGCCCCGATTACAAGCCGTTCATCACAAAATTCGATGAGACCATTGCGGCCGAGGACCTGTGTGAGCCGGAGGAGCTCGATCGCCTGCGCGGCTATCTCGACAAGCAACTCGCCCATCTGCAGGGCGTGGTGTCTCGGCTCGCCAACCGACTGCAGCGCCGTCTGATGGCGCAGCAAAGCCGTTCGTGGGAATTCGATTTGGAGGAGGGATTGCTCGACCCGGCGCGGCTGTCGCGCGTCATCATCGATCCCATGCATCCCTTGTCGTTCAAGCGCGAGAAGGATACCAATTTCCGCGACACCGTCGTGACCCTGCTGCTCGACAATTCCGGTTCGATGCGGGGCCGTCCCATTACGGTGGCGGCCACGTGCGCCGACATTTTGGCGCGCACCCTTGAGCGCTGCGGCGTCAAGGTGGAGATTCTTGGCTTCACCACCCGCGCTTGGAAAGGCGGCCAGTCGCGCGAGGCTTGGCTGGCGGCCAACAAGCCCGCCAATCCGGGTCGCCTCAACGACCTCCGCCACATCATCTACAAATCCGCCGACGCGCCGTGGCGGCGGGCACGGCGCAATCTCGGGCTGATGATGCGAGAGGGACTACTCAAGGAGAATATCGATGGCGAGGCGCTGGATTGGGCCCACAAGCGTCTGCTGGCACGCACCGAACAGCGCAGGATCCTGATGATGATTTCGGACGGCGCGCCGGTTGACGATTCCACGCTCTCAGTCAATGCCGGTAACTATCTGGAGCGCCACCTGCGCTGGGTGATCGAGGATATCGAGCAGCGCTCCCCGGTGGAGCTGATCGCGATCGGAATCGGCCATGACGTAACGCGTTATTACAGGCGCGCCGTAACCATTGTCGACGCCGAGGAGCTCGGTGGCGCCATGATCGAAAAACTCGCCGAGTTGTTCGACGACGGACCGGTGTCCGAGCCGGTCCCGCGGCCGCTGCGCCGGCTGCACGCGTGACGGGACTTTGTCCGAGGCAAGCCCGCCGGCACCGCGGACATAGCCGCAGCGGATCGGCCGACTCGATTCATTACCGCTTCGTGCCCGGCCGGCGCTTGGCAACTGTGTTGGTCGCCTGCACGGCCGTTGCGGCCGCTTCTCCTGTCAATGCTCAGCGCAGTGCAGTCGACCTTCCGGTGGGCATCACGATCGAAGCTCGGCCAATCGCTGCATTTAGCGTCAGCACACCTGACCAGCGCCGCTTCGGCAGCCTGGAATATCTCGGAGGGCTTGAACTGAAATCGTCCTATTCGGAATTCGGAGGATTTTCGGCGATTCGCGTCGCACCGGACGGCGAACATTTCGTCTCCCTCAGCGACAAGGGACGATGGCTTACCGCCCGCATCGTCCATGAACACGACCGACCCATCGGCATCGCTGACGCCACAATGGCGCCGATGCTCGGCCCTGACGGCCGCACGCTCGCAGCGCGTGGATGGTTCGATACCGAGTCGCTGGCCGAGCGGGACGGGTGGTTTTATGTGGGCATCGAGCGCGTGAACCGCATCGTGCGTTTCGATTTCGCTCGGCAGGGCGTGCTGGCTCGCGCCGAAGTGGTCCCGACGCCAGCCGCCATTTCGCATTTGCCCTATAACAAGGGCCTCGAGGCGCTCACGTTCGCACCTCGCAACGGCAGGCTCGCCGGGGCTTTGATGGCGTTTTCTGAACGCGGCCTTGATGCTAACGGCGACCTCAGGGCCTTTTTGATTGGCGGCGCGATGCCAGGCGAATTCTCGGTGAAACGGCGGGACAACTTCGATATCAGCGACAGCGTCACCCTGCCTTCCGGCGACGTCCTGCTGTTGGAGCGCCGATTCACCTGGTGGACCGGCATTGCCATGCGGTTGCGCCGAATCGCGATCGCGGACATCGCACCGGGCGCACAAGTCGATGGAACCGGCCTGCTGTTTGCCGATTTGGGCTATCAGATCGACAACATGGAAGGGCTCAGCGTCCATGTGAACGTGAACGGCGACACCGTCTTGACGCTGATTTCGGACGATAATTTTTCGATCCTGCAGCGCACGGTGCTGCTGCAGTTCAAGCTCGCCTACGAATAGAGCTAAGCTTCTCTACAAACAGAGCTTATAGTGGGGGATGGGCAAAGGCGCGTCTTCGCGCCTGACCACAAGGACCCTCAACGAGGAAAACTCGAGGGCGGGCACGCTTCGCTTTTTGCCCACCTGCGACTATGACGCTCAGCAGGGGAACTTATCCCAGTCAATCCGTCGCCGCGAGCTTTTTGGCGATCTGGCGCTTCAGTTCAAGCGCCCGCCGCGACAGCTCGGCATCATGCGCTTTGACGAGGAAGGCATCGAGTCCGCCGCGATGATCGACGCTGCGGAGCGCGTTGGCGGAAATCCGAAGTCTTACCGTGCGGCCGAGCGAGTCCGAAATTAACGTGACGTTTATCAGGTTGGGCAAAAAACGTCGCTTGGTCTTGATATTTGAGTGGCTGACCTTATGGCCGACCTGGGCCGACTTGCCGGTCAATTCGCACCGCCGCGACATGGATACCTCTGGCAATCATGCGCCCGCGCCTTGAAACTTGGCGGAGCAGGGAAATCTTGGGTTCGATTGGACCGCGGACCTATAATGATCAGCGCAAGGGACGTCAAGTTCGGGCCGCAAACTCAATTCACCCGCCGAAATTCGGCGGCAGGCCTTCGGGATCTCTGTGACCGCCTGGAGCCACAGAAAATTTTGGCTGGTTGGACTTGCCGGCGGCCCGAGAATGGACCACACAATCGACTTAATCCGCCCCGACAAGGGTTACCCTGCCCAAAATAGCCACTGCGCACGATCGAAAGGATCTGGGGTGCATTGGAGGCCGACCACCATCTCTCGCGGTCTTCACCTCGCCTGCGCGGCGGTAGTGACGATCTGCCTCACATCCGGCTGCGCCTGTGCGCAGGGAAAGCTCGATGCCCGTTACATCGCCACCTTGGCGGGTGTCCCAATCGGCAAGGGTGCCTGGGTCATTGAAATCGGCGACGATCAATTCACCGCAGCCGCGAGCGGGATGACGACTGGCTTGTTGCGGGTGTTTGCGACCGGCGAGGGGAACGCCGCCTCCAGAGGCACTGTGCGCGGCGATAATCTGGGGCCTACGTCCTTTGTATCAACCATAAACAATGACAAGCGGGTCGAGGAGCTGCGAATTGTGTTGGGCGCCGGAACCGTCAAGGACCTGGTCGTTGAACCCCCGACCACACCCAATCCGGACCGAATCCCTATAACGGATGCCCATAGGCGCGGCGTTGTCGATCCTATGAGCGCCGGGTTGATACGGGTACCGGGCATCGGCGATCCCGTTTCGCCGGAGGCATGTCGGCGCACACTTCCGATTTTCGACGGCCGCATGCGGTTCGATTTGCAGTTGAGTTTCAAGCGTGTAGAAAGGGTTCGCGCGCAAAAGGGATACCAAGGACCTGTCGCCGTATGCGGGGTGCAGTTTATACCGCTGGCTGGTCATGTGCCCGAACGACCGGCGATCAAATATCTGATGGCGCAGCGGGACATGGAAATATGGCTGGCGCCGATCCCTGGAACCCGGATCGTTGTGCCGTATCGGCTTGCGCTTCAGACTCCATTGGGCCAGGGGGTCCTTGAAGCCACACAATTCATCGCAGTTGCAACCCCTCGCTCGACGCCTGCCACCGCCGCGGCGCGCTGAGCCGGTCTTGCTTTGCAGAAATCCACGCCGCCGCGTGGCTTATGGGCCTTGACAATATGGAATCGAAATTTACAGGGGTGTCTGCTTGCTGCTTCCGATCGAAATCCTGTCGCTGCGCGAATTCGCATCGATTTATTCATGATTTGGTGGGTTCGGTTCGTCAGCTTACTACATGTGGATGAGAACAAATCTCAATGGAGTCGAGTCAGCGATTCGGGCGCGCTTTGTTCGGGCTTGGTTCACAGGCGTTAAGGGCCTCGGCATAACTCCTTGGCTTCCGTCACATTGTGATGCAGATACCTCGTTTGACGCGCTGGCCGGTCGGTGCGCCGGCGGAGGCTTCGATGCCGATCTCGTTTAGTTTCCATGGGGAGCGCGACTCGCGGGCCCGAGGCTACGGTGTCACCGCGGTGCTGGGGCCCACCAATACCGGTAAGACGCATCTCGCCATTGAGCGCATGTTGGCGCATTCCTCAGGTCTGATCGGGCTGCCACTGCGACTTCTGGCCCGCGAGATCTACAACAAAGTTGCGGAGCGCGCGGGCGCAGAGGCTGTCGCGCTCATCACCGGCGAAGAGAAGATCAAGCCCGCCAATCCTCGCTTTTGGGTATCGACCGTCGAGGCAATGCCACGCGATCTTGATGTGGCGTTCGTCGCGGTTGATGAGGTCCAACTCGGCGCTGATCTCGATCGCGGCCATGTTTTCACCGACCGCATGCTCAACTGCCGGGGTCGCGAGGAAACGCTCGTATTGGGTGCCGCCACGGTCCGCCCGATGGTGGAAAAGTTGTTGCCGGGCGCCAATATCCTCAGCCGCCCGCGTTTGTCGCAACTCACTTACGCGGGTGAAAAGAAGATCACGCGCCAGCCGCGCCGCACCGCGATCGTGGCGTTCTCCGCAGATGAGGTGTACGCCATTGCGGAATTGATCAGGCGGCAGCGCGGCGGCGCGGCCGTCGTACTCGGGGCGCTGTCGCCGCGCACGCGCAATGCCCAGGTTGAACTGTACCAGTCCGGCGACGTCGATTACCTCGTTGCTACCGACGCGATTGGCATGGGACTCAATCTCGACGTCAATCACGTCGCGTTTGCGTCGGACTGTAAGTTCGACGGTTATCAGTTCCGTCGCCTTAGTCCGGCTGAATTCGCCCAGATCGCGGGTCGCGCCGGCCGTGCCACCCGCGACGGCACCTTCGGCACCACAGGGCGCTGTGCGCCGTTTGACGCCGAACTCGTTCATGCCCTTGAGAGCCATAGTTTCGAGCCCGTCAAAGTGTTGCAGTGGCGTAACTCGGAACTCGACTTTTCGTCGCCCGGTGCGCTTGCGGCTTCGCTCGCAATGCTGCCGGGGCATCCCTGCCTCACCCGCGCTCCCGTTGCCGAGGACATTTTGGTGTTTGAGCACGCAGCACGCGATGACGAGGTGCGCGCGCGCGCCAACAGTCGAGCCGCGATCGCGCGGTTGTGGGACGTGTGCCAAATACCCGACTACCGGAAAATATCTCCTGCGGCACATGCCGAACTGGTGGCGACCCTCTATGGTTTTCTGCTCCGAGAAGGTAGGATTCCGGACGATTGGTTTGCCCGCCAGATCGCACAGGCAGATCATATCGACGGCGACATCGACACACTCTCGGCGCGCATCGCGCACATCCGGACTTGGACGTTTGCGGCCAACCGACCGGACTGGCTCGGTGACCCTGACCACTGGCAAGGCGTTACGCGCGCCATCGAGGACAGGCTCTCTGATGCGCTGCATGAGCGATTGGCGGAACGCTTTGTCGACCGCCGCACCAGCGTGCTGATGCGACGGTTGCGAGAGAATGCGATGCTGGAAACGGAAATCACCAAGACCGGCGAAGTTTTGGTCGAAGGCCATACCATCGGTCGGCTCGATGGCTTCCGCTTCGCACCCGACCCGACATCCGGCGGTACGGACGCGAAGGCGCTGTCGGCGGCAGCGCAGAAGGCGCTGTCAGGCGAAATCGAAGCACGCGCCAACAAGCTCGCCCACGCGCCCGACTCGCAGTTTGTGCTGACTTCGGATGCGACAATCCGCTGGATCGGCGAGCCGGTGGCCAAGATCATCGCAGGCGACACCGTATTGCGTCCGCGGGTGCGCATCCTCGCTGACGAGCAGCTGACTGGCGCCGCGCTTGAAGCTGTGCAGATCCGTCTCGACTTGTGGACGCGCACCCATATCGAGCGGCTGCTCGCGCCACTGTTCGTGCTGGGCGCGGCCGAAGAGATCACCGGGCTTGCCCGCGGCATCGCCTACCAGCTCGTAGAAGCACTCGGCGTTCTTGAACGCGGCAAGGTCGCCGACGATCTCAAGAGCCTCGACCAGACCCTGCGAGGCATCCTGCGCAAGCACGGTGTGCGGTTCGGCGCATATCACGTCTACGTCCCGCTTTTGCTCAAGCCCGCGCCGCGCGCATTGGCGGCGCAGCTTTGGGTACTCAAGCATGGGGGGCACGATATAAAGGGACTCGACGAGTTGCAGCGGCTCGCAGCGAGTGGTCGCACTTCATTTCCGGCCGATAAGGAAGTGCAGCGTCCGCTCTACCGCACCATCGGCTATCGCGTGTGTGGTGAGCGAGCCGTGAGAGTCGATATTCTGGAGCGTCTTGCCGACTTGATTCGTCCAGCGCTCACCTGGCGGCCGGGATCGGTTGCTCCCCAACCTACGGGCGCCTTCGAGGGCATCGGCTTCACCGTTACCCAGGCGATGACCTCGCTCACGGGGTCTTCCGGAGAAGATTTGGCCTCGATCCTGCGCGCGCTCGGCTACCGGATGGAGAAGCGGCCGAAACCCGTCAAAGCGGATGCTGAGCCGACAATGCCGGTGGCACCAGATGCGGCTGCAATCACCGGCGACCAGACTACGACCGGAGCGGCACCAGCAGCAGATAGTGTGGCCAACTCTTCTCCGGCAGAAGCCGAAGCTTCGGTTGGCGCCGACGAGATCGACCACGACCCTAGTTCTGATGACCTGACACCTCAAGGGATGGCATCGCTTGCATCGGGCCACGCCGCGGAGGCGGCAAGGGCGGGGGTTGAAGGTGCATCGGATGCGACCACGGCCGCCGAAGTTGTTGTCGGGACAACAGCCGCCACGGAGGTACCCGCGTCCAAGTCAGATGCTGCGGTAGTGACGCCGGACGAAGCGTCCGCCGATCCGGCATCGCTGCAAGTATCCGCAGTGGCGATCGAACCGGAGCTGGTCGAAGTATGGCGCCCGGGTGGTCGCAGCGAAGAGCGGCGTGGTCCGCGGCGTCCGCCTCGACGACAGCACCCCCGCCATACCCAGAGCGCGGCGCCGCTCCCTGAGTCCACAGCGGAGCGCGCCCCTGCTGCAGAGCGCAGCACTAAACGCATTGTCGAAGCGTCGATCGAAAAGCCCATCGCGCAGCATCGTCATGGGCGCGATCTGCGAGGCGAATTGCGGCACGAGCGCGATGACGGCGGCGACCGCCGCCAAAGAAAGCATGGTCAACGTCAAGATGATCGTTCGGAGCGCCCACGCGGCGAGCGCGTAAACTTGGTGAAAGACCGCAATGAGCACAATGACCGACGCGACTACGGACCACGTCGCGAGCGCGAGAAGCAGCCCGACCCCAACTCGCCGTTCGCCAAGCTGGCGGCGCTCAAGGCCCAGCTCGAGGCGAACGCCAAGGAGCGCCGCTGAGACCGCGCCGGCAGACCGGCAACGGATCGACCGGTTGCTGTGGAATGCGCGGATCGTGCGCACCCGAAGCGCCGCCGCGGCATTGGCTGTTGCGGGCCACGTGCGGGTCAACGGCGTCAGGGTCACGGCGCCCGGTCGTGACGTTAAGTGTGGGGATGTGGTTACCGTCACGCTCGAACGCGGCGTTCGAGTTCTCAAGATATCCGGACTGGCATTGCGACGCGGTAATGCGGCAGCAGCTGCAGGACTTTACGAGGAGATTGGCAACTCTTCATGATGGTGCGCCACCGTAGCGCGGGAATTGAAAAGCACCGACGCGAATGTGATGTCGCATTTTCATCGCATCCGCCTTACATGGCTGAGGGGCAAGGGTTGCGCGCGGGGTCGGCCTGCGCTAGCACCCGCTGAGCAAAGCCACGTTGCGGCCGGAGCCTGTTCATGACCTATGTGGTTGTCGAGAACTGCATCAAGTGCAAGTACATGGATTGCGTTGAGGTATGTCCCGTCGACTGCTTTTATGAGGGCGCCAATATGCTCGTCATCCATCCCGACGAATGCATCGACTGTGGCGTCTGCGAACCCGAGTGCCCCGCGGAAGCCATTAAGCCTGACACCGAGCCCGGGCTCGAACAATGGCTCGAGCTCAACGCCGAATATTCGCGGTCCTGGCCTAACATAACCGCGAAGCGGGAAGGACCTGCCGACGGTAAGGAATGGGATGGCGTCAAAGGCAAACTGAAGTATTTCGATTCGGAGCCCGGGACCGGAGACTAAGGGTGGTGCGGTGTTTTGCATCAGGCCCGCAAACAGTTAACGATTTTTGCTTTCTTCGTCGTGATTGCAGGACTAAATCGACACTTTTGCGTGTTCTAAGGCTTTGATTTCTGCGGATAATGTGATATATACGTAGCACATAAGAAAAACCTCCGCTTCGACGCTCCGTTCGGGAGCGTAATTTTTTCGAAGTTTCCCCGGGGAACCGTCAAATAGGGGCGTGTAATCCACGCAATCGGCAGTGGCAGGCAAAACGCGTCATAGGTCCAAGACGAAAAAGACCGCTAATAAACCCTCGTCGGCGAGCCGTCGCATGGCAACGCAAGCTTCCCGTGGCGGGAGCCGCCGGGGAGTTCCCGTTGCCAAGTCTACCGGTCGCAACAGGCCGACGGGTCAAGGAGTTAACCAGGGAATGACTTCAAAAAAGGCGACCCAACGGCAAGGGTTCAAGACCAGCGAATTCATCGTCTATCCGGCGCATGGCGTCGGACAGATCGTGGCGATCGAAGAGCAGGAAGTTGCAGGCTACAAGCTGGAGTTGTTCGTCATCAGCTTTGTCAAGGACAAGATGACGCTGCGGGTTCCGACCGCGAAGGTCGGGGCCGTTGGCATGCGCAAGCTTGCGGAGCCGCCGATCGTCAAGCGTGCCCTGGAGACCTTGAAAGGTCGTGCCCGGATCAAACGCACGATGTGGTCGCGCCGAGCGCAGGAATACGATGCAAAGATCAATTCCGGAAATATCGTAGCGATCTCTGAGGTTGTTCGCGATCTGTACCGTTCTGAGACCCAGCCCGAGCAGTCCTACAGCGAGCGCCAGCTGTACGAAGCGGCACTTGATCGGTTGGCCCGCGAGATTTCGGCGGTGCAGCGCATTACCGAGACCGAGGCCATCAAGGAAATTGAGGCGGCGCTCGCCAAAGGACCACGCCGCGGCAAGTCGCCGGAAGGCGATGATCCGGTGATCGAGGACGAAGCGGCCTGAGGGCGGCTTAAATTCCGTCGATTTTCAAAAGCCCGGCATCGAGCCGGGCTTTTTTCATCCTAAATTCGTGAGTTGGAAGCACGCACCTCGCGCAGAAAGCGCTGATAAATCGATAAAACTTCGAAAATCAGTGCCCTCAAGCATTCTCTCTCTTGCTTGTGGGCGAAGGGCTTCGCGAAAATCAGCGACGTCAACTTCCGGATCTAGGTTCATGATGCCCCCGGAGCTTGTCTTACGACGCGATGCGGCGTTTCGTCAGTCCCGCCCGCGCGCCCTGCAGGGCTGCTGCGGTCAGGTTACCCCTTGCCAGCTTACCCAGCCCTGAAGGTCCGTTTTGGGTAGGTTTTCCTTTGGGGATATCTTCGGCGGGTCGTCGGTCAATCTCAGCGGCAGGTCGGATCACTCGACGATGATCTTTACGAGATCGCCGACCTTCAATTCCTCGCTGGCGTCAAGGCCATTGAGGACACGAAATCGCTCAACCTGATGGTCGAGGAGGGCCATGCGCGTGGCAAGCGTTTCCAAGGTATCCCCGGGCTGCACTTTTACGATTTTCAGGCGGAGCGGCTTGGTCGATCGGATTTCCTGTAACGACAGTCGACGGAAGGTCTGGATCGACTCCCGGAAGCTGCGATCTGCCTCGGGCGTACGGTTCTTGGCAGCAAAGATAAAGCGATAGACCTCGCTGCCGAAGCGAACGACATAGAGCCGGAAGACCCACTGATTTTCGACGGCCGTGGTCGTGGTATTTCCGGTGGCGGTGGCGGTCGCGGCTAGGAAGCCGTTAACGACAAGCTCCTCGACCGAACCGCTATCAATGTTCTCGATCCAGCCGGAGTTGAGATATTCGATCAGCGACTGTTCAGGCGAGACCTTTACCACGTCAAGCCGCAACGCTTGGCCGCTGCCCTCCTTCATGCCGAGCACCGCCTGTGCGGTATTGTCCAGCACGAAGCCCTCCGGGGCCATGAAGGTGAAGCCGAGCTTGGGGTGGAGAAAACGCCGGCCGCGGACAAACCCGTCGACCGGGTCTTCGCCATAAATCATGTCGCTAATGCTTGCCAAGTAGGCGGCCTTGTCGCGCTCAGCGGGCCCGCTGCCCTGGACGTGGCGGGCGCTGACCTCGGCGTTCTTGACGCGTTCCGGCGTGGCCGGATGGGAGGACAGGAAATCCGGCGCGCGCAGATCGCGGCCAGCCGCGCGCAGTTCGGCATTGCGCCCCATCGAAGCTAGCAACCTGGAGGCGCCAAAGGGATCGTAGCCAGAACGCGCCGCAATGCCGACGCCGAGGCCGTCAGCTTCAAATTCCTGGGAACGCGAAAAACTTGCCAGCTGGATCTTCGAGCGTGCGAGCGCCATCGCGCCGACCTGAGAATCGCTCAGCATGTCGTTGACGTTGCTTATTAGTTCTGTCTTGCGCACCTGCTCTTCCCGGGTCGCCGCGTGGCGCGCGATCACATGGGCCATTTCGTGCGCCATGACCGAGGCGAACTCAGAGCTGTCGTTGGCGAGGCCGAGCAGGCCCCGGGTCACGTAGAGCTGTCCGTTCGGGAGCGCAAAGGCGTTGACGGCAGGCGAATTGAGGATGGTTACTTTGTAAGAGAGGTCCGGCCGATCGGAGGCTGCGACCAGCCGACCCACCACGCTGGTCAGTTTGGCGTGGAGCTTCGGATTTTCGTAGGCGCCCCCATAGGCCGAGAGCACGCGCTGGTGCTCGCGGACGCTGGCGGGCGTGACTTCGAGGTTCTTGGGCACATCCGGCAAGAAGATCTGCCGCCCCCCCGAAAAGGATGAACAGGCTGCCGTCGCAAGCGCCATCAGGGCCGCCGCAACTGCTCCGGCCGCGGGCCTCCAGGACTTACGATGGCTCGTCGTCATCAACACCACACGTACACTCGCTGCCGGTTCCTAGTTGACGATCTCAATCTGCTCCGGCCGTACCACCTCGATGGCAGGACCGCCTCGCTCCTCGATCCAGCCGCGCACTTCAACGTTGCGACCCGCGAGCACCTTCGGTGCCAGTCCGGCACTAGCGAAAATACCCTCGTTCCGCTTGGCAATCGTGACCGTGAACTGTTCATGCCAGCGCCGCCCAAAATTCACGTACGACAAGCCGCCGCTTTCGCGCACCGACGTCACCATGCCTGTGACCAGCGTGAATCGCCCTTGTTCGGCAAGAATATCGAGGGGGTTAGCCGCCCGTTTGACGATATAATACGGATCGCCCCACAGGCCAAGCCCACCCCTGCGCGCGTCCCGCTCGGCATCACGCAGGTAAGCGCGACAGGGCTCCGCCAGGAAGGCGCCCCATACCAGCGCCTGGCCGGTTGTCACCAATTCATGTTGCACCAGCGTCTCACCCGCCAGGCTCTGAATGGAAGCGTAAGCAAACAATCGGCCATAGCGATCGGGACTTCCACGCAGGACGCGCAAATCGACCCCGCGATGAAGCACCAAAGCCTCAAGGGCCGCCTTGGCGGCGAACGCAGCCGCCACGCGCGCCTCGTCTTCGTCTCCCGGGACCGGGAGCAGCGTTTCAATCGCCGCCAAGCGGACCTCACGGCCATCCGCAAGGACGAACGATCTGCCGTCGACGACGCGCACGACCTCGCCAGACGTCCCGCTGTTACTCCCGCAATCCACAGCTCGCGCCGGTACTTGTGCCTGCGTCCCAAACGCTGCGAGCACAGCCGCGAAGGCCAAGATCATTGCTGAAAGCGCAGGTCGTTTGAAGGTCATCACGCTAACTTGCACATAATCAGCTTACGCCGCAGATGCGGCGAACCTGAGTTGTCAATGCTAAGGCTATCGCAGTCTGCCCCATGCGCCCGCACTCCCCATCGCAATGCTCTTGGCTTCACGTCAGCGTTTCCGCAGAAGCCAAAGCCTCTCTTTCAGCCCAGTGGCAAGATATTTGAAGTCCCCCGCATCTGGTCAGAATCAAGCCACAAGATGATGTCAAAACTTGGTCATCGAGTGCAGCAGTATTGTCCAAATGGAACTTGATGTCGCAACAATTGTTGCGGCTCCAAGGTAGCGGCGTTGCGTCACATCAAACTGTCATTTGAGGTGTTCGTCTTGCAGGACGAAATTTTAGAACGAAATCACCTTGATTACGCAAGTGCCAGATTAAAACAGCGGCTTTAGCGCAATATTTGAATGAAATGCCCTTCAGCCGATTTCGCATCCGGTTGCAGCGAATGGGTTGTGCTAGCCTATCATATCAACCGCGCGAGCTGGTATCTGACCTGGCGAGCATATTCTTGCCGCAATCAAGAAAATCTCCGATTTCGAATTTGACCACAATGCACATACGCAAAAGGCAAAAAATCGTCGAAGAGTAGCTCCTCACCTCACCGAAACACGCGTCTTGTGACCGATGCTTTCTTGTGAACCGACGTCCTCTTGTGACTGCCAATTCGAGACGCTGGCACTTTCGAACCGCACGACTAAAATGGCTTCTTCAAATCGGTCCCGTAGCTCAGCCGGATAGAGCAGCGGTTTCCTAAACCGAAGGTCGCAGGTTCGAGTCCTGCCGGGACCGCCATTCATGCTCACTCCGGCCCCGCATATGTTCCGGCCGTCGCCGGGAACATCGATTTCACGATTTTGAAGCGCGAGATGTCGGCGGTTGCATCCATGTGCAGGAAGATGGCGGCGTCGCGGAACAGCTTTTCGACACCGAAATCCAGCATCATGCCGTTGCCGCCATGTAGCTCGACGGCATGCCGGGCGACCGTCATGATCTCCTCCGAGGCAAACAGCTTGGCCATGTTGCACAGCGCGTCGGCGTTGGCGGCGCGTTGGTCGACCGCGCGGGCGGCGCGCTCCAGGAGCGCCCGTACCGCCTCGATGCGGGTCGCCATCTCGGCGAGCCGCAGCGCCACAGCTTGGTGCCGGATCAGGACGCGGCCGCCCTGGACATAGTTTTGTACATAGTCCGCCGTGACCTCGAACGCGCGGACCCCGACACCGAGATTCTTGGCGGCCTGGATGATCTTTCCGGGCTGAAAATAGATGCCGGCTTGGCCGAGTGCAGTGCCCTCGGCCAGCAGGTGGTCGTCAGGCACGAACATCTCCTCGAACACCAGCTCGCCATTGTTCATGAAACGGCAGCCGAGCGTCTCATTGCAGCGCGCCACCGTGAGCCCGGGTGTGTCACGCGGCGCCAAAAAGCTCGATGTGCCCCTGGTCATGCCAACCGTGGGATCGGTGTTGGCATAGACCACATAGAGACCGGCATCGTAGCCGTTAGAGATGAACTGCTTGCGGCCATTGATCACCCATCCGCCGCGCGTCCGCACGGCGCGGGTCTGCATGGCGGCTTCTGGCACGTCATAAGGAAGCCAGCGGTCGGACGCGCCACGCGGCTCGGTCAGGCAGTGAGCGAGCAGAAATTGCGGGTCCGCAACCAGGCGGCCGAACCACTTCTCCTGCAGGTGGTGCGGCGCGAGATTGCGCAGCAGCACCGCCACCTTCCAGTTCTGAACTAGCTTGTCGGCCAGCCCGGAATCGCCGCGCGCGATCTCCTCCGCGATAATTGCAAAACTTTGCACCTCGCTCGCCCGTTCAAGTTCGACGCCGCCGAATTCCGGCGGCACGCCGAGGGTGCGGATGCCGATGCGATCGGCGGCCACAAGTATCTCGTCCGGCAGCCGGACTTCCGGCCTCATGTCCCATTCGCGCTGCCAGTTCCGACGAACGAATGGGATGATGGCGTCGTCAACGAAGTCGCGGCACGTCTGCCGCATCATGCGTTGTTCTTCGGCGATATCGGTCATACGCGTTCTCCAATGGTCTGGCGCGCGGATATAGCGGATATTAGCGAGCTGTAGAGCGGGTTTGACCGAAGGCGTAGCCCGCCATCCGCTGAGAAGGGCGGGCTGCGCTAACCCGCCCCACCGCGCTCTGCATCGCTCTGCCATTGAGGCGCCGCCTGATCCGGCCTAGGTTTGAATGATGAACACGTCCGAAGCCCGCGGGTTGATCGCCGTCGACAAGATGGGCGGCAAGGTGATCTTCATCGATCCCGTCAGTTTTGCGACGACGCTCGTCCTCGACGATTTTGAACGCGTGCCGCATGAGCTCCTGGTTACACCGCAGTCCGCGACGGCCTATGTTCCGATCTATGGCGACGGCATCCACGGGCGCAACCCCAATCCCGGCCACCTGCTCTCGGTCATCGACCTGGACAAGCGCGCACACGTCGCCGATATCGACCTTTCACCCTTTGTGGCGCCGCACGGGTTGCAGGTCGGTCCCGATGGCTTGCTCTACATCACGTGTGAGAACAGCGGGGTGGTTGCGCTCGTCGATCTCAAGGAGCGCAGAATGGTGGGTGCAATCGAGACAGGCTCGACCAACTCGCATCGCCTCGTCATCGCGCCGTCTGGGCAATGGCTCTACACGGAAAACGAGGAGGATGCTTCGATTTCCGTTATAGATCTGCCGGGACGCAAGCTGGTGCGGCACGTTATGACGCCGCATCCGCTCGCCGGCCTTGCGATTTCGCTCGACGGGAAATGTCTGGTAGCGGTCGACGACCAGGAGCCGTTGCTGCTCCTGATCGACACCGCGAGCTTCGCGATTATCAGAACGGTGCCGCTCGAAGGCGTGCCGGAGCCGGCGCAGATCGCACGCTACAGCCCGGACGGGCAGATTCTGCTCGTCACGAGCTTGCGCAGCGCGACAGCCACGGTAATGGACGCATCGTTTGGTCACCAGACCACTTTGAAGGTGGGTCAACAACCGATGGATGGCGCGTTCCGCGGCAGTTCCCTTTTCGTTGCCTGCCAAGGCGATGGCACCGTCCACGTCATCGACCTGGCGAGCCGACAAGTCTCGCACCGGTTCGCCGCGGGAGTCGGCTGCGAGACGCTGGACTTCTTTTAGTAGAGATCATGTTTTAGTAGAGATCATGGCGCAGCCATTTATAGAACCGTGCGCGAGCGGCGTTATCAAGGCCGAGCCATGTCCACGGCCTGGACCCGTGCCTATCCTCTGGTGCCGCCGGATGCTGCTTGCGGCATGCATCATTGCGTCCGCAATGGTTTTCATCGATGGTTCGGCCCTTACCGTCGCGCTCCCCAAGTTGCGCGCCTATTTCGGCGCCGATCTCGCTTCCGTTCAATGGGTTCTCAACGGCTATGTGCTGGCGCTTGCGTCTCTGACTTTGGTCGGCGGTGCGCTTGCCGATGTCTACGGAAGGGCGCGCGTTCTTTGGATCAGCTGCCTTGCTTTCGGCGCTGCGTCCATTGCCTGTGCGCTTGCACCGTCTGTCTCATGGTTGATCTTCGTCCGCATCGTGCAGGGAATTGCTGCGGCGATCCTGGCGCCGACGAGCCTTGCTTTCATCGGGGCAATCTATCCGGATGCTGAGCGCAATCGGGCAATCGCGGTGTGGGCCTCCGCCTCCGCGCTGACCACTGCGGGAGGTCCGATCGTTGGCGGATGGTTGACCGAAACGCTGGGGTGGCAGTGGGTATTCGCCATAAATCCGCCGCTGGCGCTCATCGCGGCTGGCCTCGTTATCGCGTTTGCGCCCGCTGATCGGGCACGGCCGCGTCAATTCGATTTTTTTGGTGCAACGATCCTGGCGGTCGCACTTGGCGCGCTGGCCTGGGCGCTGAGTCAAATCGGCGCCAACGCCTGCGCGAATGCCGCCACTCCCTGTTGGCGGCATGCCGTCTTTGTTGCGGTGATATTGGGCCTCGCAGTCGCCGCGGCCGCCGGATATGCCTTGTGGGAAGGCGTGAGCAAACAACCAATGACGCCGCCGCGCCTGCTCGCAAACAGGGGGTTCGTCGGCCTGAATGCTGCGACCCTGTTGATCTACACAGGCCTCGGCATCATGTTTTTTCTGCTGCCGTTCGATCTGATCGACCGCCGCGGCTTGTCGCCGACCGATGCGGGGCTTGCGTTCCTGCCGTTCACGTTGGCTATGGGCCTCTTGTCCAGGACATTCGGCGCCGCAGCGGATTCGATAGGTGCGCGGACGATGCTGATTATTGGATCGTCAGGAGCGACCGTCGCGTATGTTGCGATGGCCCTCGGAAAAACGGCGTCGCTGGGGTTCGGCGTGATCGGCCCGATGGCCATGCTCGGCATTTCCTTCGCTGTGTTGGTGGCGCCGCTGACCGCGGCCGTCATGTCGAGCCTGGGGCGGAATGACTCGGGGCTCGCATCCGGGGTCAACAATGCCGTGAGCCGCGTCGCACAGCTGGCCGGCATCGCCGCAGCGGCGGGCGTTTCCTCCTATTCGTTCGGCTATGAGGCTGGACTGGCGACCGCCGCTTTCCTTACGGCCGTAGCAGTGTTGACGATCGCTGCGAAGGTGCAGCCGGCCGCCTCTTAAGCGATCGGTTTTTCATCACAGCGCGGCGGCGGAATCTCGGTGCCCTCCGGCGCACCCCAGCAGGCGTCGATCGCGGCGAGCGCTGCTCGGCGATCTTCGTCAGTACGAATCGGCCGGATGTCCATGGGTTGTTCTATCAAAACTGCGATACGGTCAGGGCGTCGATGCGGTCGTATTCGGCATGGGTGCCCGACATTTGTCGATGAAGCCGCGGGAGACTGGATTTAAGCCATTAGCGCCAGAACACCCGTCCGACAGTGGATTCCGCATCAATCGATCTGCGGCAGGTCTTCACGATATAGGAATATATTCCGACAAACAGATCCCTCGCGAATGCCAGCGTCGGCCAAAGCCAGGCGCGATCGCGCATGATTTTGTGGAAACGAACTGATGCAAAATTCCTCCGCAACATCAACGTGTCGGTCCAAATCAGCCAGATCCCGGACCGACCCGAATCCTTGCGGGATTGACCGCGCCCCAATGCCATCTACAAGAAAGCGACCCCGGAGGAGCACCCCATGCCCAAGAACATGCTCACCGGCGCCCAGGTGATCGTCGATTACCTGATCCGCCAGAAGGTGCCTTATGCGTTCGGGCTGTGCGGCCACGGCAATATTCAGTTCATAGACGCGCTTTACGAGCGCTCCGCCGACATCAAGACCATCTCGGTCCACCACGAAACCGTCGCGGGCTTCATGGCGGACGTCTACTACCGGGTATCGGGTCAGCCGACCGCGACCTTTACGTCGTGCGGGCCGGGCTCCGCCAATCTGCCGATCGCGCTCGGCAACTCGTTTCTCGATTCCGTGCCGTTCCTGGCCGTGACAGGCAACATCCCGACCAGCCAGTTCAACCGCGGCGCGTTCCAGGAGCTTTATCGCCATTACCAGGCGGATTACCCATCAACGGTGCGGGCCTATTGCAAGCGCGTGTTCCAGCCGACCCGCGGCGAGATGGTGCCGCTTGCAGTACGCCAGGCCTGGAAGACCATGGTGACGGGTCGGCCGGGACCGGTGGTGCTCGACGTGCCCTTCGACGTGTTCCGGGAAGCTGCTGCCGAAGAGACCCCGAAACCAGAGGATTGGAGCGCCAATATCTCGTGCCGCTGCGGCGCCGATCCGGAGGGCGTGAAAAAGGCCGTCAACATGCTGCTTTCGGCCGAGCGGCCCGTGATCCTGATTGGCCAGGGTGTCAAATATGGCGGCGCCGCAGCGGACCTCAAGACATTGGCCGAAAGGCTGCAGATTCCGGTCGCAGCTTCAGCGAGCGGCTTTGGCGGCTTCGACACTCAGCACCCGCTGGCGCTTGGCATCGTCGCCCGCAACGGGCCCTATCAGGCCAACCACGCGGCGCGGCAGGCCGATGTCCTGCTGGCGCTCGGCGTGCGCTTCGACGACCGCACCTCCAGCTCGTGGCTTCCCGGCTATTCCTTCACCATCCCGCCGACGAAGCTCATTCATGTGGACATTGATCCCGACGAGATCGGCCGCAATTATCCGGTCGCGCTCGGCCTGATGGCCGATGTACGCACATTCCTGCGCCAGGTCCTCGGCGAACTCGACGCGCGCAGGGATGTTGGCGAATGCGCCACAGCCCGCGCGAAATGGCTCGACGTCATCGCGGGCTATCGCAAGGAGTGGGAGGCGTTCGTGGCGCCCGGGTTCATAGACGACGCTTCGCCGATCAATCCGCAGCGTGCCGTCCATGAGATCGATAAGGCGCTGCCGGCCGACACGATCCTGGTTAGCGACATCGGCGTTCATCATAACTGGCTCTTGCAATACTGTAAGCCGCGGCGGCCGGACTCGCTGATCGGCTCTATGGGTTTCGGCCCCATGGGCTTTGGCGTCGCTGGTGCGCTCGGGGCCAAGCTCGCGGCGCCCAACCGGCCGTGCGTATCGGTGTGCGGCGACGGAGCATTCTTCATGCATGCGAGCGTGCTCGGCACCGCGGTCGAATACAAGATCCCCGTGGTCTGGGTAGTGTGGAACAACTACGCCTACGCATCGATCCGCGGCCTGCAGCGCGGCTATCTCGACGGCCGCGAGCTTGCAACCGACTTCAGGCACCCGGACACCGGTCAGCCCTTTAACCCGGACTTCGCCGCCATGGCGCGGTCTGCCGGTATCGACGGCGTGCGCATCGACCGCGCCGGCGATTTAGGTGACGCTGTGCGGGCCGGCATCGCGGCCGGACGGCCCTATCTGATCGATGCGCATATCAGTGCCGACCGCAATCCGGGCGGGGCCGGCGTCTGGGAGCTGCCTGGTCTCGGCCAGAGCCGACCCGCCATCGGCGGGCGCTATCGGCCGAATTGATATGCATTCCAAGGAGGTCGCAGCACGTAGGGTGGGCAACGCGCCTATGCTAAGTCCTTGCAAACTCATGGAGCGAGCGGGCGCGTTGCCCACGCGGTCCGCCCTCGCGGTTCAACCGCGTGGGCAAATCGCGCATGCAGATCGCGCAATTACGATTGCAGTGCCCGGCGATTTGCCCACCCTACGCTAAAGATTCACAAGGGAGAAACACGCATGACTTCACGCCAACCCGAGGAAGCGAATGGGTTCAAACTGCTCGGGCATGACCGCAGCGCCGCCTGGGGCGGCGGCAGCATCGTCGAGGTCCACAAAGGCTACGCCTATGTGGGTGCGGTCGGCGGTGCGAGCTACAACGGGCCGGAAGGCTTTACGGCCCATGACGTGCGCGACCCGCGCAACCCGAAAAAAGTCTACGAATTTCGCGCACCGCCCGGCGTTCATTGCCACAAGGTGCGCATCGTCGGCGATCAACATCTCTACGTAAATTCTGAACGGCTGGTCGGCGACAAGGGCAAGAACGCCCGCGCCGGGCTGTTCATCTTCGATATCAGCAAGCCCGACCAGCCGCGCGAAGTCGGATTCTACGACACGCCCGGGAGCGGCCCGCACCGCTTCGGCGTGGACAACAAGCGTGGCATGGCCTTCCTGCCCAACGACGCGCCGGGATGGAACAAGCGGGTGATCTGGACCCTCGACATCCGCGATCCGCTCAAGCCGGAAGTCGTCAGCATCTGGGGCCTGCCGTGGCAGAAGACCGAAGGCGCCGGCGAGGGCAATGATCCGATGCCCGCCGAAAGCGCCATCACGCTCCACGGGCCACCCATGATCCGCGGCAACCGCATGTATTGCGCGTGGTGGGGCGGCGGCATCTCGATCATCGACTGCACCGATCTGCGCAACATGCAGCTCGTCGGCCACATGCAATGGTCGCCGCCGTTCCCGGGCTCCACCCACACCTGTTGGCCGATCGGCAACAAGCCGTATCTCGTGGTCACCGACGAGGCGCGCGCCAAGCAGAAATACTGGGACAGCCAGTTCATGTGGATTGTCGATGCACGCCACGAGACCAACCCAATCCCGATCGCGACGTTCTTTCCGGATCGCGACAAATACTTCAATCGCCCTGGCCGCTTCGGCGCTCACAACATCCTGGAAAACATCACGACCGAAGGTCCGTGGGCCAACATCGTGTTCCTCACCTATTTCAACGCGGGGCTACGCGCCGTCGATGTGAGCGACGTGCTGCGGCCGAAGGAGATCGGCTGCTATGTGCCGGAACGTCCCGACGGCCAGGACGCCATCCAATCAAATGACATCGGCGCCGATGAACACGGCCGCATCTACCTGATCGACCGCGCCGGCGCCGGGATGCATATTCTGGAGTACACCGGATAGGTTATGGACCTCGGTCTTTCAGGTCGCGTCGCGATCGTCACGGGCGCCAGCCGGGGCATCGGCAATGCGTGTGCAGCCGAGCTTGCGGCCGAAGGTGCGCATGTAATCGCGGTCAGCAGGGATGCGGAACGCAACGCGGCCGCCTGCGTCGCCCTCATGGCGCACGCCAAGGGTCGCCTCGTCGGGGCGCCGGGCGATCTCAACGACCCCGCCGCGGTTCACACCGTGTTTGCCCGCACGATGGCGGAGTTCGGCCGCCTCGACATCCTGGTAAATTGCGCCGCCGTGATCGGCCGCGGTGATTTCTTTTCGTTGGACGATGCGAAGTGGTCAAAGATGTTCGACGACAAGCTGAACGGGACGGCGCGTTGCATCCGCATCGCCACGCCGCTGATGCGCCAACGCCAATGGGGGCGCATCATCAACGTGCTGGGCGGCGCGGCACGCCAGCCTCAGCAGGCGGCAGTGTCGGTCGGGCTCAACAATGCCGCCATCCTCAATCTGATCAAGGCGCTCGCCAACGAGCTGGCGCGGGACAATGTGCTCATCAACGCCGTGATCCCGAGCGTCATCCGATCGGAGCGGCTCGACGAAACGATCCGGGCTGAGGCGGCGCGCGCCGGAAAGTCTGAAGCCGAGGTGCGGGCGCAGCGTGTCAGCCGCGTCCCGCTTGGTCGCATGGGCGAAGGCCGTGAGGTGGGCGCTGTGGTGGCGTTCCTTGCCTCGGAACGGGCGAGTTTCGTGACAGGTTGCGCGTGGAACGTGGACGGCGGTGCCGCGGCGGTGATTTAGATGGAGCGCGGGCGTGCTCGCCCGCAAAAAAAGCGGGCGGGACGCCCGCGCTCCGTTAGGCCCACAGCCGCTCGCCCTTCAAATCCTTGTAGAGGTCGGCCACGTATTCGCCGTAGCCGTTGAACAGAAGAGTCGGACGACGTTCGCTGGTCCCGATCACCTGCTCGGTGGCTTGGCTCCAGCGCGGATGGGGTACCTGGGGATTGACGTTGGCCCAGAAGCCATATTCGGACGCCTGAAGGGCCTCCCAGAAGGTCTTGGGCCGCTGGTCCGTAAACGTCACCCGCGTAATCGACTTGATGGACTTGAAGCCGTATTTCCACGGCAGCGCCAGCCGCAGCGGCGCACCCTGGGATTTCGATACCGGCTTGCCGTAGGCACCGGTCACCATGAAGGCAAGATCGTTCATGGCCTCGGCCATGGTGACGCCCTCGACATAGGGCCATGGATACCAGCTGGCGCGCTGGCCGGATGCCATAGTCTTGTCGAGGAAGGTTTCCATCCGCACGTATTTGGCGGACGATGTGGGCTTGGCGAACTCGACGAGCTTGGCGAGCGGGAACCCGCTCCAAGGGATTGCCATGCCCCAGGCTTCGACGCAGCGATGGCGGTAGAGCCGCTCTTCCAGCGGCATCTTGCGAATCAGGTCGTCGATGCCGATTTCCTGCGGGTTTTCGACCATCCCGTCGACCTTGACGGTCCAAGGTCGCAACTTGAGGGCCTGCGCAGCGCGCATGATCGATTTCGACGAGCCGAATTCATAGAAATTGTTGTAATTGATATTGATCGCCTCGTCGGTGATCGGGCGATCGAGGCTGAACTTCTCATTGTGCTTCGCCGGATAGAGATCGCTCGTCGGATCCGGCAGATCGGCTATCCGCTGTGCCATGGCGGCGGCAGGCGAAAGCGCAACCGCGGTCGCACCTGTGCCGAGCAGGAAAGCGCGTCGATCGAAGAACAGATGCTCGGGAGTCGCCATATGCTCCGGCAATTCCCATCCGCGGCGGCGCATGATGTGCATGGGGGTTGCTCCTCGAAACGTTTAGTCCCTCGTGAGTCCTGGTTTCTGGCTACGCGCGAATACCATCACCACCGAGGCTATCACCCGCAAGTCACACTTGTGGGAACCGGCCCGTGATCGCCGCGCCATTTCGGCGCATTCCGACCGGTTACCGCGCGTCGGTAACGCAAATCCCATCTTACCACCGTTCTGGGCGGGCCGAGAAGCTCGGTTCAGACTCACCGCGCGGGCTGCAAATACTGCTTCTCCAGCATCACATGCACACCCTTGTGCTCGTTCACCACCTGCGTGATCCGCAGATCGGCCACCAGGCTCGCAAGCATGTAGGCCTCGTGGCGCTTGAGCGTGGTGCGCGCCTCGATCAGGTCGAGCATCGCCCGCAGCGCCACCACCACGCAATCGTCAAGGTCGGGATCGAATGCCATGGTGATGAGGTGTGTCGGGGTGTCGGCCATCGGCCAGGTCAGTTTCATGTCGTCGCGCACGGTAAGGCGAAAGCGGCCGATCAGGCCGGTCTCGATTGCATTGACACAGACCTCACCGTCGCCCTGGGCGCCGTGCCCGTCGCCGACCGAGAACAGCGCATTCTCGATGAACACCGGCAGATAGAGCGTGGTGCCAGCGATCAGTTCCTTGTTGTCCATGTTGCCGCCGAACTGGCGCGGCTGGATGCTCGACACCGTGCCCCAGGCGCGCGGCGGAGCATTTGCCATGACGCCGAAGAACGGCCGCAGCGGAATTTCAGTGCCCCACGGCAACCTGCCGACCATGCGATTGCGTTCGAGCGCAACATGGATCATGTGCGGTTCGGCAAAATCATGCGGCAAAGCACCTCTCAGCGGGCGGCAGGCGGTGTAGCCCCAGTCGTAATGCAGCGCAATGTCCTCGATATCGACCTGCAGGACCTGGCCAAGCCTGGCACCGCGCACCGCGATCGGCCCGGTGCACATGTGCCCGGGAAGCATCCGCCGCGTCTTGGCGTTGTGAATGTCGTAGAGCGCTTGCGGAATGATGGCAGGCGGCGGCGGCAGTGCCTCGGGCGGACCGGATACGGTCGAGATTGTCACCATGTCTCCGCTGTCGATCGTTGCGACCGGCTTCAGCGCAGAATCGAGATAGCCCCAGTGCACCGTCGTGGCGCTTGCGTCTACACGTGTCGTCATGTCGGATTTGCCACTGCTCGATCGTAGGGTGGGTTGAGCTCAGCGAAACCCACCGTGGGCCGCTCCCCTACTGCGGGGCGGTGGTTTTCGCTTCCGCTCAACCCACCCTACGCCGTATGTCAATAATTCCAGCGTTGCGCTTTGCTGACCAGGAAATCGCGAAATGCCTGTACCCGGGCTACCGACTTAAGTTCCTCCGGATAGACGAAGTAGGCGTCGAGCGCGATGGTCTCGGATTCGCCGAACAGCTGCACCAGCCCGCCATCCTCTTCGACGATGTAATCAGGCAGCATGGCGATGCCGAGCCCGGCCTGACAGGCGCGCAGAATGCCGATGATATTATTGATGACGAGGTGCGGGCTGCGCGGGCCCTTGCCGTTGCGGCCGACGTCCACCAGCCAGCGGGTATTTTGCAGGTACTGCGGCACGTGACCGCCCAACACCAGGAGATGATGCTTGTCGAGCTCTTCATGAGAGCGCGGCGTGCCGAAGCGCTTGAGGTATTCCGGCGACGCGAAGGCGTGGAAGCGCACCGAAAACAGCTTGCGCTGGATCAGGTCGGGTTGGGTCGGCTGCCGCAGACGGATGGCGACATCGGCCTCGCGCATCGCAAGATCGAGTTCCTCGTCGGTGGTGATGAGCGTGATGCGGATGTCCGGATA
>Ga0066395_10000002_pt1 | contig 69531 bp, 70 predicted proteins | sample PanSoiPlot1MoBio_FD_61218 | JGI IMG/M metagenome (GOLD analysis project Ga0066395, IMG submission 61218) | Tropical forest soil microbial communities from Panama analyzed to predict greenhouse gas emissions - Panama Soil Plot 1 MoBio | ecosystem: Environmental > Terrestrial > Soil > Tropical... | reverse complement strand
TCATTCCTCCGGCGCCTCGTCAATCGGATCGTATCGCTTGAGATCGAGCCCAAGCAGATTCCAGCTTTGCACCATGTGGGACGGCAGCGGCGCCGTCACATCGATGACGCCCCCGCGAGGATGCGGCACCGCGATGCGCCGCGCCAGCAGATGCAGACGGTTTTGCATGCCGCCCGGCAGTGTCCAATTCTCCTTGTTGAAATACTTCGGATCGCCGACGATCGGATGACCGATATGGGCCAGGTGGGCGCGCAACTGATGGGTGCGGCCGGTCACCGGCTTGAGCGATACCCAGGCGAGCTGCTGCGCCGAGGTCTCGACCACCGCGTAATATGTGACGGCATGGCTCGCGCCCTCCTCCCCGTGCCGAGCGATGCGCATGACGGAATCATCGGCACGGTCCTCCTTGGCCAGAAATGTCGAGATACGGCCCTGGCGCGGCTTCGGTACGCCTGCCACCAGCGCCCAGTAAATCTTGCGCGCCTCGCGCGAGCGGAACACCTTGGCGAGCGACGACGCCGCAAAGCGCGTCTTGGCGACCAGCAGGCAGCCCGCAGTGTCCTTGTCAAGGCGGTGCACCAGCCGCGGGCGCTGGCCGCCCTTCTCACTCATGGCTTCGAGCATGCCGTCCACGTGGCGCGTGGTTCCGGAGCCGCCCTGGACGCTAAGCCCCATGGGCTTGTTGAGGACGAGGACGTCGGCGTCTTCGTAGAGCGTGATCGAGCGCAGAAAGGCACGCGTCTTCTCCTCCGCTTCGGACGGGCCGGTCGCCTTCGGTGCATCGAGCCGAAGCGGCGGAATGCGCACGGCCTGGCCCTCCTCCAGCCGATCCTTGCCGTCGACCCGTCTGCCGTTGACGCGGAGCTCGCCTTTGCGGATCACGCGCTGGATGTGGGAAAACGACAGCGACGGGAATCTCGCCTCGAGAAAGCGGTCAACCCGCATGCCGGCTTCGTCCGCTGTGACTTCGACAGTCTGTACGCGGGTGGCTTCCTGCAACGGCTGAGGCTGCGCCGGAGTGGCGGCTTTTGGCCCATCGCTTGCGCTTTCATGGCTCAAACGACCGGGAGCCTCGTCAACCGGTGGCCCGCCAGGTTCGCGGCGCTTGTGGCCCGCACCGGCCTTCCCCAAGCGATCTTGTTCAAACCGCGCCGCTGGCCGCCGCGAAGCCCAATGGCCGTCGCGGTTTCGGTCATGGTCGCGCGGTCCGGCAATCTGCCGTCCGCCACCAGGTTGCCTCGGTCCACCGCCACGTCGCAAAATTCCGCTCCTCGCTGGTGTTGCGTTTTTAACTGCGCCGCTGCCCACCACATGCAGCTCAGCAGGGTTGCTATTCAATTCCACCCGCAAAAAGTACATGTCAATAAATGCGAGATGAACCCGGATTGAGCGGCAGCGAAACCCGGGGCCGGTATCAAAAGTGCCGACCGGGCTGTCGCTTCGCCTCGCTCAATCTGGCTCCATTTGCTGCCGTATTTGTCGGCGAACTCAGCCCTTCGGACGCAGCACACCAAAGGCCCAATTTCGCCCCAGGCCTCGAAAGAGTGCCTGGTTGATCCACACCATCGCGAAAGGTTCGAGGATGCGGGCTTGCCGCAGCCCTCCGGCGTCGAGTGCCTCGAAGCCAAGCTCACTGACAAGCTGAGCCACGGTCGCCTTTGCGGCATCGTCTTCGCCCGCGAGGAACATGACGGCCCGCGTCTCAAATCGATCGCCGGCCGTCATCATGTCTGCGCCTACCTGATTGAAGGTCTTCACCACCCGTGCGCCCGGGAGCCACGACGCTACGGTTCCCCGCCCGATGTCGTGTGCCCAAACTTAAGTCCGAGCACGCCGTCCTTCCGGGTCAGCGGGTTCATGCAATCGATCACGATCTTGCCCTTAAGGTCGCCGAGCGATTTGACTGCGTTCTCTGCACCTGCCCAAGGCAACGCCAGGACTACGACCTCGCCTTGTTGCGCCGCCTTGGCCGAGGGCGCTGCCGTCGCGCCAATTCGCGCACACAAAGCCCTCAGCTGTGATTTGTTTACGTCTCGCCCACCAAAGACGACGGTGTGACCCACCTTGCCTAGCCTGTGGCGAGCGCAGTGCGCACGTTACCGGCTCCGATCACTGCAATCTTCATGGCTTCTCCCTTGCCAATCTAGGACTATTATGCTAGCATTAGTCCTATAAGAACAGCATTCCATCACGAACCGCCCCACGGCCTGACACCGCGGCTCGGTCTCCTCGCCGTGATCGCAACCGCAGCGCTTGGCATTGCGGCCTGGGCGGCGCCTGCATGAACAGCCGCCGTCATCTCGGCAAGCCGCGACGGTGTGAGGAGTCAAGGACTGAGGAGTCAAGCGTTACCGAGACTTGGCGATTACCGAGATTTGGCACAATTCCCTGTTCCGACGAATCGCTCCCTGTTTCGGGCAAACAGATTCCCTGCTTTCAGAAGAGCAGTGAATACGCTGCAAGTTGTTGAATCCACTCGACGAGCGGCCCCAAGTCGTCCCGAAAGAACGGAATCAGGCGCGTTTTTTTCAAAATTCCCTGCTAATTTCCCTGCTGTCAGGGAATTCGCCTTCCGGCGGGGAGCATTGGTCGCATGTTCGACACCATCCGCGCCGCGCGCGGCGTGATCCGGTCGCTGCGCATCTACTACGGCGATCGGCAGCGGCGCAACGCGCTTGATCAGCACTATGCCTGCTTCGTCGCCAAAGGCGATCTGGTGTTCGACATCGGCAGCCACGTGGGCGACCGGCTCGCTGCATTTCGGCGCCTCGGCGCGCGGGTGGTCGCGGTCGAACCGCAGCCGGCACCGGCAGCGACGCTGCGGTTGTTCTACGGCCGCGACAAGGCGGTAACCTTGGTGGAGAGCGCAGTCGGCCGCGAGCCCGGAGCGATTGCGCTCAGACTTAACCTCGATAATCCGACGGTCTCCACGGCGTCGGAGGCCTTCATCACGGCTGCCCATGATGCGCGCGGTTGGGAGGGCCAGCACTGGACCCGGACAATCGAAGTGCCGGTCACGACGCTCGACGCGCTGATCGCGCGCCATGGTGTGCCGCGGTTCATCAAGATCGACGTCGAGGGCTACGAGGCCGAAGTTTTGGCCGGACTTTCCTTGGCGGGGCCAGCGCTGTCCTTCGAATTCACCACGATCCAGCGCGATGTCGCGCTCGCCTGCATCGCCCGTTGCGCGACGATCGGCTACGGGGCATTTGAAGCTTCCCTCGGCGAAAGCCTCGCCTTCGTCCATGGGCGCAAGCTCGCGGCTGGCGAAATCGCCGAGTGGCTCAAGACCTTGCCGGATCGCGCCAATTCAGGAGATATCTATGCGACGCTGGCGTAACTGGGTTTGGCGCTATGCCGGTGCCGCACTCGCGACATTGACGGCGCCGGCTTGCGCTTTCGCGGCCGATCCCATCGCAGTCGCGGTCGAGAATGCCAGCACGCCGACATTGTGCGCCGAGACCGACAATATTTATCTCAAACTGACCTCAGGCGCGGTCCGTCGATTCGCCATTGAGGCAATCCATCCGGCCTATGCCGGCACCATCGTGGCGGATCGCACGGCGCCTGACTTTCGCAACTGCGACATGTCGACCGATCCCGTGCATCGCGCCGAGCCGCGTCGCGTCACTATCTACGAGACCAACGATCTGCAATTGGTCGGCCACACGTTTTCGTCGTTCTGGCGCCCCAACAATGTCCCGGTGCGGGTTGGAGCGCGTGTCGAAACCGGCCTCCACTTGCTGCAGCTCTTCACCAAATACAGGGAGCGCACCGAGGAAGTGCTCGTGCTCTATCCGGCCGATGGCTATTGGCGCGCCCGCCCCCTGCCGCCGGAGCATCTGCCGTACAGCGCCTATGGTTCGTCTTTCCTGGTCGGTCCGATCGAGACGGCCGGGCGGCCATTCGTGGATATCCGCGAAGTGTCGTTTGACCCGGCAACGCGCACGTTCCGCCTCGCCTTTGCGCGCGGCGGCGGCGCGACGCTGCGGCTCGACGTCGTCAACCGTGAACATGTCTCGCTGGACGTAACATTCGATCGCGTCATTGAGGGCCCGTTCGCAGCGCTGCGCTCAATGTTCGTCACCGAAACCAATGCCGATGTCGCGCAGGTTGCCTGGCGCGCGCCGGTCGGCAAGGCCTATGAGGTCGCGCCGATCATGTCGTTTCGGCGCGCCGACGCGCTCGAATTGTGGGCCGGACGGCGCCTGCCGTCGCGCCACAACACCAGCGCGCCCGACATGATCTTTCGGTCGTTCGGGGGAGGCGATTGAACGGGTATTGTGCGCTGTAGCCCGGATTGAACGAAGTGAAATCCGGGACCGCCCTCGACGCCTGGCGAGGCCGATCCCGGGTTTCGCTGCCGCTCAACCGGGCTACGGTACTGGAAGCCCTCGCCTGCCAAAGGCTACCGCGTTATGTTCATAAAATGATGAGCCGCAATTCATATCCGCGTCTTCTGATTATAGCGTTCATCGCTGCTGCAGCGGCGATCGCTTGTCGGTCCGCCGGCACGTGCGCTGACTCACGCGAGGACTTCCTCGCCGGCCGGATCAAGCAATGTGCCGGCTGTGATCTCGCCGGCGCCAATTTCAAGCGTCGCGATCTCAGCGGTGCGGACCTCGCAGGCGCCAATCTCAAGGACGCAAATTTTCACGACGCGCGGTTGATCGGTGCCAAGCTCGCCGGCGCTAATCTTTCCGGCGCCAATCTCAATAAGGCCAATTTGAGCCGCGCCGACCTCGCCGGCGCCAAGCTCACCGAGGCGATGCTTTACGGCGCGATCCTCGACGCCGCCAAGCTGGCCGGGGCGGATTTCACCGAAGCCCTGATGGGCACCGCGAGGTTCCTGCGCAGCGATCTCGCCAAGGCGACGCTGCGGAGCGCCGACATGCGCAGGACCCGCCTTGACGACGCGGTATTGACCGGCGCGGACCTCACCGGCGCGGCGCTCGACCAGGCCTTGCTCCGCGATGCCAAGCTCGACGGCGTCGTGCTGGCCGGAGCGCGGCTGATGGGAGCGGATATGACCGGCGCAAAGCTCGTCGGGGCCGATCTCACCGACGCCGACGCTCTGCATGCGAATTTGCGTGGCGCCGACCTGAGCCGCGCCAACCTGGCCGAAACCAATCTGCGCCAGGCCAATCTCTACGAGGCAAAGCTCGACGGCGCGACCTATCACGCCACCATCATGCCGGACGGAACGACGGAGCCATAGCGGAAATGTAGCCCGGATTGAGCGGCAGCGAAATCCGGGACGGCCCTGGCAACGCGGCAACGCACACCCTGGGTTTCGCTGCGCTCAACCCAGGCTACGGGCTGTCACTGGGACCGAGCCGATAAATCTCCACTCGCGCGGAGCTCTCGAACTGGCCCTGCGTCAATTGGGTCGGCAATTGCGGATTGTAGCCGCTTTGGCCCGGCTTGCGGAACAGGTTGACGCGCAGCACGATCCGGCGGCCGGCGGCGGTATCCTTGCGCTCGCAGACCTGCTTGACGAATAACGAACCGACCGGCGTTTCGCCCTCGGCAGGAGGGACCGATTGGCAATCCCGCGCGGCATCGATGTTGAAACGCGCCGCCATGACGCCGCCGAGGGTGTATGCTTCCTCGCGCTTCCTGCGGTTGGCCTCGGTGATGTCGTTGCGATGCTCCGGCCGCGCATCCGTCACCATGCGTACCCCCTTAAGGACGCCGGTATCGTCGAACAAAGCGCTGGTGATGACCGGGAAAGTCACTTCGTGGGTGCCGGCCCAGCGCGAGATTTCGCGGTCGTTGTCGTGGGCACGGGCAATGTATTCGAGTTCATCGTCGTATTCGAAATAGACCTCGTGCAGGCCGTCGGGTTCCGCCGGACAGCGGTTGAAATCGGTCCAGCCGGTGAGCGGCGCGCGGGGTGGGCCGCCATTGGACCCGCAGGCGAAGCCGCGGAACTCGCTCGGCGGCGGTTGCTCGACGATCGGGGCCCCGATTTTGAGGTCCCAAATGGTCGCGCGACGCAGGGGTTGGGCAGCCGACGGTGCCGCCATCGCGCACACAACGACGAGGATCATGTGGATACGAAACGGACCTGCCACAACAAGCTCCGCGGATGTTCTGTGCTATTCTAGCGAGGATTTCGATCGCTTTGAATCACTGCCCGGCGTCGTCGCCGGGCTTGTCCCGGCGACCCCGAACCTCAAGTCACGCAGCAAGAATAATCGGGGTGGCCGGGACAAGCCTGGCCACGACCAAACAGGTTCCGCGCCAATCGGCTTCACGGCTTGGAGTTCCTGTCCAGCAAGCGATATGATGATGGATTAATGGATCAAAAATGCTGGAGGAAAGCGCGTGGAACAAATGCATCACCCCATTTGGTTGCCCGGCGTGCGACGCGCAGCCGTAACGCTCGCCGTATTGGCGGGCGCGCTGTTCGCCGCGCCCGTGCATCTTGCCGCACAGACCGCGGACGCCAGCGATATCGCCGAGGGCGGCCGGCTGTTCCGGCAAAAGGGCAACTGCCAGTCGTGCCATGGTTGGGCTGGTGACGGCCGCAAAATGGACACCCAGATGCCGGATGGCGCCAATCTGCGCGAAACCCGTCTTGACCGCGCCGCTCTGATCTTGACCATCAAATGCGGCCTGCCGGGCACCGGGATGCCGCCGTTCGACAAATTCGCCTACAGCGACGGCCGTTGTTACGGCCTCAAGCAGGCCGACCTGAGACAGGCCGGCAAGCACATGTCCGACCCGCCGGCGACATTGCAGAATCGGGAAATCGAATACATCGCGGATTTCATGTTCGCGAAAATCATCGGCAAGGGCTCGATGGACCACGCGAAATGCGTGGAGTACTGGGGCCAGGAGACCGAGGCCTGCGGCGAATTTCCGAAGTAGCGGAGCGTTGGCTGGGACCGCGGGCGTCCCGCCCGCTCCTTTGTGTTTTCAAGAAAGAGCGGGCGGGACGCCCACGATCCCGGGACGCTCGCGCTTCTGAAGTCACTCCAACGCGAACACGAACAGGTAGCTCGACGTTTCCAGATTGTCGTACTTGACCGGGTGCAGGTGGCGCCCGCTGCCTTGCACCGCGACATACTGCTTGGCTCCGATCGCGTAGGTGACGGGCGAGCCCTTGAGCGGGGTGCCGAGATTGAAGCGCCACAATTGCTGCAGCTTGTCGTCGTCATAGGCGACGACCCAGCCGTCCTGCAGCGCCGTGAACACGAGGCCGCCGGCGGTCGCAGTCACGCCCGAGCGAATCTCGATGTCGGTCACGGTCTTCGCCACCAGCTTGTGGCTGACGGTGTCGTACGCGCTGATGGCGCCGTAGTAGAGGTCGCTGGTGTAGGTCCGTTTCTCGTTCCGCGCCCGGTCGAGCCCGCCGTTCGGACCCTTGAAGGCGGCGGCAGCGCCATTCTGACTGAAGCAGCCTTCAGCGCCCACGCCATATGCAACGTGCTTGACCGGATTATAGGCCGTCGGTTGATAGGCGACGCCGCCGTGCCAGGTCGGGCATGTGCGCTTCATCGGATCGCCGCGCAGCGAACGCGCTTCCGGCACATAACGCTGCACGTCGAGCGCCGGGTCATATTCGAGCGGCTTGCCGGTCTTCGGGTCGAGGCCCTTGGTCCAGTTCAGGTCGTTGACGTATTGGCCGCCGCGCACAAAGCTGCCATTGTTGCGATCGAGCGAATAATAGAAGCCGTTGCGGGCAAAATGCCCGAGCACCTTTCGCATTTCGCCATTGATGTTGGCATCGTAAAGCAGATGGATGCCGACCTCGTCATAATCCCAGGAATCGTTGGGCAAGTACTGGTAGTGCCAGACCAGCTTGCCGTTATCGATGTCCAGAGCGACCACCGAGTTGGTGTAGAGATTATCGCCGGGGCGCGCCTCGGGATCGTATTGTGGCACCGGGTTGCCGGTGCCCCAGATGGTGAGCCGGGTGGCGGGATCGTAGGAGCCGGTCTGCCACAGGCCACCGCCGCCGGTCTTCCACACGCTGCTCTTGTCCTTCCAGGTCTCGCTGCCGGGATCGCCGGGCTTGGGGATTGCGTACCACCGCCACAGCTCTTTGCCGGTGCGCGCGTCGAGCCCTGCAAGCCACCCGCGGGTCGCGTCACCGGCGCCGTTGGCTATGAGAACCTTTCCGTCGACCGCAAGCGGCGCGGCGTAGAGTTTCTCCCGGCTGCCGAACTCGTCGATCGAGATGATCTTCTTGTCCCAGACGATCTCGCCGCTGTCGCGATTGATAGCGATCACGCGGCCATCCGGCAGATTGGCAATGACGAGGTCTTCCCACAGGGCGATGCCACGGGTGCGCGGCACGTTGCCCTCGTGCTTGACGCCGGGATCGGCGATCCAGACGAATTCGCCATGATCGCGACTGCGGGCGTCGATCTTGTAGACCGTGCCCCAGCCATCTACGGTGTACATGAACCCGTTGTCGATTAAGGGATTGACTTCGTTCTCGGGCCCGTTCTGCCCGACGTCCTGCATGCCGCGCAGCGCCAGCGCCCACACCATGCGCAGGTTCTTGACGTTGTCGCGATTGATCTGAGTGAGCTTCGAATAGCGGGTCGAGCCATAGTCACCGTTCATCATCAACCAGTTCTGCGGCTCATTTTGCGCGTTGATGAGCCGGTCCTTGTTGACCGTCATCTTGTATTCGGCGGCGAAGGCCGAGGTGGCGAGCGTGGTGAGAGAAACGCCGAACAAGGCGGCGCACCCGGCATTGACGACACATCCGACGCGGTCAGGCATGGTGTCCTCCCCTAAATATTGGCGGCTTGTCTTTTTTTACCTCTCCCCGCTTGCGGGGAGAGGTAGAAGAAAGCGTCTGGTGTTCAATTCAACGCAAAGACAAACAGGTAGCTTGAGTGTTCGAGGTTGTCGTATTTCACGGGATGCAGGTGGCGTCCGCTTGACTGCACCGCGAGAAACTCCTTCGGCCCGATCGCGTAGACGACCGGCGCACCTTTCAGCGGCGTGCCTACGTTGAAGCGCCACAGTTCCTGCAGTTTCTCGTCGTCATAAGCGACCACCCAGCCGTCCTGCAGCGCCGAGAATACGACACCACCCGCCGTAACGGTTGCGCCGGAGCGGATTTCGATATCCGTCACGGTTTTCGCCAGAACCTTGGCGTTTACAACGTCATAGGCGGTGATCGAGCCGTAGTAGAGATCGCTCGTGTAATCCCGCTTCTCGAATTTTGCGCGGTCGAGGCCGCCATCAGGACCCTTGAAGGCGGCGGCCGCGCCGTTCCAGCTGGAGCAGCCCTCGACGCCCACGCCGTAGGCGATCTGCTTGACCGGATTGTAGGCCGTGGGCTGGTGTGCAACGCCGCCGTGCCAGGTCGGGCAAGAACGCTTCACGGGGTCACCACGCAACGGGCGCGCTTCCGGTACATAGGTCTGCACATCGAGCTTGGGATCGTATTCGACCGGTTTGCCAGTCTTTGGATCGAGGCCCTTGGTCCAGTTCAGATCATTGACGTACTGGCCGCCCTTGACGAAGCTGCCGTTGGCGCGATCGAGCGTGTAATAGAACCCGTTACGGGCGAAATGACCGAGCACCTTGCGCATCTCGCCATTGATGTTGACGTCGTAGAGCATGTGGATGCCGATCTCGTCACGGTCCCACGACTCGTTCGGAACGTACTGGTAATACCACACAAGCTTGCCGGTATTGATGTCGAGCGCCACGGCCGAGTTGGTATAGAGGTTATCGCCGGGACGCGACTGCGGATCGTATTGTGGCACCGGGTTGCCGGTGCCCCAGATGGTGAGCTTGTTGACTGGATCATAGGAGCCGGTCTGCCACAGGCCACCGCCGCCGGTCTTCCACGCGTTGTTCTTGTCCTTCCAGGTCTCGCTGCCCGGGTCGCCCGGCTTCGGCACCGCGTACCACCGCCACAGCTCATTGCCGGTCCTCGCGTCGAGCGCCGCGAGCCACCCGCGGGTGCCGCCATCGCCGGCCCCGTTCGCAACCAGGACCTTGCCCTCGGCGGTGATCGGCGCTGAGTTCATCCTCTCCTTGGTGCCGAATTCATTGGCCTTGGCGACCTGTTTGTCCCAGACGATCTCGCCGCTGTCGCGGTTGATCGCGATCACGCGGCCGTCGGGAAGGTTGTTGATCACCAGATCTTCCCACAGCGCGATGCCACGGGAGCGCGGGATATTGCCTTCGTGCTTGACGCCGGGATCGGCGATCCATACGAACTCACCGTGATCGCCGCCGCGCACGTCGATCTTGTAGACCGTGCCCCAGCCGTCGCTCGTGTACATGAAGCCGTTGTCGATTAGCGGATTGACTTCGTTCTCGGGGCCGTTCTGGCCGACATCCTGCATGCCGCGCAGTGCCAGCGCCCACACCATCCGCAGGTTCTTGACATTATCACGGTTGATCTGGGCGAGCTTGGAATACCTGGTCGAGCCGTAGTCGCCGTTCATCATCAGCCAGTTTTGCGGTTCGTTAGCCGAATTGATGAGCCGGTCGCGGTTGACCGTCATCTTGTACTCGGCGGCCTGTGCCGAGAGCGCGAGCGCGGCGAACGATACGCCGAGCAAAGCGGCGCGCATGGCAACAACGACACATCCAACGCGATCAGGCATGGTGTCCTCCCTGAAAGGAGCGCGGGCGTCCCGCCCGCCTTTTGAGAAAAGGAAGAGCGGGCGGGACGCCCGCGCTCCGACCGTCAGTTCAATGCAAAGACGAACAGATAACTCGAGTGTTCGAGGTTATCGTATTTCACCGGATGCAGGTGGCGTCCACTGCTCTGCACGACGAGAAACTCCTTCGGCCCGATCGCATAGACGACCGGCGTGCCTTTGAGGGGCGTGCCCACGTTAAAGCGCCACAGCTCCTGCAGCTTCTCGTCGTCATAGGCGACCACCCAGCCGTCCTGCAGCGCCGAGAATACGAGCCCGCCTGCCGTGACGGTCGCGCCGGAGCGGATTTCGATATCCGTCACGGTCTTGGCCAGCACCTTGTGGTTGATCACGTCGTAGGATGTGATCGCGCCGTAATAGAGATCGCTCGTATAGGTGCGCTTCTCGCTGTTCTTGGCATCGAGCCCGCCATCCGGGCTGCGGAATTTGAACTCGGCCCCGTTCTGCGTGAAGCAGCCCTCGGCGCCGACCCCATAGGCGATCTGCTTGACCGGATTGTAGGCCGTGGGTTGATGGGCGACGCCGCCGTGCCAGGTCGGGCAAGCCCGCTTCATGCCGTCACCGCGCAGTGCGCGGGCTTCCGGCACGTAGGTCTGCACGTCGAGTTTGGGATCGTATTCGACCGGCTTGCCGGTCTTCGGATCAAGCCCCTTGGTCCAGTTCAGGTCGTTGACGTACTGACCGCCCTTGATGAAGCTGCCATTGGCGCGATCGAGCGTGTAGTAGAAGCCGTTGCGCCCGAAATGCCCCATCACCTTGCGCATTTCGCCATTGATGTTGGCGTCGTAGAGCATATGAATGCCGATCTCGTCATAGTCCCATGCGTCGTTCGGCAGATACTGATAATACCACACGAGCTTGCCGGTATTGACGTCGAGCGCCACCGCCGAGTCGGTGTAGAGATTGTCGCCCGGCCGCGCTTGAGGGTCATAAAGCGGCACCGGATTACCGGTGCCCCAGATGGTCAGCTTGTTGGCCGGATCATAGGAACCGGTCTGCCATAGCCCACCGCCGCCGGTCTTCCAGGCGTTGTTCTTGTCCTTCCAGGTCTCGCTCCCCGGATCGCCAGGCTTGGGAATCGCATACCAGCGCCACAATTCATTGCCGGTGCGGGCATCAAGACCCGCAAGCCAGCCGCGCGTACCGGCGTCGCCCGAACCGTTCGCCACGATGATATCGCCTTCGGCAACGAGCGGCGCCGAGCGGAAGCGTTCCTTGCCGCCGAATTCGTTGGGCCTGGCGATCTGCTTGTCCCAAACGATCTCGCCGCTGTCGCGGTTGATCGCGATCACCCGACCATCCGGAAGATTGTTGATCACCAGGTCTTCCCATAGGGCAATGCCGCGCGTCTGGGGGATATTGCCCTCATGCTTGACGCCGGGATCGGCGATCCACACGAACTCGCCGTGATCGCCGCTGCGCACGTCGATCTTGTAGACCGTGCCCCAGCCGTCGCTCGTATACATGAAGCCATTGTCGATTAAGGGATTGACCTCGTTCTCCGGGCCATTCTGGCCGATATCCTGCATACCGCGCAGGGCGAGCGCCCACACCATGCGCAGGCTTTTGACGTTGTCGCGGTTGATCTGAGCGAGCTTGGAATACCGGGTCGAGCCGTAGTCGCCGTTCATCATCAGCCAGTTCTGCGGCTCGTTGGCTGCATTGATGAGCCGGTCGCGATTGACGGTCATCTTGTACTCGGCAGCCTGCGCCGAGAGGGCGAGCGCGGCAAACGATACGCCCACCATCGCGGCACACGTGATGGTGGTGACAATTCCAGAACGACGCATTGCGTACTCCTTGCGGTTTCCAACCCCTTCCGGTGCGCAAATCGCCAATCGCGAAATGCTCTGGGGGCTTTGAGCCGTGACATTACACGTCTGCAGAACCTCCGCAAAGGGAGGCCGCGGCATGCCTGCAGATGTGCGCGCTGAAGTGAACCTCGGCGCTCACCCCGCCTTGATATTCGCGGCCTTTATCACTTTCGCCCAGGTGGCGAGCTCTGCCTTGATCCGCGTGCCGAATTCCTCCGGCGTGCTGGCGACCAGATCATTGCCCAGCTCCCTCTGCCGCTCCTGCATCTCGGGCACCGCCAGGCTCTTGACGATCTCGCGGTTAAGCACCGTGATGATGTCTTTCGGAGTTCCGGCCGGGACCACGAACCCCACAAAACTGTCGCCCTCCATACCCGGATAGCCGCTTTCCGCCATCGTCGGCACATCGGGCAGCGTTTGGGTGCGTATCTTCCCACTGGTGGCGAGCGCGCGCAGCTTGCCATCCCTGATCAGGGGCACTGCCGCGGTCAGGGAGCCGAACGCGATCGGGGTATGACCGGCGACCGCGGCGGCCATAGATGGGGCGCCACCGCCGAATGGCACGTGCACGAGGTCGAGCGCGAATGTCAAACGGAACTGCTCGCCCGCAAGGTGCGCAGTGGTCCCGGCGCCGGCCGACGCATAGGTGTATTTGCCCGGATTGGCCCGGATCAGAGCGGCAAGTTCTTTGACATTCGACACCGGCAGGTCGGCATTGACCACAATCACAGTGGTCGAGGTAACGGCGAGCGATACCGGATCGAAGTCATTGACGGGATCGTACGGAACCCGCTCGAATAAACCAGGGTTGATGACGAAGGAGCTGAACGCCGTCAGTATCGTGTAGCCATCGGGCGTCGCGCGCGCGGCCTGTCCCATTCCGACGTTGCCCGAGCCACCGACGATGTTTTCAACGTAGAACTGCTTGCTGAGCTGCTCGCCGACTTTGCCAGTGATGAGGCGCGCCACCACGTCGGTGATCCCGCCCGGCGCGAACGGCACGATCACGCGCACCGGACGGTTGGGATAGACGGATTGCGCACGCACCGACGTCGCGCCTGCGATGCCGAGCGCGAGCGTACCGGTAATGAGACGGCGACGATCTGTTTCCATGGCATGGTCCCGTCTGTCGAAGACCGGATTTCGTTCGCTTTGAATCGGTTATTGCGTCGTCGCCGGGCTGGTCCCGGCGACCCCGAATTCTTCAGTACGAAGTATCAACAATCGAGGTGGCCGGGACAAGCCCCGCCACGACTGCAGGATAGGCAGGTGCGCAAACCTGACCGGAATCCAGTCTAATTGATCCTGATGCCGAGGTCCTTCGCAAGCCGCGCGTATTCGCGGAATCGTCGCGCACCACACCGCCAAACTCCTTTTAGCTTCTGGACAGGGCCCAATTGGTTGCTGCGAGACGCGAGCCTGAGAAATTCACCTGATCAGTCTGGGAATACGCGCCGCGGCATCGGCGGAGGAGGAAAACGTCCGACCATGGCGTTCCAATACGACCACGAACGTGCGTCGAAAACGCCGGGCGGTGCGCGATCGAGCGACGCGCGGATGTCGTCGAGGTCCAGATAGCGTCGCAGCACCTTCACGTCCTCATGGTCGCCATAGGTCAGCACGTGCGCAACAAGGTTCAATTGATCGGCAACGGCTTCCTCCGGACGCTTGTACCAGACCGTACGCTCGGCCAGGGCCAGCAGGTCGGGCGTTTGCGGCAAGCGCTTCATGAGGCTTTTCCGCGAACCTGGAGAACCGGCAGGCGGTCGAGATCAACCGCCGTGGCGGCGTCCGCGAGGCGGCGCTGGAGGTCCAGCGGAAGGGTCGGAAGGTCGCCGTCACCAAAGTAAGTCAACGCCTTGAGCGTGATTTGAGGCTCGAACGCCTTGCCGTATATGGCCCTGCCAGCGGCAAGCCCCAGCGGGGCTGATGCCCGCGGCAAGGAGTGCGTCAATGTCGATGTAATCCTTGGCCTGCGCCCGCTTCTGAACGACGGATGCCTTCATGCCCGCAAGATCAATCAGCGAGGCAACGGGTACTCCCGGCCCTTCAGCGGGGGTCGGTTCTTCGATGTAACCAATGGTCGGCAAGCCGAAGAACGACACCAAAATGGGTCCACCACGGGTCACCCGGCAGGTCAGCGTGTTTTCGTCGCGCTGAAGCACCTGTGCACCGGCAAGATAGGGCACTGTGGCCAGCACTCGGTCCGGATCAAATTCCGTGCGACCGAAGAAATCGAAATCAGCCGAGGCACGGTGACCGAGCCGAAGGGCAATAGCCGTGCCGCCGTAAAGCGTGAAATCTCGCGGGGTTGCACTCAATTCCGGCCACAGCGCCCGCTGAGCGGCAGGAAGTACGTCAAGTCGAGGGACTAGCATGCGCCAGTGCTTACCTGATAATGCGCGCGGGCGGACAGTAAACAGTCTGCCGCTTCAAGGCGCAAATGCCCCAGGGATGATCGAAGGAAAGCAACAGAAGCCTCTGTGGATAAGATCTCATTAATGGCGGCCGCCACTTAGCCGGTGATTGCTCGCGTATTTCGATTGAACCGGAACGCATTATAGGACACTAATCTACAGGCTTATACCGCCGTCGGTCATCGTTTCGTCTTGAGCCCGACGGAAAAGTGACTGAACAATTTCGCAATCAATACTTGGCAGGATTGCCAAGGCCGGTGGGGGCCGGACATGACGGCGCGGTTGGCGAGCATTCTCGCAGCCATTTTCGTTTACCTCTTTGCGTCGGGCTCTGACGCTTACGCGGACAAGCGCGTCGCGCTGGTGATCGGCAATTCCGAATACGGAACGCAGCGGCTTCTTAACCCTCCCAACGACGCTCAGGACATGGCGGAAACGCTGAAGTCACTCGGGTTCGAGGTCATTTTGCGTGTGAATGCCGACAAGCAGGGCTTCCTGCAGGCGCTGGCGGAATTTTCTCGCCGGGTCACGGGCGCCGAGATCGGTCTGTTTTTTTATGCCGGGCACGGGATGCAATACTACGGCAGCAATTATCTGATGCCGGTCGGCGCACAGCTGCAGGATGATATCAGCATTCGGTTTGAGCTCATTGCGCTGGATGAAGTTCAACGCGCCCTGGATCGCAGTAACGGGGTCAGGATTCTTGTGCTCGATGCCTGTCGAAACAATCCGCTGGCGGCCGATCTGGCACGATCCATGAGAACATCAAGCAGGGATGTCAGCATCTCTCGCGGGCTGGCACGAATCGAGCAGGCGCGCGGGACCGTGGTCGCCTACTCGACCCAGGCGAATGAGATCGCCGAGGATGGAAGCGCCCGCAACAGTCCCTTCACCCGCGCCTTGCTGGACAGCCTGCGCGAGCCCGGGCTTGAAATCGGGACCATGTTCCGTAAGGTCGCGGCCCAGGTTTACAAGGCCACGAATGGCAAGCAGATTCCCGAACTATCGATCTCGCTGCTTTCCGACGTGTTTCTCAACCGCAACGAGACCGACGCACAGATCTGGGGTCGCGTGCGCGCCGCTAACGATCCGGGCGGAGTGCGCGACTTTCTCGCGCGCTTTCCGAACAGCTTCTACGCGGCTGACGCGCGCATGCGGCTCGACATGCTGGAGCGCGAAGCGAAGGCCAAGGAGCTTGATCGCGAACGTGCCGAACGGGAGCGCGAACTGCGAGACCGATTAGCGGCGCTCGAAGTCGAGCGGCTCCAGGCGGAAATGAACCTGCGGGCGGCCGCCCGCGCCGCCCAGGATGCCAGCGAGCGCCTGCGCCAGGAGCAGGCCGAGCGCGAGCGCCTTGCCGCGGATGTCACCGCAAAGCAGCGCGCCGTCACCGAGGCGACCGAGCAGCTGCGACAGGAATCTGTGCGACGCAGCAGGATCTCCGCCGAGGCGACCGATCGTGAACGCGAGCTGCGCACCCGCCTCAACGAACTGGAACTTGCGAGCCAGAAAGCCGCAGCCGATCTTGCGGCTCGCGCGCGGCTATCGGCCGCCGAGACGACCGCGAAAGACCAGCAGATCGCGACCATCGAGCTGGCCCGTCGCGACGCGGAAGCGAGAGTCGCGGCCTTGACGTGGCAGCAACAGAGCCTGGCATCGCAGGCCGCCGGAGGCGGCGCCGCGACCGCGCCGCCGCGTGCCGAGCCACAAGGCCAGCTGGCCGCGGTCAATCCGAGCCAGCCGGTTTTGAACGAGGGCCAGCTCGTTTTTGCGATCAAGACCGAACTCAATCGCCTTGGCTGCTATTTCGCGCCGATCGATTCGAACTGGCAGGCTCCCGAGCTGCGCAAGGCCATCCGGGATTATGCCGTGCGCACCCATCGGGCGAAGGTTCCCGACACCCCGGCACCGGAATTACTTGAGGACCTCAAGGCACGTAGCGGACGCGTGTGTGCGCTGAGCTGCGGGCCGCGCGAACAGGAGAGCAACGGGCGGTGTGTCGCCAAGACGTGCGCCGCAACCGAGGTGCTCGACCGCGAAGGAAACTGCGTGCCGAAGCCCACGCGGCCTACTGACGCCAGCACTGCGCCGCGACCGCACCGGGTCGAACCGGCGCCGACCGCTCGCTCCGGACGTGGTGGCTGTTTCGTTTTCAATGGCCGGCAATTCTGTGAGTAACCGCATTTTGGGGGCCGCGATACGGATGGTTCGGGCATCGAAACGCGAGGGCTTTCCAATGCGCCAGAGGCAAATTCGTCTGGCGGACATGCAATCGAAACACAGCATGGCCGTGCCGACGTACCCAAATCAAACCGGGACAGAAATCTGTTTCGGGGCAAAATTCATCGCGGTCACCCTGGTCGGGATTGCTGCCTGGTGCGGGCCGGCGGCAGCCGGCGTCTGCCGCGTGCCGACCGCTCTGCTGTGCGAGAGATGTGTGGAGCGCTTGTCGATACGCGTCGTTTCCGGCGGTACGTGCCGCGTCAGCTTCACGCCCGTTGCGGTGCCCGAACAGGCTGAACAGGGCGGATCAGCCAAGTTCGTCGACATCAACATCGAAACCATGCCGCCCCGCGCCACGGTGCACCGCGTGACCGCGCCTCACCCGTCGATTGCCGGGCATGCGGCTCGCGTGCGGGAGTCGGCGAGTTGCTTCGTCTTCAATGGCCGTCGCTTTTGCGAATAGCTGCGAAAAATGCGTGCGTATGTACTCAAAGTGCTCGGCACAGCTCTGCTCGGCACGCTGTTGTCGTGGCCGAACATTGGCGAAACCGCCCCGTTTCCAGCGCCTCTGCTCGGCAAATCCGTGATCGTAAGCTGGATCACCAATCGCCAACAGAAATTCGAAGGGACCGATGAAGTAGCCTTCCGCTCGCGTGGCAGCACCCTCAGCATCTATATCAGCACCGCGGGGCGCGCCTTCAGTACTGAGATGGTCGTTCGCCCCGCAGGTGGAGGAGGACGCGGCGGTGGGAGAGGAAGAGGAGGAGGCGCCGGCCCAACCACGGAGTCCACGCAGGCCCCGGACGAAAGCAGGAACTCGACGGGAGGCACCCGCGTCGTGCACTTCGATGGCGGCGCGCTGCTGGTAGACAATCCGCTGATCGCCGGGGCGCGGCGCGTCTCCATAACCTTCGATGCGGGTTACGGCAGCTGCAATGCGCGCGTGATCTTCGGCCGGGAAGGCGGCACCGGTCCGATCCGCCAGCGAAGCATTCTCAGCGGACGACGCTTCGAGGTGATCTCGGTCCAGACTTCAGCGCCGAGTTGCGCGGTTAGGCCCGGAAACGTGTTCGGCGGGCAATAGAGTTGAACAATAGCGTATGGCCCAGTACCGCTGCTCCCTCTGGGGAGAGGTGAAGCCGCTGCGCCAACGTCACCGGGACGTGCTCTAAAGCGTAGGAACCATGAAATTTGGCATCGACCGACTCATCGCCGAACCCGATTTGCGCGCGCCGCTTCGCGGCAGGCGCGTCGCATTGCTCGCGCATCCGGCTTCGGTCACGCAAGGCCTGACGCACGCACTCGATGCGCTCGCCGCCTGCGGCGATATCAAGATCACCGCCGCTTTCGGCCCGCAGCATGGCCTGCGCGGCGACAAGCAGGACAATATGATCGAGTCGCCGCACTTCAACGACCCGGTGCACGGCATCCCGGTGTTCAGCCTCTATGGGGAAGTGCGCAAGCCGACCGATGCGATGATGGACACCTGCGATGTCATCCTGGTCGATCTGCAGGATCTGGGTTGCCGCATCTACACGTTCATGACGACGCTGCGCTACATCCTCGAAGCGGCGGCGAAACACCGCAAAGCCGTGTGGGTGCTGGACCGGCCCAACCCGGTAGGCCGGCCCGTCGAAGGCCTGACCTTGCGAACCGGGTGGGAAAGCTTTGTCGGCGCCGGACCGCTGCCTATGCGTCACGGGCTGACACTCGGCGAGCTGGGCCTGTGGTTCGTAAAGATGCTCCGGCTCGAGGTGGAGTATCGCGTGATCGAGATGCAAGGCTGGCAGCCCGACGCGGCGCCGGGCTTCGGCTGGCCGCTCGGCGAGCGCCCGTGGATCAACCCCAGCCCCAACGCGCCGAACTTGTGTATGGCGCGCGCCTATACGGGAACGGTGATGGTCGAGGGCACGACGCTCTCGGAAGGGCGCGGCACCACGCGGCCGCTGGAATTATTCGGCGCACCCGATGTCGATGCGCGGGCAGTCATGCGGGAAATGCACGCATTGGCGCCGCAGTGGCTCCGCGGCTGCCGCCTGCGCGAGTGCTGGTTCGAACCCACGTTTCACAAGCATGCGGGCAACCTCTGCAACGGCATCCAGATTCACACCGAAGGCGCTGGCTACGACCACCAGGCATTCTGGCCATGGCGCCTCCAGGCACTCGCCTTCAAGGCGATCCGCCGCTTGTATCCGGACTATCCTCTATGGCGCGATTTCGCCTACGAGTACGAACACGGCAAACTCGCGATCGATGTCATCAACGGCGGCCCGCTGCTGCGGGAATGGGTGGACGATGCGGTTGCGACACCGCAGGACCTGGATGCGGCGGCTGTGGCGGATGAGCAGGCTTGGTTGGGCGAGCAGCGGGGATATCTGCGATATTGAGGGACGGCGGATGCAATGAGGTACTCATGCCCGAACGAAGACGCGTCAAATTATTTCGCCATGGCCGCAACCAGGCGGTCCGTATCCCGGCGGAATTCGAGCTGCCGGGCGATGAAGCGGTCATGCACCGCGACGGCGATCGTCTGATGATCGAGCCGGTGCGCAAGCGCGGGCTCATCGCCTTGCTCAAGACGATGAAGCCGTTGCAAGACGATTTTCCCGAGATCGACGATCCCGCGCCGGCACTCAAAGAGCGCGCGCTTTGACGCGCTACATGCTTGGGCGGTGCAGGACAGCATCGACCCTCGTGATTTTGACGCCGCCGGCGACCAGCTCTCTCAATCGCTCTTCGACTTTCGTTACAAGCTCTGGGTCGCGACCGCACACGCGAACGGCATTTCCAGCCATTTCGGGAAAGTAATCTGTGGTAAGGGGCAGGCGTGCAATCCGGCTCGCATCGATTTGAAACGCAGTCTTCTGACCCAATTCCCTGGCTCTTGCCTGATTAACAAAAAGGTACTGCCGAGGGCGCCGTGCCCCTTCATAAACCGTCTGGGTTGTCGTGTAGAAAACGATAGCAAAGCGTGTGTCGCCCTGGCGGCCGGTCGTGGCGCACAACACAATGTGAGGTGACGGCCCTGGGCCGCGAGCCTCACGAAAGGGAAAGTTACAGAGAACGTAATCGCCTCGTCGAAGCATCAATTGCTGCGATCGAAGAGGCTGTCGTACAGCGCGGAGCGTCGATTGTAGCTCTCGTCGTCCTCGCCAGGCTCGCGATCGATGCGAACTTCACCTTTGCCCTCGATATGGTCGTACACAAGAACGCTTTCTTCGCCAGGAGTTCGTTCGAAGCTCCTGCGCAATAGCAGGGAGACATAGGCCGTAATCGACATGCCTTCTTCTGCCGCCCGACGTGCGGCCGTGTCGGCGACATCGCGTTCAATCTCGATTCGAGCCAGATCACTCATCGCAGCTTTCCTTCGCAAAGAGCATAGCACTCGCGCAGCAACGGAACCCAGCCACCATCATCGATGCGGAGCGACATTATGGCACCATTCCCCGGATATCGGCGGCGGAATCGTCTATTTTTGCAGTCAAATGTTTTGTGGACACACAGCCCAGGACATTACCGGCGCACCACCTGTCCTTATAATAGCCCATTTAGCTGAGGTGATTCGGAGGCTGTATGGCACCCACCAAGGTTGCGGAGGAAATTTGGCTACCCGTGATCGGACGGGCGCTCGCCTATCTATGCCTGAAGCAGGCCGAGCAGGAGAGGCCTGAGGACTTTTCGAGTGTCCTCGATAAGGTCCAATTCCTTACTGAGTTGGGGCTGCCCGAGCCGGACGCAGCGTATGGGGCCGGTAGCAACCCGAAATCGGTCCAAGTCATGAGATCACAGAAAAAGGCCCGCGTTAGTGCCCGCAAAAAGTAAGGCCATCGAAGATCCCATGGAGCGGATTGCCCGCGTACTCGCCATCATCGCCGTAAAGGGCCTTGATAATGAGGAAGCCGCGCGCCGACTTCTCGCTGCCGGATTTGATGCCAAGCAGATTAGTGGACTGCTTGATGTAAACCCCAACTTCGCGAACGTGGCCAAGCTGAGGAAGCGGAAGACTGTCGCCAATACCCGATGACTACGATCGACCCTCGTCTTATTGAGCTGCTGAAGAAGCGGATGGGGACGGCAAACCGTACGGTCTACTCGGCTATTCAGAAGACCGCCGCGGCGAACCGGGTGACACGCGATCTTGGCGCGCTCCTGTTAGCTGGCGAACACGGCATCAGCTACCAGCGCTATGCCACTAATGAGCAGATGGCGGCACTGCGGGGAGCCCCAATGCACGTGCTGCAGCCTGAGCCAAGTCATCCAACACCGAGAGACCGGCCTCGCCCTGCTAAGAGGCCCGTCGTAACCATAAACAACAATTCGATCTTCGTTGTGCATGGCCGCGACATTCAGCTGAACACAGACGTATTCGCGTTCCTACGAGCCATTGGGCTGAACCCGCTTGAATGGAGCCAAGCCATTAAGAGTGCCAAAGGGGCGAACCCTCATGTTGACGACGTGATCTACGGTGCCATGGAAAAGGTACAGGGCGTGCTCGTGATGTTTTCACCGGATGAGGAGGCTCGGCTTAAAAGCGAGTTCTGCAGCCCGCTGGACAAGAAGAAGGGCCTCAACAAGCTCGACGGTCAAGCACGGCCTAACGTCATCTTTGAAGCGGGTTTGGCACTAGGTGCTCACTCGAAAAAGACGCTATTGGTTCAAGTGGGCAGCGTTCGCGACATCAGTGACATCGCCGGCAAGCACCTTGTTAATCTTTCCAATTCAGCCGCAAGTGCAAGGAGTTGGTGCAGAGATTGACGACAAAGCTCAAGTTCAAGGTCGACACCACCGGAACCGACTGGCTGACGATCGGCAACTTCGACCGTTAATAGCAAACTGACCTTGCCCATTCCCCTCAATACCTCGCATTCCCCGGCGTCCTTGGAAACGGGATAGCATCGCGCACGTTGGCGAGGCCCGTCACGTAGGCCAGCGTTCTCTCGAACCCCAGCCCGAAGCCCGCGTGGGGCACGGTGCCGTAGCGGCGGAGATCGCGGTACCAGGTGTAGTGCTCCTTGTCGATGCCGCGCTCGGCCATGCGGGCGTCGAGCACGTCGAGCCGCTCCTCGCGCTGGCTGCCGCCGATGATCTCGCCGATGCCGGGCGCGAGCACGTCCATCGCCGCGACCGTCCTGCCGTCATCGTTCGTCCGCATGTAGAACGCCTTGATGTCCTTCGGGTAGTTCATCACGATCACGGGCTTCCTGGCGTGCTTCTCGGTGAGATAGCGCTCGTGCTCCGACTGCAGGTCGACGCCCCATTGCACCGGGAACTCGAACTTCTGCTTCGCCCGCTCCAGCACCGCGATCGCCTCGCCGTAGTCCATGCGCACGAATTCCGAGCCGATGATGCCCGTGAGCTTCGCCACCAGCCCTTTCTCGATCCGCTCGTCGAAGAAGGCGAGATCGTCCTGCCGCTCGTTCAGCAGGGCCTCCAAGGTGTACTTGAGCAGGCGTTCTGCCAGTGTCGCATTGTCGGAGAGGTCCGCGAAGGCGATCTCCGGCTCGATCATCCAGAACTCGGCGAGGTGGCGGCTGGTGTTGGAGTTCTCGGCGCGGAAGGTCGGCCCGAATGTGTAGACCTTGGTGAGCGCGAGGCAGTACGCCTCGATGTTGAGCTGCCCCGACACCGTCAGGAATGCCTCGCGGCCGAAGAAATCGTGCGCGAAATCCACCTTGCCCTGGGGCGTGCGCGGCAGGTTGGCGAGATCGAGCGTCGACACCCGGAACAGCGCGCCAGCGCCCTCCGCGTCGGACGACGTGATGATGGGCGTGTTGACCCAGAAGAAGCCGTTCTCGTCGAAGAACCGGTGGATTGCCCGCGCCAGCGTATGGCGCACCCGCGTCGCCGCCCCGATCACGTTGGTGCGCGGCCGCAGGTGCGCGACCTCGCGCAGGTATTCCATGGTGTGCGGCTTCGGCTGGATCGGATACGTATCCGGGTCGTCCACCCAGCCGACCACGTTGATGGTGCTCGCCTGCATCTCGAAGGGCTGGCCCTTCGCGGGCGACGGCACGATCATGCCCGTCGCCTCGACGGCGCAACCGGCCGTGAGCTTGAGCACCTCGTCGGTGTAATTGGGCAGCGTGTTCGGCGCGACCGCCTGCAGCGGATGGAACGACGATCCATCCGACAGGTGCACGAAGGAAATGCCCGCCTTGGAGTCCCGCCGGGTGCGCACCCAGCCTTTGACCGTGACCGGCGCGTCGTTCGGCGCCTGCCCGGCGAGGATTTCGTGCACGCTGAATGCTGTCGTGTCCATCGGCCGAGGGTTACTCAGGCGCAGCGACCTTGTCCAGAGCACGGTCGGGTGACATTGACGCGGGTAACCTCTCCGCGCTTGCTGGCAGGGCAATCGCATTTTCGGCGGCCTTCACCTCTCCCCGCTTGCGGGGAGAGGTCGGAATGACCGCTCGCGCTCATTCCGGGTGAGGGGGCCTTGCCCCGAGTCTGAGCTGGTGGAGAGGCCCCCTCACCCCGACCCTCTCCCCGCAAGCGGGGAGAGGGAGCAGAGGCGGCCCGTCAACTGCGATTGCCCTGCCTGAAGGGGGAGGTCGGCCCGCGCAAGCGGGCCGGGAGGGGGTGACGGCGGTTCAACAGACGTGGCCTTGCAGTAGAGTGTTGCACCGCTGTCACCCCCACCCCGGACTGCCTTCGCCAGTCCGACCCTCCCCGCTCCAGGGGAGGGTGGCAACATGCGATTTTCCCGGCTCGACAAGGGGGGAGTCGCGGCCGCATTACCATGGCTTAAACTCAGGCACCTTTGCGTATTCGCGAGCGACGACGTGTGATTCCATCAAAAGGAAATCCGCTCTAACCAAGCGTCCTCAACGGCGATAAGCTCCGCCTTTCCTCACCGAGCTTCTCCCACTGAAGAGGTGCGTCATGTCGAATGCAAATCGCGTTGGATGGATCGTGTCGTATGGCATCGGCGTGCTGCTCGCCACCGCTGCGCCGTGCTTCGCCCAGGCGCCCTCGGACAATCCGTATCGCCCCGTGCGGGGATTGGCGGATGGCGGTGGCCCCAGCGTTCCAGGAGGCGAATGGGCGAAACTGCCGGGCGGACGCGAGATGGGGCCGCCGGCGGCGGTGCATGTCGATGTTGACGGCGAGAGCATCTGGGCTCTCATCCGGTGCGACGAGACGAGCCCGGTGCCGGCCGCAAGGGGTGGTCGGTTCGGGCTCGACTGCATGAATCCGGACGGCACGCTCAAGCCGCACGACACGATCTACAAGTTCGACCCGAGCGGCAATGTCGTCAAAAGTTTCGGCGCCCAGATGTTCATCTGGCCGCACGGCATGCATGTGGACCGCGACGGCAATGTGTGGGCGACGGACGGGGCCGCCGAAGACGCCGTCGCAACGGCTGCCAAGGCGGGCGTGAAAGCAGGGCACATCGTGCGCAAGTTCAGTCCCGACGGAAAAGTGCTGATGACGCTCGGCGAACCGGGCGTTGCCGGAAACGACGAGTATCATTTCCGCTCGCCCGCGGGCGTGGTGACGGCTCCCAACGGGGACATCTTCGTCGCCGACGGCCATGGCTCGAACAACCGCATCGTCAAGTATTCAAAGGACGGAAAGTTCATCAAGGCGTGGGGGAAGACCGGCTACGCACCGGGCGAATTCCGCGTGGCGCACTGCATCGCCATGGACAAGCGCGGCCGTCTGTTCGTGTGCGATCGATCCAACACCAGGATACAGATCTTCGACCAGGACGGAAAATACCTGGCGACGTGGCACCAATTCGGCATGCCGAGCGGAATAGCGTTCTCGGTGAACGACGAAGACCTCATCTACGTCTTTGATTCGGAATCCGACGACGTCGACAATCCGGGTTTCGAGCAGGGCATCAGGATCGGCGACGCGCTTAAAGGCTGGGTGAGATATTTCATCCTCGACCAAGGCGGTAATCCGCGTACCACAACAGGCAGCGGCGCCGAGTTCGGCACCGTGGACAAGTTTGGCAATGTGTTTGCGGGAGAGCCCCGGCCGCGCGTTCTGCGGAAATACGTCAAGGTGCGGTAGCCGTAGCCGCCGTGTCGGGATATCATCTTCACTTAGAGCGCGTCCGGCTGACTTTCGCTTAGCGTCATTGCCGGGCTTGACCCGGCAATCGATCCCACTGAGCAACCCCCCGCTAGCGGGGAGAGTGCAGAGGGAGATGGACCCGCGGGTCAAGCCCGCGGGTGACGCGCGAAGTATGGCTCAATTCATCGAGACACGCTCCAAAACGGCAGTAATCGCAACACGGCCCTGCGTCCAACACACCGGAGAAAGGTCATCACGATGAAAGCCAATCTCTACGTCGGAACGGCGTTCACGGCTGTTGCCGTCGCCGCCGCCTGCGCGTTCGTATCCTCCGGCGCAACGCTCGCCGCGGACGGCGCGCCGCTTCTCGCCGGCAAGGTTGTCTCTCCAGCCGGAGAGGCATTGGCGGGGATTCCCGTCAAGGCACACCGCAACAGCAGCGCCGTCACGGTTGCGGTCTACACCGACGCCAAGGGCGAATATTCATTCCCGGCCTGGTCCGATCTCACGCCCGGTTCCTATTCGGTCGCGATTGAACTGCCGGATTTCGAGCACACCGTCCACCCTGTCGCCCTTTCGGAAGGCAAGCCCGCGAATATCGACTTCACGCTGAAATCGAAGCCGCTCGCCTATGACGACGCGACCGCCTCGGAAATCATCGCCGGCCTTCCTGGCACCGACCAGCAGAAGGTTCTGTTTTCCCAATGCAGCAATTGTCACACGCTGCAATGGGCGCTGCAGGCCGGCCGTACCAAGGAAGACTGGATCAGGGTGATCAAGAAGATGGCGGGCCGGGCCGCCGAGCAGGAGGCGCCGGGCACCTATGCGTTCGGCCAGAAGCAGTTCGTCGAGCCTTTGGCCGAATACCTCACCTCGATCCGCGGGCCGGACTCCTCCGACAACATCCCGTTCCAGCGGCGCCCACGCCCGACCGATGCGGCCTCCACCAATCTCGTTGTAACGGAGTACGCGCTTCCCCGAGGCGGCGAACGCGAACTCTACATGCTGCGCGGTGACCGGCGGTTCGTGTGGCCGCACGACGTCATCATGAACGACAGATACGCCTACTACACGGATCACTTCTCCTACGTGCTCGGGCGTATCGACACCAAGACCGGCGAAGCGACGGAAATCCGCTTCCCGCTGCCGAAGGGAGCAGGGCGCGAAGGGCGCACCATGACGGGCGAGGCTGATACACGCGCGGGGGCTCCCGGCGGTGGCGCGCACGAGCTGCAGTTCGATCGCCAGGGCAATGTCGTTGTCGGCATGGATAACGGGACGGTCAAATACGATCCGGAGACAGGCCGGTTCATGGGCTGGTCGGCCGGCCGCGCGATGTTCGGTTTGGATCCGGACGGCAACCTGTGGAATCTGCAGCGCAACGGCGATCTGGTGAAGATCGACCTCAGCAGCGAAGAGCTGAAACGGACGATCTTCCAGATTCCCAAGAACCGCGGAATCTACGATACCGACACCGACTCCAAGGGCCGGACCCATCTTTATATCTGGCAGGAAGGCAAGATCGGCATCTTCGATCCGCGGACGATCGAATACGCCGAGTACAAGACGCCCACGCCCATGTCCGGCCCGCGGCGCGGGCAGATCGACGGTCAGGATCGGCTGTGGGCCGCCGAATTCTATGCCGGCCAGCTGCTGATGTTCGATCCAGACAAGAAACTCATCAAGGAATACCCGCTGGTATCCGGGACCAAGCCTTACACGGCGCCTTACGCAGAGCCTTACTCGGCGAGTGCCGATGACAAGAACCAGATCGTGTGGACGCACGACTTCAGCAGTGGCCGCCTCTATCGCATCGACATGAATACCGGGCAATCGACCGAATACATGACTCCGTCGAACTACGAGGTGCGCGATTTGAAAGTCGACACCGCAGCCGTGCGCCCGACCGTCTGGGTCCCGGCCTATCGTCCGCCGTCGAAGCTGGTGAAGATTCAGGTTCGGTGACCGACCGCCTTGCTGGTCGCTCGCTTCGGCCAGCCTGAAGTGACCGGATCGGTACCAAAGCGATAATAAGGGATTCGTGCCGAGGTCAGGATGACGTAGGTGCGACCCTCATTGGCGCTAACTTACGCTGCAACGGCGCCGCCGACTCCTCCCCTCCCCCTTGTGGGGAGGGGTTGGGGTCGAGGAGTGGAGCAAGGCCGTGCCCCGTGGCACGACCCCCACCCCAACCCTCCCCCACAAGGGCCCCACAAGGGGGGAGGGAGTCGCAGCGGCACAGCACAGCGTAAGTTAGCGCAAATGGGGGCGCCCCTTGTGGTCACCCCACACGGCAATGTTGTGGTTGTAGGGGCGACGCTTGTGGTCGCCCTGCCGCCGGATGCGACGAATGGGGCGACGACAAGGGTCGTCCCTACGGCGGGCGATGCATACGACACCGATCGTGCGGCCGCTGCAACCTTGTGACTTGATCGATGCTCAAATCCCATCAGGTGGGCTGAAACGATCGACCCGCAACAACAACCGCCAGCAAGCTGACCTATCCGCCGAAGCGGAAGTGAAGTCCCACTGTCGACATGAACCCGTTCCGCTGCACGTCGGTCGGAACGCCGGCGAAGGTGTGGCGGTCGGTCCCTAGATCGAAGTACATGATTTCGCTCTTCACCGACACGTTTCGCGTCAGGCCAAACTCGGTGCCCCAGCCAACCGTCCAGCCGGCCTTGGTTTTGGTGTCGCTCTCGCCGGGGCAGCCAACCAAGGGCAGGACTGCGGAATTGGCAGTGCACACGACCTCCGCCCGATCCTGCGCGATCGCCGCTCCAGCCTTCACGTAGGTCAACAGCCGATCCCAATAGGCGTATCCGACTCGAGCCGTCACCGTGGACAGCCAATTCGTGTTGATTTCGCAATTGGCGAAGAAACCGATCGGACACGGCCGCGCGCCGCGGGCATTGGTCCAAGCCGCGTCGCCTTCGAGGCCGAATACCCATTTCCCGACCTGATGATTGTAGCCGATTTCGCCTCCAGCAAGGAAACCGGCGAAGCGAGGGTTCGTGGTGTCGCCGTCGTCGAGGAACGTCCAATTCGTGAATCCCCAGTCGACCCCCGCATACGTGCCGACGTAGAGACCGGCCCAATTGTATACCGCGGGTACTGTCGGGGCTTTGTAAATCGGCGCCTTGGCGAAGATGGGTCCTCGGCCAGTACCATCCGGGACAAATTGATAGCGAAGGCCGCCGTTTATGCTCCAGCCCTCGATGTTGTCGCCGGTCCGATAATCCCCGCGCAGATAACTGACCCAGCCCGTGTTCAGGAACTGCGCCGCGATGCCCAGGCCAAACTGGCCATAGGTTCCGAGGCTGCTCGTGGTGACTGTGGAATTAAGGGTCGGAAGGGAAACACCTATGGCGGAGAAATTGCTCGTCAAGCTCGACGTGACCCCGCCTTGGAATTCGTGGAAAACGCTGGCGGAGGCAAACGGCTGCCAAACCACATTGCCGGACGCAACAGTTGTGCCGACCCGCAGGCTGAGACGACCGAGGGTACTGTCGATGTCCTGGACTGTCAGCACCCAAGGCGGGACGAACCCGGGCCCAACGGGAGTTCCGAGGACACCAGTCCCCGGCACATTCAGCGGATCGACGTGCGTTCTTGACCAGATGATCCCCGCCGACGGCTCGATGAACCAGTTATTGCCGAGATTTTGATTGTAAGCGACGTTTCCGGTCAGGCTGATGCCGCGTGCGTCGAACCGCTGGCCCGACAGTCCATGGTTGTCGTCAGAGACATCGTTCTGGAAAAAATCCCCGCGGACCTGCGCGTCAACGAGAAAGCCTCCGTAACTTGCAGCGCCATAAATGCCGGCGAACGGGATCTGAAGGCTGTCGCGGAAGCTCGCGGGCGGATCGAGGCCGGGAGTGGCATCGTGGGTCTTTGTTCCCAAGTAGCCGATCGTCGAACCCAGGTGCAGATTCCACCCGTTCACGTTCAACCTTGCAAAGTCGGTGCCGATCTGAACGCCGGCGAAATCTTCCAGCGTGCGCGTATTGCAAGTGATGCTGCCCTGTTGGGGCGTGCCAAAGCTTATGTTTCCTGCCGTTGCGGTTGTGCCAACACTCAGATGGCCGCCAACACCGCGCGCCCATACGCCGCCGCCTTCCTGGTCAGGCTGAGGATTGGCCGGGCTCCCGATGAACGCACTCGACTGCGTCAAGAACGCCGTGTTCGCGGAATTGATCGACGAAACAAGGGCGCCAACCGAGGCGGACACGTTAGCAACAGCCATTCCCGCTGCTTGAGCCACGACGGGAGCGGTTGTGCTCAAAATATTCAATCCGACTGACGTGCACTGAGCTTGAGCGGCCGACGCGGAAAGCAGCATAAGCACAACTGTTCCGGCGCCCAGCATTGGGCTGTTCGTCTTTAAGCTGCAGGCTTTTTGGTCCAATGCGAGCAAGACACCCCGCCCCAATTCGGTTGATCATCGCCTACCCTGCCCCGCACGCGATAGCATTGCGCCACCTTTAAAGAGTATACGACGTATGTTAAAGAGTATCGCGCTATGTTAAACAGTATACGATCGAACCCCGCTCGATGGGAAGCGCCTTTGGTTGCGACCTGCTTGAGCTTCAATCATATTCCTGTAGCGTGTATTCCTTTTGCAACAGATTGGGAGTCCCGGTCGCGTTATGCGGGTTCAATCGTCAATTGCCCGCATTCCTGGCGAATAACGTCCTTCTGATATGTGTGATTGACAGGGAATTGACAGTTGCTCGGGGACACCGCTACTTTGCTTCCGTCGGGAGTCATCTGGGGGATGCCGGTCGGCTATCAATCGCAGCTTGTTCGAGGCTGCGATGTGCGCCGTGGCATGAGGAGGGCAACTATGCGTTCGGCTTCCTCGCGCAGAGCCACGGGGTCGACAGCATTGGCGCTCGCTGTACTACCCGCCGCAGCCTTGATTACGCACTGATAAGCTCGTGACTGTCGGGAAGGACCACCCGAGAGTATACCTATGAAAACGCTTTACGATCTGCTCGGAGCTTGTCCGGATGATCGCGCCGAGAAGCTCCAAACTGCATTCCGCAGGGCTGCCAAGGCTCATCATCCTGATCTCCACGCCGGCGATCCGGATGCTCCCAAGCGGTTTAGGCAAATTGTCAGTGCCTATGGTATTCTTCGCGATCCCGAGCAGCGGGCGACGTATGACCGGTTGCTGGCGTTCGAACGCAAGCGGCGTCGCGCGAAGTTGAGGCGTAACATCATCTTCGATGCGGTCGCCGGCATCGGCCTCGCGGTCATGCTGATTGCGGGATACGTGCTAATCGAGCACATTTCCAATATACCCGCTGAGCCGGCCAATGTGGTCGAAGCCGCACGCGATCCAGTTGAGATCGCCGCTCTCCTACTGGGGGCGCCAACCGAGGCGATGGACCGCAAAGAGCCGCGCGACAAACTTGCGCGTGCGGAGGTCCCCGGCATCGCGCCAGTGCCGAGCGCCAGTGCCCCTGAGCTGAAAGGTCTTGATGTTGCTGGAATTGGCGATGACAGGCCGGCTGAAATCGCCACCGTCCAACCGGAGCGAATTGGTGCAAGCAAGCGAGACGAGCCCCGCGACAGGCTTGCGCGCATGGAGGTGCCTGACACCGCAATCATACCGAGCGTCGTTGCACCGAAGACGAAGGGCGACGACGCTCCTGCCAATGGCAGGCCGGCTGAAATTGTCGCTGTCCAACCGGCGGCAACCGGCACGGCTGATCGAGATGAGCGACCGGAAAGACCCGCGCGTGTCCCGGTCATCACGATGGTGCCGAACGCTGCTGCGTTCGATACGAACGGTGACGTCGCTGTCGAAATTGCCAATGGCGGGCCAGCTGCGAATTCCGTCAGGCCTGCCACCGACCTCGCCAGGATTATGAATGGTTTCGACGCCGCGATCGACCGGGCTGATGCAAAGACCAGCGCCGACGACTTCAGGAAGAGCGCGCCGAGCGATCAAGCCGACACGAAGATCACTGTCGACGAGTTCAAGAAGAATGATGGAACTGAACCGTTCGATCAGAATAACGGGCGATCAGCTGGAGCTCGGTTCTCTGCTCTGGAAAAAGACAGCGGTGCAGCGAAATCGCCTTCGACTTTTGCGATACCGGCCGACAAATATAATATAAAAATACCTGGAAAAGTCCGTGTGGCGGGGAAACGGCAGGCCACAGATCGCGCCCCTGTTAAACAGGCGGCGCTCGAAAATGGAAACACGTCACAGACCTCGGTCGAAAACAAAAACACGGCGGCCTGCCCCGGATCCTGCTCGGGCCAGGTACCTCGTCTTTTCGGAGTTGGATTTTAGAGCGCATTCGGTGAGATCCGATTCGCGTTCTGCCGTCATGCCCGCGCTTGTCGCGGGCAGCCACGTCTTTCTTGTTGAGCCTTAGCAAGCAGGGCGTAGATGGCCGGCACAAGCCCTGAGAAGTGCTTCAACATGACCGGAACGCGCTCTGGCGTGCGCATCGCCGTCGTCGGGGGAGGGCCAGCCGGACTCTATTTCTCGTATCTTTGGAAAAAGCGGCATCCCGAGACCGAGATACAAGTTTTCGAGCAGAATCCTGCCGGAGTGACGTGGGGGTTCGGCGTGGTGTTTTCGGATCGCGCGCTGGAGTTCTTGCGCGCGGACGATCCTGACACCGTGGATTTTATCTTGCCGCGCATGGAACACTGGCGCGACCTGACACTCGATCTCAAAGGCGAGCGGATCGAGATCGACGGGGTGCGCTTTTCAGCGATTGGCCGCCTTGAGCTGCTTCAATTGCTGCAACGGCAAGCGCTTGCGGCGGGCGTGGTGATGATGTTCGGCACGCCAGTGCGCTCGCTCGACAAGCTGGGTGAAGCTGATCTTATCGTCGGAGCCGACGGGCTTAATTCGCTGGTCCGCAATTCTTTTGAGAGAGAATTCAAGACTTCCCTGCGCTATGGCGACAACAAATTCATCTGGTATGCAACCACACGTCGGTTCGGGACTCTGTCGCAGAGTTTCGTCGAGACCGATCGTGGTACTTTTACGGCGCATCATTACCGATACATGCCGGATCGGAGCACTTTTCTCATCGAATGCGACCAGGCGACCTGGCGGCGCTATGGTTTTGCCACGATGACGGCCGATGAGTCGCAGGCGGTCTGTGAGCAGGTGTTCGCGGCCACGCTGAATGGTCACGCGCTGATATCGAACAAGTCGATCTGGCGCAATTTTCCGTGGATATGGAACGACTGCTGGCACGTCCGCAACATGGTGCTCGTCGGCGATGCCTTGCATACGGCCCATTTCTCCATCGGATCGGGCACCCGCCTTGCCATGGAGGACGTTGTCGCGCTGATCAAGGCGCTGGAGGCGGAAAACGACATCCCGACCGCACTTGCTCGCTACGAGGCGACGCGGCGCCCGATCGTCGAGACTCTGGTCGCCGCGGCCAAGCGAAGCGCCGAATGGTATGAGCATTTTCCGGCGCATCTGCGGCTCGAGCCGCTCGACTTTGCCTATAGCTATATCACGCGCGCCGGCCGAATCGATGACGCCCGCCTGCGGGAGATGTCGCCAGCCTTCATGGCGCGCTATGAAGCGGCCGGCGCATCAAGAGCAGAACCATGACTGTCCCGATAGCGAGTGTGCTGTCACGAACACCTGTATCCGTCATTTGTCCGCCGTTCCGAGTCCCGAGCCTAGTCGCTCGCTTGAGCCAATCTGAAGGGATCGGGCATCGTGAAAGGCGACCTTAAGAAATAATGTAAGGGCGAGCCTTGTGGTCGCCCTGTTGCGGGCGGACGCGCTGGATGATCGCAAACGGGGCAACCACAAGGGTCGCCCCTACAGCAGGCAAAGTTGGAGGACCTTCAAGCCCTTCGAATTGGCTGAAGCGAGCGACTAGCGCGGGAACCCGGAATCGATACCTCGGTTGATGATTATGCTGCGGCTCACTCGTTTTCGTCGCGGGCATTGGCCCGGATGACCTGTTTCCCGCCTGGGAGCACCGCCTGGATGAATTGTCCGCCGCGCGTTCCATCTTTCATCGGATGAAACGTCACCGAGACCGCATCGCCGGCTTTCACGGAATCGGCGCGCATACCCATAGTGATGAGGCGCCCTGGCGAGCTCAGCTCAACCGCCCACAGCACCGGCTTGCCGGTCTTCTCATCATTGACCATGATGCGAAGCCAGGAGTGCGGATTGACCCATTCGAATTCCTTTACTGTGCCTTCCAGGGTGACGGTCTTCTGGGCATCGAACATGGCGAAGGAGTGATGCGCAAAGGCAGGTGCCGCGAACGCGGCTGCCACCGCCATGGCGGACAGGCAGGCAAGTTTCAAGTTCATGGGCGTCTCCCTGATCGTTTGGCCAACAGGTAATATATTTGTTAACATCATAGCACAGCACAAAACCAAGGGGTACTGGCGACAGCAGCGGCAGCGGGAGGCCCCGAGGGTAATGCACGGGAGGAATGGATGCGTTTGACGGCCTTGGCGACTTTGGCGGGCGCGCTGGCAGCGGCGACCACGCCGGCGATGGCAGCTTGGCATGGCTATATCAGCCATCCTCTGGGTTTTGGCTTTGCGGCACCGGGTGAGATCAAGGTGGAGAAAGGCACCTATCGGGGCGAGGTGGCCGGCTCGCACGACACCCTCGTCTTCCGCTTTGACGACGACAATATCGAATACAAGGTGGTTGTCATCGACATGACCGCCCAGGCCAACAACGCCGCGACGCTGCTGGGCGAGGCCGAATATACCTTCCAGGACGGCAAGAAGGTGCTGATGGACACCTTCGGTCGCCTTGATCGCCAGTACGGGCGCAAACTCACAATCGATCTTCCCAACAATGGTGGAAGGACGACGGCGGGATTCTATTTTATCAACGGCCGCATCATTTCGCTCCAGGCGACAGTGCTACCGGCCAACGGCGATTACGATTCGCCGGAGATGGCGCGGTTCGTTGACTCGATCACGTTCTTCACGGTCCGCGCGCCTGACGATGCGATCGAACTGCCCGCGCCGCCGAAGTAGCGACAACGCCTTTGCCGTGACCTTAATGAGGGTTGCCGCGACCGGAGCGGCGGTGCGAATTCAAGGGAGGACCCAATGCGCAGATGGATGTCTGGGGCTTTGCTAAGTGTGGTTTTCACGATGGCGGCGATGCCGGCGCAAGCCGCCTGGAAGAGCTACATCAACAAGGAACTCGGTTTCTCCTTTATGGCGCCGGGTGAGGTCAAAACCGATGCGGGCACGTTCAGGGGCGCCGTCGCAGGACCGCGTCAAACCATCATTTATCGGTCCGCCGAGGACAATATCGAATACAAGGTAACCGTGATGAGTTTCGTCCAGGCGCAGGCGGAGGGCGCGACCATTCTCGGTGAACGGGAATACATGTTCCAGGACGGTAAGAAACTGTTGATGGACACGTTCGCACGCGTCGAGTCGGGCAAGGACACCGTTTACGGCCGCAAGATCGTTGTCGATCTTCCGGACAAGAAGGGCCGGGCGACAGGCGCGTTCTATTTCACCAAGGGCAAGCTCTTCACGTTTGAAGCGACCGTGCTTCCGGCGCATGGCGACTTCGCTTCGCCGGACCCGGGCCGCTTTGTCGATTCCATCGTATTCGTGCTCTCCCGTGCCGAGCCCGGTGCGATCGAACTGAAGACTCCCCAGCTCGAATAGAATTTGAATTTTGCACACAACGTAGGTGGGCAAAGCGAAGCGTGCCCACCGTCTACCGATGGGCGCGGCGCTGCGCGCCTTTTGCCCACGTACTGCGGAGGGAGGACGGCATGCGTTTTCGCAACTCGATCGGTGCAGCCACGCTCGCGGCCGCATTGCTGGCGATGATTGGCGGCGCCGCGGCGTTCGATGAAAGCAAGTATCCCGACCTCAAGGGTCAGTGGCGCCGCACCGGCAACGCGGGTCTCCTCAGTGGCGGCAATGGAGGACTTCGCTACGACTCCAGCAAGCCCCCGGCCCGGGACCTCAGCCTCGGACAGAAACCACCGTTGACGCCGGAGTATCAGGCGATCTACGAGGCCAATCTCGCCGACCAGGCGCTCGGCGGGCAGGGTATCGATCCGACATCGACTTGCCTTTCGCCGGGCATGCCGCGGGTCATGATTGCCTACGGGCCGATGGAAATCGTGGTCACTCCCGGCACGACTTATATTCTGATGGAGCGCGACCACGACTTTTATCGCCGCATCTACACGGATGGCCGCGACTTTCCTCCCGCCACGGCCGAACCACAATATTTGGGCTATTCCATCGGTCAATGGCTCGATGAGGACAGCGACGGCCGGTACGATACGCTGGTGGTCGAGACGCGCGGCCTGAAGGGGCCCCGCGTCTACGACGCCACCGGGATCCCGTTGCATGCGGACAACGAGGCAGTAATCAAGGAGCGCATCTATCTCGACAAGGCCAATCCGAACCTGCTGCACGACGACATCACAACTATTGACCATGCGCTCACCCGGCCGTGGGTGGTCAACAAGATCTACCAGCGGGTCGTCACCGACAAGCCGATCTGGTTCGGCCACCAGGTTTGCGGCGAGGGCAACAACCACGTCGCCATCGGTCAGGAGCATTACTTCCGTAGCGGCGATGGCCTTTTGATGCCGACCAAAAAGGATCAGCCGCCGCCCGATTTGCGCTATTTCAGGACGTACAACCGGTAAGCAGCTCATCGAATCACCTCATCCGCCTGCGCGACCAGGTGCGGGGGAATTGCGAGGTCAAGCGATTTTTGCGATCGTCACGTTGATGATGAGCTCGAGCCTGATCGAATGCATCACCGCCATATCGGCCGGCTTGGCACCCTTGAGAATCTGGGCGACATAATATCACTTTGGTGCCAGGCGTCCATTTGCGCGGCGCCGTAGCTCATCAGTCCGGCGGCGATGACATCGGCGCGACGTTCGGACATGGTCGGAATTTTATGGCGTAAGGTCAGCGCAACAATATCGTCGACGTCACTGGCGAAGGCCGGGGATGGGCCGACGACCAGGGCGTCGGCCCGACCTACGACGAACGTCGCGAAGGCCGCTTCATGTCGCGGTCGCTGCCGATCTTCGCCAAGACAACTTGCCACCCAATGCGCCTGCCACGGTAAGTATTTCGCGCTCGAGTTCCTCGATCTTGCGCAACAAAGGCGAATCGGAATTGTAGGCGCGCCCATCTTCGGCGAGATAGCCGGCTGTCGTCGCCTGCGGAACCAGCTCGCGCAGCATGTAGAGCCTTTTGCCCATCAGCCCGGAGGCGGTGAAGGCCCCGCCCGTCATGTTGCCGCCGGGACCCAGGCTGGGCGCGAGACCGAGGCTGGCCGGATCGGAACCCGATACGAGAACGATTGGAATCGTGGCGGTGACAGCCCTCGCGGCGAGGCCCGCGGCAGCTCCGCCGGCGACGATCAAAGCCACCGATCGGCTGACAAGATCATCCGCGATGGGGCCGAGACGGCGCACCGGCGGCGCAGATGCCGGCGGAATAGGGCCAGCATAAACTCCGGGTGATCGTGCGGCTCTGGTCGTACCAGTGGCAGCAGTACCCTTGTAACCGGACCGCTCTGGTACGACGTGCGAATCTCCGCCTATGGGCCAATTGCCGACATCAGCCAATCACCGCTCGGCTTCTTGCGTGCTAGTCTCACATGCAAAGCGTCGAGCTGGAGGGAGCCGGCAGATTGTGTCATGGTTGGCAAGAGAGATGAATTTCCCGAGGCCGCGTTGCGTGCGGTCTCCAGGCGCGCTGGTCTACATTGTTCGAATCCGGAGTGCGGTTGCGCCACAACTGGACCCCAGGCGTTTGACGAGCTTGGCGTGATCAATATAGGCGTCGGCGCTCACATCACCGCAGCAGCCCCTGGCGGCAAGCATTTTGACAAATCGCTCACCCCGGAAGAGCGAAGCTCTGCGCATAATTGCATTTGGCTTTGCCAGAACTGCGCAAAGGTTATTGATTCGGATGAGACCGTGTTTTCTATCGAAATACTTCGGGCTTGGAAGGAGCAGCGAGAACAGCGTCAGCTAGAGGCAATTTCCGCCCTCCCCAACAGTGGAATTGCCATCTTGGAGCGGCGGTTGCGCGGTCACGCCAATATGGTGTGGGACGTGGTAGTAACTCCTGATGGCCGAAGAATTGTGTCAGCTTCGAATGATCGAACAGCAAAAGTTTGGGATACTGCTAGCGGTTCTGAGCTTTTCACGCTTAAGGGTCACAAGGCATTCGTATGCTCGATATCGATAGCAAGTGATGGCTATCGCGTAGCGACGGGGGCCATGGACCGCGAGGTGATCATATGGAGTCTCTGGAATGCGGAGCAATTAGCCACATTAAATCACGGCTCTGACGACGCGAAAGTGTCATGGCGGCCCGACGGCAGTGCGCTCATAACGGGAGGAGCAGATGGCTGCCTTCGGTTGTGGCGGGCCCCAGACGCGGCTGAAGTCAGCAGATTGACCTTGCATGCTTCGCCAATCCTCAAAGTGGCATGCATGCGTGATAACCGCCGAGTTGCCTCCGTATCCGCTGATCGGACCGTTCGAACATGTGAAATCGACACCTTGCGTTGCCTCAAAATTTTTACAGGCCACACTGGAGAGGTGAACTCTGTTGCAATTACACCGGACGAGAGGTTCCTCGTTTCAGCTTCGGGAGATCAAACGCTCCGAATCTGGGACTTGGAAACTGGACAATGTTTGCGGGTCCTCTACGGGCACGATGAAGTCGTGTGGCGGGTCGCGATAGCACCGGACGGAAGGATTTTGGCATCCGGGTCGGGCGATGATACAGTGCGTCTATGGGACATCAAGACAGGTAAATTACTGCAAACGCTACCGCATCCAGACTGCATCGCAGCGGTCACGTTCAGTGAAACCGACGGGCGATTAGTAGTGGGGTGCGATGACGCCAAAATCTATGTTTACAGAATTCGGTCTTCGAAGCTTTCCATAGCTAATCAATGAGGACAATTGTCGTCAGGCGTCAATGCGGCCCTTAAGGGCGAGCGCGGGTCGCCTTTGGATCAAGTTCGCCCGTGGTACTCCATCGGCGGAGACGGCAGCTTATAATTACCCCTCGATAGTTTCCGTGCCGGTCGGATGCCGGCTACGGAAAGCTCGACCCATTGCCTCGATGTACTCGGTGGCGCTTTCAGTAATTGCGAATGCCCAGGGAAAGACGGCCAAGTCGTAAGCTCGATAGCCCCACCCGCGGCAATCGAAATCGCCCGATCTCTTTCCGTCGCTCAACCCAGCCTGTGCTATGCTGCGCCACATGAAAGTCGAAGAAATCGCCGAAGCTGTTGCCAGCCTTCCGCCAGATCAACTCGCCCGCTTCCGCCGCTGGTTCACCGCATTCGAGGCGGGCCGCACCAATCACGCCGAGGAGCTCGATTCCGCTGCGACTAAACTCGGCCGCTTCGCCGGCCGCGCGTTTGCTGAATTGAAAAGGCGCGCGAAGGAACCGTAAGTAATTCTATAGGCGCGACGGTCGCAGTGCTGTCGAGTCCTTGCCGATAATGGCCTCGCGGCGGGACATTTCTCGCGTCGCAACCAGGTCCGGAGCCGAATGGCCGGTATGGCTCCATAAGCCGACCCGCCACCCGCATTCGACGGCCCACTCGGTGCGGCAGGTCGACCCCCACAAGGGGAGTTCGATGTGATTCGCTCACCCCACACAAGGGTGCCCGCCCGACCTGTCCGCGGTCGCGGCGCTGTTGCGGCATTGGCAACTCGGCGGGCGGTCCAGCACGGAGATCGTGACAGTGGTGATGCGATCCTTGCGCACCTCGATTTCGCAGAGCATGGCGATATGCCCGTCCTTGCCTTCGATGGCCAGCTTGGCGATGCCGACACTCTGACGTAGCACGGCGGTGCCGTTCTTCAACGGATCGAGCTTGACGAAGTTGAGATAGAGCGCGGCCGTGGCTGCGGCCGGAACGGTGTTGATCTCCACATAGCCGACATCCCTGATCGGGCAGGCCGCAAGGCAGACCGCCGCCAACGCGGCTATCAAAAGCCGCATCACGGACATTCGCGGAAGCGAACGCATGTTCAGGCCCCGGGTGGCTTGATCCCGCGGATCAATCGCTCCAGCTGGTCCGAGGCGCCGCGAATATCGCGGGTGAGCTGGTGGATGACGTCGATCACCTTCTGGGCCTGGCGAATCTGCACCAGCTCATCGATGAAATCCTCATTGGCCTGGAGCGTACGCAGCAATTCGGCGAAGCGGCTGCGGGCGCTTCCCAGTTCCTGGGTGGCGCGCTCGGTCCCATCGCTCAGCCTGCGCCATTGCTCGATGAGGAAATTCTTTTCCTCCGGCTTGAAGCGGTTGTCCTGCTCCAGTTCCCTGAGCTTGTCGCGGGCACGCGCGAGCGCTTTGTCGCCAAGCTTATCAAGGGCACCGTTGTCCGCGACGACAGCAAGCAGTGAGCCAACCTCGGCCCGCAGTTCCTCGATCTCCTTCTTCGCCTTGTTTGGATCGCTCAAGCCGTCGATCATCCTGGCGCTGTCGTCGATCTTCTTGCCGAGATCGCCGAAGCTTTTCTTGAGCTTGTCGAGTTCGCGGGAAAAATCCTCAACCGGCGTGATCGCGTCCGGCGCAGCGTATGCGGAGCGGACTGAGGCGACCACAACCAGAAAAGCCAGCATGCTGGCGACAAGCACGAGCCCCCGCTTAACGGCGGCGTGGTCAAGGCCAAAGCTGTTCATGATCCACCCTGTCGGTGCGTGGGTGCACCGCGTCCCGCCCATCCAAGATGACGAAAATACAAGCTATGGCGCAGCACCCCGACCAATAGTCGGTTAAAGACTTTGGCTAAAATGAGGCTTGCCACATCGAGGCTTGGGGAAAACCGCTATTTTGTTCGGATTCTGCTGGATGATGGCAGCGAAGCCGCGTACAGCTTGCGGCCTCAGTGGCTCAAATTACGCCAAATATCACAAATGTTCATCGGATCACTTCGTCCGCCTGCGCGAGCAGCCCTGGCGGAATCGTGAGATTCAGCGATTTGGCGATCGGCAGATTGATAACCAGCTCTAGCCGGGTCGTTTGAATCACCGGCATGTCCGCCGGCTTCGCGCCCTTGAGAATCTGGCCGACATGATTGCCGCCTCGGCGCCAGGCTTCCGTTCGGTCGGCGCCGTAGCTGACCAGTCCGGCGGCGATGACATCGGCGCGGCGTTCGAACATGGTCGGAATTTCATGGCGTAAAGTCAGCGCAACAATATCGTCGTTATCGCTGGCGAAAATTGCAGATGGAGCAACAAGCACGGCTTCGACACGCCGTTCGGCGAAGGTGGCAAAGGCCGTTTCGTAGTCGCGGCTGGCGTCGATCTCCGCCACAATGACTTGCCAGCCCGACGCGCCCGACGCGGCAAGCATTTCGCTCTTGAGTTCTTCGATCGCTCGCAATAATGGCGAGTCGGAAGCGTAAACGTGCCGATCTTCGGCGAGATAGCCGATTGTCGTCGCACGGGGAATCAATTCGCGCAGGAGGTCGAGCCTTTTGCTCATCAGCCCGGCGGCCGTGAAGGTCACGCCCGTCACATTGCCGCCCGGACGGCTCAGGCTATCGACGAGGCCCAGCTTGGCCGGATCGGAACCGGACATGAGGACGATTGGAATGGTGGAACTGGCCGCCTTCGCGGCGAGGCCTGCAGCGGCCCCGCCGGCGACGATCAGAGCCACCGGCGTGCTGACAAGATCAGCGGCGAGCATCGGCAGCTGGCCGAGCCGGCCATTGGCAAAGTGGTATGCGACAGCCAGGTTCTGCGCTTCCACGAAACCTGACTCCTCCAGGCCCCGGGCGAACCCGGCAGCATTGGATGCGTAGCTCTCAACCGTTGCGGCGTGCAGGAATCCGATAAGCGGCAGTTGTCGCGGTTGTGTCGCGGCGGCACGCGGCATCGCCATGATGGCGCTGCCGAGAAGGGAAACGAAGCGTCTTCTCCCGATGCTCATGCGACCAGGCCTAAACTGGCGCGCAGAACAGATGCTCGACCTTGAGTCCGAGGCGGGCGTGAAGTTCGTCGGCGAGCCGCTGCCGGTGGCAATAGGCGGGGTCGCGTTCGTAGCAGAGCAGGCAGAGCGGCCGACCCGATCGCCCGGGTGAAGCTTTGGCGAGCGCGGTCAGTTCGTCAAGCTCGTGCTGTGCCTCGGGCATTTTCAGATGGCGCTCGAAAATCCGCAGCATCTTGTCCGCATGTCCGCTGCGCGCCGCAAGCCGCCCCTCCTTCGGTGTACCGAGTTTTTGCAGATGTACATAGCCAATGTTGTGCTCATCGAGGCCGGCAGCGAGCTGGCGTTTTGAAAACCCAGGCCGGCGCGATGCCGCGACCGCGCGCACGTCGACCAGGAGACCTACCTTTGCGTGCGTCAGCGCATCGAAAAATGCGTTCGGGGTGGATTGCTCGTAGCCGATGGTGAACAGGCGTTTCACGATTTCATAAAATGCAGGTGTTTCGATGAAAGGGAACCACTGGATGGGTGCCGCTCACTCTCCCCGCAAGCGGGGAGAGTGAAAGAGAGCGGCGTTACATCTATCAACGTACTGCAGCGTCCGTGCTATGGCCGAGCAGCCTGCTGCTGCTCCGCCAGGATGGCGTGGAACATAGCCTCCTGGACGTCCGCCTCCAGTGTACAGCTGGCGGGGTCAATGAAGGGATTAGGTCCGCCATCCTTGAGTTTTGCGTGTTTCTCCTGCATCGCGTATTGGGCGCCGTGATCGCCGAGCTGCACGTCACAAGGGAGCGCACGCACGGTGTTGAATGCGCGTGTGAACTGCTCGATCAGCGCGGGCGTCAAGACTGCGGGCGGGCGCAGACTACATCCGAACATCACGTTATAAGTTTTCCCACCCTCCTGGGCCGTCGCGGTCCAGGTCGTGCAGCCGGGCGTGTGACCCGGCGTTAGATGCGCGACGAGCGTCGTGTCACCCAGCGTCACCGGGTCTCCATCGTGAAGGACCTTGTCGATCGGGTGCTCCTTGCCGCCGGGCTTCATCGCCTGCAACAAGGGCACGTCCTCGGCCATTGCCATTACCTGCGCACTGGTCATCTGCTTGACCAGGGCATCACCTTCCTGGTGATCCCCATGGGCGTGATTGCCCAGCAGTATCTTGACGTCGGAGAACTTGAACCCGAGTTGCGTCACCGACTTCTCGATCGTTGGCACGTTGCGTTCGTATGTGCTGTCGATCAGGAAATGTCCTTGCGGCGTCACGACGAGAAACGAGCTGAGCGTATTGGTGCCGACGTAGTAGATGTTGCCGACGATCCGGTGGGGCGGAAATGCCGTTACGCGGTCGGCCTCCGTGCCCATGTTACGCGCCAATATCGAACGTGGCGTATAGGTCTGTCCCTTGACGGTGACGGCCGGATGGTCGGGCGGCGGCACGGCCTGTGCGAGGCTTGCGTCCGGACAGAGCACGAGCGCGCCGAGGAGACATGTGAGTGATTTCATTGGGAACATGTTTTTCATAGCGCCCTCCCATCGATCAGAGCGGCTCACGTCCGGTTCAGCGCGCCGTTCGAAACGAGAGTGTAGGATGGGTTGAGCGCGAGCGAAACCCATCAGCGGCCGCGCCGAATACACAATCCGTGAAGGGTTTCGCAAGGGCTCAACCCATCCTACGAGTACCTCTGGTTCCTACGCCCGGGGCGGCGCCTTCTTGCCGGCGACCACAGTGGCGACGGGGAACAGGCGTTGCTTACCGGTCCTCTTACCCTGATAGTTGTCGAGGAATTCGAACGACCCCTCCCGCAACTCCAGCACCGCGACATCGGCAGGCGCGCCAACGTTGAGCGTGCCGCGGTCGTTGAACGCCTCGAACACGCGCGCCGCATTGACAGTCGCGCGCGCGATCACCTGATCGAGCGGCATGCCGAACATGAGGAACTTCGACATGACGTTCGGGAAATCGACGACCCCGGTGGTGCGCGACATGGTATTCCAGTCGGTCGAAACGGTATCGGGCGCAAAGCCCTGCTTCATGGCGCGCTCAACCACGTCCCAGTTGAAGTGGTCGGCCACTCCGTTGCCGAAATCGAACCAGATGCCGCGGCGGCGGGCGGCCAGCACATCGGGCAGCACGCGGCCATTGTCGTCGAGAATGCCATTCGGCGCCGGCGCATACATATGGGTGACGATGTCGCCGCGCTTGAGCAGAGGGAGGATTGCGCGCAACGGCGAATACGACTGTCCGATGTGGATCATGACCGGTAGATCGAATGGGGCAGCGGCTTCCTGGGCGCGCCTGAGCGCTTCCAGATCGCCGGTGTCGGCCACGTTGTTCGACAGTCGTGCCTTGACGCCGATGACGACATCGCGATTGCGCGCGATCGCGCCGCGCGCCAGGGAGACATCGGCGCGGCTCAGGTCGTGCAACTCGCCGCCTTGAGCAACGCCGGTTCGCGCGATGTTGATCAACAGGCGGCCGACGTTCGGCCCCGCCTTCACATTGGCAGCCCCCTGGTCGATGCCATCGGCGCCGAACGATCCCGCATCAACGAACCCGGTGACGCCGTCCAACAGGCAGAGCGGCGGACCTTCCTTGGTGCGGGCGGCATGGGAATGGATATCGACCAGGCCCGGCACCACAAGCTTGCCGCGGGCATCGATCGTCTCGGTGGCCTCCGCCGAGATGTTCTCTTCGACGGCCGCAATGCGGCCGCCGGCAATCGCCACGTCGCGGACCGCGTCGATGCCAAGCGATGGGTCGATAACGCGCCCACCCTTGACGACCAGATCATAGGTCGCCGCCAGCACGTTCGGGATGCGGGCGAACATTGCAGCGCCCGCGGCGGCTGCACAGACAAACCGGCGCCGGGTCATCATGGGTCGATCTCCTCCCTGATCTGGATGCTTCGTCGTTTGGACGAACCAAACAATTCCTTGGGCGGGCGCGAACGGCCGTGGCGCGCAATCACACGGTTCGCAGTTTTGTTTCCGCCAAGTCCGGATAGTGGACGCGCGAGATCGGGGTGTCAACGATCGCCGTTCGTGATCACTTCGGTGTCATGGCCAGCAAAAAGCGGACGTCCAGTGACGCCGCGTCCGGACTGCCGATCGAAGAAACGTGATTGTCCGATCAATAGTCGATGTTCACGGCGATGGACTTGCTCCGATCCCGAAGCTCGAACGCGGCTTTGGCAAACTCCGGGGGAGCTTGCGGATTGCGCGTATTGTTGGACACGCCGTAGCCCTCGGTCGGAACTCCGGTCGGGTCAAAATCAAGTCTGCCGTTGCCGTTTTCATCGTGATAAGCCGCCACTGCATATCGCCCCGGCGGCAGATCATGAAGAGTGAATCCAATGGTTCCCGGCGTCGCCTTGATTCGGATCAGAGCAAAAGCCTCAGGGGCTTTTGTAAAGGTGCTTTCACTGTTGTAGATGCCGGCCGAAACCGAACCGCTCGCGTTGCGAATGCCGCTCACGCTCACTGTAAGGTCCGCCGCGCCGGCTGCAGTCAGCGCCAGCGCATAACACGAGGCTGCGGTAGCCAGCTTCCATATTTTCCTTGTCATCCTTGCGTCTCCTTCGCTCTCCGGCGCGCTGGCTCAGTACCTGCACGACTGAGACCGGCCGCCTATGGTCAAATTTGTCAGGCAGATCTCGGCTCACTGGGGTTGTCCAACAGCCGTCCTTAGATCGAATTGTCGGAACCCTGGAATCCGGATGGATTGCGGTGCGAACCGCCCGCCAACCCCAACTCCGTCCGGCAGGGGCGTGTAGAGTTCAATCCCGATCGTCTCGATCGGGATCGGCGAGCCCTCCAGTGGAGTATCGGCCAGCTTCAGTGTGACGAGGGCGAGAATTTGTCCGCTGTTGTCCGCCACGTCGGGCAGCGGTTCTCGATTGAAGCGCTGATTTGGAAATGCCGTCTTCATGGCCCATTGATGGAAATTCGACTTGTACCACGTCACCAGCGCCTGCTTGTTCTCGAACCATGCGAAGATCACGTTGGTGCCGTTGGCGGTTCGCCCGGTTTGGATTCCGAGACAGCCCGGCGAGGCTTTGGCCGCCTCGGCGAGAGCCTTTGCAAACTCCGGTTGACCGGGCAGCAGCCCCTGGGCGCGAGACGGCGCAGATAACGCAAAGTAGGCCAGGGCAGTGAACGACGCGGCGATCACGTAATCGCGACCTTTGGTCATAACGACCTCCTTACTCCATCGGCGGGGTATGATGCGATTTGGTACTTATCAGTACCAGAGCGGCGACGCTACGGTACCGCCCGGGACCAGTCAAGGACTTTTTGCTAGACGCCGGACGGCGCGGGATAGAGTCTCAGAAACTTTTCCGTCGCGTCCCGCGCCTTTTGTTGCATGGCTTGCTGTGTCGGCGGGTCGGCAACGCGCAACAGCAGTTGCAGCAACAGATCGCCCCAAAGTAAGGCGCAGAACTCCACGGCCATCATCACCGGCTCGCCCGCTGTGATCAAACCGTCGGCTTGTGCCCGCGTCAAAGTTTGCGCCAGGGCCGCTCTGCTGGCGCCACGGCCGACCTTATCGAGCAGTCTTGCCACCTCGGGCGTCTTGTCGGATTCCGAAATGGCGAGCCAATAAACGGCCCGCACAGCCGGATCGCAGACTCCGCGCAAGAGGGCCGTGCCGAAGGCGGTAAGCGTCGCCGCGAGCGCTTCGCGATTTTTCGGAGCGGGAAGTTCGAGCGGAAGCCGCATGCGTTGGGCGCGCTCCGCGATAGCGTCTCGGAGCAGCGCCGCCTTATCCTCGCAAACGGCGTAGAGCTCGCGTTTGGACACCTTGGCGCGCGTCGCGATCTCGAGCATGCTGGCGCCCGCATAACCATTTTCCTGGAAGGCGCAAAACGCGGCACCGAGAATCCGTTCCCGCAGCGGCGCCCGTAGTGCTGGCATCTTCCTCTTTGTGGTCCTTTTTTTCACAAGGGTTCTCTTTGATCGGCAAAACGTGGCGGATTCGGGTACTTAATCGTACCCAGCGTCCAGCCATTTTGCCAGCCACAGTCGGCCACTGCCGACAAGCGACCACCTCCCATGCACAAATCAAGGGCGTTGAAACGGCGGCAGCAGGTATGGAACAGTGCGCATGTTGCTTTCGAGTTGAGGATTCGCACAAGTGGACACCAAAGTGAATATGCGGCTCGCGGCAACCGCGTGCGCGGTTGCGATCGGCGTATTGACAACGTTTTCCGCCGACGCCGCTGTTTTTGACGAGCATGACACGTCTCGACTGGCCAGCATAAACGAGGCAATCCAATCCTTCGAAAACGACGTCGGTTCGGCACTCCACAACCTTTCATCGGATGATGCCGAACAGATCGAGTCCTATGCGTATGTGGAACTGAACCTCCAGGCAGCCCACGAGCGACTGAACAATGTCTTCATGTTGCTGGCGGTTTCCATCTTCATGGAATCTTCATCGGATGAGTTTCTCATTTTGCATGTTCTTTACGGACAGATCCTGCCGCGGAGCAAAAACTACGTGAATGAAAAGAAGGATGCGATTGCCAGCATGGCGGTTGCACATCCGGCAAACCAGGTGTTTGCAACCTACAGCTCCCGCGCCGACGACCTGCTAGGCAGGCGGGCCATCCCGTTCCTTGACGAGTTGTACGAGAGGATCGGCGCGCTCCGGCGGTAGCGCGCGTTATGGTCAGGTAGGCACCCGGGCTTGCCCTGGCCACCCCGACTTTGGTCTCTGGCGGGGACAAGCCCGGCGACGACGCTAGGAGGTGAAGTGATCAACCGACGATTTATGTTCGCCGGCAGAAATCTCTTCCACCCCCATCTTGCCGCAATACACGCATCTTGTCGCGATCCGTCATAGAACGGCCACCGTGCTCGACGAGGGTCCGGGCCGAATCAGCAAATGAGAGCTAGGGTAAAATGAGATTGGTTGCTGTTGTCGGTACTGCGATGATCGCTCTCCTGGCCCTCTCATCGCAGGGGATGGCTCAACACAGGACGATTACTGATTGTCAGAAAGAGTGGCAGGCAACTAAGGCCGAAAACCTCGCGAAAGGCATAACAGAACGGGCGTACTTGGATCTATGCCGAGTTGGCGGCATTTTTGCCGTGCGAGCGGCCACGTTCGTTGCACTTTCTCAAGTTCGCGCTGCGGCTTCGGCTCTGTCTTCTCCACCTCCGGCCGCTTCCACTCGGCCCACAAATGGAATTCTGTGCGAGTAACACCAACCTGCAGCATTCTCGACTTATCATTCCGCGGAGTTGGCTCTAGCGCGAGCCCGGCAAACCTGCAGTAAAATCACCTGCTCTCAAAGCGGTTCCAAATCGGCCCGGCCAAGGTGCTGTTGTTGAATTCGGCGCATGCCCAAAACCGGTTACAATCTGCCCTGGCACCAACATAGTGCATGGCCGGCATTAAGCCGGCCATGCGGGTTACGAGGCGTGAAGTGCGGAACTTATTCTGCGCTCAGGCGCCTATCAGCCGCCGCCTGGTTGTGGCGCGCGCGCCGCCTCGGGTCCCACGATCCGCTCGAAGTCGGCTTGCGATCCGGGATTGCCATGGATCGGCACGTGTTGCGCCACGTCAAGCTTCAGCCGCTTGATATTGCGATAGAGCGCAATGGCGTTCGGGCTGACGAAGGGAAGTGTTCCGCCCGCCGCCGGCGGCCCGTACATGTCGGCGTTGATGACGATCTTCTCCTTCGGCAGATACACGATGTTCATGTTGTTGCTGTGATTGAATTGCTCGATGGAGTGCACTTCGATCCTCTGCTGCCCATCGGTGATCGTGTAGTTGTCCGTGAACGTCTGCAGCATCAGCTGACCGGGGCCCGTGGGCGCAAACGGCCGTTGCGACAGCCGGTCAGGCAGGAGCGACCGCGGCTGCGGCGCCAGGACGACCTGGTGATAGAAGTCCCTGTTGCGGTCATCCGTGATAACCGTCGCGCCTTCCGCCACGTACGTGCGTATCCCACCCAGATGGTCGAAGTGATTGTGAGTGTTCACGACATAGCGGATCGGCTTGTTGGGGAAGGTCTTTTTGACTTCTGCGATCACGGCGAGCGAGCGTGGCTGGTCGAGCGGCGCCTCGATGACCGTGACGAAGTCCTTGAACTCGACGGCGACGCTGTTATGCGAGCCGCCGCCCATCAGCACGACGCCGGGAGCAAGGGTCGTCGCGACCACGGCGCGCTGTTGCTGGGCCGACGGGGCATTGCGCACGGCGTCGGGAACCGTCTGCGCGGCATTCGCGATATTCACCTTGACGTCGCTCATCTGCAGATTCAGGAAGTTATGCCCGCCGGGGATCAGAGGATGATCGCCCACATGGGCGTGAAGCCGGAACGGCATCTTTACCCCGCCGCCTACGTCGCGATAGTCGCTCCAGCGGAATTCGACCATTTCGTCGCCCATGACCGGGTCGGCAAACCAGGTGACCACCCGCTCAAGCATGTTGTCGTTGTTGAACTCGCCGGTCACCCGGCGGGTGCACTGTGGTTGTGGCCGATCGCAGACCTTGGTCGTAAATGCCACGACCTTAACGGTACGGTCTTGCCGAGCGAAATACCGTTCGGTAAGCGCCGCATTATTGTCCGCGAGGGCAGCCTGGATGAAGGTGACGGGGTGGAGCCACAGCCTGAGCTGCCGATTCCCGGCGTCCCGCGGGAAAATTGCAGCGGGCTGTCCTTGTGGATTCAGGTTCCAGCCGAAATCGCTGGCGACAAACTCAGTAAAGTTCGCCTCACCTCGGACCGGGAACCCGGCGCCGCCGCCCTGTATCGGCTGGTTACCCTGGACGCGCACATACTCCCATTTGGCGGACTTGCTGGGGATGTCTTCGGTGAAGGTAAAGCTCTTCACGTCCGAGCGCGGCAGGTCACCTTGGGCGAACTGCTGGCCCGGGTAGCCCATCCACCCTGTGGCGGCATTTATGAAGGACTTGACGCTGCTTGCGCCGATTGCCTTGTCGGCGGCTTGCAACAGGCTTTTAGCGGCGGTTTGCGCCGGGGTTGGCCCGGCGTTTTGCGCCATAGCCGGCCCGACCAGCACGGCCGATGTTATAAACAACGTCCCTAGTTGGATTTTCATACCTCTCCTCCCAGAATTGGTCCCAAGCGGCTTTGATCTCGAAGATCAATGCGGATCGTCAAAGCTCATCTTAGGACACGGGTGCCTGCCCAGCGCGGGGTAAACCTATCCAAGGCGACCGCTGCCGTAAAGCAGCAGTGCTGACGGATCGTGAGGCATTTTTAGGCTGTGCCGGTCCAGCAGGTAAATCAATTCGCGCAGAGGAGACGCACTTGCGGTTGATTTTCTTGATATCCACGGGCGAACAGCGGCCCTAACGCGGGTAGTGCCTCATTTTGAAGTTTGGACGACTGACTGCCTCCGAAAAATAAGCCCGGCTGAGCCGGGCCGCAGTGGCTCTTGTGTCCGCTCTCACCACGGGCAGAACATGCAGAACCCCGCATATGCGACCCCACCCGAGGCGAGGACAAGTGCCGTGACTAATGCAAGCTTCATGGGTCATCTCCGTTTGCACTGGATTGGGGCATACTACTGCTGACCGAGGCACCAAGTCTAGACTATGGCCCCAGGTCGATACGCGTCCTCATTTGCCTTTCGACGGGATCGGCGATCCGAACAGCACGGACGCCACGACCGAGCCGATCGCCGCCCCGATCAGTTGCGCAACCAAGAACGCAGGGACATGATTGATCGCGATCCCGGCAAATGTAGTCGTAAAACCGCGCGCGAGCGTTACCGCCGGGTTGGCAAAGGAGGTGGACGCCGTGAACCAGTAGGCGGCCGTGATCACGAGACCGACCAACCACGGAATGGCTTGTGGCGAAAAGCGTAGGCCGCCGAGAATCGTCAGCACAAGGCTGAAGGTCGCCACCGCTTCCGCAAGCCACTGTGACGGCCCGCTCCGTGCGGTCGTGCCGATCATGATCGGTGCAAGGTCAAACATCAGATGCGCCAGTACGGTCCCCGCGATGCCGCCGGCGCATTGGACTAGGATGTAAGGCGCAACTTCCGTCCAGAGGCCTTCGCGCGCCGCAAACACGAGCGTCACGGCCGGATTGAAATGCGCTCCCGAAATCGGACCGAAAATCGTAATGAGCACGACCAGAATGGCCCCGGTCGGAATGGTGTTGCCAAGGAGCGCAATCGCCTGATTGCCGCCGGACAGACGCTCGGCCATGATGCCGGAGCCGACGACGGTCGCAACCAGAATGGCGGTGCCGAGAGCTTCCGCAAGAAGACGATGCGCCAGGGGATATGCGCGGTCGCTCATTCGGCCGCCGTTCCAGATGCCTGGTCTACATCTTTCGTCTTGCCGATGGCATCGAGCCGCCTTTGCAGGGCGAGCTGATCGAGCGAGCGTATCGGGAGACTGATGAAGATATTGATCCGGTTCGTCAGCATCCGCAGTGCATCGGCAAAGGCGAGCCGCACTTCCGCTTCGTTGCCCGTCGCTTCCGCCGGATCGGGTATGCCCCAATGGGCGGTCATAGGCTGCCCCGGCCATACGGGGCACGTCTCCGCCGCAGCGTTGTCGCACACCGTGAACACGAAATCCAGCTTGGGGGCGTCGGGCCGGGCAAACTCCCCCCAGCTTTTCGAGCGCAAGCCGCGAATGTCGTAATGCAGCCGTTCCAGCAGTTGCAGCGCATAGGGATGGATCTGACCTTTGGGATGACTTCCCGCGGAATAGGCGCGGAATTTGCCCTGGCCTGCGCGGTTGAGGATGGCTTCGACAATGATCGACCGCGCCGAATTGCCGGTGCACAGAAAGAGCACGTTGAACGGATGATCCCGGTCGGCACTTCGCATGGCTACTTCCTACGCTGGTTGCTCTTTGATGTGGGGGACAACAACTGCTGTTACGCAAACCTTCACCGAAGCTGCAAAGCTCCGGGTGTCCGTCGCAGCAGTCGTCCACCAGGAAAGCAATCAGCGAACGCATCATCTCGACATCGGCGCGATAGATGATCGAGCGGCCGTCGCGAGCGCCGCGGATCAGGCCGGAACGCGCCAGAATGCTGAGATGCGTGGAGAGCGTGTTGTGCGCGCAGCCGATCGTATGGGCGATTGCTCCGGCCGGCGCGCCGTCGGGCTCGCGCCGCATGAGCAGCCAGAAGATATTCAGCCGCGTCGGCTGACCAAGCGCCGCCGGTGCCGCCAGCGCATGCGGAGCCGAAATTTTGTCGCCGCGCGGCGCCGGACCGATATGGCTGACAACTGCCAGGGAATTCTTTCGCATCCATCTCACCATCGAATCTGATGCTTGGCACGCATCTTACGCGTCGGCGTGCCGAGGAACAAAATCGCACGCACGAAAACGGTGCATACCTCTTGGATGTATGTTCCAGACGTGTGAGAGTCGAAAATGCTAGCGTCATTATGTCGTGGTCTCTCAGGTTATCATGAACGAACGATGACGGTGGTTTCGGTTTCGGCTGGGCCTGTCCGGTGCAGCAGATGAAGGTACATCTCACTGGCGTTGGTCCGCCCATATTCGCATGAAGACGGATAGCCAGGTCGAGCGTGGGAAAGACGCTTAACGGGTATTAGAGTGGCAATGCGCTCTAAGCGTTTCTGGACGCGCCCTCAGCGTTCAACTTCTCTATCAGCGCCATTGCTCCGGCCGGTGCGCGTACTTTCCCCTCGTGAATGAAGTAGACGAATACGTCGCGCGGTTTGATTTTCGCGGGCGTGGCTTCGATGTGAGGCAGGTCGGCGGGGGGCTTGCCGGTAAGCCACGCCCGCAGGCACGCTGCCCAATCGGCAATCGCGCTTTCCGGATAGGCGGTCGCAATGGAGTCATCGCCCTTCTGGAGGCGCAAATACAGAAAATCTGCGGCGACATCCGCGATGGCCGGATAGGTCTCATGTTCGCTGAACACGACCGGAGTCTCGAATTTGCGCAGCAAGCGGATGAATTCGGGAACGCAAAAGCTCGCGTGACGGACCTCGACGACGTGGCGGAGCCGGTGTCCGTGAAACTCCTTGGGCAGCAATTCGAGAAAGCTCCCGAAATCGGTTTCGTCGAATTTCTTGAACGGCGGGAACTGCCACAGCAGGGGCCCGAGATGATCGCCAAGTTCCAGCACGCCGGAGTTGAGAAAGTGATCGATCGACTGGCCTGCGTCTTTGAGGTCGCGTCTATGAGTGACGAACCGAGGCCCTTTCACCGAGAAGATAAAGTCTTTCGGTACCTCCGACGCCCATTTGCGGAAGGTCGCAGGCGATTGCGTGCGATAGAAAGTGCCGTTGATCTCGATCGAGGTGAGGTGGCTCGCCGCGTAGCTGAGCTCCTTCGCGTGCGGCAGGCCTTCGGGATAGAACACGCCGCGCCATGGCGCAAAAGTCCATCCGCCGATGCCGACGTGGACATGCTTGTTGACCTGCTCGGATTTAGCCATCTGCCTTCGATCCTGTATCGATCCGTGCCCTGCAGCGCTGAAACGCTGACATACCGCGGCAATTTTCATCCGCGTGCTTGCAAAATCCAAATTCTCGCTTATACTATCATCTCAGGCGAGAATGGTGCCGAAAGGTACGCTTGCTGTTGCGGCCACGATTTTGGGTGAGTGACGCCGGATGTACGCGCACCTCCCGGATTCGTGGTCGTCGGCATTTTTAGGGCGCCCAATCGCTCTGCATTACCACGGTGATGGCGTCGAGTAAGCGGTCTGTCTGTGTCGTGGTCTGCATGTCGCCGAGTCAGTGGACCGCGCTGCGGCTATCGCAGACGCGGGGGTGACTATGAGCGCAAGCAACGAGCTCACGCCGAACTGCCGGCGCCGACCCTCAGTCGAATTCTACGTCAGCATACACTTCCGATAACGGTAATTCGACTTTCAACGCGGCCACGCGAATGGACGATTCAGCCCCGTCGAGGATCTCAGGTTCCAGCTGGAAGCCACCCTCTTTCCGAGTCCAAATCCACGCCTTTGGTTCGTCTTGGGATAACACGACGTAGGCGAGAAGGCTTGGAATCCGTAGATACTCCGCCCTCTTGTCGCCAAGATCGATTTCGACGCTCGCCGGCGAAAGGACTTCGGCTACCAGAACCGGAGCCGTGGCACGTAGGCTTTCGCCCGACCGTCCGCGCGATCCACTACAATGTCGGGATAGCGCAGGGTATCGGAGCGAGCATCCAATCCGTACTCCTGGATGACGACCCATTGCTTTCGGTCGAGCCGGCTTCGCAAAGCGACGTACAGATTGCCCACAATAAGCCCCTGGGCCAGCTGCGGACGGGGCATCATGACGACGCGACCTCCGGACCAGCTCATACCGCTCCTCCTCGGTAGCGCCCCATCCGATGAACGCGGCCTTGCTTATGCGCTGGTCGGGCTGGATGTTCATGATCGCCTCACCTTGCTATGGGTAAGTACATCGCAACGCATTGGTCGCAAGAACCGCCTTTGGCGCCATAAAAACAAAGGCCCGGGCTTGCACCCGGGCCTTCGTATGTGTTGCGATCGCGTGCGGATCAGTAGTCCATTCCGCCGCCGGGCGGCATCGCCGGCGCCGGGGGCTGCTTCTTCGGCATTTCGGCCACCATCGCTTCGGTGGTGATCAGGAGCCCGGCGATCGAGGCGGCGTCCTGCAGGGCGCAGCGCACCACCTTGGTGGGGTCGATGATGCCCTTGGTCATGAGGTTGCCGTACTCGCCGTTCTGGGCGTCGAAGCCGAAGTTGTACTGCTCCTTGTCGAGAATCTTGCCGACCACGACGGAGCCGTCCTCGCCGGAATTGATGGCGATCTGACGCGCCGGCCAGGACAACGCCTTGCGGACGATTTCCACGCCGGTCTTCTGGTCGTCGTTGGAGGTGCGGATCCTCTCGATCGCCTTGATGGCGCGCAGCAACGCAACGCCGCCGCCCGGCAGAATGCCTTCCTCGACCGCGGCACGGGTCGCGTGCATGGCATCGTCAACGCGATCCTTGCGCTCCTTCACCTCGACCTCGGTGGCGCCGCCGACGCGGATCACCGCAACGCCGCCTGCCAGCTTGGCGAGCCGCTCCTGGAGCTTTTCGCGATCATAGTCGGAGGTGGTCTCCTCGATCTGCGCCTTGATCTGGGCGACGCGTGCCTCGATGTCGGCCTTCTTGCCGGCGCCGTTGACAATCGTGGTGTCCTCCTTCTCGATCATCACCTTCTTGGCGCGGCCCAGCATGTTGAGCGTCACGTTCTCAAGCTTGATGCCGAGGTCTTCCGAGATCGCCTGGCCGCCGGTCAGGATCGCGATATCCTGCAGCATGGCTTTACGGCGATCGCCAAAGCCGGGCGCCTTGACCGCCGCGACCTTGAGGCCGCCGCGCAGCTTGTTGACCACCAGCGTAGCGAGCGCTTCGCCTTCGACATCCTCGGCAATGATCACCAGCGGCTTGCTGCTCTGCACCACGGCCTCGAGCAGCGGCAGCAGTTCCTGAAGACCCGCCAGCTTCTTCTCGTTGATCAGGATGTAGGCGTCTTCCATCTCGACGCGCATTTTGTCGGCGTTGGTGATGAAATAGGGCGAGATGTAGCCGCGGTCGAACTGCATGCCTTCGACCACGTCGAGCTCGGTCTCCAGCGACTTCGCCTCCTCGACCGTGATGACGCCCTCGTTGCCGACCTTCTTCATCGCCTCGGCGAGAAAGCGGCCGATTTCGGCATCGCCATTGGCCGAGATGGTGCCGACCTGGGCGATCTCCTCGTTCGAAGTGACTTTCTTGGAGTTGGCCTCCAGATCCTTAACGATCGCCTCGACCGCCAGATCGACGCCGCGCTTGAGGTCCATTGGGTTCATACCGGCGGCAACCGCCTTCGAACCTTCCCTCACGATCGCGTGCGCCAGCACCGTTGCGGTTGTGGTGCCGTCGCCCGCGAGATCGGAGGTCTTGCTCGCGACTTCGCGCACCATCTGGGCACCCATGTTCTCGAACTTGTCCTCCAGCTCGATCTCCTTGGCGACTGTGACGCCGTCCTTGGTGACGCGCGGAGCGCCGTAGGCCTTGTCCAGCACGACATTGCGGCCCTTGGGGCCGAGGGTTACCTTCACGGCGTTGGCGAGAATTTCGACGCCGCGCAGCATCTTGTCGCGCGCTTCAACCGAAAATTTTACTTCCTTGGCAGCCATGTCTCATTGCTCCTGAAGAATGTTCTCCCGCGACCTGATCAGGCGTTTTGGCGAGGCCATTGGGGCCAATGCACGCATCCGCCCATGCCCGCTCAAAGTATCCCGTTCATGTATCAGGAGAAATGTCGATTGCCTAAGCGTGTCAGGCGGCCTTCTTCTTGCTCTGGGTTTCCTCAAGGACCCCCATGATGTCGCTTTCCTTCATGATGAGGTACTCGACGCCATCGATCTTGACCTCGGTCCCCGACCACTTGCCGAACAGAACGCGGTTACCGACTTGCACATCGAGCGGAACCAGCTTGCCCGCCTCATCGCGGCCACCGGGCCCGACAGCGATGACTTCTCCCTGAGAGGGTTTTTCCCTTGCGCTGTCCGGGATGATGATGCCGCCGGCGCTCTTCTCTTCAGCGTCGATGCGCTTGACGACGACGCGGTCGTGAAGCGGACGAAACTTCATGCTGTCCTCCTAAGCAATTGATGATGGACGGATTTTCCCAATGACGGGCACGGACGTCCCACCGCCCGCACCCCTCGCCGCGCGATTTAGGACGCAATGCACCCAAGCACAAGGGGGAGGACGAAAAATTTTAGCACTCAGCAGGGGTGACTGCTAGCAGCGTTAATGGTGCATTACGGTAACACGCCCGGTTTAATTTCTTACTCGTTGTTTCCGCGAGAATATTTCGTGTTGTGGCGGGCGGCTTCCTCAGTAAGAATCGGCAGCGCCGGTTTGCACAACCGCGCGGGGCACGCGAAATCGCGATGGGGGAGGGGCGCATGAGTGATGAGCGACGGGCTCAATTGTACATACCCGGGTTGGGCAGCATTTACGCAAAAGTCCACGACTGCGCGGTGCCGATCCTGCGCATTGTCACGGGGGCAATTCTCATTCCGCATGGATGCCAAAAACTATTCGGATGGTTCGGAGGGACCGGGTTGACGGCCAACGCACAGTTCTTCGATCGGATCGGATATAGCCCGGGCATGCTGTGGGGAACGCTCGTTGGACTAACCGAATTCGGTGCGGGCATCTTGTTGGCGATCGGGCTGGCCACGCGGCCGGCGGCGCTTGCCATCGTGATCTTCATGGTCAACGCTGTATATTATACCTCGAAGGTCGGTGGATTCTTCTGGACCAAGGGTGGCAGCGAATATTCGCTGCTCATACTGGCGGTGGCTATCCATTTCCTGATCCGCGGCGGCGGCCCCTATTCGGTCGATCGCGCCATCGGCCGGGAGTTCTGATCGCGTAAAGCTGTAGCCTGGGTTGAGTGGCAGCGAAACCCAGGGACCGCCTTGCCGCACGGACCGGAGCGCCCCCCGGATTTCGCCGCGCTCAATCCAGGCTACAATTGCTACGCGTGCTGCGACCAAGGCCGGATGCCAGCAGGTACCCGTGTGGAACGCTCGCCACGCGAATCCGGGCACACTTAATTGCTTTGATGGCAGGACCGGTGAACGCGGAGGGCCGACACGATCCGCCGTCCTTTGGCAAATGCGTCGTGGATCTTCGAAGTGACTTGCCGCCACATTGAATCCCACTGTCAGCAGATTCGCATGAATGCTGCTAACACGTTGATTTTACTCGTTTGTTAAACTCTTTGGCTTGCAATGGGGAGGACTGAAACGCACAATTCAGGAATGACCAACGGAGAGTGAATATGCCATCGAAGGAGTTCCGAAAACAACTCGCCGGTTATGGCTTGACGACGGCAAATATTCTGTACCGGCGTCCTGATCATCCCTGGTTGCTGCAAGCCTATGTATGGCAGGCTTACGACATTTGTCCCAACTTCCCGGAATTGCAGCGGTTTCTGAAGTTCTGGCAGCAATCCCTGGAGGGCATGCTGCATTCAGTGACGGTGGCCCATTCCAAGCTGATCAAGCCCGCCGAGATTCGGTCGGTTAATGGTGTGTTCCGGCTGCATTGAGCCGCCGCCGTCAGATTAGCGCGCCCACAACGGCGCCGATCAGGCACGTCGATAGCGTTCCCGATATGATCGATTTGAATCCAAGGGACACTACATCGTCGCGGCGCTCCGGCGCCATGGTGGCAAGGCCGCCGATCATGATGCCGAGACTGCCGAAGTTGGCGAAGCCACACAGTGCGTAGACCATGATCAGGCGCGAGCGTTCGCTCAGGGTGTCCGCCGGCAGCGACGCCAGCTTGAGGTAGGCGACGAACTCGTTGAGGATCGTCTTCAGGCCCATCAGGGCACCGGCCGGTACGGCCTCGGCCCAGGGAATGCCCATCAGCCAGCATATCGGCGCCATCGCGATCCCGAGCAGACGCTCCAGCGTCACCGGCGCGCCGGCGATTTCCGGCAGGAGTCCGAGCGCGGCATTGGCAAGATGTACCAGCGCGATCAGCACGATCAGCATGGCGCAGATGTTGAGGAGGAGTTCGAGGCCCGCGGTGGTGCCGCGCACGATCGCGTCCATGGTGCTGGTCGCGACGGGCGCGAGCTTCTCGGCGCCGCTGGCGACGGCGCCCTGTTGTTCCGGGACCATGATCAGGCTGATCAGAATGGCGGCCGGTGCACCCAGCACGGATGCGACGACGAGGTGGCCGGCGGCGTCCGGTATGGTGGGGCCCAGCACCGTCGCGTACAACACCAGCACGGTACCGGCGATCCCCGCCATGCCGCCGGTCATTACCACGAACAATTCGCTGCGGGTGAGACCGGCGAGGTACGGCTTGATGCACAACGGCGCCTCCACCATGCCGAGGAAAATGTTGGCTGCAGTCGACAGCCCGACCGCGCCGCCCACCTTGAGCGCGCGCTCAAGCGCGATACCAACGCCACGAACAATCGGTGGCAGGATGCCCCAGTAGAACATCAGCGTGGTGAGCACGCTCATCACCAGCACCACTGGCAGCGCCTGCAGCGCCAGAACGAATTCGTTGCCCGGAACCTTCAGCTCGAATGGCAGTGGTCCGCCGCCGAGATAGCCGAACACAAAGCTGGTGCCGGCGCGGGTTGCCGTCGCGACGGCATTGACGGCATCACCGATCGCCGAGAAGGCGATTTTGAGCTGCGGAACCTTCAGGAACAGCGCCGCCAGTACAACCGTGAGGCCAAGCCCGATGGCGGCCTGGCGAAAGGACACGGCGCCGCGGTTTTCGCTGATCGCGAAGGTGAGCGCCAGCAAACCTAAGATGCCGACGATGGATTGAATGGTCTGCATGATCCCCCCGATTGTTTCATCCGATGCAGCCGCACGAGCAGCGCAGCGTAACGAGGACAACTCGGAATAAATGGTACCAACGTCCATTGCGTGGTTCACGCGAAAAGGCCAGGGTCGCCCGCGCTAGTCGCCCGCTTCAGCCAGGATGAACGGATCAGAGCTGTGGAGAACGGTTGGACAGGACTCCGCCACTTCAGTCATCGATCCATTTTCAGCCATTGATGCACGTTAGAGGCTATCGGCTAGTTTTGCTCAATATCTCGGAGATGGTTTATGTCGACCGGCACGGTGAAGTGGTTCAATCCAACCAAAGGCTACGGATTTATCCAACCGCAGGGCGGGGGGCAGGATGTATTCGTTCACATCTCGGCGGTTGAGAGGGCCGGCCTCAGGACGCTCAATGAGGGCCAGCAAATCGAGTATGAACTCGTCAGCAACCGCGGAAAATCATCGGCCGAGAACCTCAAGGTCAAGTGACGGCGCGTTGCGCCAACGGATAGGGAATGTGGGCCGGGCGGGAGCGCCCGGCCCACATCAGGGCCGAATATGACCGCGTCGATTCGGAGACCGTTGCGTGGCGAAAAAAATGATCCGTCCCCATCTCTCCGAGGCCGACTATGACGCGGCGCTCAAGGAGATCGAGCGATATTTCGAAAACGAACCAAAGCCGGACACGCCGGAAGCTGATCGCTTCGAACTGCTTGCGTCGGTCATCGAAGACTGCGAGCGCAAGCATTGGCCGCTCGAACCGCTCGATACGATCGACGCGATCCGTTAGCGCATGGAAACGGGCGGCTATACCCAGGGCCGACCTTGGCCGCCTGGTCGGCTCGCGCCAGCGCGCATCCAGCATTCTGACCAGGAATCGCAACCGCAAAAAACAGCAGTTTTGGACACGGCCGCTCCTCCATGGTACCAATAATAAAGGGTTTCGGCCGTGAACACACTTCTGGATCGTATAACCATCAACCCCGCGGTTTGCGGCGGTAAGCCCTGCGTAAGGGGCACCCGGATTTGGGTGTCCCTCATTCTCGACCTCCTGGCTGACGGCCTGACCGAGGCGGAGCTATTGGCAGAATATCCCCAACTCGTCCACGAGGACGTCCTCGCTGCAATCGCGTACGGCGCGGAAGCTGCCCGCGAGCGCGTCGTGCCGGTTCCGATCGACCGGGTCGCGTGAAAATCAAGCTTGACGAGAATATCGGGCGCCGCGGCCTGGAACTGCTGAAAGCGTCCGGCCATGATGTGATGACCGTGTGGGATCAGGGGCTTCGTAGCATCCCCGACGAGGAGCTTTTTGAGATTTGCTGCGCCGAAGATCGTGCACTCGTTACCCTCGATCGTGATTTTGGCCAAGTCCCGCGATTTCCGCCCGCACAGAGCGCCGGAATAGTGATCTTGGAAGTTGGACCCAGAACAACTCTTCAAGGAATTATCGAGAGGCTGCGAGATTTCCTCGCGATCCTCGCGACCCATTCCGTCGCGGGCGCACTTTGGATTGTTGAACCGGGGGCGTGTCCGGATTCACCTGCGTGATGATTTGGAACCGCAATCTGCCGGGGCGTCGAAGCCGAAACGTCCAGTCGCCCCATTTGGTATGAATCGGCCACGCCACCCCAAGACCATCTTCGATGATCGCCACCTTGGTGAATGAGACAGGATCGTCCATCAGCGGCGCAAAGTGCGCGCTGCGAGCGATCAACCCCCTCAAGTCAAGTTTATATTCTCGCCGATCGCCGGCAAAACGTACATGCAAAATACGTTCGCGGGCCGGACGCGCCTTTGTCACTCTCGCCACCTCGTCGCTCATGCCGATCCCGGATTGTCAGAAGGGTCGCGTGCGCCGTGGCGCACGGCGTGAATAATGATCTCGTCGTCGGTAGCCTCGTAGAAGATAAGGTATGGATACGGCGTTGTCGTCATACGCCGAATGGTGGGGTCGTCGGTCGCCACGCCAGCCAGCGGATATTGCAGGAGCAGATCGGTGACGGCACGAATTCGGGCATGGATGCGCTTGGCGCCCTGAGGCGAGCGCTCAGCGACATAATCCAGAATCGATGCGAGGTCGGCAAGGGCGGGAAGCGTATAACGCAGCCTCATAGGCCATGCTTGGCCCAGACGGCTCGCACCTGCTCATCGCTCGCAAATTCACCCCTGCCGGCAGCGGCCTTGGAGCGAGCGATGGCCCGGCGCTCCTCGGACGAAAGGGAAACCGGCGTCGCAAGATCCGAGCCTGCGAGCTGCATAATGGCACGCGCGATGTCATCCTGATCGTGCGGCGGCAGACGGCGCACAGCCTCAAATGCTTCATCAAGGAGCTTTGTCATGGGCGCAATATAGGGTTGGGAGAGGTCGAAGTCGAGCATTTGGTTGTCCTTGCCGCCTATCTGCCGATAAGTTGGGAGGCAGTCGCGCAGGGGGAACGGCAAGCCATGGATTGGTTGCAATTCGTCGCAAGCATCGTCAGCTCTTTAGCATGGCCGTTAGTAGCGATCATGGCGCTGTTCTTGGTAAGAAAGAAATTGGGTGGACTTGTAGATCGCGTTAAAGAGATGACGGTGCCGGGCGGAGGTAGAGTAACGTTCGAACAGCAATTCGAGAAGATTCAAATTCAAACTGAGGCGGTCGTTATCGAAGATCTAGGATCAAAGGCGACCCAAAAGGGCCAAGACCGTATCGAAGACAAAGCAATACTCGAAATGGCTGGAGCTGTCCCGGAATACCTTGTGATCGCAGCGTACGTAGATGTTGAGGCCGCAGTGGCAAAGGTCCAGCAGGGGCTTAAGAAAGTAAGAGATGCCACCTTGCTTGAAGCGATTTTTTACCTTCGGGAGCGAGGTGTTATAAGTCCGACGGTCGCTGCACTATTTGAGGGCTTACAAACAACCCGAAATATCATTGTGCACTCAAGAGGCCCTAACCGCGTCTCGCCCGGTGAAGCAATTGAGTTCTACCGGATGTCGCGCGTCTTTTTAGAGGCTTTTAACGCGGCTTGCGCGTAAAACATTGCCCGTTTTCGGGGGCGGTCTTTACGAAAATGGCGCGCTCCACGAAAATCGACCCCGCACTTCCGTCGCGAAAGCGCGGGGTCGCCCTCCGCTACCGCGTCGGTGCCGCGTACTGCGTCAGCTCATTGCGGATGATCTTGCCGCCCTTCATCACGAACTTGACGCGCTGAAGCTCGGCGATGTCGGCCAGCGGATCGCCGGAGACCGCGACGAGGTCGGCGTATTTGCCCTTCTCGATCGACCCGATCTGATCCTGCCATCCCAGCACCTCGGCGTTGACGATGGTGGCGGACTGGATCGCCCGGGCGGGGCTCATGTGCGCCTGCTTGACGAACGACTCGACCTCGAGCGCCTGCGTTCCGTGCGGAAAGGTCCCGCCGTCGACGCCGCTGCCGACCATGATCTTGAGCCCTTTGGTGTTGCCCGCCATCGTGACGGCTTTCTCGAAGATCGGAATCATGCGGTACTTGCCGCCAGTGTTCTTGTTGTCGTTGTCATCCATGTAGGGCTCGGTGTAACGCACCAGCGTCGGATCGTAGGCGAGGCCCTTGGCCACCATTGTGTCGGCCTGCTCCTGAACCAGCCCGTAGGCGTGCTCCACCGTGTCGCAGCCGGCCACGATGGCGTTCTTGAGCCCGTCGCCCCCGAACACGTGGCAACCGGTCTTGCGGCCCAAGCGGTGCGATTCATCGATCAGCGCCTCCAACACCGGCAATGGATAAGTCGTGACATATTGGGGCTCCCCGTTCGTTGCGAACGAATAGGCGCCGCCCGGGAACAGCTTGATCCAGTCGACGCCGTGCTCCACATGCTCGCGGACGGCAGCGCGCGCTTCATCGACCGAGCGCACCACGATGCTGGTCAACGGATTTGCAGGCCCGGTCGGGGGATTGGCGCCCCACACGATGCCGCGGCCCGACACCTTGAAGCGCGGCCCGTCGATGCGGCCCTCATTGATGGCGTTGCGGATGTCGACGTCGCCATAGCCGTTGCCATGCGAGCTCATATCGCGCGCCGCCGTGAAGCCGGCGTAGAGGTCTGCCTGCAGATTCTGGAGGGCGATGAGGGTCGAGGTTTCCCGCGACATGCCGGACTTGGGATTGTTGAACATATGGGTGTGCGCGTCGATCATGCCGGGCAGGACGGTGGCCTGGCTGAGATCGATCACCTGGGCGCCGGCCGGAATCCGGATTTGCCCTTCCGGGCCGACATCGGTGATGCGCTCGCCGTCCAGCAATACGATCTGTCGGGCGGTCATCTGGCCGGTCTTGCTATCGAACAGCTGACCGACGCGGATCGCCACTACGCCGGGCGCAGGTACGCATTTGTTCGTTCCGCCCTCGGAGCCATAGCACGGCGGCGAACCTGCGCCTCGCCACGGCGTGCCCGGGCCACCGACTCCCTGCGCGTACAGTGCGGTCGCCACGGTCGTGGCACTCAACATCCCAAGTGTCGCCGTCTTCAACACCGATTTGCATCGCATCGCGCTATCCTCCGCAGAAGTTTGATCTCTCCGGATGTCCGTTTTCGGCCGACCGACCGTCCGGGTTGAAAGACATTATACATGGAGGTGGGTCGTGCGTGGCCAGTCTTTTCGATGTCAGGGCATTTGCATCGGCAGTGGACCAGCTTCTTGCGCCGCTCGCACGGGATTCTTGCGAAACAGCTCTTCCATTTCGCGCCGGATGCGGATCGCCTGATTGCTCGCATCAAACGCCACGTCCTGCCAGCGCACCGCTTGCCCGGCCCGCACTGGTTCGCTCAGCACGACATCGTGCGCAAGGCCAATTGGAAGCCCGTTCATCGCCAGTGAATGCGCGGCCGGCATCAGCTTGCCGTAGACCATGTACCCGCCTTCGCCATCGAGGCGTTCGCCGGGCGCAAGGTCGCGCTTTGCGGTCGCGACCACGTCGCCGCGGAAGTCGCGCGTGGCGCCGGTCGCTTCGCCGCGCACCGCGATGTTCGCGACCGTGATGCCGAGCTCCAGGCCGATCAGGTGATAGGGCTTGTACATCGCGGCGTACCGCCCGGTGGAGTCGGTCTTGAGGCCATATTCGGCAAAGCACTTGCGCACATAATCGGAGGGCGCCTCGAAGGTCACGTAGACGCCCCAGCGCAGATCGCGAAACACCGGCCGGCCGTCACGCTCCAGCGACGACACCACTTCGACGCTTCCTGCGTGTTCCAGAATGCCGCCATCCCGGCGCGGCCGCAGCACATTCGGCAGGTCATCGACGCCGCAAGGCGGAAACGCGAGACCGTCGGCGGCGGGCTCGAGGCCAGTGGCATTGGCGACCGCGGCCATTTCCAGCGCCGACTTGGTGCCGTCGAGGAAGGAATTGAACATCTGGGCGTTGAAATCGCCACCCGCGACCTGCTCTTCCGTGAAGCCGTAATGGCCCCACACGGTCCTGGGTGTGGACTGGTGATAGATCGGCAGATACTTGGTGCCTTTGCCGGCGCAGATCACTTCGAAGCCGGCCGTGTGCGCCCAATCCACCAGTTCGGCAATCAGGGCGGGCTGATCGCCATATGCAAACGAATAGACAATGCCAGCTTCGGCCGCGCGGCGGGCAAGCAGCGGGCCCGCCAGCGCATCGGCCTCTACGTTCACCATGACGATGTGTCGCCGATGCTTGCAACATATGAGCGCGTGACGGATGCCGGCTGCAGGGTTACCGGTGGCTTCGACGATGATGTCGATGCCGTCAGCCGCGATGAGGGTGTCGGCATCATCCACGATGCACGTGCTGCCCTTGCACAAGGCCTGCTGGAACGAGGCGGCGGCATAACGCTCCGCCGGCCACCCGACGCGGGCACAGGATTGGCGCGCGCGAGCGACATCGAGGTCCGCGATGCCGACGATATGCAGGCCGGGCGTGCGCGGCCCCTGGGAGAGAAACATCGAGCCGAACTTGCCGGCCCCGATGAGGCCTACCCGCACGGGATTTCCGGCTTCGGCGCGCGCCGCAAGTTTCGCAAATAGGCTCATGCGCCCATAAACTCTTGGACGATTTTCATGTTACGCTCAATCCAGGCTACGAGGTATGAGCATTACGCTGATTACACAATGACAGCACAATCAAGGGAGGTAACCCAAGATGGTGAATCTTGTTCATGCGCTCGGGCATATATTCACGCGCCTCGCAAGCGGTGCCGTGATCGCGGGTCTCCTGTGCGTTGCCGCGCAGGCACAGGAGCGGTTCTCCGAGCTTCGCCTTGACCAGCTGACGGCGGAGCAGCAGAAGATGGCAACGATTCTCAAGACGCCGCCGCGCAACAGCGAACTTAACGGCGGGCCATTCAATGCCTATGCGCGCAGCCCCAGTCTCGGTCTTCTCCTCCTGCAGGTCAGCGATTACGTGCGCTTCAACAGCTCGCTGCCCCCGCGACTCAGCGAATTTGCCATCATGATCGCGGCCCGGCAGTGGTCGCAGCCCTACGAATGGCGGGCGCACTATCCTCTGGCCATCAAGGGCGGCCTCGACCGCCAGATTCTCGTCGACCTGGGTGCCGGCGCAAGGCCGCAAGGCATGAAGGAGGACGAGGCGGCGCTCTATGATTTCTGCACTGAACTCTATCGGGACAAAAATGTCACCGACGCCGCGTTCAAGGCAGCACTCGCCAAGTTCGGCGAGCGCGGCATCATGGACCTGATCGGGATCATCGGCTACTATGACATCGCGTCGATGGCCCTGATCGTGCAGAAGACGACCGCCAAGCCCGTCGACGAAGCCCCGCTTCTGCCGCTGACGCGGTGATGGGCCAGTAGGGCGGGTTCGCTTTAATCCGCCATCTCGCGGGTTAATACGGAATGCCGGGTTAAAGAGAAACCCGCCCTACGCTGACTGCCGATAGAAGCGATCAGGCACGCCGGGTCATTCAATGCCACACATCCGTTTCGAATTCGCTACGCTTACGCTTGATGCCGAGTTGCTGGATACGCCGACCGCAAACGCGATCCTCGCCGCGCTGCCGCTGACGTCGTCGGCCCTGACCTGGGGCGAGGAGGTCTATTTCGAGATTCCGGTGCAAGTGGCGCGCGAGAAGACCGCGCGGGTCATCATCACTCCAGGTGAGATCGCCTACTGGCCCGACGGCCCGGCCATCGCCATCGGCTTCGGCCGCACCCCGATCAGCCAGGGCACGAAACGCGGCTCGCAAGTCCGTGCAACGTGTTCGCCCGTGCGCTCGGCGACGTGAAGACGCTGGCCGCGGTGAAGGCGGGCACGAAGGTGAAGGTGAGCGCGGCGGAATGAGGACGAAGCCGAAGGGGCAGACAACGCCGCTCTTAAGTCGGTGCTAGCGGGTTGTGCCATCTCAGATTTGCAAATCGCGCGAAATCGCCGTCGGCGGAGCAGAGCGTGAGCCCATGCTCGATTGCCAGAGCGGCAAGATGGGCGTCCGATACCAGATTGCCGTGAACGCTGGGTTGGGCGAGCAGGGTCGCAAGCACGCCGGCGTGACGTTCCGTCGGCGCTGGCATCCATACGGTTTCGCATGAGAGCCAGATCGACACTTGATCCCAGGCCCTCGCCATTGGAAGCGGACGCGGGAACATGCGTGGATTTGTCGTGATACGCAAAAAAGCCAGTAGACTAGCCCATGGCAAGCCTACGCGCGCCACTCCATTGATCTGGCGATCAAACCATCCGCGCGCCGCCACGTGCTGGGCAAAGTTGCTGCTGTAGGCGTAGATGAGAAGATTGGCGTCGACAAGGATCACTTAAATGCTTCGCCCTCAATTACGGCGAGGACCTCGGCGATATTGTCTATGTTCGGGATTCGCGGCGTCCCCAGATCCACCGACGGGGTTCGATACGGTTTTCGTTGCTTTGCGGGAGCGTTCATATCGCGCAATCCACGGCGCAGCGCTTCATTGATCAGGTCTTTGAGACTTGTATCCCGATTGCGGCGTAGCTGCTCCAGCATTGCAGCTACGTCGTCATCGATAGTCAACGTCGTTCTCATACATCAAGACATAAGATGGTTGATGTCTTGATGTCAAGACCGCCTCACCCCCGCCCCACAAACGGCATCTGGTTCGCCATCACCGTCATGAACAGCACGTTGGTCGAGAGCGGCAGGTTCGCCATATAGACGATGGCGTCGCCGACATGCGCGGCTTCCATGCGGGCCTCCTGCATCATGCGGCCGTCGGGCTGCATCACGCCCTGGCCCTGCACCATGCGCTCGGTGAGCGGGGTTGCGGCATTGCCGATGTCGATCTGGCCGCAGCAGATGTCGAACCGGCGGCCGTCGAGCGCGGTCTGCTTGGTGAGTCCCGTGATGGCGTGCTTGGTCGACGTATAGGCGGCGGACATCGGGCGCGGCGTATGGGCCGAGATCGAGCCGTTGTTGATGATGCGCCCGCCCCGCGGGGTCTGCGCCTTCATGATGCGAAAGGCCTCCTGAGTGCAGATGAACGGCCCCGTCAGGTTGGTGTCGACCACGGCGCGCCATTTGTCGAGCGGCAGGTCCTCGATCGGCATCGCCGGCGCGCCGATGCCGGCATTGTTGAACAGCAGGTCGAGCCGGCCGTGGGCCGCCTTCACGGCGGCAAACAGCGCCTTGACGGCAGCCGGATCGGCGACGTCCGTCTGCACCACCATGCTGCGGCCTTGAGTGGCGGCACCCTCTGCCGCGACTTCCTCGATCTTGTCCTTGCGGCGCCCCGCGAGTGCGACCACATAGCCGGCCTTCATGAGGGCGAGCGCCGCAGCGCGGCCGACGCCGGTGCCGGCGCCTGTGACAATTGCAATTTTCTGGGTCATGCTGCCTTTGCGCCTTCGCTGTTGTCGAGCCCCGCAATGGTGTGGATGTCTGCGAGCATGACCAGTTCGCCCCGACGAGAATGCCGCAGCAACAGGTCATGACACTTCGCTTGGTCCCCCCTTCGATTTGCCACCGCCCGGTGCCATCGTCACTATACAGACCCGTCGCAAGGAAATGTGACGAATTCACCATGCAACTGGCGGGTCAGCGTTCGTGGTGGGCAAACCGATATAGCGAAAGGCACTGTCGCACCATCGGGGCTGGGGACACCGCGCGGCCAGCCCCTGCACTGCGTCGGATCAGCGAGCTTGTTATGTGGGGCTGAATCGGCTATGGCATAGTATGCCATATTACTTCATTGCGCGTTGGAGATGACGCGATGCCGACCAGAAATGTCGTGCTGACGAAACGCCAGGAAAAGATGATTGAGGCCTTGGTCGAGTCCGGTCGCTACCAGAACGCCAGCGAAGTCCTCCGCGAAGGATTGCGGCTGGTGGAGCAACGCGAGGCTGAGGACGCCGCTAAGCTGGAAGTCTTGCGGGAAGCGGCTCGCATCGGCACCGCCGCATTGGATCGGGGTGAGTTCAAGGAATTCGAACACATCGAGGATTTGCAGACTTATTTGAATGACCTCTCCGAGAAGGTCATTGCCGCAACAGCCGAGTAGGAGATGGCCGAGCGGAAATGGCGCGTTCGTCTGGGCGCTGCTGCAGAACTCGATTTCGCGAATATCCTCAAATGGACCACCGAGAATTTCGGCGCGCAACAGTCCCGGCGCTATCGGGAGGCGCTCGTTGAGGCGATCGGCGAACTTGCCAGCGGTCCCGATGTTGCCGGGTCCAACGCCCGCGATGAGATTATGCCGGGGCTGCGCACGCTCCACGTTGCGCGACGCGGCCGTCGTGGACGTCATTTCCTTCTGTATCGGATTCCCAGAGGAAAGGTCATCGAAATCGTACGCATCCTGCACGACAGAATGGACTTACGGCGCCATCTTCCATTTGGCGATGACGAGGGCAGCGAATAGTTGCAGGCCCGTCACGACCTGACGGAAATACGTTATGCGATGCCGCCTGCGTTCTTCGTGCACTCTAATTGCCACCTTCACCCCTGCGTCTGCCACGACGCCTGCGTCACCTGAAGCATCACGGCCGCCGTCTCGCGGCCGCCGCCATAAAAGGCGCCGCGCACCCGGGCGGCGCCGAGGCTGTCGAGGCCGATGGCGACGCGGATGTATCGGTCGGTGACGCACAGGCCGTTGACCGGATCGAAGCCGACCCAGCCGAGATCCGGCACATAGGCTTCCGCCCAGGCGTGGCCGCCGTCTCGGCCATGGTTGCCGCCTCGGGCGTGGTTGCCGTCTTGGGCGTCGCCGCCAGCCTGTGCCTGGCCGTCCTGATATTGAGCCTGGCCGCCGTGCTGGACAGCGACACCGTCGGGGCGGTGGAGATAGCCGCTGACATACCGTGCCGGCAGTCCGAGCGCGCGAGCGATCGTGATGAACACATGGGTGAGGCCCTGGCACGTGCCGCGCTGGTTCGCGAAGGTTTCGACGGCCGTGACGCCGGTGATGGCCGGCTCGATATCGACAGCAATATCATCGTGGACGCGCGCCAGCAGGCTATGCAGCACGGAAAGCCTGTCGGCAGCGACAGGGCAGCCGAACTGCGCCGCATAGACCGACAGAGCCTCGTCCGCATGGGTCAGCGCGGTCTCGCGCAGGAACAGGCTGGGGGGAAAGCGCTCGACCGCGCCGCGCACCACACCGGCGGTGTCCTGCGTTTCGACCTCGCCCTCAGCAAACAACCGTAACTCCGAGATCGGACCACCGGCTGAAAACGCATGGATGATGTTGCCGAACGCGTCTTCGTGCGGGTCCAGCCGGCAATCGGCGGAGACGTCGATGCGCCAATTCAACACATATTGCCCGTTGTGGTTGCGCGGCGTCAGGCGCAACGTCTGGATCACGCCTGAGGCAGGCGTGTCGTAACGATAGACGGTCTCGTGCGCGACGCAGATGCGCATGGTTAGAGCATTTTCCGATAAGGTTGAGCGAGTGCCTCTTCACCTCTCCCCGCTTGCGGGGAGAGGCCGGATCGCGCTTGCGGGGAGAGGGGGAAACGGCCTAACGATGGGCTCCGCAGCGCCCTCACCCGGAATGTGCGCGCGAAGCGCGCCCATTCCGACCTCCCCCCTCCGGGGAGAGGTGAAGGGCGACGCGGCAACGTCTTCGATTCAACCATATCGAAATCTGCTCTAGACCCAATACCGTTCACTTTAGCAGGATTCTGATGGCTTGCTTGATATTTACGGGCGGTAGCGGTTTGTCAGATTTGCGTCGGAGCGGAAAGTTGCTCATCTTTC